>Ga0247737_1000252_pt1 | contig 19856 bp, 17 predicted proteins | sample UWRJL028104C2_FD_180937 | JGI IMG/M metagenome (GOLD analysis project Ga0247737, IMG submission 180937) | Plant litter microbial communities from Arlington Agricultural Research Station in Wisconsin, United States - UWRJ-L028-104C-2 | ecosystem: Environmental > Terrestrial > Plant litter >...
TCGGCCAGCAAGGTCTTCACTGACTCGAACATGCTTAGTCCTCTTTGGAGCCCGAAGCGCCCGGGAGCGACTTCTGGATCTTCATCAGGAACTCGACGTTGCTCGAGGTGTCTTTGAGCTGCGAGAGTACGAGCTCCAGAGCCTGCTGCGTCTCGAGTCCGGCCAGCGCCCGACGGAGCTTCCAGTTGACCTTCGTCTCGTCGACGCCCATGAGCATCTCCTCGCGACGGGTGCCCGAGGCGTTGACGTCGACGGCCGGGAAGATGCGCTTGTCGGCCAGCTGGCGCGACAGGCGGAGCTCCATGTTGCCGGTGCCCTTGAACTCCTCGAAGATGACCTCGTCCATCTTGGACCCGGTCTCCACCAGTGCGGTGGCGAGGATGGTCAGCGAGCCGCCGTCCTCGATGTTGCGCGCGGCGCCGAAGAAACGCTTCGGCGGGTACAGGGCCGACGAGTCGACTCCACCGGAGAGGATACGGCCGGATGCCGGGGCGGCGAGGTTGTATGCACGGCCGAGGCGCGTGATCGAGTCGAGCAGCACGACGACGTCGTGGCCGAGCTCCACCAGACGCTTCGCACGCTCGATGGCGAGCTCGGCGACCGTGGTGTGGTCTTCGGCGGGGCGGTCGAAGGTGGAGGCGATGACCTCACCCTTCACCGTGCGCTGCATGTCGGTGACCTCTTCGGGGCGCTCGTCGACGAGAACGACCATGAGGTGGACCTCGGGGTTGTTCTTGGCGATGGCGTTGGCGATGGCCTGCAGCACGAGGGTCTTGCCCGCCTTCGGCGGCGAGACGATCAGACCACGCTGGCCCTTACCGATCGGCGACACGAGGTCGATGATGCGGGTGGTGAGCTTCTGCGGCTCGGTCTCGAGGCGCAGGCGCTCCGAGGGGTAGAGCGGGGTCAGCTTGCCGAACTCGACACGGTCACCGGCCTGGTCGACGGGAAGGCCGTTGATCGAGTCGATCTTGACGATCGCGTTGTACTTCTGGCGGCCGTTGTTGTCGTTCTCGCGCGGCTGGCGGATGGCACCGACCACGGCGTCGCCCTTGCGCAGGTTGTACTTCTTGACCTGCCCCAGCGAGACGTAGACGTCGTTGTTGCCGGGGAGGTAGCCCGAGGTACGCACGAAGGCGTAGTTGTCGAGCACGTCGAGGATGCCGGCGACCGGGATGAGCACGTCATCGTCGGTCAGTTCGGGCTCGAAGTCGTCGTTCTGGCCCTGGCCACGACGCTTGCGGTCACGGAACCGGCCGCGGCCGCCGCGCTCGTCGTCATCCTGCAGCTGCTGTTGCTGCTGACGCGGGCCGTTGCCGCCACCGTTCTGGTTGCGCTCGTTCTGGTTATTCTGGTTGCGCTCGTTGCGCTGATTGCGCTGGTTGCGCTGCTGGTCGCCGTTCTGGCGATCGCCCTGCTCGCCGTTCTGGCGGTCGGTGTTCTGGCGCTCGGTGTTCTGGCGCTCGCCCTGCTGCGCCTGGTCACCGCTGTTCTGGTTGCCGTTGTTCTGGCCACCGTTGTTCTGGCCACCGTTGTTCTGGCCACCGTTGTTCTGGCGATCAGCGTTGCGGTCGCGGTTGCGGTTGCGGCCGCGCGAGTTACGGGACGGCTGGCCGCCCTCCTCGCTGCTGCGGTCGCCGCCGCGCTCGTCGGCCAGCGCCGCACGCTCGGCCTCCTGGCCGGGGATCAGGTCGCCGGGCATTCCCCCGTCGGCCTGCGAGGCACGCTCGGCCTCCTGGCCGGGAACGCGGTCGATGGGGGTGTCGTTCTCGGGGGTCGGCACGGTGCCGCCCGGAAGATCGGTGCTGGCGCCGGTGTCGGGCGTGCTGCCAGCGGGGACATCACCGCTGCGCGCACGACGGTTGCGGCTCGGGCGCTTGGTCGCCACGTCGTCGGCGAGAGCGACACGCTCCGCCTCCTGGCCGGGGATCAGGTCGCCGGGCATTCCGCCGTCGGCCTGCGAGACACGCTCGGCCTCCTGGCCGGGAATCAGGTCGATGCCGCTCTGCCCGTTGTTGGCGTGCGCGACGGCCGACTTCGGCGCAGCCGCGGGGGCGTCGGTCGATGCGGTGCTGGCGGATGCCGTGCTCGCGTCGACGACGGCGGTGGTCGCGCGGCGCGGTGCGCGCTTCTTGGCGCCCGGCGCGACGATGCGCGCCTGGGTCGCTGCGGCGGCGGCCTCGATGTCCGCGGCGGTGCGGGCGGCCTCGGCGGCCGAGTCGCCGGAGTCGGTGCTGCCGGAGTCGGTGCTGCCGGAGCCGGTGCTGGTCACGTCAACCGTGACGGGGTTGCTGTCACCGGCCGTGCCGGCACCGTCGTTGCTGTTCTGGATCTCGGAGATAGCGTCCACGAGTTCTCCTTTACGAAGTTTTGAAGCGCCGCTCACGCCCAACTGTGCGGCCAGAGCCTGAAGCTCGGGCATGCGGAGTTTGGAGAGAGACGCGGTGGAGTCCTGGCCTGAGGCGCGGACAGTGAGGTCAGTCACTAGGAGTGTGTTCCTTTCCCCTCGCAGGTGCCTCGCCTAATGGCAAGAGGGACGTATGCGGGAGAGCTTGTCGTTCGTGGCCATCCTGCGTGAATTGCGCGGGGCCACTCGGTGGGTGCAGAGGCTTCGTGCAATGTGTGGAAAGCGTTGAGCGAGTGCTGGTGATGGGCTGCTCTCGAGAAGCGCAGCCCCTGTAACGTGCGGCCCGGGCTCTCGACTATGTCGAGCTTTCTACCGGGTGCAGTGTCACTGTAGCACCTTTGAAGTCGACGGCCAGCAGCAGCGATTCCCACGGCGTGCCCCGGTGGCCGGCGACGACCTCGGCGGCGAGCAGGCGCTGGGCCGGGTCGCTGCAGAGCACCAGGATCGACGGACCTGCCCCCGAGACGACGGCGGGGAGCCCCTGCGCGCGCAGTTCGCTGATCAACGATTCGGTCTCAGGCATCGCCGCGGCGCGATAGCTCTGGTGCAGCCGGTCTTCGGTGGCGGCCAGCAGCAGCTCCGGGCTCTGGATGAGCGCGGCAATGAGAAGTGCCGACCGCGAGACGTTGAAGATGGCGTCCTCGTGCGGAACGGATGCCGGCCGCAGACTGCGCGCCAGTTCCGTCGACATCGTGAAACCCGGCACCGCGATGAGGGGCGACACCCCGCGGTGGACGATCAGCTTCTTGTGCTGCGGGCCGGCATCCGTCGTCCAGGCGATGGTGAGACCGCCGAACAGTGCGGGGGCGACATTGTCGGGATGCCCCTCGAGCGCGGTGGCCAGGGCGAGCAGGGCGTTCGAGTCGATATCGACGATGCCGGCGAGCAGGCCCTTCGCTGCCATGATGCCGGAGACGATCGCCGCGCCCGACGATCCGAGTCCGCGGCCATGCGGAATCGCGTTGCGCGCGATGAGGTCGAGACCGGGCAGCGGCTGCGCGTAGGCGGCGAAGGTGTATGCGATCGCGCGCACGACGAGGTTGCTCTCGTCGGTGGGGACCTCCCCCGCGCCGACGCCGATCACCCGCACGGTGGCTCCGGCACCAGCGCGTGCGGTGACCGTGAGTTCGTCGTAGACCGCGAGGGCGAGGCCGAGGGTGTCGAACCCGGGCCCGAGGTTCGCGGTGGTCGCGGGCACACGCACGGTCACGGATCGACCGACGGGCACCCCCGCGCCCGGATCGGCCAGGGTCATCCGGCGACCTTGGTGAGGCCGAGCACGCCGGCCACCTCGGCGGTGTCGTTGGCGACGACCGTGGGGGCGACATCCGTGCCGTCCTTGCCGCGAAGCGCCCACTGCGGGTCTTTGAGACCGTGACCGGTCACCGTGAGCACCACGGTCGAGCCGCGCGGAATCTGGCCCGCCTCCGCGCGCTCGAGCAGCCCTGCGACGCTGATCGCGGAGGCCGGCTCGACGAAGATGCCGACCTCGGCGGAGAGGATGCGGTGCGCCTCGAGGATCTTCTCGTCGCTGATCGCACCGAAATAGCCATCGCTGTCGACCTGTGCCGCCAGCGCGAGTTCCCACGAGGCCGGGTTGCCGATGCGGATGGCGCTCGCGATGGTCTCGGGGTTCTTGACGACCGAGCCGATCACCATGGGAGCGCTGCCCGCGGCCTGGAAGCCGAACATGCGGGGCAGCTTGGTGGTGATGCCGCGGTCGAGTTCTTCCCGATAGCCGCGGTGATATGCCGTGTAGTTGCCGGCGTTGCCGACCGGGACGATGTGGATGTCCGGGGCGTCGTCGAGCACCTCCACCACCTCGAAGGCTGCCGTCTTCTGCCCCTCGATGCGGTCGGGATTGACGGAGTTGACCAGGTGCACGGGGTAGTTGACGGCGAGCTCGCGCGCGATGTCGAGGCAGTCATCGAAGTTGCCCTGGATCTGCAGCAGCTCGGCGTTGTGCGCGATCGCCTGACTGAGCTTGCCGAGCGCGATCTTGCCCTCGGGCACCAGCACCGCGGCGGTGATACCGGCGTGCGCGGCATAGGCGGCGGCGCTGGCGGAGGTGTTGCCGGTCGAGGCACAGATGATCGCCTTCGCCCCGTGCTCGACCGCCTTCGAGATCGCCATCGTCATGCCGCGGTCCTTGAACGACCCGGTCGGGTTCATCCCCTCGAACTTCACGTAGACCGTCGCCCCGGTGCGCGCGGAGAGCGCGGGAGCGGGGATCAGCGGCGTGCCGCCCTCCCCCAGGGTGATGATCGGCGTCGCGTCGGAGATGTCGAGGCGGTCTGCATACTCGCGGAGGACTCCGCGCCACTGATGAGCCAATTCAGGAACCTTCTACTCGGAGGACGGACGTGACGTGACTGACGACGGCGCTCTCGCCGAGCGCGGCGACCGTCGCTGCGAGCGCGGCTTCCGACGCCTCGTGCGTGCCGATCACCAGGGTAGCGGTGGGCTGCTCGCCCTCCCCGCCAGAACCGACCGATTGCGTAACGGCCTCGACCGACACCCCGTGCTCGCTGAACAGGGTGGCGACCGCGGCGAGCACACCCGGCTCGTCGGTGACCGAGAGCGTGATCTGGTAGCGCGTGGTGACGTGCGAGATCGGCAGGATCGGCAGATTGGCGAGCGTCGATTCGGCGACACCCGGGCCCCCGATGACGTGGCGGCGGGCGGCGGAGACGAGATCGCCGAGCACGGCCGATGCGGTCTCCTTGCCCCCGGCACCGGCGCCGTAGAACATGAGGTCACCCGCGGCCTCTGCCTCGATGAACACCGCATTCTTGGCGCCATGGACGGCGGCGAGCGGATGCGAGCGGGGCACGAGCGCGGGATAGACGCGGGCCGACACGCCCTCGACGCCGTCGACATCCGTCAACCGCTCGCAGATGGCCAGCAGCTTGACGACGTAGCCGGCGCGCTTCGCCGCCTCGACCTCGGCCAGCGTGACACCGGTGATGCCCTCGCGATAGACCTTGTCGAGCGGCACCGTCGTGTGGAAGGCGAGGCTGGCCAGGATCGCCGTCTTCTGCGCGGCGTCGAAGCCCTCGATGTCGGCGGAGGGGTCCGACTTCTCGGCATAGCCGAGCTCGGTCGCGGTGGCGAGCGCCTGCTCGAGGCTCTCCCCCGCCGTGTCCATGCGGTCGAGGATGAAGTTGGTCGTGCCGTTCACGATTCCGAGGATGCGCTCGATCCGGTCGCCGGCCAGGCTGTCGCGCAGCGGGCGGATGATGGGGATCGCACCCGCGACCGCGGCCTCGTAGTACAACTGCGCGCCGACCTGCTCGGCCATCTCGAACAGCTCCGTGCCGTGCGTAGCGAGCAGCGCCTTGTTGCCGGTGATGACGTCGGCGCCGGAGCCGAGCGCCTGCAGGATGAGGGTGCGGGCCGGCTCGATGCCGCCCATCAGTTCGATGACGATGTCGGCACCGAGGATGAGCGTCTCGGCGTCGGTGGTGAGCAGCTCGCGCGGAAGGTCGGCGGTGCGCTTCGCGTCGACGTCGCGCACGGCGATGCCGACGAGTTCGAGGCCCGCGCCGGCGCGGGAGGCGAGCTCGGGCCCGTGCTCCAGCAACAGCGACGCCACCTGCGCTCCGACCGAACCGGCCCCCAGTAGTGCGACCCGGAGGTTGCGGTACTCGATCATCGTGCTCCGTTCGTTGGTGCTGCCGTGGTGCTGTCGTGAAGGATGCCGGCGTCGCGCGAGAGCAGGTCGGCTTCGGTCTCGCCGCGCACGATCACCCGCGCGGCGCCGTCGCGCACGGCCACGACGGCGGGACGGCCCAGATAGTTGTAGTTGCTCGACAGCGACCAGCAGTAGGCGCCGGTCGCGGCGACGGCGAGCAGGTCACCCGCGGCGACATCGCCGGGCAGGTAGTCGGCGCGCACGACGATGTCACCGCTCTCGCAGTGTTTGCCGGCGACCCGCACGAGCGCGGGAGCGGCATCCGACACCCGGTTCGCCAGTCGCGCGGTGTAGTCGGCCTCATACAGGGCGGGGCGGGCGTTGTCGCTCATGCCGCCGTCGACGGAGACGTACTTGCGGATGACGTCATCACCGATGGGCCCATCATCACCGGCCCCATCAGACGCACCGCTCACCAGCACATCTTTGATCGTGCCGACCTCGTAGAGGGTCACGGTCGATGGCCCCACGATCGATCGGCCGGGCTCGACGGCGACGACGGGCACCGCGATCCCCAGACGCGCGCACTCCGCGGCGACGATGTCGGCCAGGGCGACGGCGATCTGCTCGATCGGCAGCGCCCGCTCACCTGCCGTGTAGGCGATGCCGAAGCCGCCGCCCAGGTTGAGCTCGGGCACCGGCCCGGTCGTCAACAGCTCCGCCTGCACCGAGAGCAGTCGGCGGGCGGACTCGACGAAGCCGTCGGGCTCGAAGATCTGGGAGCCGATGTGCGCGTGCAGCCCGAGGAACTCGAGTGAATCGTGCGAACGGATGTCGGCCACCGCCGCCACCACGTCGGCGAGCGCGATCCCGAACTTCTGGTCCTCCCGCGCGGTGGCGAGGTACTCGTGGGTGTGGGCGTGCACGCCGCTGTTGGTGCGCAGCCGCACCTTCTGGACGCGCCCGGCCCGGGCGGCGGCGTCGGCGACGCGACCGATCTCGATCAGGCTGTCGATGACGATGACGCCGAGGCCGACGTCGACCGCGCGCTCGATCTCGGCGACCGACTTGTTGTTGCCGTGGAAGCCGAGCCGGGCCGGATCGATCCCGGCGGCCAGGGCGACGGCGAGCTCACCGCCGCTGCAGATGTCGATGTACAGCCCCGCCTCGTCGACCCAGCGGGCTACCTCCGCGGAGAGGAACGCCTTGGCGGCGTAGTAGACCTTCGCGGTGGTTCCGATGCGGGCGAACTCACGGTCGAAGGCGGCGCGGGCGGACGCTGCACGGTCGCGGACATCCCATTCGTCCATCACGAAGAGCGGCGTGCCGAATTCGGCGGCGAGAGCGGATGCGGTCACCCCGCCGACGACGAGCTCGCCCGATGCTGCCCGCTCGGCATGTGCCGGCCACACGCTGGCCGGCAGGTCGTTGGCGTCGACCGGCAGCGCGAGCCAGTCGGGGGCGAGCGGATTGGCTGACACGGTGTACCTCGAAGCTGAATCTGGTGGAGATGGCGGAGGGCCTGCGCCGGACTCTGCCAGCGGCGTCCCTGAAGCTTATTACGTGGGGGTCGGGGCTCCCGCGCGTGGGCTACGGGCAGGTGCCCTTGGAGTGGAACAGCTCGGAGCCGAGCACCACCGACTTCGCGGTCACCCCCAGCACGAGCTCGCTGCCGCGCACGCGCAGCGACTCGAGTCGGAAGCCCTTCGGCAACTGATTGGCCACGCAGATCGTGCGGGTCTGCGCCAGTTCTGTGCCGAGGGAGCCCAGGTTCTTCGCCACATCGGCGGGGGTGAAGGTCGCCCCGCTGATCGAGAACGAGGTCGGGGTGAGCGTGACCTGCCCACCTGTTGCGCCGGGAGCGACGGCTATCGCCGCGGGGATCTTCGCGCCGAACACAGGCACCTCGGTCGCGAGCTGCACCGAGCCCTTGGCGATCGTGACGCCCGAGATGGTGACGGGCAGGTCCTGGCTCGTGCTCAGCCCCGAGATGAGGCTGCCCAGCCCCTTCTCGTCGGTGGAGAAGCGCAGTGCCGCCGTGTCGAGGGGCTTCGACTGGTCGAGGGGTACGCCGCGCACGGTGAGCACGGCGTCGCCGCTCAGGTCACCGATCGTGAGCGATGGGGCATCGATGCGCACCTCGTCGAGCGCGCCCGCGGCCAGCTGCAGCAGCACGGGCCCGCCGCCCACCGTCACATCGAGCGGGGTGGATGCCGACACGTTCAGCGCGGATCGCGCCTTCTCGGCGATCAGCCGCTCGGCGAAACCCCGGGCGACGACATCCGCGACCACCACGAGGGCGATCAGCACCACAACGACGATGGCCAGCACTATGGGCCAGCGGCGTCTGCGCCGCTTTACAGGGCCCACCTCGATGAGCTCCACGGTTCCGTTCTCAGACATGGCTTCCCCCTGGTCCGTCATCCGCGAGCCTGACTACATCCGGTCCGGCGCGCTCACACCGAGCAGCCCCAGCGCATTGCGCAGCACCTGCCCCGTCGCGTCGTTGAGCCAGAGCCGCGTGCGGTGCAGGTCCGTGACCGGCTCGTCGCCGAGCGGCGTCACCCGGCAGCTGTCGTACCAGCGGTGATAGGTGCCGGCGAGTTCCTCCGCGTAGCGGGCCACGCGATGCGGCTCGCGCAGCTCCGCCGCCTGGCGCACGATGCGCGGATACTCCGCGAGGGCGCCGAGCAGCGTGCTCTCGGTGGGATCGGTGAGCAGGGCCGCGTCGAAGGCGCTGAGGTCCACCCCACTGGCGGCGGCGTTGCGCGCCACAGACCGGGTGCGGGCGTGCGCGTACTGCACGTAGAAGACGGGGTTGTCATTGCTGCGCTTGGTGAGCAGGTCGAGGTCGATGTCGAGCTGCGAGTCGCTGGATGACCGCACCAGGGCGTAGCGCGCGGCGTCGACGCCCACGGCCTCGACCAGGTCCTCGAGCACCACCACTGTGCCGGCCCGCTTGCTCATCCGCTGCGGCACGCCGTCCTTGAGCAGGTTGACCATCTGGCCGATCAACACCTCGAGGTTCACGTAGGGCACGTCGTCGAAGGCCGCGGTCATCGCCATCAGGCGCTTGACGTAGCCGTGGTGATCGGCGCCCAACATGATGAAGTTGCGCTCGAAACCGCGTTCCCTCTTGTTGAGGTAGTACGCGAGGTCGCCGGAGACGTAGCCCGCCTCGCCGTCGCTCTTGATCACGACACGGTCTTTGTCGTCGCCGAAATCGGTCGACCGGAACCAGACGGCGCCATCCGCCTCGTAGATGTGTCCGAGCTCGCGCAGACGACCGATCGCCTTCTCCACGGCACCCGACTCGTGCAGGTTGTTCTCGTGGAAGTATACGTCGAAGTCGACGCCGAAGTCGTGCAGGCTCTTCTTGATGTCGCCGAACATGAAATCGACGCCGTAGGCACGGAAGATCTCCTGCTGGTCTCCGCGCGCGACCACGGACAGGTCGTCGGGGTAGGCGGCGACGACCCGGGCGGCGATGTCGTTGATGTACTGCCCCCCGTAGCCATCCTCCGGGGTCGGCTCCCCGAGATAGCTCGCCAACAGGCTGCGGGCGAAGCGGTCGATCTGGCCACCGTGGTCGTTGAAGTAGTACTCGCGGGTGACGTCTCCGCCCTCCGCCTGGAAGATGCGGGCCAGACTGTCGCCGACCGCCGCCCACCGCACGCCACCGAGGTGGATCGGCCCGGTCGGGTTCGCCGAGACGAACTCCAGGTTGATCTTCACTCCGAGATAGAGGTCACCGGTGCCGAAGGAGTCGCCCTGCTCGACGATCGTCTTGGCGAGAGCGCCGGCCGCGGCAGCGTCGAGGGTCACGTTGATGAAACCGGGGCCCGCGACATCCACGCTGGCGACGCCGCTGATGGTGCGGATGCCCTCGGCCAGTTCCTCGGCGAGCGCGCGGGGGTTCGTGCCGAGCGGCTTGGCGAGCTTCATCGCGATGTTGGACGCCCAGTCGCCATGGTCACGGTTCTTCGGGCGCTCGAGCGGCACGTCGTCGATTCCGACGGTGAGCGTGGACTCGCCACGGCGCTCGAGTGCCCCATCGACGATGGTGAGCAACTGGGCGGAGAGTTCGGAGGGAGTCACGCAGAGATTCTATCGGCCGTCATCCGAGAGGATCTGGCGCGTCCGACCGCCCCGCGCGGGCGAGGTCGGGGAGGATGGGGCCATGCGCACTCCGCTCCACACCGTGCTTCCCGTTCTCCTCGTCGGCGCTCTCGCCATCACCGCCCTGAGCGGATGCACGCCGGAGCCGAAGCCGTCGGCATCGGCGTCGAGCAGTCCTCGCGCGTCGAGCTCGCCCTCTGCCTCACCGGATGCCGCGTCCCCATCGCCCAGCGCCGCCGCGGGCACGGGAACACCCGTGGCCATCGCCTGCGACACCCTCGTCTCGCGGCAGACCATGTACGACTTCAACCCGAACTTCGGTCTCGACGACGCGTTCTCCCCGAAGAGCGGCACCCCGGCCGCCGCGGCGAAAGCCGATAAGGGTGTCGCCTGCAACTGGCTCAATCAGACCAGCGGCGACACGGTGACCATCGCGGTGGCGCAGCCCTCGGCCGATGAGCTCGCCACGATCGCGGCGACCGCGGCCAAGGGCACCGCGGTCAGCGGGCTCGGCAGCTCGGCGTACTTCTCGAGTGCCGGTCAGGTCGGCCGGGTCGACGTGTTCGACGGCAGGTACTGGCTGGTCGCGACATCCGTCTACTTCTCGACGGCGGATGACGCGCGAGCGCTGGTCACCTCTGCGGTCGGTGCGCTCTAGCTCGACTGCCCCGCAGAAGTAACTGCCCCGCAGAAGCTCAGCGCAGCTGAACGGACAGCTCGGCCGAGTCGCGCGGCAGCTCGTCGACGATGGCGAGCACCTGCAGGTCGAGCAGGCTGAGGTCTGCCCAGTGGTTGGTGAGGAAGGCGATGTCGGCCGCATCACGACCGGTGGAGATGCGCACCAGACTCTGCCGCGGGGCGAGACCGGTGGCGTCGACGATCTGCCAGCGACCGTCGATGTAGGCCTCCGCCACTGCATGGAAGTCCATCGGGCTGAGACCGGGGGCATAGACAGCGGCCATGCGCGCGGGCACATCGATGCCGCGCAGCAGGGCGATCACCAGGTGGGCGTAGTCGCGGCAGACACCCTGACGGGCGAGGAGCGTGCCGACCGCGCCATCCGTCACCCGGCTGGACCCGGGCACGTAGCTGAGCCGGTCGCGCACCCAGGAGCCGACGGCGCTGAGCAGCACCTGACCGGAGAGGCCCCAGAACTCGGAGCGGGCAGTGGGAGTCAGCACGTCCGACTCGCAGTATCTGCTCGGGCGGAGGTAGACGACGAGGTCGAGGTCGTCGACGGGGGCGGGCGCCGACTGGCCCTGCACTTCGGCGGCGTAGTCCACGGTCATCCGCCCGGCTCCGGAGATGAGTTCGTGCAACCGCGACCCGTGTCGATCGACGAGTTCGCGGGGCTCAAGCAGGCGACCGTCGAGTCTCAGCTCCAGCCGTTCCGACGCGAGCTGCGCCCCCTGAGCGACGGCGAGGCTGAACACCATGCTGGTGCGACCCGAGATGTCGAGTTCCATGTGGGAGGAGACGGTGCGGAGCATTCCCCGATGATCGCACGGGGGTGTTTCGCACTCGTGTCGTGGTGGCGGGGGTCGACTGCCCACCTCGACGGCACTACGGCGCTACGGCGCTACGGCGCTACGGCGCTACGGCCAGAGGATGTCGCGGCTCCACTCGTCGTCGACCCTGCGGTAGCGCAGCCTCACCTGATCACGCTCGCGAGCGGCCTGCCAGAACTCCCAGGTCTGCGGGCGCAGCAGGTAGGCAACCCAGTCCTCGGGCACGTACTCGGGGTCGGCGGCGATACGCGCCTGCTGCGCGGCCACCGCCGCCGCATATTCGATGTCGCCCCCGATCGGCTGACTCTGCGTGCCGACCGCGGCGATCGCTCGGGCATTCGGATGCCGGCGCAGGAAGTCGCTGCGCGCGAGCTCCCGGGAGCCGGCCTCCACCGTTCCGCTCACCCTGATCTGCCGACCCTGCTCGCGCCAGTACAGCACCACGGACGCCCGCGGATTCACCGCCAGATCGTGCCCTTTCGGACTCGACGACAGGGTGGCGAACCACAGGCCTTCGGCGCTGATGTCCTTGAGCAGAAGGGTGCGCACCGACGGATTACCCGTGCCGTCAGCGGTCGCGAGCGCCATCGCCTGGGGCTGCGAGACACCCGCGTCGATGGCGAAGGCCAACCACTCCTGGAACAGTTCCCGCGGATCTGCGGGGGCGGCATCCGGATCGAAGTCCGGCAGCTCGCCTGCGAACACCGGCAGCTCTCGTAGTCGCTCGCGCCAGCTCGGTGGGGTCATGGGGCCAGCCTAGAACTGCTACCGTAGACAGGCGTCAGATCGATGGCGTCTGGGCCCCCATAGCTCAGGGGATAGAGCACTGCCCTCCGGAGGCAGGGGCGGCAGTTCGAATCTGCCTGGGGGCACTTCAACAACGAGGATCTCTGCCATTCAGATCTCGTCATATCTTGGCCAGTGTGTCCGATGGCTGTGCGAATATCCGAGGATGGTTCGCTAACGTCGAGAGATGCCTCGCTACGCGATTCTCCTTCCACTCGAGCCGGCCCGTGTCGGGGACACCTTCACGGCGGGGACTCTCCCACTACACGTGACCATCGTCGGAAACTTCCGCACAGATTTGTCGATGGAGCAACTGGCGTGCACGCTGCGAATGACGGAAGTTCCCCTCGCCCCTCGTGCGGAGATTGGCGATGAAGCGATGTTCGGTCCGAATGCGGACATCCTGGTGAATCTCGTTGCTGACGGTGCTGAACTGGAACGGATGCATCACACCCTTCTCGATGCGCTGGGTTCCGATATCCGACTCGACGACCCGCACCACTCTCGTTCGGGGTACCGCCCGCACGTAACCGTCACCGCGCGCGGTCGCACGCGGGTCGGCGATGTGGTCACGCTGTCTCCCATCGCGATGCTGGACCTCGAGCCGAACGGCGACACAACCTCTCGCCGTGTGGTCTGGACGCACCCGGGTGCGGGCTTCAGCATCCGTCCCACCACCGAAGATGACTGGCAGGAGGTGCGAGACCTGCGCCTCGAGATGCTGAGAGATTCCCCGCTCGCATTCGCCGAACACCATGATGATGCGCTCGGGCATGGTGAATCGGAGTGGCGGATGCGGGCGCGACGTGGGTTCGCTGAGCATGGCATCGCACTGGTGGCGGTCAGTGATTCCGGACAGTGGATCGGGAGCATGGGCGGCGCCGTGCTCGACCGCAAGTTGGGAGCCTTTCTCTTGGGCGTCTATGTCGCTCCGCCGTATCGCGGGTCGCGCGTCGGAGTCACCGATGCACTCCTCGCCGGCATAGAAGAATGGGCACGAACCGAGGGCGACACACTCGCCCTTCACGTGCACGAGCAGAACTCGCGAGCCATTTCCGCCTATCTCCATCGCGGATTCGTCGACACGGGCGAGCGCGTGCCTTACAACCTCGATCCCGCGACGAACGAGATCGTCATGGTCAAGCGGCTCTGACCGGTGTAGTTCATCGAGGTGGTAGTTGCTGTCGCCTGCGCCGTGGTCACGCGACACTATCTGCCGACTCGATGAGTGCTCCGGACTATTCGCGCCTCTTCTTGCGCAGTCGCTGGAACCAGCCCTCCGTCGCGATCGCTTCGCCGATGGTCCCGCCACCGACCATCGCAGCGGCGGCGCCCATCCACTGCGCCCCGCACTCTGCACAGAGGAGGCGAGTGGCCGTCCTGACCGGCTCGCCCGCAATGGGCTTCCGACACTGATCGCAGCGATCGCTCATGACGGCAGCCTAGACGCCGCATTCGCCGGGATAGGCGAGCACGAATCGTTATCCGGAGCCGAACAGCTGCGCTCTAGGCTGAGGCCACTCGTCCGCCTGGAGGTCTCATGCCCGCCCACCGCCTCGCCCTCGTCACCTCCACTCTCGCGCTCGGTGCGCTGCTGCTGACCGGCTGCACGGCCCCGAGTCCCACGCCGAGCGGGTCGCCATCGGCGTCCGCATCCGCGTCTGCGGGCGGCTCGTCTCCCTCCCCCAGCACGTCCGCGTCGGCCGCCGCCGATGCTGTCGCCATCCCGAAAGACTGCGAGGCGATCGTCAGCCCCGCCGTCTACGCGAAGACGTTCGGTTCAACACCGCTCAACGATCCCACCGTCGTTGACGCGGAGTTCGCCGGAGCCGTCGCCCCGGTGACGCCGCCGGCCGGAGCCGCCGCCGACGAGGTGCTGGCCAGCGCAGCTCAATTACGCTGCGTGTGGAAAGACCCGCGCGCCGACATCACCAACCTGCAGGCCAGCATCGGCACGGTCGACCCGGCCGTCGCCACCGGCTATCTCGCGTCGCTCGCTACCCAGGGCTACACCTGCGGCGCGAAGTACGGCGGACAGCAGTGCCAGCGCATCTCGCAGAACGAGCAGTACCCGGTGCAAGACGGGCACACTTATTTTCTGCGCGGCACCACCTGGATCACCGTGCTGCAGTCGAATTTCGCCACCAACGGACTGATGGGACAGATCGTCAGCACGCTCTGGCCATAGCGCCGCGCGGTGGGATGCTTGGGAAATGACTGACGATCCTCCCGCCGACGTCGTGGCCCGGTTGCGCGCGGCCGGTTGCGTATTCGCCGAAGAGGAGGCGACGCTGCTGGTGGCGGCCGCGACATCCGTCACCGGGGTCGACGCCGCACGGCTCGAGTCCCTGGTCGACCGGCGGGTTGCGGGCCTGCCGCTCGAGCACCTGCTCGGCTGGGCCGAGTTCGCGGGTCTGCGCATCGCCGTCGGCGAGGGCGTCTTCGTTCCGCGGCGGCGCACCGAGTTTCTCGCGACGCAGGCGATCGAGGCGGCGCGTACCGCGCATCCGGTGGTCGTCGACCTCTGCTGCGGAACCGGTGCCGTTGCCGCGGCCGTCGGCGCGGCGCTTCCCGCGGCGGAACTGATTGCGAGCGACATCGACCCCGCGGCTACCGCCTATGCCGCACGTAACCTCGCCGGTCGCGGTTCGGTCTTCACCGGCGACCTGTTCGACCCGCTGCCGTCCTGGCTGCTCGGCCGGGTCGAGATTCTGGTGGCCAACGCCCCCTACGTGCCGACGGATGACATCGCCACCATGCCCTCGGAGGCTCGCGACCACGAGCACCGCGTCGCCCTCGACGGCGGAACCGACGGGCTGGACCTGCAGCGTCGCATCATCGCCGGCGCCGCACGCTGGCTCGCGCCGCACGCGACCGTGCTGATCGAAACCAGCGCTCGTCAGGCGGACACCACGCTGCGACTGCTGCGCGACGCAGGCTTCGACGCCCACGCCGAGTACTCCGACGAGCACGAGGCCACCGTCGCCATCGGTCGCGCTAGCGCATGACCCCAGCTACGGTGTGACCCGGGCTACGGTGTGACCCGATCCGCTATCTGGATGCTCACACTGTCGTCTGCACACGACCCGGTGTCGTCGCAGCTGAACCGGTACCCGTCGGCGACGCGAACGTACGCGCGACCGGCCAGGACATCCCGAGGAATGTGCACCACGGCGCTGAACGTTCCGTCTGGCGCAACCCGCACCCGATCGCTCCACAGCACACCGCTCTCGCCGACGCGGCCGAAATCGAGGGTGTAGTGGCCGCCGTCCGTGAACTGGATGGTGCAGGCCGCAGGAGCGGCCGTCACGGTGACAGTCCCGCCGGGCTCGACGACGGCGGGAGTGGCGGCGAGTGCGCCGGGGACGCAGCCATTCTCGGTCTCGGGTACCGAGCATCCGCCGAGCAGCAGGAGGAGAGCGGCGGCGAGCACGGGGACACCAACCGAGCGCATTTTCACGCCATCCACCCTACGTCGTGCTCACTGCGGCCACCCCCAGACGGACAGTCGAGTGGACGATCGCGCGCCGCTCGTCCGGGCGCTCAGGGGGCGACCTCACGAGGTGCACGTCCTCCGAAATGCGGACCTGACCAGCGGTTCTGCTCCCGCTACAAAAACCGCCGAGCGAGGGTGGTCGCGGCAGAACCACCCTTCTGTATGTCCGCACTAACGGCGTCGGAAGCCTCGTGAATCCCGGGCGTGGTGGGCTAGCATGCCATGTGGTCGCCCCTTCTTCCTGATCCGAGGTGAGGCGGCCAGGGCTCGGCGGATTGTGGTTACTTCGCCGAGCCCACCTCTCCTCGGAGGCGCGCTCGCCAGCGCGACCGACCGGGGTCCACTCACCGGAACGGGCCAGGGACGGGGTGCGATGACGCAGCTGACCCGTCGCGGCGTCCTCACCGTCGGCGCGCTGTCACTCGCCAGCGTCGGCACCCTTGCCGCCTGCGCGCCGCTCGCCCCGAAACCGAGCCCGTCGCCCACCCCGGCCGGGCCGCCTCAGTGGTCGGAACTCAGCGCCGCGGTGACCGGCACCGTCGCTCTGCCGGGAAGCGCCGAGTACGACACCGTCAAGCTCGTCGAGAACCCGCGCTGGGACGCCGCGATGCCCCTCGCAGTGCTCAGCGCCGCCACAGCGAAGGATGTCGCGGCAGCGTTGAGCTTCGCCACTCGGTACCGGATTCCGGTCGCCCTGCGCTCCGGCGGCCACAGCTACCCCGGATACTCGGCCGGTGGTGCCGTCGGCACCGGGGTGAAACCCGCCCTCGTGATCGACGTTCGGCCGCTCGACACCATCACCCTCGCCGCGGACAACACCGTGACCATCGGTGCCGGCGCATCCCTCGCCGTGGTCTACGACACCATCGGCGCCCGAGGCCGATCGATCGCGGCTGGCTCCTGCGCGACCGTCGGCATCACCGGGCTCACCCTGGGCGGCGGTGTCGGCGTGCTCACCCGTGCATACGGACTCACCTGTGATTCGCTCACCGCCGTGGAGGTCGTCACTGCGGATGGGGAGGTACACACGGCCACTGAGAAGAGGGATGCCGACCTGTTCTGGGCCTGCCGCGGCGGGGGCGGCGGGCACCTGGGTGTCGTGACCTCGCTCACCTTCGCCACCCAGCCCGCGCCAACGGTGACGATGTTCTCGTTGACCTGGCCCGCGGCATCCGCTGCTGCGGTGGTGAAAGCCTGGCAGGGCTGGGCTCCGACGGCCGATCCGAAGCTGTGGTCGACACTCAAGCTGCTCAACGGGGTCGGGTACAACGACGGGCTCGGCGTCTTTCTCTCGGGGACCTGGCTCGGCGCGTACTCGGCGCTGCAGGCGCAGCTCGCACCGCTGATCGCCGCGGCCGGTGCGCCCTCCCACAACGGCGCCTCGCAGCATGACTATCGGGATGCGATGCTCAGCTACGCAGGCTGCGCCACCATTCCGATCGCCCAATGCAATACCGGCACGGGCACTACCGGCACGGGCGGGTCGCTGAAACGGGAATCGTTTGCGGCCACCTCTCACGTCGCCTATCAGGCGCTGGACGAGCAGGGCATCCAGACCCTCGTCGCGCAAGCGACGGCGGCGAAGGCGGTGCCCGGCATCAAGGAGGGCGGCATCTCTATGGATGCCTTGGGTGGCCAGGTCACCGCGATGGCCGCGGATGCGACGGCATTTCCACACCGTTCGGCGCTGATGACGGTGCAATACACGGCGACGTTCGCGAACGGTGTCGACCCCGCACCGCTCGACGCCTACGTGCGCGGATTCCGGGCCGCTCTGGTGCCACAGTGGGGCGACGGTGCCTATGTGAATTATGCGGATGCCTCGCTCACCGATCCGCTGGAGAGCTACTTCAAGGCGAACAAGACCCGCTTGGCGACCGTGAGGAAGAAATACGACCCGTCGGGCTTCTTCACCCAACCGCAGTCGTACTGAGTCCCGGTGGCGCTGAGCCCCAGTGGCGCTGAGTCCCGGTCGCGCTGAAGCCCAGTCGCGCTGAGTCCCGGTCGCGCTGAAGCCCAGTCGCGCTGAGTCCCAGTAGAGGCGACAGGCGCACTGAGCGCCTTGGCGCCGTGGCCAGACAGAGAACCCCCGGCGGCACCTCGCAGCAGGTCACGGGCCGCCCGTCACGTCGACGACGACTGTGCCTCCTCTCCTCGGTGTTCGGTCGGGGTCGCACCAGGGTGGCGGGATGAAGTACGGCACCCGATCCCGGACGTCGATCTCCCATCCGTCGTCGTGGATGCGGTGGTGGTGGAACGAGCACAGTGGTATCCCGTTGGACAGATCGGTCGGCCCGCCGCGGGACCACCACTGGAGGTGGTGGGCTTCGGTGTAGCCGGGTGGGTGCCCACACCCCGGGAACGCGCACCCGCCGTACTGTTCGGCCAATGCTTGCCGTTGCGCCGAACTGAACAGGCGCCGTGCCCGACCGAGGTCGAGCACTTCACCGGCACCGCCGAGGACCGCGGGGATGATGTGCGCCTCCGCGGCAAGGATGCGGGCCGTGGTGGCGGAGATCCCGGCCTCAATACCGTCGATGCGGGCGCCACCGACGCCACCGTCGATACCATCTGTCTGCGCACCACCGAGGCCGTCGAGGAGTTGGTCGAGGGTCATCCGCACCACCATCGTCACCACCGGACGGTCCCCACCGGGCCGGTCACAACTGATCGCGTGGCGGAGGAGTTCTTCGGCCGCATCGGCGCGGCGTTGCGGCATCGTGCGGTCATCAATATCGGCCATCCCAGTGTCGGCCAAAGACGACGGAACCCGATCCCGTGCGGCCCGCAACTGCTCACCGACGAGCGCGTCGATGCCCGCCCGGACCTGCCCCGCCGTTTCCGGTGGCATGTCCCAGACCAGGCGCACCATCCCGTCCGGCTGCGGGATCAGCGTCAGGGATCGTCGTTGCCGGCGGACCGCATCACGCGGTTCGGCACCGTCCTCATCGAGTCGGTCGCGGACCTGTCGGGCCAAGCCCTGCACCTGCCGCACCGTCAACCCGGGTGCGTGCTCGACCAGCAGCTTCTCACCCGCCGCCCGGGCGTCGGAACTGCAAAACGGCGTCGTCAGCTCGAGTTCACGGACGATCACCGCGGCAGCTTCGACCCCCAGCACCAACCCATCCACCGCAGCACCGAGGCTCGGGTATCGGGCCGGCAGCAGCGACCCGTCCAGCGCGAGCCGCGGGCGAACCGCCACCCCGACATCGCACAACCGTGCCGCCTCGGCCGGGCTGATCTGCCACAACTCCGCGAGGAACGACGCCGGAGTCGAATGCCCGGCACGCCGGGCGATGCCCTCCGCACCCAGATGCACCGCCGACTGCGCGGCCAACTCCCCGGCCAGCCGGACCCGGATCGCATCGAGACCACGCTGCAGCGTCCCCGCATCCGTCACCCACCGCAACAGGTCGCCGGCGGCCATACCAGTCACCCCATCAGCGCACACACGCGACAGCTCCGCAAACAACTCGAGGAGCGGAGGGCTGGAGGTTTCCATGCGGAGAGTTTCTCACCCACCACCGACATTCCACGCTGCCCAAATACGCCTCCTGATCAGCTTGTTTATAACTTTTCAGGAAGGCAGCCTGTGGAGGAAAGGAGCCCGTCGAGCTCGGCCAACTGCCGCGGACGAAGTGCGTCGGAGCACCGGCACGAGCGCGAGTCGCGGCATCCGTGAGAATCCGCCGCTCCGCGTGCCAACATCGAGGACCCTCAACGTCGGGTACAGTATTCATCGGCAGTCGCGTTCCGAGGGAAACTTCGGCGCTCAGACTGCTGCGGGGATGTAGCTCAATGGTAGAGCCTCAGTCTTCCAAACTGATCACGCGAGTTCGATTCTCGTCATCCCCTCCACAGCCCTCTGGGGCGCGGCACCTACCCGAAGTACGCGTCGAGGTTCAG
>Ga0247737_1000253_pt1 | contig 19805 bp, 16 predicted proteins | sample UWRJL028104C2_FD_180937 | JGI IMG/M metagenome (GOLD analysis project Ga0247737, IMG submission 180937) | Plant litter microbial communities from Arlington Agricultural Research Station in Wisconsin, United States - UWRJ-L028-104C-2 | ecosystem: Environmental > Terrestrial > Plant litter >...
CCGAGCGCCGCCAGTAGGCCGCGTCCCCGGCGTTGAACAGCATCCGCGCCACCGACGCCCCCTCCGCCGTCAAATGCTCCGCCAGAGCCCGACCGAACGGACCGAACGGAGCCGTCACGATCAGAAAACGACGACCCGACAACGATTGGCCCGGACGGGGGCGAGCCTGGGACCAGGCCGTCGGGTCCGAGGATGCGTCGGCGCCGGCCAGGCGGCGCGCGATGTCGCCTGGGGCGTCTCCGGAAGCGTTGCGGATATCGGCCATGGTCAGGTCTGGCTCGCGGGAGCTCGGAACTTTGACATCACCGCCCTTGTCGCTGGCCTTGGGACGGAGATCAACTGCTCCGCTGGGCGACACGAGGCGGTGGCGGAACGAGATGTTGGGTTTGGCCCCCGCCCGTCGATGGACTATGTCTCTGACATGGGGTCGCCTTCCGAAACCGCGTTCGAAGCGGACGAGTTGTACCGCAGCGACGATGTCGTCGTGCGGCGCGTCCCCGCCGGGCCGGCGAACCGCTGGATCGTGACGTTCGACCATTACGCCATCGGTCACGGTTTCGACCGGCCGGGCTTCGGTGAGGCCTATTTCCGCAGCCGCGGCATTTCCGCCATCCACGTGATGGGACGGGCCGAAGACTGGTACCAGTATCCCGACATGGCGGCCGCCCTGGCGACGGTGCGCGCCGCTACGGCCGGCGCCGAACGGGTCGTGACCTATGGCTCGAGCATGGGCGGATACGCGGCTCTGCGGTTCGCGGACGCCGTCGGCGCCACGGATATCCTGGCGCTGTCGCCGCAGTATACGATCGACCTGAAGGCGGCGCCGCAGGAGTTGCGCTGGACCCAGGACGCCAAGCGAATTCGCTGGCGGCCCGAATTCGGCGGTCCGATCATCTCCTCGGCCAGGGCCGTCGTCGTCTTCGACCCCACCGGGCCCGATCAGTGGCACGGTGAAAGGATCGAGAGGGACCTGGGCTGCCGGGCGATCCGCCTGCATCATTCCGCCCACCCGGTGACGACCTACCTATCGGAAGTCGGCCTTCTGGCGCCCCTGATCGACGACGTCCTGGAAGGGGTGTTCGACCCTCGCGCGTTCCGGCGCGAGGCGCGGCGCCGTCGGGTTGGCAACGGCATCTATCTCGGCGAACTGGCGGCCGCCCAGCCTCCGCGACGGTCATCGCTGGCGCTCGGCCTGGCGCAGCGAGCCCTGGATGTCAGCCCCGGCAACTATCACGCACGCATCAGCCTGGCCCGACTGCTCAGCCGTGAGGGTCGCCATGACGAGGCCCTGTCGATCATCGACAGGGTGGTTCAGGAGAGCGGTCGCGGCCTGACCTATGTGGTCGACTATGGCAGCGCCCTGATGCTGGCCGGACGGATGGCCGAGGCGCGGGTCATCGCCGACGAAGCCTTGTCCCGCACCCAGGATGTGGCGCACCTGCACGCGTGGGCGGCCCACATCTCCTGGCTCAACCACGACAGGCGAAATGCGCGACGCCTCATCCGGCGCGCCCTCATGCTCGATCCGGGCAACACGCCTTATCTGCGGGCCCTGCTCGACTATACCTTCGGCGCGCCGCTGGAGACCGGGCATCGCGGGGTCAGGACGACGCCGTGGCTCCGCTTCGCCCGCTGGGTGATGAAGGGTCCGCTGCGGCCGGACGCGACGGAGCCGACGGCGCGGACGCCCTTCTTCTTCCGGGGGAGCCGGAACGACCCCGCGTCGGGCGGCACCGGGTAAGGATCAGGCCGTTGGGCCGCGCTGGACGATCACGCCGATCGACGTGATCGCGAACCCCATGAGGGCCGCGGCCAGATGGGGTTCGACGCGATAGGGCGGCAGGTCGAGATAGAGGTCAAGCGGACGGTCGCCGGGCTCGAAATCGAACACCGCGGCCCGGTGGCCCGCCGCGTTCAGTCGCTCGGCCAGCGCTTCGAGATCGCGGCGCCGGAACAGGACGGTCGCCTGGTTGTCCACGGTCTCGTCGTTCGAATTCAGATTGAACTCGGTCGTATGAATGGCCCAGCCGCCCGGCTTCAGGCAGGCCACGGAATTGACGATGAAATCGAGCCCCTTCTCGATCGACCCCAGGTGCTCGAGAGCGCAGGCCGACCAGCAGAAGTCGAAGTCCGTCAGGTCCGCCGGGATCGCGTTCATGTCGCACTGACGCAGCGAGACGTTTCGCTCGAACAGGTCATCGGGACACACCAGCGGACGGCGCAGCGACTCCTTGTCCATCGCGTGCTGCGAGGACTGGGCCCAGCCCTCGGCGATCGCCGCGTCGGAGCTGAGGTCGGTGGCGACGATCTCACAGCCTTCGGAGGCGAAGAAGGCGGGAAGCGGCTCCAGGCCGACGCCGAAGCCGAGGCCGCGCGCGCCGGGTTTGACCGCGCCGCGTTCCCACAGCGCCTGACAGATGAAGACGAACTCCCACAGCTTGCGATGATAGCGCAGGGTCTCGCCCAGGCGGCCGGTCCAGAAGGAGAAATACGGCTGCTCGAAGCTCGACTGTCGGCAGAGGGTCGCAACAGGAAAGGCGTTCTCGGCCGGCTGGCCCGGCACGAGCGGCGGCTGGTTGCGCCACACGGAGGCGTCCGGCAGGGCGATCGAGGTGAGCACCGTGCGCATCTCGCGGCGGTGTTCGTTGAACGCGAACCACATCGCGTCCTGATAGTGGTGGACGAGCCTGATGCGCTCCTCGGCGCGGCGGATGCGGTCTCCGAGGCCCGATAGAGTCTTGAAAAAGCGAAGCATGGCGCGTTCCGAACTGAGACGTCTGCCGACACGTCCGGCAACGCGCGGGTAACCCAGAAAAGCGTGGTCCGTTTGCCGACGACCTCGACCGGCGTCAACCGCGATGACCCCATCTGGAGCGTCGAAATGCGAGATAGTCGCAGAAAGCAACGAGCCCGCCGATCTCATCGAGACAGGCGGGCTCGCAATGGTCTTGCCTTGAGACGTCCGGGCTTTCGCCCTGCCGTCGGCGTCTTCTCTTTCACGTCTGGCGGGTCCCTCTCCTTGCGGGAGGGGGACCCTTTGACCAGTCGATCCTAGAAGTTGATGCCGATGGTGGCGCGACGGTTCAGAGGCTCGCGAACGCCGTCGGCGGTCGGGCGAGCCAGGTTGGTCTCACCCTTGCCGTCGAGGGCGATGACGCCGCCGGCGACGCCTTGGGCGACCAGGGCGTCAGCCACGGTGCGCGAACGACGGTTCGACAGGCCCACGTTGTAGGCGGCCGAACCGGAGGTGTCGGCGTAGCCGACGACCAGAACGCGCGTCGGACGACCCGACTTGGCGTAGTTGGCGGCTTGCGTGACCACCGAACGGGCTTCGGCCGTCAGGTCCGAGCGATCCCAGTCGAAGTACACCACGAACTCGCGCGCCTGCGGAGCCGGCGGAGGCGGCGGCGGGGGCGGCGGAGGCGGCGGTGCGACCTCGTCGGCGCCGAAGGCGTAACGCAGGCCCAGGGTCAGGGTGTGGCTCTCGTCGTAGTCGCCGCCGAAGGTGCCGTAGTTGTTCACGGCCGCCGTCGAGTTCGTGAAGGTCGCGAACTCCATGTCGCCCGTCAGGTAACGGTACGTCAGGTCGATGTTGGTGCGATCGCCGATGGCGTAGCTCAGGCCGGCGAGGGCTTGAGCGGCGAACTTGGTCGAGCTGTCGTCAGCGGCGATCGAGACCGTGCGCTGGCCGCGGATCGTGCCGACGAACTCGGTGTTGACGCGGTTGACGCCGACGCCCAGGCCGACGAACGGACGAACGCCCCAGTACTCGCCGCCGATGTCATAGATGACATTGGCCATGAGCGTGGTGGATTCGATGTCGCCTTCCGGCGAGAAGCAGGGGCCCGTGGCCGGCGTGAAGTTACACACGCCCGACGGAACCGAAGGCGTCGAGTGACGGATGCGGCCGATGTCGCCCGAGCGGTAACCGCCTTCGAGCTCGACGCGCCAGTTCGGGTTGAACCGGTAGCCCAGACGAGCGAACGCGGCCCAGCCGTCGTTCACTTCGGCGTTCCAGTTCACGCCGTTGCCCGACGCTTCCAGGTTGATGTCGTCGATCTTGTGGTAACCGGCGTCGATCGCGCCGTACCAGCCGTCCGGCTCAGCCGAAGCAGCACCAGCGGCGAAAAGCCCCGCGGCTGCGACGCTGGCGAGAAGTTTCAGCTTCATGTCAGTCCTCATAATCATTGATTGCCCAAAGGCCACGCTTACACGCGACACTCACCGGGCCGAACGGCAGAGTTGGGCCCAGGTTCCTCATTTCGGTTCGCAATACGGCGACTGTGGCGCCGTTTCAACACATATCCCCCCCTTGGCGAGCGGGCACGGCCTGATATTGGGGTGAACAGCGATAACGGAGGCCTCAGATGGCTATGCGATTCGACGGCAAGGTGGCGATCGTTACGGGCGCGGGCGGAGGTCTTGGGCGCGAACACGCCCTGGCCTTGGCCGCGCGGGGCGCGAAAGTCGTGGTCAACGACCTGGGCGTGGCGCGCGACGGCGCCGGATCCTCGGCCAGCCCGGCCCAGGCGGTCGTGGCCGAGATCGAAGCCGCCGGCGGCGAGGCCATGGCCAACGGCGCCTCGGTCACGGACTATGAAGCGGTCAAGGCGATGGTGGCCGAAGCGACCGCGCGCTGGGGCTCGGTCGACATTCTGGTGAACAACGCCGGCGTCCTGCGCGACAAGTCCTTCACCAAGATGGAGATCGACGATTTCCGCTTCGTCATGGACGTGCATGTCATGGGCGCGGTCAACTGCACGAAGGCGGTTTGGGACGGGATGCGCGACCGGAACTATGGCCGCATCGTCATGACCACCTCGTCGTCGGGCCTCTACGGCAACTTCGGCCAGGCCAACTATGGCGCGGCCAAGATGGCGCTGGTCGGCTTCATGCAGACCCTGGCCATCGAGGGAGCCAAGAACGACATCCGGGTCAACTGCCTGGCCCCGACCGCTCATACCCGCATGACCGAGGATCTGGGCGCACGTCTGCCGCTGGAGGCCCTGGGGCCGGAGCTCGTCTCGCCGGGCCTGCTCTATCTGGTCAGCCAGGATGCGCCGACGCGCTGCATCCTCGGCGCCGGGGCCGGCGGTTTCGAGCGCGCCTATGTGACCCTGACCCAGGGCGTCCGCATCGTCGGCGAGGACGCCCCGGAACAGGTCGAAGCCCAGTTCGAGGCCATCTCGGACCGCACGGGCGAGATCGTGCCGGAGATGGGCGCCGCCCAGGGCATGATCGAACTGACCAAGGCTCAAAAAGCTCACACCTGATACCCGCCGTCGCGTCTTGGCTTGCCTTGACGCGGCGTCAGGGGCCTAGGTCAAACCGACCAAGTTCAATCGTCAATGACGCCAAAGTCGTCAGCCAGGGAGAGAATGATGCGTGAAGCGGTAATCGTGTCGACGGCGCGGACCCCTATCGGCCGCGCCTATCGCGGGGCCTTCAACGACACCCAGGCGCAGCAACTCGGCGCCCACGCCGTGAAGCACGCCGTCGAACGCGCCGGCATCGATCCGGCCGAGGTCGAGGACGTCGTTCTGGGCGCCGCTCTGCAGCAGGGTTCGACCGGCACCAATGTCGCGCGCCAGATCGCCCTGGCGGCCGGCCTGCCCTCGACCGTCGCGGGCATGACCATCGACCGCCAGTGCGCCTCGGGCCTGATGGGCATCGCCACGGCGGCGAAACAGGTGGTGTTCGACCAGCAGAAGGTGGCGGTCGGCGGCGGCCTGGAGTCCATTTCCTTGGTCCAGAACCAGCACATGAATCTGTACCGAATGAAGGACGAGGCGCTGCTGAAGCTCTCGCCCCACATCTATATGTCGATGCTGGAGACCGCCGAGGTCGTCTCGCGCCGCTACGGCATCTCGCGAGACCGCCAGGACGAATACGCCCTGCAATCCCAGCAGCGCACCGCCGCCGCCCAGGAAGCCGGCCGTTTCGACGCCGAGATCGTGCCGATGACCACCACCATGCAGGTCATGGATAAGGCGACCGGCCAGGCCTCGGCCAAGGAAGTCACCCTGTCCAAGGACGAGGGCAACCGCGCCGACACGACGCTGGAAGGCCTGAAGTCGCTGAAGCCCGTCTTCGGCGGCGGCGAGGAGATCCAGCAGGGCGAATTCATCACCGCCGGCAACGCCTCCCAGTTGTCCGACGGCGCCTCGGCCTCGGTCATCATGGAAGCCGGTGAAGCCGTGCGTCACGGCCTGCAGCCGCTCGGCGCCTATCGCGGCATGGTCGTCGCGGGCTGCGAGCCCGACGAGATGGGCATCGGCCCGGTCTATGCGGTGCCCAAGCTGCTGAAGCGCCACGGCCTGACCATGGACGATATCGGCATCTGGGAGCTGAACGAGGCCTTCGCCGTGCAGGTGCTGTATTGCGCCGACACCCTGGGCATTCCGATGGACCGGCTGAACGTCTCGGGCGGGGCCATCTCGATCGGCCACCCCTACGGCATGTCCGGCGCCCGGATGACCGGCCACGTCCTGATCGAGGGCAAGCGTCGCGGGGCCAAGTACGGCGTCGTGACCATGTGCATCGGTGGCGGCCAGGGCGCGGCGGGTCTGTTCGAGATCTACTGACCACTCCGAATGCCGACATCCCGCAAGGGGTGTCGGCGGCGGGTTCTGCCTAAGACCTCGTCTCGTCCTGTCCGGCGAGGAACCTGCACCGCTCCGCTTCCATCTTCGCCTGCCAGCGAGCCCGCAACTGCGCCGGCCGGCCCGGGAAGCGGTCATCCAGAAAGATCGCCTCCACCACCCGGTCGGTGCGGAAAGTGCGGAAGTCGTCGCGGCTTTCGCACCAGGCGACCAGCAACCGCGTCGTCTCGCGATAGCCGATCAGCAACGGCCAGATGGTCCGCAGCGAGGCCCGGTCCTCCTGATCGCGATAGTCGAGGGTGACCTTGCGCCCGGCGTGGATCCAGGCCCGCAGCTGCCCCATGTCGAGCGCCTCGATCTCGTGCGTCTTCCACACGGCCGAGGTCACGGCGGGCTCCATGATCATCGGGCGCAGGCGTTCCGGTACGGTGGCCGCGATCTTGGCGATCAGGTCGCGCGCGGCGCGGGCCAGGGCCGGGTCTCCCCTGCCCGCCACCCACTGGGCGCCCAGAACCGCCGCCTCGACCTCGTCGGACGTCAGCATCAGAGGCGGCATATCGAAGCCCGAGTCGAGCACATAGCCGATGCCCGCCTCGCCGCGGATCGGCACCCGCTGGCCCATCAGGGCGGCGATGTCGCGATAAACGCTGCGCTTGGACGTCTCCAACTCGGTCGCGATGGACTCCGCCGTCACGGGCTGGGAGCTTCGCCGCAGGAGCTGAACGATCTGGAATAGCCGGTCTGCGCGTCTCATCGTGCTTCCTTGGTGCGCTATCGCGAGCGACGCGGTCGGTCACTGCTTGAGCGCGGCGTCGCTGCTTGAGCGTCACCTACCGTACGACTGCTGACAGCATGCTGGCAGCAGGGTGGCGGTAGTCAATCTTTCACGGGCGGCGACGGGCTGCTCCGCGCTCAAGCAGCGACCGACCGCGTCGGGAGCAATAGCGCGCAAGAATGGGAGAGACCTCTATGCTGACCCTGTTTCACGCCCCGCAATCGCGTTCGTCGCGCCTGGTCTGGCTGATCGAAGAGCTCGGGGCCGACTGCCAGATCGAGTACTGCCAGATCTTCCGTCGCATGGACGGAAGCGGCGGTCCGGACCCGAAGAATCCGCACCCGGACGGAAAGGTCCCGGCCCTGATCCACGACGGATCGCTGATCATGGAATCGGCGGCGGTCGCCCTCTATCTGACCGGTCTGCATCCCGAGGCCGGACTGGGTTTCGCGCCGAACTCGCCCCACTACGGGCCGCTGCTGACCTGGATCTGCTGGGCGGCCGGGGAGATGGAGCCGGCGGTGTGGGCCAAGATGCTGGGGCAGACCGACAGCGATCCCCACGCCCTCGCCCGTTATGACGCGGCCATGACGCGGTTGCTCGAAGCGCTGTGGGTCGGGCCGTGGCTGATGGGCGATCAGTTCACCGTGGCCGATGTGATGATCGGCGCCTCCCTGGGCTGGGGCCGCGAGCACCTGCCGGACAGTCCGCTGATCGACGATTATCTGGCGCGGCTGGCGGCGCGTCCGGCGAACCAGCGGGCGATGGCGCGGGACGGCGAGATCGTTCGCTCCGAAGCGGCCTGATCGACCTCAGGCGGCGCGACCCTGATGGAAGGGCGCGTCGCCGTCGCCGACGATCTCCACCGCGTTCAGGGCGCCGACGAAGCTGTCGCGCCAGACGCCGACGTCGGTTTCGCGCACGACCTGCATCAGGGCCTCCCACTTCCTCACCCGCTCGGCCAGCGGCATGGTCAGGGCCTTCTTGATCGCTTCGGCCACTTCCTCGCGGCTGAACGGATTGACCAGCAGGGCCTCGCCCATCTGTTCGGCCGCGCCGGCGAAGCGCGACAGGATCAGGACGCCCGGATCGTCTGGGTTCTGGGCCGCGACATATTCCTTGGCTACCAGGTTCATGCCGTCGCGCAGGGGCGTGACCAGACAGACCTTGGCGGCGCGATAGATGCCGGCCAGCTGATCACGGCGATAGGACCGGTTCAGATAGCGGATCGGCTGCCAATCCATGTCGGCGAACTCGCCGTTGATCCGGCCGGCGAGGGCGTCCAGCCGGGCGCGAATGTCCTGATAGGTATCCACATCGTCGCGGCTGATGGGCGTCACCTGCACCAGGAAGACGTCGCCGCGCATGTCGGGATTGTCCTGGAGGAACTGCTCGTAGCCGACCATCCGCTCCTCCAGCCCCTTGGAGTAATCGAGCCGGTCGACCCCCACCATCATGGAGCGGAAGGCCGCCGAGGCCGCCATCCGGTCATAGGTGCGATTGCCCTCGCGCGAGTTGCGGGCGTCGATGAAGCCCTGAACGTCGATGCCGATGGGGAAGACGCCGATCTGAACCCGACGATCGAAGGCCTCCAAGCCGCCGTAGCCGGACAGTTCGCCTCGCGCCTCGGAGATCACATAGTCGCGGAACAGGTCCAGCCATTCCTGGGTCTGGAAGCCGATCAGGTCGTAGGCGAACAGGCTTTCGACCAGCCGCCTGTGGTGCGGCAGGGTCACGAGCAACTGACGCGCCGGCCAGGGCGTGTGCAGGAAGAAGCCGATGCGGTTCTTGACCCCCAGACGACGCAGGTCCCGGGCGATCGGGATCAGATGGTAGTCGTGGATCCAGATGACGTCGTCGGGCTGGATCAGTGGGGCCAGCACCTCGGCGAACCGCCGGTTCACCCGCTCGTAGCCCTCACCAAAGGCCCGTTCGTAGGCGGTCAAGTCGACACGGTGGTGGAACAGCGGCCACAGGGTCTTGTTGGCGTAGCCGTTGTAATATTCCTCGACGTCCTGGGCCTCGAGATCGACCAGGGCGACAGTGACGCCGGCGCGGTCCTCGATCTTCAGTTCGCCCGTGAAATGCTCGACCGTATCGCCCGACCAGCCGAACCACAGGCCGTCGTATTTCCTGAGCGCGGCGGACAGGGCCATGGCCAGGCCGCCGGCCGAGCCCGCGGCCGGGTCGATCGGCGCCGAGACCCGGTTGGACACAACAATGAGACGTGACATGCGGATAAAACGCCAAGGCCAAGGTTTAGCTGCAACGCAACATCGTGAATGGCCCGAGGGTTGACACTGCGGCGCCCGAAATCCGCGCCTATTTCAGCGAACGTCGGTCCACGAACGGCTGAGCAGGACGGCGCAGTTGATGATCCCGACCAGTGAATAGGTCTGCGGGTAGTTGCCCCATAGTTCGTTGTCGCCGAGCGAGAGGTCTTCGCTGAGGAGGCCCGCATGGGTGCGCTGCGACAGCATGTTCTCGAAGATGACGCGCGCCTCCTCCGTCCGGCCGTTCAGATGCAGGGCCTCGATGAACCAGAAGGTGCAGAAGTTGAACGCCGTCTCGGGCTCGCCGAAGTCGTCCGGCTCGACGTAGCGGAACAGGTAGGGGCCCTTCTTCAGGTCCCGTTCGATGGCGTCGAAGGTGGCGACCTGGCGCGGATCGCGGGGGTCGAGGAAGCCCAGGTCGACGAGTTGCAGCAGGGAGGCGTCCAGCTCCGTGCCGCCGAAGCTGGCGCCGAAGCGACCCTCCTCGGGGATGAAGGCCTCGGCCTCGATCCGTTCGCGGATGATGCGGGCGCGGTCGTTCCAGACCTCCGCGCGTTGTTCCAGCCCCAGCTTGTTCGCCGCCTTGGCCAGACGGTCGCAGGCCGCCCAGCACATGACCGACGAATAGGTATGCACCCGGGCGATCGTGCGGAACTCCCACAGGCCCGCATCGGTCTGGTCATGCATGGCGAAGGCGCGTTCGCCGACCTTCTCCAGCGCATAGAAGTCGTCGATCGAGCCGGGTCGCAGCAGACGCTGATCGTAGAAGGACTGGACCAGCGGCAGGACGATCTGCCCGTAGACGTCGTGCTGCAAGTGCTCGCGCGCCTGGTTGCCGACGCGGACGGGCTTCATGCCGCGATACCCTTCGACCGAGGTGACGATCCGTTCGTCGATGTCCTCCTCAAGGCCCACGCCATACACCGGCTGGACGTGACCGCCGGCCGAGGAGTCCACCAGGTTTCTCAGGTAGACGAGATAGTTCTCCAGGATGTCGACGGCGCCGAGCCGGTTCAGGGCGCGGACTGTGTAATAGGCGTCGCGGATCCAGCAGTAGCGATAGTCCCAGTTACGCCCGCTCTCGGGGAACTCGGGCACCGAGGTCGTCATGGCCGCGACGATGGCGCCCGTCTCCTCATAGGCGCAGAGCTTCAGGGTGATCGCCGCCCGGATCACCGCCTCCTGATAGTCGAGCGGGATGTAGAGGGTGCGGACCCAATCCTTCCAGTAGGCGACGGTGCGATCCAGCGTCGCCGAAACGCCCGGCCCGACCTCTTGATCGTAGCCCTCGTCCGGACCGAGGAAGAAGGCCATCGACCGTTCCAGCCGAAACGCCCGCTCCTCCAGCACATGCGATACCGGGCAGTCCGTGGTCAGGCGCAGGGTCACGTCGGTGCATTGGTAGCGGATGTGGTTGGAGCCCGAGGTCAGCTCGGCCCGGCGCGCGCCCCAGTCGGCGGACGGCCTCAACCGCACCCGAATGCGGGGCGCACCGTCCAGCGGCCGCACGATCCGCGCGAAGGCCAGGGGGCGATAGGTGCGCGAATGCTTCATGTGCCGAGGGGCGAAATCTATGATCTCGACGGCCGCCCCGTCCTCGGCCGTCAGGACCGTGCGCAGGACCGGAGTGTTATCGACATAGGCCTGACTGACATGTTTCAGCCCCTCCAGCTGGATGTCCCAGAAGCCATGCTCGGGCGCCTCACCGTTCATCAGGGCGGAGAAGACCGGATCGCCATCCACACGCGGGGCGCAGGCCCAGACGAAACGTCCGTTCCTGTCGATCAGGGCTGAGAGAGCGCAGTTGCCGATCGGGGCAAGATCCAGGGACGGCCTCAGGGTCACAGGCGGGGTCATGCCAGGGCCTCCTGACCCGCGAGCGCTTCGAGCCAGTCCATCACCTGGGGCACGTCGCGCAGGCCGTAGCGGGCGGCCGTCGCGCGATAGGGCCCCACCAGGACGCCATACCCGCCCAGGGCCTCGGCGGCGCGGAAGCCCGCCTCGTCGGTCAGGTCGTCGCCGACCATCACCGGCATCGCGCCGGCGAACGGCGGCTCGGCCATGAAGGCCGCGACCGCCCCGCCCTTGTCGGCGCCGGGCGTGCGCAGCTCCAGCACCATATGGCCGGGCTGGAGCAGGAGCCCGGTCTCTTCGGCCAGATCCTGCGCCAGAACCAGGGCCGCATCGGCGCTGGCCGGCGACTGGCGATAGTGGAGGCCGGTGGAGATCGTCTTGTCCTCGACCAGAACGCCCGGCCGTCCGTTGGCGAACCGGCGGAAGGCGGCCAGCGCGTGAGCTACGCCGGGCGAAGGCGCGGGCCGATCCACTACGCCGTCGCGCCGACGCCGCTCCAGCCCATGCACACCCGCCGCCGACGGCGTGGACCGATCCGCGATCCGGTCGATCTCGCCGAGCGTCCGTCCGCTGACGATGGCCAAGCGCCCGCCTAGGGCCCAGTCGAGCCGGCCGAGAACCGCGGTTCGTCTCGCATCCGCGACCACCGCGTCCGGCGTAGGAGCCATGGGCGCGAGGACCCCGTCTAGATCCAGGAAAAGGGCCAGGGGCCGCAGCATCGCCACGGGGGGCGCGGGCAGGGCTTCGGCGAGTGTTCCGGTATCTGACGGCATGAATTTCCGAACGTGACTGGCGACCCCACGGCATCAACGCGCCCGTCCGGCAAAGGTTGAGCGGCTTTCGACTGAACTTGCGTTACAGCGGCCCGTCCCCACCTTGGCGGCTCCATGGGCGACGGATTGTGAAAGCCCGCCGAATGGGGCAATTCCGCCCTTCACAACGACAGACGCCCGCCGCGACATTTCCGCAGGCCAAAGGGCGCCGCATTAGAAGAAGACCGCCATGCCTCTCGACGCCCCGTCCTCGTCGCCCGAAGCCGTCGGGATCATGACGGATCGCGCGCGAGAGGTGATCCGGCTGAACATCGAGGCGCTTCAGGCTCTGGAGCGGACGGTGGACGTCAGCCTGGCGCGCGCCTGCGACATCATCCTGTCCCGCCCCGGCTATGTCGTCGTCACCGGCATGGGCAAGTCGGGCCATATCGGTGGCAAGATCGCCGCCACCCTGGCCTCCACCGGCACCAACGCCTTCTTCGTCCACCCGGCCGAGATGAGCCACGGCGACCTGGGCATGCTGCGCGGCGACACGACGCTCCTGGCCATTTCCAGCTCGGGCGAGAGCCGTGAACTGCGCGATCCCCTGCTGTTCTGCCAGCGGAACGACATCCCAGTCATCGGCATGACCCAGCGGGGCTCGTCCTTCCTGGCCCGCATGTCGGCCGTGCCGCTGGTCATGCCCAGCGTGGCCGAGGCCTGCGCCAACGGTCTGGCGCCCACGACCTCCACGCTGATGACCCTGGCCCTGGGCGACGCTCTGGCCATGGTGCTGATGGACCGTCGCGGCTTCTCCGCCACCGATTTCGGCATGCACCATCCGGGCGGCTCGCTGGGTATGAGCCTGCAGAGCGTGCGGGAATGGATGGGCGACAATCACGCCACCCCGCCGACCGTGGCTCTCGACGCGCCCTTCGCCGATATCGTCGCCCGGATCACCCAGGGTCGAAAGGGCGCCGTGGCCGTTCTGGAGGCTGACGGAACCCTGGCCGGGATGATCACCGATGGCGACATCCGCCGCGCCTTCGCCCAGGACCTCGCCAGCATTGCCGCCGCCGACATCATGAGCCGGATGCCCATCACCGTGTCGCCGGACCAGCGGATGAGCGACGTCGTCGACCTGCTGACGGCCAACAAAATCTCCAATCTGTTCGTGGTTAGGGAGGGCCGGCCGGTCGCCATCGTCCACATCGCCGAACTGATGCAGGCGGGTTACGTCTCCTGACGGCGGGGTTCCGCGCGGTTGACCCCTGACGGGCAAGGGTCTACCCCGCAACCCAGCCGCGCGACGCTTGCGCCGGCCCGGAAAAACCATGCCGAAGGCTGGATTTGGATACCTCGCCTGATGTCGCCGAGCGGTCGGTACGCTCTGATCCTGCTAGCGTTTTGGTGAGCGATGCGCCCACGACGCCGAAAGGCGCCGGTGGTTCCGCCGCGCCCGTGAAATCGCGTGCCACGATCTGCGTCGACGGGTTCAATATCGCCCTCGCCAAGGGATCGGGAATCGCCACATACGGCCGCAATCTGTTGTCGACCATCGCCCAACTCGGCATGGACGGTCAGGTCCTCTACGGCCCCGCCGCGAAACGCTCGTCCAGCAATGTGGTGAACGAAGCCGCCCTCGTCGATGCGGATCGTCCGGGTCCCAAGGTCAAGAAGTTCGAGCGGTTCAAACGCACCTTCACCAGCCGCTTCGGACAGAAGGTCTGGCCGATCACGCCCAGCGGCGAGGTCGTCTGGCCCTCGCGAGGCGGCGGCCGGCCGGAAGCGACAGCCTATTGGGCGGCCCAGGACCTGTTCCAGGTCGCGAACCGCTGCTTCAACGCCTACGGCAAGGAAACGCCGGTCGACTTCGACACCTCGGGCGCGGTCAAGCGGCCGGACGCCATGCAGTGGACCGCGACCGTGCCGCTGTATGCGCGCGGCGTGGCCAATATCTACACGATCCATGACCTGATCCCGCTGCGCCTTCCGCACACGACCCTGGACGACAAGGCGACCTATATGGCGCTGTGCAAGGCCATCGCGCGCCGGGCCGACCATATCGCCGTGGTCTCGGAAACGACGCGTCAGGACGTCATCCGCCTGCTGGATGTCTCCGAGGACCGGGTCACCAACACCTATCAGGCCGTGAACCTGCCCGAGGCCCTGACCAGCCGCACCCAACAGGACGTCACCATCGAGCTGGAGGGCGTCTTCAACCTGGGCTGGAAGGATTATTTCCTCCACTTCGGCGCCATCGAACCGAAGAAGAACCTGGGTCGAATCGTCGAGGCCTATCTGGCTTCGGGTCTGGAGACGCCGCTGGTCATCGTCGGCGGCCGCGCCTGGCTGGATGAGGGCGAAACCGCCCTGCTCAACCAGGTGATGAAGGACGGCGGGCCCAGCGCCCAGCGCATCCGCCGCTACGAATACATGCCCTTCTCGCTGCTGATCAGCCTGATCCGCGGCGCCAAGGCGACCCTGTTCCCGTCCCTGTACGAAGGCTTTGGCCTGCCGGTCCTGGAATCCATGGCCCTGTCGACAGCGGTATTGACCTCGACGGGCGGATCCCTGCCCGAGGTCGCCGGCGACGCCGCCGTCATCGTCGATCCCTATGACGTCCAGGCCATGACGCGGGGCCTGCGCGCGCTCGACGCCGACGACGCGATGCGTGACGACCTGGTCCGCCGCGGCCTGGTCCAGGCGGCCAAATTCTCGGTCGAAGCTTACCAGGGACGGCTGTCCGAGATGTACGGCCGCCTCGGCCTGTCGTGACGCGTTCGGTCCTCTTCGACGCCAGCCGGCTGCTGAGCCGGGTCGAACGGACCGCGCCGACCGGGGTGGATCGCGTCTGCCTGGCCTATGCCGAATGGCTGTTGTCCCTGCCCGACGTGCAGGTGACCCCCGTCCGGGGCCGCAACGACCAGCTGGTCGCCGTCGACGAAGCGTGGTTCCGCGACTGTGTGGCGACCATGCGCTCGCGCTGGACAGGCGCCTTCTTCGAACGCTCCCTGACCGATGACGAGATGCGGCTGATGACCGCGCTCAGCAGCGACGCCAGGACCTCGGAATCCGTCATCGGCAAGCCGCCGACCGACCCGGCACGGACGCCCGGACGCCGCCGACGCGTGTGGAGACAGTTCTTCCGCTCGCAGTGGATACAGAAGCTTCCCGACAGCAGCCTCTATTTCAACGTCGGCCATACGGGTCTGGGCGACGCCCGCATCCTGACGGAACTGCGCGACCGGGGTATCGAGCGGATCGTCTTCCTGCACGATCTCATCCCCATCACCCATCCGGAGTTCTGCCGGCCCGGCGACCGGGACAAGCACCGCGAACGGGTCCTGAACACGCTGCGGACCGCCTCCCGGATCATCGTCAACTCCCAATACACGGCCGACGAACTGGCCGCCTTCGCGGTGCGTGAGGGTGTGATCCCGCCGCCGATCCACGCCGTGCACCTGGGGCTCGAGCCGACCTTCCTGTCGCCGCTGACGGCGGCGACTCCGCGTCCCTACTTCGTCCACATCGGCACGATCGAGGCTCGCAAGAACCTGGCCTTCCTGCTGACCATCTGGCGGCGGCTTCAGGAACGGATGGGCGACAGCGCGCCCCAGCTGGTTCTGGTCGGCCGCTATGGGTGGGAGAACGAGGCGGTCCTGGATCACCTGGAGCGCTCTCCGGCCCTGCGCGGTCTCGTGCACCAGGCGGCCGATCTGCCGGATTCCGCCCTCGCCACCCTGATGGCCAGCGCGCGGGCCCTGGTCGCCCCCTCGTCGGTCGAAGGTTTCGACCTGCCCGCCGTCGAAGCCTCGGCGCTGGGCGTGCCCCTGATCGCCTCCGATATCCCGGTGCACCGCGAACTGGTGCCGAACGCCCGGCTGATCGACCCGCTGGACGGGCTCGGTTGGCTGGACGCGCTGGAGAAGGCCACGCGCCATCCGCCGAAGGCGACCGCCTTCACCGCCCCGACCTGGGAGCGGCACTTCGACGAGGTCGGCCGGCGGGTCGGTCTGAGCGACTGACGAATCCCTGCGTGACGACAGCGACGACTTGCGCTGGCGCAGCCGGTCAAAGGCCGGTAATCACGCCTCTGTACTGCTGAGTTCGGACACCATGACGCGATCCATCCTCGCCCTGCTGATCGTCGCCATTCTCGGCGGCTGCTCGACCCTTCCCCGCGACGGGCCGTCGGGACGCGCCGTGGAACGGGGCGCCGAGGCGGACGCCGACGGCGCCGACTACGCCATCGTCGATCTGGATTATGCCGCGGCCGAACGGATCAAGTCCGTGCCGGGCCGGTATCTGGGTTCCCTCGCCGCGGCCTCCAGCACCGCGCCCGTCGACGTCATCGGCGAGGGCGACCAGCTGTCGATCGCCATCTATGAGCCCAGCGGCGCCCTGTTCGGCGGCGGCGGCGGCAACGACGGCATCCGCTCCGGCAACCAGGCCCTGCCCGCCGTCATCGTGGACCGCGGCGGCAATGTCGCCGTGCCGTTCGCCGGCGCGGTCCACGTCGCCGGCCTGACGACGACGGAAGCCGGCGCCGCGATCCGGCGCGCCCTGATCGGTCGCGTCGGCAATCCGCAGGTCTCGGTCACCCTGGCAGAGAACGCCTCCAACACCGTGACCGTCCTCGGCGAGGTCAAGGAACCGGGCCGCGCTCCGCTGTCGGTCAACGCCGACACCTTGCTGGACGTGATCGCGGCCGCGGGCGGCGCGAGCCGTCCGGTCCAGGATATCGAGGTTCAGATCCGTCGCGGCGGCGAGACCTATTCCGCCCCCCTGACCGCCGTGACCACGGAGTTCGCCGAGAACGTCCGCCTGCAACGGGCCGACCAGATCAACCTAGTCTACACGCCCCGCCGGTTCTCGACCTTCGGCGCCCTGGGCGCGGTGACCCGTCAGGACATGCCCGCGGGTGAGCTGACCCTGGCCGGCGCGCTGAGCATGGCCGGCGGCCTGAACGACGGCGCGGCCAATGCCCGGTCGGTCCTGGTCTTCCGCTTCGAGCGTCCGGAAGTGGCCCAGGCCCTGGGCGTGACCCAGCCGGCGACGCCCCAGGGCGTGCCGGTGGTCTATCGACTGAACCTGGAGCAGGCCGCGGGCTTCTTCACCGCCAGCACCTTCCAGATCCAGCCCGAGGACATCGTCTACGCCCCGCGCGCCCTCTCGGCCGAGGTTCGCAAATTCTTCGAACTGGTCCAGTCCGTGTCGCGCGTCGTCTACGACATCTCGGTCACGAGCGCCCTGAACACGAACTAGCGGCGATGCCTGCCTGGAGAGAATGGCTTCTGGGCAATCGCGGGCGCGGCGCCGGCAAGACGGCGCTCGCCGTCGCGGCCGCCGACATGTGGGAACGGGCCGGGCGAAGAGGCCCCGCGACCCTGCCGGCCATCACCGAGATCGAGGCCAGCGCCATGGAGGTCTATGCCGCCCATGGGCTGCCGACCCAGCATGGCCACTACCAGCGCGCGCCGGGCGCCGGCGAGTGGGTCTGGCTCGCGGAAGAGCTGCCTGCCGAACTGCGCTGGGCCATGGTGCTGGAACGACCGCCCGAGCACGGCTGGCGCTACGCCACCCTCGAGGATATCGGCCGCTTCCCCGGCGCGTCGGCCGAGCTGATGGCGGCGGCAAACCTGCTCAGCGGGTGCCGTCATCTGAAGGATCGCCTGACCGGGCGGGAGCCGGGAGAACCGGGCGACGACATCCAGACCGCCATCCGTCTGGGCTTCCAGTGGCACGCCCTGAAGGACGCCATGGCCTGGAAGGAAAAGGCGCGGCTGAAGCTGACGACGCCTGCCGACGCCCTGCTCTCGCCCGCGGCGGAGACCGACCCCGAGCCGGCCCCCAAACCGGAGGCGCAGCCCGAACAAGAGCCGGCGCCCGAATTCGATCTGGGCGCCGCGCCGGCCCCTGCGAAGCCGCCGCGCAAGCCGCGTGCGCCCCGCAAGAAGAAGACCGGCTGATCAGGCGGCGGCGCGACCGTCCGCCATCGCCTCGGCCAGCAGTTCCAGCGAGCGAACCCGCGCGGCATGGTCCCAGATCTGGCTGGTGACCATCAGCTCGTCCGCGCCCGTCTGAGCCACGAAGGCGTCGATCGCGGCTCGCACGGTCGCGGGCGATCCCACCGCCGAACAGGCCAGGGCCTGGGCAATCATGGCCCGTTCGCCCTCGCCGAGGCTCTCGGCATAACCCGGCTTCGGCGGCGGCAGCTTGCCGGGACGCCCGGTCCTCAGGTTCACGAACGCCTGCTGCACGGAGCTGAACAGCAGCTGCGCCGCGTCATCGCTGTCGGCCGCGAAGACGTTGTAGCCCAGCATCAGATACGGCTTCTCCAGCCGCGCCGAGGGCCGGAAGGTCTCGCGGTAGATGCGGATCGCCGACATCATCTCCGACGGGGCGAAATGGCTGGCGAAGGCGTAGGGCAGGCCCAGATGCGCGGCCAGTTGCGCGCCGTAGGTCGAGGATCCCAGGATCCACACCGGCACGTCCTGGCCCTCGCCGGGATTGGCGCGGATGCGCTGTCCCTCCTGCGCCGGTTCGAACCAGTGCATCAGCTCCATCACGTCCTGGGGGAAGCCGTCGACATCGCCCTGCAATGTGCGCCTGAGCGCGTGGGCGGTCGCCTGATCCGAGCCAGGCGCGCGGCCCAGTCCGAGGTCGATCCGGCCGGGATAGAGGGCGCTCAGGGTGCCGAAATGCTCGGCGATCACCAGCGGCGCATGGTTGGGAAGCATGACCCCGCCGGCGCCGACGCGGATGGTCTTCGTCGCCCCCGCCACGGCCCCGATCACGACCGAGGTCGCCGCCGAGGCGATGCCGGCCATGTTGTGATGCTCGGCCAGCCAGTAGCGATTGTAGCCCAGCCGCTCGGCGTGCCGGGCCAGGTCGATGGTGTTGGCCAGGGCCCTGGAGACGTCGGAGCCCTCGGGCACCGGGGCGAGATCGAGAACAGAGAGAGTAGCCATTCCCGCCATATGGGGACGGCGGCCGACCCCGCAATCCGGCGCCCCGCCCGCCTTGGGTTTCGTCCGTCTGTCCGGACCAAAAACACCCTGACGAAACAGACGAAACAGACGAAATCGCCGCTGTTCACACTCTCCGCGAACCGAAGAGAGCAGTATACATCAGCCGGACACCAAGGCGCGTTCGCGGCCGGAAACGCACGTCGAATCAACGCGCCGTCGCGTTTGGAACGTCGAATAGATTTTTATCTTCGACGCCCGAACGGGCCGATCAGGCGGCGTTGGCCGCCTTGCCGCTCTTGGCCTTCTCGGCCGCCTCATAGGCGCGCATGCCCTCGACGATCAGTTCGGCGGCCTCGCCGGCGTCGCCCCAGCGCTTCACGCGCACCGACTTGTTCTTCTCCAGATCCTTGTAGCGGGTGAAGAAGTGTTCGATCTGCTCGACCATGATGGTCGGCAGCTGCCGGTAGGAGGCGATGTCGGTGTAGTAGGGGTGCAGGGCGTCGACCGGCACGGCCAGGATCTTGTCGTCGCCGCCGGCCTCGTCTTCCATCATCAGGACGCCGATCGGGCGCGAG
>Ga0247737_1000254_pt1 | contig 19786 bp, 25 predicted proteins | sample UWRJL028104C2_FD_180937 | JGI IMG/M metagenome (GOLD analysis project Ga0247737, IMG submission 180937) | Plant litter microbial communities from Arlington Agricultural Research Station in Wisconsin, United States - UWRJ-L028-104C-2 | ecosystem: Environmental > Terrestrial > Plant litter >...
TCGATACTTGATGTACTCTTACAGGTCAATTATCGTTTTTAAGTCGTTTGTTTAACTACCGGACACACCTCAGGCTTCAATTTGAGCACCCTCGTTCGTCGCTTGTAACTTGGGTAGACATCGTTCTAGCCAAGTTGAGCGCGTCGTCCGAGATGATCGCTGCTACCTCTATCCAGCATGATTCTCAAGACAAGTACTCATTATACTGGGTTCAGCAAAGGAGGGAGGACGACATCATTCGAGCCACGACACAACTTCCTGGTGAGTACGTTTCGCTAAATCTTGTTATCTTCCTTTTTGAATATATATACTTTTCGATAGAGCAATGGGCTGGGGTCACGTCTGTGATCGGATCGACGAATCATTCTCCAGCAGCGAGACGTGTCGCTGTCTCTCTAACGTTCCTTGCATACGTTTTGGTCCCTCAACTTGGAGGCAACAGAGCGTGGCCAGAAGAGAGGTACATGTTAGTCATTTCTGTATTCGCAAGAATGATGTTTGATATAATCTCGCAGTGTACATGCAATCGAGACTTTACAGTCCCTCTACTCTTCTGCTAGTCACGCTGCTCAGATAGCTTCTCCGACGGCTCTACAACACTCCCGACCTGAAAGACTACATTTGGCTATGATGCTTTCATTATTTGCTGTAGGCTTTCTACTGGTGTATGTTTATATATCTCTGACGATTTGCCAGGCCGCGGACGCGAAGGTACAATCGGGAGCCACAAGTCAGGATATAGCCCACTTGCGCCCGGAGGGATTTGGCTATCTTCTTGACCTTATAAAAATCATTATGGGCCAGAGCGACACATCTTTTGTTCCGTTGGAGAAGCTTGATGCGGCTCAGTTTACGTTACTGCGTTGGGGTAATTTTATCCCGTGGGCTTGGACCACTTGGAACGACCAACGGATAGCCAATGCCGAGTGCTTGCGCTCCTTGGTATGCATCTCTTCAGGTTTGTTCTCAAGGGAAATTAACTGTTGCCTTCAGACTGCGACATGGCTATACCACCTGAATGCTCCAATCTTTCAGAAACCGAACGTTGCTTTGAATCGCAAGATTTCTGAAGTGGACTTGCATGCTATATTACATGCCGATATTTTCTCATCCAGTCTTATGATTTCGGTACGCTTCCTCTACCTATCAAGCAATTGGGTTCCATCTATTTTCTCTTCGTCTAGCTATTACTTCATGAGTTACTCAAAGCCAGGATTCAAAACAGTCTCCCTCGGCAAATCTCATCAGAAATTCTCATCAAGGTGCTATGGGCCGTTATTCAATACCTGGAGTCAAACGTCGTTCAATGCAGCGCGGCGCTGGGTGCTCAGATACCTGAATTTGGCCGAGTGCTCGTTGTATTTCCATATCTCGAATCTTCTGAGCAGGAAGATACCGGTAAGACTGCCTGATGTTAAAGGCATGCTGTCTAACTTGACTGCAGCCAGAGACTTGATAATCGAAGCATTGTCTCTGATCCCTGCTTGCTCATTTGGGTTAATCTTGAAGAAAGCACTGCAAGACAACGAAGCGCAATTTTTGACCCAATTCGATAAGGGTGAATATCGATGCCCTTCTTTGGTAGGTGGATATGACTAATCCCTCTTTCCACAGCAACCAGGTTATGTTCAGCGTGCGCCTGCATACTTGGATACTCTATGGTGAATATTTCTAACCTGCACTTCAGCGCTCTTCTCCTGGAAGCAGACGACTCTCAGAGCGTCCGGATTGCCAAGTCCTTGGCTGAATACTCAAGCCTGCTACTACTTAAACCCGATTCCATCAACGCAGGGGTTTCGCGTATTGTCTCATCGTTTCTAAACATGGTTGGCAAGCAATTGACTCTTCAAGGACCATCATCACTATTGGTAAGTACGGTTCTCGGCCCATTCGTGACGGCACTATGTGCTCTACAAACCAACCGGCCAATCGTGAAGTTAACCGACAACGACATCTGGGAGCTCTTGTTAGAATCTCCGAGCAGGGATCAATTGGGTACCTCAGGTATCTTTCCACCCTCTCCTGCGTAGCCTGAGTTTTCTCTAAAAACCTTATCGCAAAAGCCGCGTTTGCTCACTACTTACTTCTCGGATCGGAGAGCGATCGTGATCCGCTTTTGTGGCACGAGGCATGGGATTACCTGCTTAACGCCTTCACGACAATAATGGACCGCCAGTTCCCGCAAGAGGAAGAGCCTCTAGCGCTGTCAATCTGTAGTTCGGTCTGCCAAGCGTTGAGAAAGATAGGCGCCGCTTGTGATGGGTCGACCCGTAATACTATTAAACGACTATCTTGCCAGGAAGCTGCTGACATCTGATACACAGGTCAACGTTTGAATTTTTCACCATGGACACTCAACGTCAGTTTGGCATTGCGGAGTTTACTTGATGGCGAGGTAACCGAAGATGAATATTCCAAGTTGCTCCGGGAGAGGTTGAAAAAGTCTGGGAAGGCATGGTTAAACGAGGTCAGTCTCACACCGCGTCCATTCGAGTTAACCGAATAATTTTTTCTAGCTATCTTGCGAGGGTGAACTGGGAGGGAATACAATAGACGGTGGTACTTCGGTATGCGCCACACAGACCCTGAACGGAGTTTCCATATTGAGCAACTTCCCTGTCCAGATCCAAACGTCGAAGCCCAGGCTCATTTATTATCGCGACCACTATTACTCGGGACTGATACCTATTTGCAATCCTGACACCTGAATGCAATGCTTGGAACGTAGCATAGAATGGTATCTGAAGCATTGCAATCTTAGTCACTCAATTGTATCGCTGTATATCACGTGAGGGCGGGTCCGGTATACTTATAATTGTCTTCGTTCGACTCGCGATGTCTCTTGGAGTCCTTCTATTATGTTGCGACCCAGATCCCACTCTTCAGACTCCCCTACTCCCCAGGTGTACCTCGCTGGTGCATCATGGCAGACCTCGTCGAAGCGGGGACAGTCCTCGACTCCTTCGTCAGGTCAGTGGGATCTAGATAGCTCTCGAAGAAAGAGACGGCGGCGGGATACCTCAGTGAGTTGTGCGGGCGATCTCGCTTCCAAACCCATACCAACGAGTTGGCAACAGTCTTCAATCACCCGATCACCGCTGCAGCGAGCTAGTCCATGTCTTGTCGACCAACAAGCCAGTGGACAGACTGCGCACCACGAACCCCGCCTCGCAACCTCATCCGCCCAGTTCAATTTCTTCCCCACCTCCACCAACGAGTCTCGCCGATCCCAGCTCAGCGAGAGCTGGAGCCCAGGACACTATGGCGAGCAGCGTCACGTCAATGACCTCATCCGCCTACGCTCCACCGCCTTCTGGGAGCTGCGACAGAGCGTCGCAGAGAACGGCGAGGGCATGGTCCGACGAATGCGGGACTATGAACGGTCCCGCTCGCGGTACCAGGCGCACCAAAAGGCGAAGGAAGCGGAAAAACGGGGTCGCAAGCGGTTGCCGCTGCGAGCGAGGCCCAAACCGTCCGTGTCCGACGACGCTTCAGATTCGTCGGATGACGAAGACGTTTTGATATGTTCGGATGATACATCAAATAGTATCCCACATGGGCCACTCTCTACATTACGAGCGCGCTCGTTCGAATCTATGGATGTCGACCTCTACACCACTACGCAGCAGAGGTCGCCACCATCATCGCCCATTACTCAATATACCCCAGCATCCATGAGTTATCACTCAGAGGAGGAAGATCGGTCGCTTCATGCACCGCATACCACTATTGCCGAATTCGAAGAAGTGGGTTCTTCGCCATCGCTCTCCCATTCCCCATGCCAGTCAGATGCCAGCTCCTCCGTGCTCTCTCTTGCATTACATTCCCCCAATGATCTTGACAGCACCACAGCGGCCCTGCCAGCAAACGCGTCTGAAAAAGCTATCGCCGCGCTCAACCTCGCGCTGGCGAACGGAGCGGGCAGCATCAGCGATTACTCTCCCATCTGGGCATACGAACAACGGTACAACGCAGAAAGTTACGACAGCGGCGACCTATGGCAATGAATTGACCCACATCCTCGAGGCCTCGGAGTTTTACTAGCTTCCAATCCTGCATCGATTCTCACCAATGAACATCCAGCTTTTTTTGTATTCTCGAATCCGGTCTCTTGCGTCACAATTTCTCCTTGCTTCACTATTGATTATATTGATAATTATGGCACACGTGCAAAAACTCAAATGTACATCTAGAACGGTTGGAGGCACTCACATCTATCTCTTGCTTTCATACAGACATCCCATCCAACTTGGCCCCATCCATCGCTCTCACATCCGCGTCTTGTAGCATACTAGTTTCATGGAAATTCCTTAATAGATGCATTCGCTACTTCATGCATTCCATTGGGCAGTGTGAAACGGGTATAATCATCGTGTACATTATGGACCGTAAATACAGAAAACCTAACATGCTGCTTGTACAACTAGCAAATACCATTTGTGCCGTGCTATCGCGGTGCAATAAATCGAATAAAGGGGGTTATGATGTTTAAGAATCGCATTATCCGGAAAGCAGGGTCAGATATCAGAGAGCTGACCCAAGGACCTTCATGGCCAAAGCACGTAGAATCTAGACGTCTTTATTGAGCACACACGATGCATAATGGAGATTAAAATTGCTCACCTCGGCCTTTTGGTTTCCTCCAAGGTCATTGAATACAGCAGCGACAGATTTGCCTTTGGCATCTCGCACGGCTCCCAATCTGTTGCCGGCAACTGCTCCCAACATGAGTCCAGGGAAGTTGGCAATGATAAAGCCAATTCCGGCACCGCAGATAGCACCGAACCAGGTCCACCAGGGTACTCGTCGTTCGACTTCGGGTCTCAGGAGCTGTGTGGAGTCATGGTTAGTGATTTGGTGACAACATCTGAGTCGGATGACTGCGCACCTCATCAAAAACGTCAGCAAAGACGCCGTCAGCGTTAGGTTGGGCCCCTCCACTGGGCATGCTCCCGTTTGCTGCTGCTCCTCCACCGAACATGCCCGAGAACTGGGAGAAGAATCCATTGGAAGAGTTTGGGTCTGTCGATCTGTCGGCCCTGGTCTGATAGAGCACATCGTACTCTTGTCGACGTTTGGCATCTGAAAGCACGTAGTATGCATCTGCTACTGCCTAGGGACATCCATAAATATCTGAACATATTTGATATGTGTGACACGTACTTGGAAGCGCTCGGTCGCTCTTTTGGTCTCTGCGGGCGTCGCGTTGACCAATCGGTCCGGGTGCGTCCTGTGATTCCATGTTAGACATTAAAAAAAAACCCTACAGAAAAGCGTTTGCCTTACTTCAACGACTCTTTCTTGTACGCCTGTCGTATATCATCGTGTGTGGCAGTCTTTGGGACATTCAAAAGCTTGTAGTAATCTGGGAATTGGGACATTGTAGTGAGAGGCAAGGAGCGCTTGACGTGACGTCACGGCCAAATGGATACAAAAATAGCTACAACTACATGTGACATCATAATACTACAGTTGGTCCAGTTGCAACGGCGGTGGTCTCGGGCGTTCAAAGGCGCCGGGCGCTACCTCAGACTCGGGCACAGGTCGCGGCGTGCTGATCACAGGGCGTCGCACATTCGTGAGAGTGCCCCCTCTTGTGCGCCGCTGCGCCAGAGGGACCATACCTGCTGGTAGCTGCGGTGTATTGGCGGTACCCAGATACAGCGGTCGTAGAGGCACAGGCATCTCTGCCAAGGGTGGTGAGAGCGGCATCTCACTGGCGGGCCCATACGTCGATGCCGACAGCGCTGGTCGCTCTGAAGGTTCCGATGCTACGGACGCTAGAAGCATTGGTCGCAGAACGGCTGTAGCGATGGTCGGCGTCTCTGCGTCGTCAGACGCTAGATCATCAGCAGTCATGATGATCTGCCCTGTACTGGGTATCACAGAGCTGCCTGGTCCTTGCGTGCTGCTTGGGGACGATAAATCTAAAGGGGGCTCGTTAGTATAATCAACCACCACCCAAGTACGTCGACTAACTTCCAATAAACGATGTAACATCATATTGTGTACCACCCGTACCCGCAGAATTGAAGTTGCCGGTTATACCAGTCTGTGCAGATGCGATGCCGCTCTCAAGCGGAGGGGGGACGTTGATAGGTGGGACACCCCTAGCTGCTCCTGCGTTCCGTAACGTAGGCGTTGGCGCCTCACTGTCGCCGTCCTCGAACCGACTTTTGAGAATCTCATTAGAATACTTGGTCGAGATCGGAGCGTTGTCAACGATCGGCGGTTCTGGGAAGATTGACAACGAAAAGTCGCTCCGATTCGATGGAGATTTCGTGCCAGTCGTGTTCCTTCCCGAGGCTTGTAGCTTCTCCTTGAATTCACTGAAATCTGATGATTTCCTCGAATCCTCAAGCATAGGAGGATTCGAATATATCGATTGAGTCGAGAACAGCCGAAGAGCCGCGATGCTCTGGTCGAGCTCGTTCTGCTGGCGCAGGATTTCGTCCAGCGAGGTGATACTACCTTGCTGGCTTGGCGGCAGACCAGAGCGTGACACTCTCATGTCGATGAACGAAGGTCCGGCAGACAGACGGCTGTTAAACGCATTATTATCGGTAGGCGGGTCCACCTTTTCAGTCTCGTTCTTGACCGTCGAGCCACGAAGAGTAGGTGACTCCGAGAAAAGCCCAACCGTCTCCCGGTTGCCGTCCTGGTCCATACCATAGTACGATAGCGACATCTCCGGGAACAGTCGTTTTTCACTTGGCACTAGTACTTGCGGGGCACTCAATGCGTTGTTGAAAACTGGGATCGAAGACGAGGCGCTTGTGGAAGGTTTGTAAGGACTGGCGGTGACCTTCTCTCGTCCATTCCGCTTGGGTGGTTCGAGGGGTGTGAATGGTATGACGTTAGGCGTTTCCTCTGGGTCGGATTGAATAGCCAGAATAACGTTCGAGTTCCTTTGTGGTACGTTCAAGGTCAGGATTTGCCCATTCGGACTCCTCCTGAATGGCGGAGATGTGCTCCTAGGGACTTGGATATCCCTTGAAGAATAGGTGATGGGCAATACAGCCCTGGGTTGAGACTTTTCCGATTCCCATGTAGGGGGAGCCTCTTCTTGTGAATGACGGGCAGTGTCCGCGACGTTTTGGAGAACGAAGTAGAGGTTTTGGATGATGAGGATATAGACTTCGACAGCTCGAAGAAATCTGCCTAGGGCGGTCTCCGTGAAAGCGACTGCGAACATATCAGCCTGATGAAGATGAGAGATTCAGATGAATTGGCTCACATAGGACGAGATTCCCAATTCCTAAAGAAATTCCAAGAAAGAGTGCGGTCATTGGTCCAAGATAGACGCGGAACGCATGCCACCAGCTGTCCAACGGCGAAATATAGACGTTCAGAATGAGTTTGAGGATGAAAACCGCTGTAACTGTTGTCTGCAGGATGGATTCGGCTACGTAGATGGAGCCGTATTGACGCTGGGTCGGTAATAGTCTCCATAGCACTTGAAGCAGAGGAACAGCCAAGAGAACAGCAAGGGAGGCCCATTTCAGGAATGACCCAACGATACCCCACCGATTCCAGCTTGCGCTGTGCATCCGACTCCTAGCATCGCTTGATGTAGAGACCTGGTCTGACTGGTCGCGCATTTCCCCACGCGGACATTCCGCCACGAGAGTCCAGAAGTATAGGTCGAGAAGCACTACTGCAAATGCCAAGAACACTTCCCTGGCGCGTAGGAACCCAGCTACGGTGTCGAGGCCAACGCCCTTTGCTGTATCCTGCGAACCACGGATGATGACCTGGCTGAGGTCCAGTGTAGCGGCAATGAATGCCATGAAAGATGAAGCATAAAGGGATGAAAATGTCCTGGAAGATTCTGGTAAAGATTCTGGGTTTAGAATGAGCAGAGGCGGACTTACCAACGGACTTGTTTCGCAATAAAAAGGAAAGTGAAAACTCCAATGCCCATAATTCCCTCACAAAAGAGGGGGATGTCAGTCAAGATTGCCTCGATCTGTAGATGAAACGTTGAGTTGATGTGCCTGATGCTCAAGCTGCAGAAACATACGGCGTTGTCCCCGCTCAATGCCAGTGTTTTCGGCACGAGATTCATAAAATTCGACATGCTAAAGGCAGCAAGGGCATGAGCTTAAGAACCTGGTATCTCTGACGAACTTGAACGAATGTCGATGGGTAAGGGAAAGTGGGTGCGTTGGAAGGTCGCCTGGACAAGATGAAAGAAATAGAGCGTTTGTAAAGAAGACGAAGGGTATAAAGATACTAGAAAAAATGGGGATCCAGCAGCGGCTCCAGAGCCTCGAATGTGGAGGCCCGTCTAGCTGTCTGCCAACCCAGTTGGAGGAGAGAAGGAGAGAGAGGGGTCATCATCCCATGAGAATTCGAGTTCTGAACATCATCATCGCGTATGGTAACCAACACCGGATATATTTGGCACTGATCACTATGCGATCCCGACACATCCGAAAAGCTTGCTAGGGCGGTAACTATCCTAGTCATTCGCCGTTGCTCCCGTCAGTTGCCTTACCAGGAACATCCCCCTTCCCTCATCAACGCTCTTTGCACTTCTCAGCCCTATCACACTCTTGGGTCGGGGTCGCAGACTACCAAGCTGCTTAGTCGGACTGATACTACGGGTCGGACTCAGTCCCCCACCAGTCAGCTGCCTCAGAATGGCGTCGCTATTTCCTACGCCCGTAAATTGTCTCGCTATCGTCGTGGTTCCCGTATATTGAGGTGCAATCTTGTTAGAGCTTCCGGTAAACGAAGGCACTAGAGGCGACCTTGTCGGAGACGCTTGCGGAGAGCCTCCAACACCCAGGAGTAGCTGTCCAACAACATCAGCTGTCAGGCTCAAACAGTTAAAGTACTACCTACCAGGCATTCTCGACACCAGATGCCTCCTTCACCGTCGCTCTTGGCAGCACTATCCAATTTCTTACCACACCCTGGTTCCCCCTTCTTCCTCTCGTCTCGTGGTCGTCCTAGTAATCTAGCCGTCGTCGTTTCTTTCTTCCCTCCACAAACCAGGCACGAAGAATGCCAACGTGTGCCTTGCGGTCCCGGGACTACTCCCCGTTCCATTGGCGACACCGGTTTCTGGCATCCCGGGCAGAAAGATTGTCCGCCAAAACGGGGTGCGGGACCCTTGGTTGGGATATGAGGTGGGGCCAATGGTCGTTCGAATCTATTCGAAGGGGGTGGCATGGAATTCATGTTCTTAGCAGGTAGGAAGGGCTTGGCTGGAGGGTCGAGAATATCCAAAGCCGAGATCTCTAGTGGTTTCACTATGGGATTTCGTCGAACGACGTATTGTTCGATTGGTGCACACTAAAAGTGAAATATTCAGACAGATTTACAACAACGTTAGCTGTGAGCGATGCTCACCTGTACATGACATGGTCCTGCAGAACTCTGCACAAATGATAATTGCGCTTTCTTGGCATCGCCAAAAGGTCGGTCGCAAACCGAACACTTGAAGCAATCTGTATGATATAGCTGAGGCTTCGTATTCTCGTCGGAGCCAGGGATAGTCACGAATTGGCCTCCTTGTCGTGGATTAAGAATGGGATTGCGACATTTGCCGCAGAGAGATGAAGTCGAGACAGTCACAGGCGACGACGTTGATTTAGTCAATGTCGTGTTTGAAGTGTTGGGGGTTCTCGCTGATTTTGCCGCTGGAGAAGACTCTTTCAGCAGTAAGGAACCAGTCAGTGTCCGGTCTGGTGTTCGAGTGTTGGTGGTAGTGTCTCGTGGATTTGAGCGTGGCGGCGTAGATGGAAGTGGACTTCCACTCAGTTGGCGCTCCGCTAAAGCTGCGGAAAGGGAGGCAAAAGATGCTGATCGTCGGATAACTGGGTCGGGTGTACCAACCCTAGACGATATAGAGTTTCGGCTGGGAGATTCTAGTACAAGACAGCGTGAGCTTGATGACCTGGTAGGCGACATTTCTTCGGGTTTGCCATAACGTCGAGTTGGAGACTCCATCTGGTCGGAGAAGACCCGATTAGGAGAGCTCATGCGACCAGTCTCTGGTGGAGCTGGACTGCCCTCGCGAGACTTGGAGATGCCCAGGCGCAATTCGAGTTCCTCTATAATGGCAGGGCTTCCTTCTCTACTCTTCCTGCCACTAGGACCAAAACTGAGGTTTAAGCCTCCTGGGTTGCTAACACTGGGGCTGTTATTATTGCTACTCGGCCTGGATTTCTTTGGGGTGCTCGGATCCCGTTTCAAGCAGCCATCGAAGCATTCAGCACAGGTTGGTTTGCCAAGGAGATCAACCATTGGTGCATGTCCAATGTTTTTGTAACATCCTGCACAATTGAAGCAGCTCTTGTGCCAGTACTTATCCCCTGCATGGATGAAGCCACCTTCGGCTTTAAGGGCAAGGACCGGCCTGGAGCATGAAGGACAGTTACCCTTCGAACCTCCGTTGGAGGTAAAACACGAGCGACAAAGAAAAGTTTTCGGGTCCGAGGGCGCATCGGAAGGGTTGGGGTATATGGTGGCATCAGGGGGGAAGACGGTTGAACAGATGACACAAGAATGTAGGGTTAGGGTATCTTTGGGTTGTAATACAGAGCCATAAACTTTCGATAGCGAGGGTTCGTGAGGAAGAAAAGATGGTAATATATCAGAGTCTTGATCCGAAAGCGTCGTTGAAAACTTGAGAGGGGACGGTGGACGAGGTGACTGTGAAGTCGTCGCAAGGATGTGGTCGGACACTCCTGTCTTGAGGAATGGCGAGGAGAATGAAGATGTAGATTTGGGTCTCGGAAATCTGCTCCTCGTAGGAGCATTACTGGGAGTAGTTACTCCAGTGCTCGAAACTGGGTCTGGTTCGCGGCGTCGAACAGGAGACGCTGATCTCTTTGGAGACACATAGGTCTTCGACCAGAGATCTTGATCCTCTGGAGCCTTTGTAAATTGATTCCACGCAATTACAGGAGCTATCGGATTGAATAAGAATTATACGCCTTCACTTCGGATAAGTCACCACTCACCAACAGCAGTGCCTCCGCAACGACAGCGAGCACCCGCAACAATGTCACCACAACGCCTACAAAAACCCATTTAAAGCTGTCAGTAGCAAAATATGGTGATGGTTCAGAGAATCTAAGCGTTGAGTGGATGATGAGATTCGGGTGCAACACTTCGCCTGCAGGACCTACTTAAAGTAGCGTTCAACTTCCAATCACGTGCCCGCGTTCTAATATGCCACAAATGGCAGTTCTTGCAAGCGGCCCGCCAGCAGTCGCGTCTTTGCTCTCAACCACAATCACCTCGCGCATGTATGCCACGAAGCGGCATCACTCCCTAGGTATTTACACTTTTTTTTTTCAAATAGATCGACTAAAATTTACAGGTTGAAAGGTGATGCTTGAGACGATAGATTCTTTGGTCCAATCTCAACGAGATGAAGCCGGCTTCCAACAAACACTATCAGGCTCTTCTCAGTTAGAAGCTAGTAACAGGATTGAATCACCATATACGCCTAGGAAAAGAAGGAATAATGGTACGGGTCTGGCATGTACAATCCAATCTCCCTACTTCAGCCCTTGCAAATCGTCGAAGGCAAGTCCAAGCGCTCCAAAAATCGACACCGGATTATTAGCATCCCAGGCGCCATTGATATCTCCCCCAGAATATCGCAAAATGCGCTCAGGTCAGGATATTACAACAGATCTCTCGGAGCACTTAGCCAAATTATCAGAGCTCAAGCCCCTTCTAATACAAGGTACTCCCCTCTAAATTTCCTGCTTCCCGTACATCAACTCACTCTAAACCTACAGAAATAGTTGCCGATAACCCATGGAAGGTTTTAATTGCAGTCACGCTTCTAAACAAGACAGCAGGGAAGTTGGCTATCCCTGTCTTCTGGAAAATAATAGCGGAATGGCCAACGCCTCTAGCCTTGTCTCAAGGTTGGTTTCGGTACTGTCGCACAAGCTCTGTGTCGAGACTGAACAATTTCACAAGCCTCCACTAAGGAACTCACAGCGATGATCCGGCATCTAGGGACGCAAACTACACGTGCAAAACGTCTAATTGCAATGTCAAAGTGGTACTTACGAGAACCACCATCGACATATGACCTTCGTCCCTCAAGAGTTTCGTCTTCGCCGCAACGGAATTCTCGTTTCTTCGCCCCGGCGGTGTCGAAATATCCGACTACGCCCATTTCCCATCTTCCAGGTGCTGGTAGATATGCACTAGATTCTTACAGAATCTTCTGCACTGCACACGATAGTCCTGACTCTGAAGAGTGGAAACTTGTCATGCCTATGGATAAGGAACTCATCCGATACTTGGTGAGTGCCACATTCACATTTGATGTAGCAAACTAATGTTTGTCATCAGAAATGGAAATGGGCCGCTGTCAAAGGAATGGAGTGGACTCCGTCCAAAGGCGTTGTTCGTTCAGTGACCCTCAAATATTTGACCACGTTACGCGAAGAACTTGAAAGCAATGTATTGTCAATATAATGATACGTCTGAGAGCCTACGAGTTAGAGAATAGATATAGGGTGTAGTTGTGTGTGTGGTATTGCTGTATAAATGAGGAGAGTAGGGACCCAAAAAGAAAATCAGAATATTTCTGATTGTTATAGCTTTGCGGTCATTCGTGGTTCCCAATCTACACGCCGAATCTGGGGTCGAGGTTAGCAAAAATACATCACACGGTCAATAGCGGTAAAATACCATTTCGGGGCGCAGGTCGTCCACACTGGAAGCGCCAAGCAGGCGCATGACAATTACGATCTCTTTTGTCAAGATTTCAATGATCTTGGACACTCCTTCTGCACCATAGGCCTGTGAAGAATATCTTGGTCAAAACTTCACAATTATAATTGCGGTTTGCATACGCTTTGGCCGTACAAAAATGGCCGTCCCAGACCAACGGCTCTTGCTCCCAAACATACAGCCTTGATGACATCTGAACGCACAAGTTAGTCCATCATTCAATCAATAGCTAGGTAGCCATACCTGTCCCTCGACGTATACCACCTAGGCCAAGTTAGTATTGGTGGTTTCGTTTCATAGCAAGCAGTGCCCCCTCACCATCAATGTAGACTTCCAGCTTATTAAAAACGTCCGGGTGTTCGCGACGAAGTGAATACAAAACTTCCATAGGGGGTAAAGAGCTAGATGCGATCGTTAGTCGTGGCAATGGGAGTTAAAAAAAAGTCAAGTCACTATTCTAATTGCCTCCCTGTTCCACAAGATGTTAGCGAAATGTACACGAATAAGAGATTGGGTACCCACCTCCATGGTTAGATAACAATATTCCATCGACGCCAGCTTCCGCGGCCAAGACAGCGTCCTAAAAAAAATCAGTCTTTGCTACGACGCAGGTGACGATGTCAACCAACCTCCACACACTGAATACCTAATATTACGAATAAATAAGTGAATTGCATCGGAGCGAAACAACCGAAGCTTACCTTTGATGACAATCGGGAGTTTGGAGATCTTTCTCAGCCATGGTATTGTCTAATCTATCCGTCAGTCTTCTGTAAAGAATAATTAAGGCAGGGTTACCTTCTCCCAGGTCATGTCTCTATCATCATTGGCGACAAAAGCTCCCGCGATCCCCAGTGAGTTCACCTCTTTCTTCGGCTTCTGGATGTCGTCTGCTTGATAATAGACCGGGCCATTCTCTTCGTCTTCCTCTGCGAAAGGGATTCGAATTTCTCGTTCACGATTTCCAGCCACAATGGCATCTACAGTCAAGAAAATGGCTTTATATCCTAAGCGCTCGATTTCGCGCACGCGCTTCTCAGCGGTATCATCGTCCTTGTGTTTGTATAACTGGAAAAAGAGGGCCTGGGTTGGATCAGCGGCATCCATAATTGTATTTGGAGATAGTGAGGCGTTTGAGGACACCATTTGGATGATACCTCCTTTAAAGGAGCCTTTCGTAATGTTTATCTCTCCTATATGAGAATAGACTTTAATATTACCGTAAGGATTTACAACATATCTACTTACCATCTGGATGCCCAAGCTTTGCGAGTGCTGCACCGCTCACAAAAACAGGGATGGAGGATTTAAAGCCGAGAAGAGTCGTCGAAGGGTCGCATTGGGACACGAGGCGCATTACACGCGCCTGGAAGAAAAACCGGATGAACGCTCGGGCATTCTCGTTGGTAGCTATTAAAATATTCCCATTAGGTGGTTTTTGTGTCTATGCGGCTTGTTGCACATACTGATCTCATCGTCCGAAGCTGAACTGTAGTAAGCAAGTGCTTTATGAGATAAAACCTGCTTGGCAACATTCTGTGCATTGAATCAGTGTGAAGATTGGAGATCATTGAGTAATCGGCAAACCTCCATATCGGCCAGGTTCAAGATCCTATTCAAGGGAGGCATTCTCTTCCGAGCCTGCTCAACTCTCAGTTCGTCTTTGGTCTTCTTCCGAGCCTGCAGCTCTCGGGTAATAGCAGCAGCGGCGTCATCCGTCAGAGGCCCAAGGTGCTTGGATGGAGGGAGATTTTTGTCCAGCGCATCAGAAGGGTGTATCGGCGCGTAGACCGATGTGGCATCCCGGCCAGCGTACTTGAGAATGATGTCGGCGCCTCCAGGATGTTCCTAAAAACGCAGATGGTAAGCGAAAAGAGAATCTCCGATATGGAGGTGACGACGTGCTGGCAAGAACTCGGTAACGTCGTAAACCTTGTTCTGAATGATGACCCAACAAGAGCTGGTGGAAGGCCGTAAGCCGCAGGGACGACTGAGTATGGGAGATGAATATTGCATACTCTGGTGACTTGTGTCTGGCGACCTGCTCAAGTGTTCTAGGAGACATAGAAAGATATTGCAGGGATTTTCGCTGAAGACAGGGGAGACAAGGGGCCGTGGTTCTCCTTCACATGAGACGAATTAATTTACTTGACGATCGGCTGCCACTAGGCTGAGGGTTCCTCTTCGGAACCCTATTCGGGGATAATCACCGGTCCAGAGCGGTCCGGATTTGCCACTAGGGCACGTGAGCGCGCGTTGTTTGCTCCTGTTAGAATTCGAACCGCGCATGGACGACATGCATCACAATTGGAAACGGTCAACGCAATTGCAACCACCACCATATCCTCGCACCAATGGCCCCACTGCCTACCAGGGAATCCTTGGAGGCCATGAAAAGGGTGGATTTGCAGAAGATTTGCAAGGTGTGTGGGCCTATCGATCATGTATTTCGTCAATTATATCTTTGAACATAGGAATATGGCGTAAAAGCAAACTTGAAATCCGAGGCCTTGATTGATCTCTTGCTTGATACGCAGTCTGTTGGAATCTCCTTTTTACTGCCTTCTGCTTCTGAGCCTCTAGTTAGATCCACACCTGCCCCTCAACCCAACCGAAGATCGGTGTCTGTTCGGCAAGCAAGTCGGACAGAATCCAGTCGTGCAGGACCGAGCCGAGTCTCGTCCATGATTGTACATGACATCAGTGAAGATGAAAGCGAACAAGTGGGAGAGGAGAAGAATATTGAAGAAGAAGCTGAGACCGTTTATTCAGAGCAACCGGAGTCAGAAAGGCCGCCCTCGCCACCTCCTATGCCTCCACCACGCACTCGCAAAGCTAAGGAGCTGCAGACAAAGCTTGGAGTAGGAAAACCGGTGCTGGCAGGAGGGACCGGACCGCGTGCAGTGACAAGATCATCTTCAAGCTCGAAAGGAAAGCGGGCAAAATCGAGCAAGAGCATGAAGCCCAGAGAAGCCACTATCGTTGAAGGTGAGTGCATCTTCATTTTATCTCCTGTCAGTTGTTCTAATATTTTGCTGTAGAGCCAGAGACATTAAGTGCTCAAAGAGGTGGTGAGAGGCAACTGGCAGCCGACTCGCACTCCGTTCCAATAGCCCAGCCAGAGACGCCAACAGTGGGAACGACGCCACCCCCAACTGAACCTCTTCCGCCAGAGATTGTTAACGTGACCAATGGTATGCTCGCGAACGCAGCAGTGTCAGACGTCAATCAACTTATTGCCGATGCTGTAAGTGCATCCAATCCACCATGATGCATATGACAGCAACTAAAATATATGCTCAGCTTCGCCCATTGCACGATCAGATACGGGTTCTCAAGTCAGAACTGAAGCAAGCAACTGCCATCAAGTCGGACGTAGACACATTAAAGGAGCAAGTCGCTGATGTTCGCAAAGCTCAGAAGGACTTTAAAGCGGACCTCCAGCGCGTGCGGGAGTTAGAGACCTCAGTATCCTCTCTAAAGAATGAAATTAAGCTGCTAAAGGAGGATAGTAACGCACCTTCAAGACCCTCAACACCCAAGCCTAAACCCGGACAACACAGATCAATGCCTATGTGAGTCTTTTTTGTCTACACCAGTTCCAACATGCTCTAATACAGAGTTTCAGAGGCTTTGGTTTACCTTCTGTCATGAAGAATGCGGCACCAACTTTACCTGCAGTCGGTTCTAACCGTGACTCCCGATCGAAATCACCCCTGCCTCACCCTGGTCTGTCAGAAACGACGCTGGGAAAGCGGCATCGTGATTCGACCTCGAGTGATGTGACGGGAGTGGTGGAAGAGGGTCAAGAAGAGGACTTCTCTGATGGAGAGCTGGCTAAAACAGTGATTCGCCCGAATAAGAAGAGACCAAAAATGTCGAAGGACAGGGCTAGTAGCGGCGAAAAGACCCAAGCAGGCCCAAGTCGGATATCGTCTAAACCTGGCGACGAAGACGGGCTCTCGCCTTCGAACAGGATTGGTTCTGGTTTCAGTATCTTCAGAGGATCAGAAGACCCGGCCGACTTCATCGACCCTCCACCACCGATCGAACATCTGCCCAGCTATTTTGGAGCCGACTCGCCTCCATCAATCCCTCAAGGAATAAGATCGACAAGTGGCGTACCCACTAGCTCCGCTCAAGCTGCAGAAAATCAACCATTCAACTTTGCGTTCGCACCCATATCTTCAACACCTGCGAACGCGATGTACATGACGAGCTTCCCTTACCCAGAACCGCCACAGTCGCCTTCACCAGCTGGACCAAGTTTGCCTGCGTTCTCTTCTCGGCACGAGGAGAGGACTGATATTTTCAAGAACTTTGGCCTTCCTTCTCCTATAAGATCAACACGACATTACGGAGCGCTGTCAAATGATGAACGTGGCGTCAATCCTGCTGCCCTAACACAAGGAACGTCGATCAGGAGAGAGCCGTCAAGCAATGATGTCGCTGCTGGTCTAGGTCTCACTGCCCATCGAACGACTTCAGATCCGGCATCTACAGAAGCTCCTACGATACGCCGGACTATGTATGGAACGGAGCTCGAAGGTGATACCCGATTTGGAGATTTTGGCGTTGAAGGCGTGGCGTCAGGATTCTGGCTCTCCAAATAGAACTCTTTTTCTTTTTGCAAAATAACTTATCTTTTGTCTGAGGAGAGGTCACTCTCCCTATTCATGCTTTACCCTCCCTTCCATAAGCATCTCTGTAGCCTTTGAGTACGCATTTGTATTGGTTTTTGTCGATATACCTTGTTTGAATCACACGCATTCTGATAAACCTTGACATCCGAACCATGGACGCTGCTGTATGGTGTCTGTGCCCTTGATAAATATATTTGAGTTTTAATACAGGCAATAAACTACAACATCCTTTTGTGACGCGACGAATATATTTGAACAGATGTTTCCTTTGGGACCATATAGCGAAAGAGGTCCGAATAGGTATATCTAATTTGATATCTATATAGATGGAACGAACGACAAGACCTCCTCGTAGAGAAGTTCTAGATTGAGAGGTTGGTTGGGGTCCTGTATATGGTCGAAGAAAAAACTCACCCTTCAACTGGTCCTTGCTCAAATCATCTTTGTGAACTACATCAAGAAGGTTCAGTGTTCACCCAATGTCATATAAAGGTTGCACATACGATCAAATTCGAAGTAACTCGGGCTGAGAGGTTGGACTGTGGGCTCATCCTCGGGATCGTGCTGCATCAATGTTAAGGATCGTTCTCGGTGTAGGCATGACAAACATCACGTACGTATGCGGAGAGGTATGGGTGCTCAAGGGCTTCGTCAACGGTCATGCGTTTCTTGGGATCGAAAGTCTTGCACTGGCATTAACATTTCGTACTCACGTCCTTAAAATAGACAGCTCACCAAAGTCTTCGACAAGAAATCGATAGCCTCTGCCGAAGCATGGGGGAATAGTGTGGGGAAGGGGCGCTTCTTTCGGATGGGCAATGCACGGATGTAATCTCTCGAGCGTCGCGAAGTGATGGCATAGAACTCGTCAAGACTTGGTGTGCCTAGAAAAAAAAAGTTGAGAACAAAACAATGATTTAGAAGGGCGGCGGTAGTTGGCATGCTGCTCACCAATAACATCAAGAATCAAGTCGAGTTGATGGCTGTAGTCACGTCCCGGGAAGAGAGGACGTCCAGTCAGCAGCTCGGCGAGAATGCATCCTACGGCCCAAATGTCGATAGCCTGAGGATAAAATTAGCGACGGTTAGCCGCGTGAACCCATACAGCCAATCAGGATGTAAGTACCTTCGTATACATCTTGAAGGAAAGCATGATCTCAGGTGCTCTGTACCAACGCGTTGCGACATATTCCGTCATCAACCCGACCTCTTTGCCTCCGGGAACGCTGGTCTTCACGCTACGTGCCAGTCCGAAGTCACACACTTTCAGATCACAGTTGGCGTTGAGCAAGAGATTGGCGGGCTTGAGATCACGGTGGACGATGTCGGCGCTGTGGATGGACTTGAGAGCGCGCAAGGTTTGGTATACGAAATACTAGATCCACAATTAATATCGCTCGTACCTTTGTGGGTATTTTGTGGGTAAAGGGTGACTTACCTGGCAGTGGTCGTCGGTGAGGTGTTGAGTCCTGATGACACGGTGCAGATCCGTCTGCATCAGCTCTTGGATGACTGTTCCCCAATATCGTCCGATAAGTCAGGCCGTCTAGTTCAGTTGTGTTGGACGTACAGTAAATTTCCTTGAACTCGTCAAGGGTGGGAGGCTTGATGATATCGAGGATAGAGATAATCTGGTGAGAAAGGGGTTAATAAGCACAACGTCCAGCGACGATGAAATAGATCATACATTCTCATTGACACAAGTCTCTGAGAAGAACTTCAAAAGCTTGAGCTCTCGCAGTGTTCGCAGGCAGAACAAGGTGTGATCAAATGGCAGAATCTTCTTGATCGCGACCTGTCGTCCACTGGGCTTGTGCAGAGCGGCCGCTACAGTACCGTAGGCTCCTTCGCCGATGGCGTGTAACAACTGGTAGTCATCACCTGTAATCGTAGGAAATCGCGGCGGTGAGACGTCGGATGGGGGATATCAGAGGATCTGCAAATACCAATCTCGAACTTGGGAAGGGGCTTGGGATTCTTGCGAGAGGACATTATTTATGAACACCAGAGACCAGCCGGTGAATGGGGTAGTAGAGAGATCGAAGTAAGCTGACGACCAAGGGTATGGACTGGGGGCCAACGGCTGAACTGATGGAGATTTAAGTATACAGTGTTGATTGCACACGAAACGCGACCTCCTGGTGATGGAGATAGAAACAACAGACAACACACATCATGGCAGTGCTTTCTTCCTCCACAGGGCGCCGAGTTCTCTACCTATTGCTTATAAGAATAATGGCCTGCTAACCCGCGTTGATAAAGCGAATGCCTCGCGTTTTTCTGACATGGGGACTAGGCCTAATGATAGCATTCTGTAGTCGTCACGGTTAGTGCGGTGGCCTTGGTAAAGCCATTTCCGCTGGATGTTTCATCATAACATAAGCCTGTCCATCAGAAAATAGAGAACTCTATTCTGAGCCTTGAGG
>Ga0247737_1000256_pt1 | contig 19772 bp, 13 predicted proteins | sample UWRJL028104C2_FD_180937 | JGI IMG/M metagenome (GOLD analysis project Ga0247737, IMG submission 180937) | Plant litter microbial communities from Arlington Agricultural Research Station in Wisconsin, United States - UWRJ-L028-104C-2 | ecosystem: Environmental > Terrestrial > Plant litter >...
TGCAATTTCTTCGACAATACCAGACTTCACATAGTTTCGTATGCTGCCAAATATACCACCTGCTTTGGCTAAACCTGTGTTCCGCATGAACTGCACTGATATAGCAGGACGGCCTTGACTGTCTCTGACACTCATGTAGGCTATTCGACCGCTATCGAAGGCAAGAATAAATCCTGCAGATTCAGCATTTATAACTTGTGAGACTGCTTCTCCCTTATACATGCTGGGGATAGTCAACTCCACGCCATTTCTTTGTTGCTTAATAAGATCCAGTGTCGCTGCACTAGCTATGGATTCCCAGTATGTAATCTTACCCGCCGGCATAACCACAACAAGGCCTGGCTCGTCTGTAGATGAAGATGCAGACACCAATGCCCCTAATGGTAAAGGATCGTTCCCGTGTTTCGAAGGATAAGGCAGCTTAAACATGAAAGTATCAGGCGAATATTTGCTAGAGGTGTATTGCCAAACCAGCGCATGGGTATGTGTGAACGTGAGGGCATAACCGCTGTCCGAATAAATGGCTCCATGTTGGCGACCTAAAATCAGAACGTTAAATCTTTTCCCAACTTCATTTTCAAGTGACGACATACCCGTAGAATCTCCACGGAGACGGTCGGGAAGAGCTGGGAGTTTGCTAACAGTATACGTATCATTTTTGGTCTAATACTCAGTCAGTCAGTGAACTCACCCGACTTTTAGGATATCCAAAGCTCACCAGTATTGTACTTCCATCCCCTTTTTCAACGCGATCCCCAGATCTGGTCTTCTTATTTCGTACAGCTATTTCGCGACGTGGATTTGGGAGTGAAGGTTGACGTTTAGGAAGGGAAGCGATCTTTTTGACCTCCTCCATCTCCGGCGCGCCATCCGGGGGTAAGAAAGTCTGCTCGTTCAGTGCACTCCGCTGTCGTTTTGCCTTTGGCTGTACGATTGACCCCTCATTCGAGAGAGGTCGCTGGCGTCGTCTGCTGCTTCTGACAGATCCAGCTCCAGATGAAGCGGCCTGATTTACTGCTGGGGATTGGGAGAACATGGTGGTGATGAGGGACTCGCGATGCAGGCGCAACGGATTCCTACCTAATTAGTACTGAAGGGAGGCTTTGCATGTCCAAGTTTCGTAGTCGCGAAATTACAAATCGTAAGGCATGCGTTGCGTTTGTTGGGAAGCTCTCTTAATTATCGTTGTTTACGACTAACAACATGAGGCTTCAACTTTTAAGTACAGCCTTATTTGGCGCGCTAGATTGCTAGACCCACTTTGCCTGTAATCCAGATCGGTAAACTCGAATTTGTTAAAGAATCTTTCCTGGAACTTTTAATCAATAGGAGTGGCAAATTCAAAGGCTATAGTTAGATATTTCTTTGTTTTCGGCCACTACTCTTTACTTTGTTCATCATATGAATCGCTGGTGTTTTTCAGTAAAACCAGGTCAATATGCTGGCACATTAGTCCCCCTCAAATCTTGCCGAGTGAAATGAAGAAAGCTTCTTAATGCGTCATTATAATGAAGGAGTTTGGTATGTTCAAAAACACTATTCAAGAAAGTAATTCTAGTGTTTGTGATTGATAGTGTACATTTTACATGGCTACAGGTTAGCAGTACAGCTCCTTCTTGACTCATATGAGACTACTTGAATATATATGTAACACCTGCCCCCTCAAGGGGTAAGCTTAGGTCCATTTTCATTTATCTCATTATTTATTCTCCTTGTTTCGCTTCGCCAAACCTTCAGGTCCTTGACCCCAAATCCCAGCTTTCTTTCCCCACTTCATCATTCCCCAAGCATGAGTCCATGCTATCACTGGAGCAGACTCTCCAGCTTCTTGGGGTACTGATGCATGGCTTAGTTTGACTTCTTCAGTTTCTTCCCTTTGTAACCCAGCAGCCACATCCAGCTCAACAAAATCCCCAACTTTCACATCATCATTGGCTATAGGTTTTATCGTTGGTCTCGGATTTGGAGCACACGACTGTTCCCATCTTCTGACACTCAGTGGCACAGGTTTCCACCAGCCCGGTTCCGATCGAGCATGCCATCTTGAACCACACATTTCCCATAGCCGACTTCTGGCTCGCTTATATGCAAATCGTTCATCCTCTCCCGTGAAGCTGCTAGTATTTCCAAAATCTACTCCGTGACCCGTCTCACTGCCTTTCCCGATAGGCCCAAAATCCGAATCTTCGTCTGGGTCACCTATATATGAAGAGACGTTGGGACGAAAAGGGGAGGTTTGGTCCTGGTAGATTTCAGACAATGTTTCGGGATAGACTGCATCACCTCCATCATTCTCAGCACGAGCTCCATCTGACACGGGAGAGCCTTGAACGTCAGGAAAAAATAGGTCATCAGGACCTGCCGCTGCATGGACTGTAAGCTTGCATCGTGCTTCATAAAGTGCATCGAGAAGTGTTATAAAACGTCTTGCTTCATTCTTGTGCAATATCGTCAGGATTGGTACTTCTTCAAGAATAAGCGTGTGAAAGGTGGAGGCCAGAGTAATGTAGTCTGCAGGTCCAAAAGCACCACCACAGAGATCCGAGAAAGTCCAAGAAGTGACTCCTTCTAGATATTTCGGAACTGTGACTTTTCGTCCATATACTTGAAGAGTTGTTGCACCCCACGGTATTGGATCTGCAGCATCAGACGGAAACGTCGAAAGAACTGATGCCTTCCAATATTTGCTATCCATGGAAGACACGATGTACCTCTTTGGCAGCAATGTTGACTCGCTCGATTCTTCTGGCGAAGGCCTAACCTCTGACAATACAGAGTGTTTTGGATCCGATTTCTCCCAGCCTGGGGTATAGCCCTCTACGATTTCTTTAACGGTATCTTCGATACGCTCTATCTTCTCACCGCCCATTTGCTCAGCCTCTCTTCGCCGCCAGTCTCGTCCACCGTTCATATCCTACCATTACAATCACATTAGTATGATTCTCTCTAAGATGGCAAGCGTAAAACGGAGAAAAAGCCTCAGTTTTATCTAATTGGAGGTTGAGCGGGTCAAGCTTTGAGTCTTTGAGTACATACCCATATGTCGCAGCGAGCCTTAAGGACATCTACAAATTGGCCATATTCGTTATGTGACTGGTAACTCGATCTCGGACTTCCACCACCAAGACCTAGCCAGCGTTTAACAGCACCTCCTCTAGCAGCTGCGGAGAAGTCCATTCCACTTGCCTTTGCTAACTCATCTGGCATTCGATTCGATGATGCAATCAGCACACCTCCCAGTTGGAAGAAAGGAGTGAGTAAATTGCTAAGGATTTTACTTGACGCTCGATCTGGTAGCTGGAACTCATCCAAGAATAAAATAGGTGATTTCTCTACCATTTCCTTGGCTAGCCAGATCATACTGTACTCGGAATCTCCACCAGTCCTGGATTGTCGTAGATATTCAAGACGTGAAAGTGTCTCTAACATAAAAGTGTTGAAATGCCATCTACTCTTCTTTGGATTGGGAAGGCTATCGGCCAGAAGATCTAGAAGCATAGATTTTCCCGTCCCAACCTCCCCATGTAGAAGCAACCCTTTTGGTGAACTGAGATTGATAGCCGCTTCGTGGCTCGTAAGAATCTTTGTCAAGGCAAGAGCATCTTTATCTCCATTCTTGGGAAAGAGATGTGAAAATAATGGATTGCGTCTCAAGGGATGGCCTGGGACAGCTAGAGTTTTTTTATCTATGGGGCTTGTAGACACATTTTCAATGGTATTTCTGATTGCCTTGAGTCTTGCTCCATATTCTTCTTCTGGAGAATAGTCCTTCAATCGGTAATAGACATTTTGGAGTTCCAAAGCCAGGCGATGCTGAGCTTCATCTGCGTCAATCTTCTTCAAGGCAAGTAGAGTGCGATATAAAACTAAAGGGTTAGTGACTGTGAGACTATTTACAGAAGAAATTAATGGCGGCATTGGAGAATAGCATATTGAGAATGACTTTCATTTCTAGGAGAGAATCAAGTCGTCATAACACAAGGGAGTTAAAGTAACTAAATGTTAGGCGAACAATTATCCCCGCAATTTCAGCCTTGTATTTTGGTGACTTAATAAATAATAGCACATGCGAGGGTTGGTATGAACTCTAAATGAATGGTATAGGGATGGTATTTAAGCATGAACAATATCTCCTTATGTTTAAAGATCATGTATTTTAGAACCAAGGATTACATAAACATCCATATTTCTATACAATGGAGAAGGATTGCCTGACATACAAAGCAACTGTAAACTATAGTTATAACCTCCAGATTTGTAGTCAAGTAATTGAGTCACATTGGATTTGCTACAATAATAGTTGAAGTATTATTGGTTATCTGAGCATTACACTGCAGATTCCGCTCCCATACTGCCCACCATTGTCTCAAATCGTACACCATGGCAATGCTCCCGTGAGGCCAATTCACACATTCCATTGATATCCATTTTAGGTTAACTTCTGCTTGATAAAGAAGGATCTCAGATGAGAAAGCTGCCAGGCGCACGTTATGCCTAATACCACCAATTGGACCAAGGTCCATCTAACCACTCTTGCGTTTGTCATTTCGGATTGATCTCTAAATTCAGCTTCACGTTCCTTGAAAATATTAGACATGACTTTCACATATTTCTCCCAGTAGCAAGAGAGATTGGGAGTTTCTTACTCTTTGGAAGACCTGCTCTCTTCTGATATCTTGTAATCGACCATTCAAGTCCTTAACTTTCTGCACAATATCATCAATCTTGCCCTTATCTTTGCTCTCAATGGCACTAGTCTCTCCAATGGCCAAATCCAGAGTCAATTTGATACCGCCTGTGGGGTGCAAGGCATTAAGCCAACCTGTTTTGCCGGAGGTAGAGGATGGTACGAAGCATATCTTGTGGTCTCCCGAATCAGCAGCAGTGAATGTAAACCGTCCTGCCGATGATCCTTTCTGGGATACTACACGGTGATCATTGTCGAATACCTCCTATTGTAGAAGTTAGACTAGGCGTTTCTTTCAAGGGAATTGTGTAGAACTAAACGTACATCGACAGAAATAAAAATATTTAAGCCTTCGTGCTTAGACCATGTTTTCCTATCCTCATCATATTCCTCTGCTGTATAATGTCCCACGACCAGCGTATCCTTGGGTAACTCTTCGAAGAAACATTTGGGGGTATTGCCGTCAACATAGAAGTAAAGGGACTGCACAGGTGCAAGTAGAGCACTGAGCGAGAGAAGAGGTATTATTGAACGCATAATGCCTGCGAATTTTCTATGTGTACGCTGATTGTAGAGAATGAGCTCGCGTCTAGATCCTTTAAGAAAAAAGGAGGTCGCGACAAGGCCAGCTTTCCCTCGCGATTGTCCTTAAGCCAAGTCACGTGACCACCAGTCGAGCCCCAAGCAGACTTCCGTTATGAACGCGCTCGCCTTTTTGTATCGATTACTACTCAACAACGATTTTACCTATCAGCAGGCCTGGATTGCAGGTTGAGCTTCAGCGTACACGATAGCCTAAGATGACTTCCCACGATGTAAGGGATATGCTGGATCTGCCTGGCTCAGCAGGACCCCGTCCCACCAAAAAACACAAGGCTGCGGCTCCACGAACGAATCTCAAGGGTCTTGCGCGTGAGGTGCAGAGTCTTGGAGGCGACAACCCGATTGCTATTGTTCCAGAGGTTTCTGTTTTCAAGAAGAGGCGCCTGGCCAGTCGCAAACCGGCCTCAAGATGGGAATCTAAAGCATTTTCTAATTCCGCGCGGGTAGATGGACTTCAACTGAAGCACTGGAGGAAGAAGGAAGAAACCACCCAGGCGCCAGTGGCAGAGGACGACAGTGCGCAACAAACAAATACACCTGTTGCGCCCATAGAAGACTCTACATTCGCAAAATTCAACGTACAGGTCAACATACCGCACTACAGTGATGAAGAATATAATGAGCACCTGGAGAACGAAGATTGGGCAAGGGATGAAACCGATTATCTGATGGAGCTTGTCAGGGAGTTCGACTTGAGGTGGCCAGTTATATGGGATCGATATGATTACAAGCCACCCATTCCCAGTGTTGAGGTCGCAGAAGGAGCAGTCGTACCAGCTGAAAGAATCCGGACGCTAGAGGAATTGAAAGGTCGGTACTATAGGATCGCTGCCGCTATGATGAAAGTTCGTAAGCCTCTTGAGTCGATGAATGCTGCGGAGTTCGACATGTATGAGAAGATGAAGAATTTCAATGCGGCACAGGAAACGAAACGGAAGGCATATGCTGAGACGTTCTTTCACCGTACAAAAGAAGAAGCCAAGGAGGAAGAAAGTCTACTGTTAGAGCTTAAGCGCATTCTAGCTAGATCTGAAAAGATGTCCGAAGAACGTAAGGAGTTATACACTCGTCTCGAAGCACCAAGTAGTCAAGGCAATATTGGAATTTACTCATCCAGCCAAGGCCTCCAATCGCTTCTACATCAACTCATGCAAGCCGACAAGTCGAAGAAGAGGCGATCTATTATGGAGACTGGCTCAGGTATAAGTCCAGCTTCCGGTCCAGGACAACAACCAGGTTTCGATCGCCGTGACAGCAACATACGGGAATCTATATCTGGACCAAGCGCCGGTGGCAATAAGAAAGGAGGGGCACAAGGCCCTATTGAGCATCGACAGCTTTCGGCGGAGGATGAGGCCCTCTACGGTGTTACTCATCCCACAGATCGCTCGACTAGCGGTCCTATTTTCCGTCGCGAGAAGCTCAATAAACTTATTTCGAGCAAGTCTACGGCTCAACAGTTGAAGATTACGAACGTTCTGACTGAACTCGGCGTTGGACGAGATCTGATCATGCCAACCGCTGATATAGGTGTCATATGGACTAGCCTACTTGAAGGTATCCTCAAAATGCTTGAGTTGCAGAGACAGGTAGAGAAAGTCGACGGGGAACTCAAAGTTATTAGGCAGCAGAAAGCAGAGCGTGATAAGAAAGAACGTGCTGCGAGAGGAGAGCCCGAACCTGAGCCAAGTGCGGAGCCGCAGCCTGCTGAGGCTACTGAGAATGGAAACATCAACAAAGAGACTGAGCAAAGCAGAGAAGGTAGCATTCAACGGAGCGTCAGAGCGGGAAGTGCGCAGCGGAGTGTTAGAGGGGCTAGTGCTAGTCACAAACGGAGTGCAAGTGTTTTGAGCACGACTAGTGATAATGGTACAAAGCGGCAAAAGAAATGAATTGGTGGTGTGTAGAATTACATGTACATTAAATTAGCTACATACGACCTTCTAATGAATTAGCGTGATTTATGGCAAACTAGCTATATCGCTCCATTTTCTGTGTATCTGGTAGTGCCCAATGATGCCTTTTAGATCTGCCTTCCAAATCGATAGCCTGGTGGATGCCGCAACCTGTGTTCTATTGTCATCATTCTGTCTTTGTGTGTATGTATAGATAGAAACTGATCACAAAAGTCATTGCATTATTATGCATACAGCTGCTGGCTCGATTATCTGAGATATAAGTTTTACTTATTGGGAAGTTATTTTTGTATATTTGGTGAGTTTTATGCACCTTTTAAAATATCTGTGCAAAATGAAATAGGGTATTTTATTGCCGTTCCTGGGACGTATTATTACAAAGCGCTCATAATCCCATATGTATCAACATGCATCGTATTCCTGTACTCCGCCCAGCCCAGCGGACGTTCCTATTCCTAGCTTAGTTTTCATCTACCCAACATATGCTATATCATATTCATTAAAAAAGGAGATCCATATAAATAAGCCTTTTATCCCTCGAGGACCATAAATACATGCGAGGGAAAAGCCGCTTCCGATAGAAGAAAACAATGACATATGACTTGGTAAAATATAGAAAAAGCTCAACCACCATCCAGACTCCCTATCTCCTGAAAGGATCAATTATAGCAACGGCCAGCGCGAACAAACCAGGAGCGCACATGGAATCGTATGAGATGTACTGGTATATGCGAAGAAAGATTCTGTAGGCTTGTGGGTGAGAGGAGATACGTTCAGCCTTCTGGAGGGTATAGGCCTCGGATTACTCGTGCCGGGTTGCCTCCAACGATTGTGTACTTTGGCACATCCTGTTAGGTGGGTTAGCAGTGTATATAATAGCGAGAGAAAGATAGATATACCCTAGTGATGATGGATCCTGCACCAACCGTACTTCCTTTACCAATTGTTCGACCTGGTAGAATGATAACACCACCACCAATCCAGCAGTCTGATTCAATGGTGATCTTTCTTCCTTGTTGTGGACCCCTATTACCCATCCTCCTTCTCGGATCGGTAGGTAATGTGGCGGTGTATATTTGGACGTTAGGGCCAATGCAACACCTATCCCCAATCTTGACTTCACATGTATCCAGGATAGTACAATTTTTCCCAATAATAACGTCTTCGCCGATGCTAATGTTGTATCCATAGTCACAATTGAAAGGTGCTTCAACGACAACATTATCTCCAACTCTGCCTATTGGAGACATTGGTGTTGTCTGAGTTGGGGAGTTAACATTCTCTCGTGGCTGGAGGATATCTCGGAATAAGCGAGCTCGTTCCTCAGGCGATACGCCATTGTTTGGGTTTGTACTACTATTGAAGCGCCAACAAGCCCCATTGCAACGCTCACGTTCAAGTACGAGTTCCTTGTCGAATGGGTAGTAGAATTTGCCTGCTAGCATTTCGCTTTTCTGGCTATCAGTCCGCGGTCGGCTAGTAGATGCGAGGTTGGAAAGCGCTAATTGTGCGGCAACTTGGGGATTCGGCTGAGGGCTATCTACATGAAGTTGTGGATGAAGAATTTGAGGCAAATTCGAAGATGCTGATTGAGGTGTACCAGTATCTGATTCTTGCTTGTCTATTCTAGACAAGTCATGCAGCGGCCCGACACGTTCGTAAGCACTTTTTTGATTTCGGTCAGGATAAGCACTGCTAGTGGCTGTGATCGGTGTCGGTGTTTGCTGAGCGTATGAAATGGTAGATGCAGACAATCTGCTGCTTTCTGGGCTGGTAACTGTGGCGCTTCGCATCGTGGAAGCACTGGGTTGCTCGTCCTCCATACTGACTGGTCTTCCATGCTGGGGATCAACTCGTAGGCTTTGACCACGATAACCAGGCAAAGGCTCTCGTCGCGGTTGGTTCAGAGGCTGGGGGTTGTATGATGAATGGGGGTAGCCCGAACTTTCATACTCTGTCTTGGATTGCAGCGGAACAGGGGCTTGCTTTTGTTCTTGTTTGGACCACTGATGGTTTCGCTGTTGATAACCTGAGCACAAAAACCCTCCGCGAAGACAATTATTGCCTATTAATTTGATTAGTATTGACGTAATTTCATTGTTGTTCGTTCATCTGACGAATGTTTGTGGTAAGCCTACATTCAGGGTGTGTCTCATCACATTTCTTCTTTCTTTTCCGACATGTCATGCAACCAGTTTTCGTCCGATTGCTGAAATTTCTCTTTCGCTTTTTCGGATCTGATTGTGCAGACGTCTCTCTCTGGTCCTGGCCATAATTATACGGGTTGGCTGATCTATCGTCATCGGGACTTCCTTGATCATATTCATGGTGTCGTTGAGCGTCCATACTTTGAGACGCTCGCTGCAGCACTTCTCCTATTTGCTGATCTGTGTTAATGTGTGAAGGTGGATTATATTGCCGAGCGTGCCATAGATCTGGATTCACATCACGACTATCTTCAGCTGAAGCCATGAATTGTCTGTAGCTATCAGCGCTATAAGTTTCTCGATGGTCAGCTTGCGCTCGCGAGATCTCATCCCTTGGCCCATCTGATTCAGTGGTTGCTGTGGTAGGTGTTTCCTTGGTAGACGAAGGGACGGCGTGGCCATGATAAGGATTGGATGATGCGCTGAGTCCAAGCGAATTCGATCTCTTGCGTTTCATAGAAGCCTCAGCATCGGAGTATTGGGTTGGAGTTTGGAAAGGTTGGCGATTCTCTATGGTAGGCTGTGCCCAGTCATCTCTTTGAGTGGTTGTGGTAGTAATAGTCAACTTTTCTTGACCAGGCGGTGTAATACGAGGCTGACCGTTTGACCTTGCATCAGAACTCCTTCTTGAAGATGCTTTACCAGTACTAGGCGTCGGACCCGCGACCTGCTTTTCTCCGTTCACAGCCGTAAAACGAGAGGTGGGCGAGTCTGCCGTTGCTGACACTGCTGGTTCTTCCATAATATTCCCAGTAAGAAACCTACGATCACCTCCGGCGTAGTCTTGAGACTTCGGACTGTTCTCCAAAACTAGGATTTCTTTAGCTATGTGGACAAGATCAAGGCCTAAGGCTGGGTTGACTGGAAGGCCAAATGGGTGTCCTTTTTGAGGTAGTCGCGAAAACTCAAACTTCCGAGGGTTGTCAGCTAGCATACCACAAAAACAAGAAGTCGGCACGTAAAGGTAGTCCTGAGTTTCTTCGATTCGAGGTTAGGTGTTTCTTCCGTTCCAGGACCTTCAGCTAAGTCGCTTAGCCGTTCCTTCTTCCGAGCCTCTGATCTTTCAGTCAGATCGAGCGTCCTCACTATGTCGAGACTCCTCCTCTTGAGCTCCTCGCCTTCTTTTTGCTTTCTATCGAATCGATAGATGCTTCTCCTTGCTTTGTTTTGAGACCTCTTTCCAATTTCTCATGCAGTCACTTCTCACGACCTTTCCGTCTCGAGTTACAGCGAAACTTGACGGCTGTCCTTGAGCAGCAGGATTGACACACCTAAGGGTATACTCAAAGGCACAATCCAATATGATAAATGGCTTTTTCAAGTTTTGAGACGAACTATTGATGCTGGAGGAGAAGAACCCTTTGGTCTGCCTCGACTGGGGAAATTCTACAGGCGACGCACGCCCACAACGTTTGGAGAATGCTGGATTTAAGCGACAAGGTGGTCGAGGCTAAGACTATGTTTCTATGTGAAAATGCAAATGAATTGTCGGCGTGTAGAGGTTATTTCTGGTCGTTATTCACGTGGCCCGGCCGCGATAAATTTAGACAGCGAGGGCCAGCCGCGTTGTCTTTGTTTCTTCCTTCCCCAGGGTACGTAGCTAGCCTTCCGAACGGGCGACCACTCAGTCAAGCTGCAGCCAGGATCGCAAAACCAACACCGTCCCTCAATCCTCACAATTGCGAAACAAAGCGAACGAACGTGTCGAGTCCCCAGGTAGCGGTGGAAAGGGAGCAATGTGATGCGATACTATTAAGAGAACGTCGACCCAGCAGTTTGGTAGCGGAGACAGGAAATAGCAAACCCGTTGGGGTGTCCTGCCAATATATTAACGCTCGCCTGTCCCACTTACTACTCATGACTTGCATGGGTGTGCAGTGGCTTTTGGTTTCGAGCCAATGTCGCGCGCCTATTGCGGGCTGCGTCGCTAATGGGTCTGGCTTGCCTTGGTAGTTCAGCTTATGCTGTGCAGGATATTACTGTAGGAGAATGGCTCGATGTGGTTTGGATCGCTGGCAATATACTGGTTGGATCCGGCCTTTTACAGTATCAAGGGGGAGCTTTACGGCGATATTCTGGTGTTACGGGGACGATCACCTCTGGGCTGCGGCTGCGCGAGCTCAACATGACATCTAAATGGGACCAAGCGACGTGGAAAACGACCGGGGACTAGTGGCTTGGAGGATCTATTCAGGGCGAATCGAGACGATATAAAGTGAAGCATCCATGATCAAATTACACCACTCCACGGTTGTAAGTGTTGGAAGTCTCGCAGGGCACGGCAGCGCGATCACACATAATCATCGGGAACAGTGCCGGTGTTACAGGCAGATGAACCAAGCATGTTGAGAATGTGCGGTGAGATGGAATGCGGACATGTAAGATGGAATGCCGGAGCAGAGGAATTGCGTCTCACTGCCATGCGATTGAAATGCAATACTCGACCACCATGGTCGGATTGGACACGAGCAGCCATCGATCGTAACGCTGCCAATACAAACTGATCTCATACTATTTCCAATAATTGGACAATGAAGATCCAGAACTGGCTGAGCGGTTGCTTGCTCATCGGTATGAGTATTGCACTGCATCGGCACGCCTGCTCGTGGCATATCACACTCTCTCCGTGTTACTTCAATGTTGAGTATCCCTGCTCTGCAACCTCATTCGCGGAGAAGGTATACTTCCAACATCAAGGCGCGTCGGCGGTTATCTCGATTAGGCAAGGCTACAGTTGGGCAAGGATGTTTGATCCCATCCTTTTAAATTCCATGCCATTGCACGAGGTACAATGGTACACAGTACATATTGCAATTAATCTCTAAACACTTGGTCCTGAGAGCATCGAACCACCCTTACCCCCCTGGCTATCTTCATTATCGAGACGGCGACTAACCAGGACGGTCTGGTTTTGGCATCTGCTTTTTGGAATGCAATCAGAGGATAGAATTGCTTTAGCAGTTCAGCGCGTCCTGTAACAGTTTTGCCGCGCTGATCAGTGCAAGATCACCCCGCTCAGTACCCGTTTTCGCCTCCCATGCAAAACACGAGGCTCGGTACCCTACCGTCCACAAATCGCCGTGAGTAAGCACGCAACTCACGGGCTGGAAGTACGAGCTAGGTGAGCGAGTGATATGGAGTAACAAATCTCCGACAACTTGCCTGGTGAGGCCTGGGTCAATTTACCTAGTCTTGCCCAGTCTTGTGGTGGATTGTTCGATGCTTGTCAGAACACTGTGCTAAACTGGCGCCTGACCTTCATGGCAGGATGGTGAACCGAGTCGATACCCGAATGATATGATGTGGCATGTCCGAAGCACCCTTGACATTCATTACGCCCGGTTGCGTCTCTCCCTTGAAACAAAGCACCGAATTGTTGATGAACAGGGCTTCAAGATAAGAATAGACCAAGACAAATGTTACTGGTAATAATTAATATATATATGTCATAATACTCGCTCGTTACTGGGAGGTTCAGCGCACTGCAACGAGCCACTCGGCACTGGAATACGATAGGATTCGTTTCGTCGAGCGTCAAGACGCTTTCTCAGGCGCCGCTTGGCCAGCTCAAGGATTCTTGAAGCGCCATCAACGAACGAGTGAGGGGACAGAGCCAAGCCAAGGGATTGGGAGCAAGAAGATAGTATCTCCTTCCCACAAAATGAATCGGTGCGCCGGTCAAGCCTTGCGCATACACTTGAACCTTTGTTTGAAGGATAAAAATACGAATAAGATTAATTTACTGGTAGCGGTTGACGAAATACGACGCTCGATGTTGATCCCTTGGAAAAACGCCGGCAGATGTCTTGAATGTTACGTGGTTACAACGTATGTGACGCGCACTACGCACAACTCTATGATATGCAAAACTAGACATCAGATCTGGTACATCGTGGATTGAACATTTCTAGGCATTGAATATTATCATTGTGAACAGAATGATCAAGGCGCTTTTGGATTTTCCTTGGGTGCAACTCGGGCCCAATACAAGCAACTGAGCCGCACGAAATACGGCACGACGGTGAGTACGGTCATGAGTACGGTCATAAATATAAATAAGTGCTTAACAACCGTCGGCCCTGTCCTTGCTTGCGTCGTGGAGTTCATCCATGATTTAGGGGACTACTTGTACCCAAAGCACTTAGGCGGAAATAAGCGCGGTGACTGATCCCCGATCAACTCCCGTTCTCGCCTAGATTAGATAATGGAACGACATCCGGACAAAGGCTTCAAAACGACTAAACGAGTGTTGGGGCTCCTTTGGATTTCTCTAACATCAATCATCCCTCGGATTCTTGTTGGTGCTGGGATTCTGTGCCGCCAACGTGCTTTCACGCCCAACTTACAGGAAAAGGTGCCCCTGCAAACTTAATTCAAGTCTATTAATTCACCATATTAGGAGATGAGTCCGAGTGGCCTGAATATTGCTCCAATCACAAAGCAGCCTACGTACAGATGAACCAATCCCGTCTGCTCTGTGGTTATTTCCCGGTAGCCTTTCACGTGATCGTTGCCGCCTTTTCGATGTTTGAAGCAATCTTAAACATCATTACAGGCCTTATGAATTAACCCTTGACTGTGCGGGTATTCATCATCTCCTTGATACAGCAGATGTGTAAGTTTAGGATTATGTTTGCAGTTGATTATATATAACAGTGATGGGTTAATAGAATAGATAGGTGACACATCACCCTGCAGCGACCGTTGAATTATGAATACTACACCGTGAGCTCACAAACATCACTTTGGTAAGGTATGATGTGTTGCTTCTCCTTAGTTCTGCAATTTCAGAAGAATGTTAGATGCTAAATAAGCAACTGTAGTTTTCCTAACAATTTTCCTTGAAAGCTGCTCAAAAAGTCACTGCTCCCATCTTCACCACAGCTTTGAAAAGGAACTTAGTTCAAATGGGGATATAGAACTGAAAGAGACACGCCTCGAGCGACAAGTTAGGTCTTCAAAGCTAAGCGACGAACAAATAAAATTTTGCCTTAGAGTTGCCCGAAATTCGCCACACTTGAGACTTATTGCTTCGACTGTTACCTGGATGGAAGAAATCAACAAGAATTACTATGAGTTTGCAAATTTCCGTATTCCCAGAATTTCACGTAACCATAGTATTGAGACTTTACTGGACAGTTGGAGAGCAAACAATAAGGCTACGAAGATTATTTTGTCTGTTAGCCACAAACTGGTATTTGCAGCATAAGGAATCCAGAGTAGGGTCGGTCCTATATAGAGCAGGCATCTAGACATCTCAGCTCTAAACCAACAGTAGCTTGACAAACTGGAAAATGGACAGTGGAGTATATCAGAGCAGGTTTAATTGTTTAGCCTTCATCTGTGTATACCGACGGTAGCTGTGGGCTAATTCATTTTCCTGGTGCATATTGATGCTTTGAAAGTTATGAACTAATAATTATGGATAGAGTATTGTCAAGGAATTAGGCACGTCTTATTTTCAGTTTTTGATCAATCGCGATGGCCTGGGAAATAATCTGTCCGACTCACGGCCATGAGTTCGAGTTGGAAAACCAGACAGCGAAAATGAGCAGCAAGCACAATATCATTCTAATCCGCGTGAGACTACAATATAATTTGGGTTAGAGGAAATGATATGTAAGAAAACTCCTCGTGTGTGGAAGATTCCGACACGATCCGTAAACGCAAAGTAAAGATCAAAATATCCAATGATACAAGACAAGACCTAAAACTCCCTTACAGTATCTTGAATGGAAAAATTTCAGAGATGATCGATTGTCAACTGTGTCTAGTTGCAACGCTTCTTCCGATAAAGCAGCGTCCACACTGCTTTTGGAGGAACATGTATTATATGCAGGAAACGACCACACCAACCAGGCTATGAACGGCTTTGGCTTCACGCATGGACAGCTCGTGACAGTCCACGTCCTGTGCGCTGCAGGTATTTCACACATTTAGCCGCTTTGATAAGGCTATTATTGCCAAAACCTCATCACACCTATATGTGCCTCACATATGTGATCCTGTTCTGTCGAGCTTTGGCTTACACAATTCGATCCTTCGAGACTAGGCACCGCATCTCCTCATTCGAATTTCCTTCTGCAGAATTAGGAGCAGTATGCCAGCTTCTCGGCTAGGATTTCCTTGTTCATATTCCCCTTTCAGATTCGGCGCTTTCTTTGTTCCTCTGCTACTCAATAGAAAATGATTATTCAATCACGTGTCTGGTCTTGAAAATGGTCGCATGGGCTATGGCTACTCAATATTGACGTCGTTGTTGACATGATAAACATTCGAATATTAAACTTCGTTTACATCTCGACTTATCTTAGATCTAAATTCGACCAGAACAGATGAGTCTCCAATCATCGAATTACTAACCAGAAGAGACTTTCTTTTCTCTTGCCCCTTCGGATTTCAGCGACTCTTGCCGCCCTCTAAGCGCGCGCGACAGGAGCTTTCTATTTACAATATCATCCAATTTCAATCCCTTTCAATACATTATCCATTCAAAGATTGTCCTACTACACCATCCTCATGAAAAAACACGTCAAACCTGCATTTCACGCCCGAAGTTGATATCTAAGCCACATAAGCTTATCCTAGATTTGGGAACTCGTACCTGCATCGAAGCTTGATGGAACTGCAGTAGTCGGGCCCGATCAGCGTCTCGCCAACATGATTTCTGGATCTTACAGATACCACGGTATGGAGTGGTAAAGATCTACACTAGCGCTTGGGAACCAGAGGACCCTTACTCACCGGTATCGAGGAACTGGAGACGTCATTAGGCCGTTGAGTGGTGGCAGCGCGTGGCTATAGGCGCTCATGCGGGAACTCACCAACATCATCAAGCTTCGCAGGGCTGGCGTTTGTCTTCAGGCACCGGGGCATTTGTGTACTTTGTACCTTGTACCTCTGAGAGCAGCCATTTGAAAGGCTGGATGAACGAGAAGCGCTGGAAGATACTACGAGAGGATAGTGCCGTCGCTTCCATGTATACTGCACAGCAGCATCACACATTTCGACACGTTCCAATGGTTATCCGAAGTACTGGTATGCGTTGTAACGTTTTCCTACCTATACAGAAGCACGTTTCACACCCGCTCGAGACAATCATCAGGGAGGCTCATCACAAGGTCACAGCAAGCATCCCGAGCAAATGGAAGCACCAACAAGGAGATTAATCATGAGCAACCTTATCTTGCTACCAGCTTTTGCTAAGGCTACTTCTACTTTTAGGTCTCCCTTGCTACCATATTTAGATGGGCGAATGGGGTTATTTCCTAAAACGCTGTCACGTTTTCGTCCCGAGTCACCCCAACATTCTATTTACGTCCGCATTTCGGTAAGCTCGTAGCGATATGAGCTTAATTGTACGTCGTCAAGTCTTGTTTACCCGGGCTTTCCTCGGTGGTGGTTGAGGTTTGAATGTGCTCAATAAGCGTGAAACTAACATGCTTTAGCACAGGCTCAGTTTCAGAGGACTAAGTGCTCTTAAGTTTGGAACAGTACAAACTTGTCTCAGGGTATTGATTTAGTCGTTGAAGCCATCACGTGGAAAGTATTTCTCTCTTGGCGGTACCTTACAGCTAGAATAAGAAGAAAACCCTGATTTCTGTACCTGGTACAAGTGTATTGGTAGGAAATTATGGCTTAGCATTGGAAGTGCAAGATCTATTCATTACACTCGCAAAAAAAACCTCTAAGTGATCATCTATGGGTGGAAAAGAGCTATTGTATATCTAATGAATATGATCTCTTCTTCCCACTTGTCAAATTTGCAACTTGACTAAAATTTTACCCCGAACTTTAAAAACATCGCAAGGTCTCAAATAAGAGATTAATATATGCAGCGAAGGCTAGAAACAGAAGTTTCAATGTCAGGTTTGCGTATTTTGTAGCTCAAAATTGACTGACATCCGTTCTTGCTAAGGGGAAGGAAGATTAGGAATAAAGGAAATTTATGTCATTGACGTTCTTGGAAGACCATATTGTATTCCTCAGCTAGATTAAGGAAACTCAGAACAAGCCATCAGATCGGCAGCGTGGCAGTTATAGTAAAATAAGAAATTTAAATCCTCATGGTTTCGGGGAAGTATTCTGGAGTACTATTGGATATTTGATTTGCAAATAAATTTGGAAATACTTCTTTAGAGCCTTGCTAAATCTGAAAGCATTTCTTCCGCGAGAATTTGAACATCAACACACTTCATGGAAACATGCATGATTTTGTGCAGTCTCCGCATTGTGTATTCGCCATGGTGCGGGCATCTGTGCACCAATATTCAGCTCACGGGAGCTCAACCCCCATATAGCATAACTTCACAAACGGAAAGCTGATGTATAAATCACTTATGTATATGCCGATGTTCAACCCTAAGACATCCTGCCTCTCCACTTCCTTTCCTGAATCACCACCACGCCCGGCTCATAGACTTCATATTACCCTAGCATCCAAAATATCCTTTGAGAGCCTCCTCTACCATAAAGATTTTGACTTCTTCGAAGATATTTCTCTCTATAGAAGTGGTAGACTCAGTGGAAACTGTTTCGTAAGATGCTGATACTCTTGCAATAGAATGTATAGGGAGCTTTAGGAAATCGAAAGTCTCCTGATTGGAGATTGGAGGCTTCTGGAAGGAATGGAGGGTTATTGCGTAGAGATACATCAGCTAGAGTAAACTAAAATGCTGATAAGCTAGTATGTTCTATATTCGAATGGCACGTGGGATGAGCGCCGGTGAATTACCCTTTCGTATGATATATTTCTCTTCGCTCTACTCATTCTTTAGTGTTTGTCTTTGTATTTTCGGGATCTTGGTCTGAGGAGAATTCCGCATTTCAAATCATAGCTAGGTATAGTGTCTGGTTTTGACGTTTCTTTGAGACGCGTTGTTGATGTGAGTGTAATATGATACTGGAATGATTTTGTTTGTATGCATTAGAACCAGTCAATACGAAAATACTACGTAACCCGAAAATTATTCAGCGATCAGCACCTGTCCGGATTCAGAAATTTCAAGCCTTGCAAATTTTTCATCTTACTTTAGCGATCGACTACGCTTCATTGTTAAGATATGAGAAGAATTGAAGTCATCCAAGGGAAATTAGCCACACTTGCAACCCGGTCGCAGCGGCCACATCTATATCCAGCGCTGTAGAAGTGATCAACCAATTGAACCAGCTCTATGATAGTTCTACTTTGTAGCTTATTGTTTACGAGAGCCGAAAAGTGAATATCCCTGGCAGCCAAAAATACAGATACCCGCCGCAGGCAATTACCAGCCCAGAAGAGCCGGGGATACGCTTAGGAGAGCAGATCACATGCGAGGACAAGAATCAGAATTCGAATTACTTGAGGGTCCCATGCGTTAGCTATGTAAGACTAGGCCTCATGATGAGAGATTTAGTTTATATGCTTGCTGTCTCAGAAAGAAGGTTTCTTGGCGTGCACTAAGCGAGCACGGAAAAGGGGTAAAGCCTAACTCTAAGATCAGAAGTAATGAGTAGCTAAGCCGCAGCCATGTATTCCATAGTTGATTTGAAACTTGCCTTTAGGATAGAATTAGTATCTTTGTATTTGATTCGTTTGTGGTATTAGCGACTAAGATGAGCTAGCTGTTACAATGTATTACTCGTACACCAATATTTAGACGAAGCGAACTTTATTACAAGGAGATCTACCGACAACAACTTGAAGATTGAAAGAAGACTAATTAGATTATTACCTGGGGATCAAATAACTATGAACAAAAGCCCTTGAGGGATCAAATGCTGTCTTGTTTTAAAGAAATGTGTTGCTGCAGATGATAAGTCAAGTGCATAGAATAGAGTGACTAGCTAGAAGCGGTTTCGTCAGGACTTACGTTGTAAGTTATGTCGCCGAACGATATGTATCACTTCGACAACGCTTCAAACACTTCCAGAAGAACCATGCATTCTTGCTTCATTTGGACAACGATGCGGGTTATTGTATGGATCATGTCAACCCCGAACCATGAACTCCAACTATGGTTTAGCACGCCTTGCTAATTAAGCCTTCCAGCATTAATATTTTAGTGTTGCATAGATTCGTGCATCACAAGGTCCCAAGACTTTACAAGCTCAGAGTAACGCGACGGTATCGCAATGAAGTAAACCGCATTTCAAGCAGTTGCCCAAAAGCGATATTTGTTTAGAGTGAGGTCAGCCATTGTCAATCTCCGTGAAACCAGAAACCCTATCTCCAGTTTTCAAACTAACTTAGGAATCTATCTCAGTTTGAAATTGCTTGAAAACCACGAAGCACTAACAAGTTTAAAAACACGTATTTAAATAAACACATCCCTAATTTATGTGACGATCACGATTCTTAAGGTAAGTAGTGCACAATAT
>Ga0247737_1000259_pt1 | contig 19715 bp, 17 predicted proteins | sample UWRJL028104C2_FD_180937 | JGI IMG/M metagenome (GOLD analysis project Ga0247737, IMG submission 180937) | Plant litter microbial communities from Arlington Agricultural Research Station in Wisconsin, United States - UWRJ-L028-104C-2 | ecosystem: Environmental > Terrestrial > Plant litter >...
AACGCCGAGGGCACGCTCGTCATCAACCCGGAAGAGGGAGAGAACGTGGAAGAGCCGCTCATCGTCGGGGTCGCCTCCGACCTCAGTGAGGCGAAGGTCACCGTCGTCGGAGTTCCCGACGTTCCCGGCAAGGCCGCCCAGATCTTCACGATCGTCGCGGGCACCGACGCCAACATCGACATGATCGTGCAGAACGTGTCGACCGCCGCCACCGGGCTCACCGACATCTCCTTCACGCTGCCGAAGTCCGACGGCGCGCGAGTGCTCAAGGCTCTCGAGGACGCGAAAGCCGACTCCGGGTTTCACTCGCTGCAGTACGACGACCAGATCGGCAAGCTCGCACTCGTCGGCGCGGGAATGCGCACCAACGCCGGCGTCTCGGCGAAGTTGTTCACCGCCCTGTTCGAGGCCGGGATCAACATCGAGATGATCTCCACGAGCGAGATCCGCATCAGCGTGGTGACGCGGGCCGACACCATCAACGATGCGGTGCGTGTCGTGCACACCGCCTTCGGGCTAGACAGCGACGAGATCGCCCAGGTATACGGAGGAACAGGCCGATGAGTCGTACAGAAGGCATCCGCATCGGCGTCGTCGGCGCCACCGGTCAGGTCGGCGCCGTCGTGCGGCAGTTGCTGGCCGAGCGCGACTTCCCGGTCGCCGAGATCCGCTACTTCGCCTCGGCACGGTCCGCCGGAACGACCCTGCCCTGGGGTGAGACGGATGTCGTGGTCGAGGACACCGCGACGGCCGATCCCAGCGGCCTCGACATCGCCATCTTCTCGGCCGGCGCCAGCACGGCGAAGGCTCAGGCGCCCCGTTTCGCCGCCGCAGGCGTCATCGTGATCGACAACTCGTCGGGCTTCCGCATGGATCCCGACGTGCCGCTCGTCGTCAGCGAGGTCAATCCGCATGCCATCGCCGAGGCGCGCAAGGGCATCATCGCCAACCCGAACTGCACCACGATGGCCGCCATGCCGATCCTCAAGGTGCTCGACGCCGAGGCCGGGCTCGAACGCCTCATCGTGTCCACCTACCAGGCCGTGTCCGGCGCGGGGCTCGCCGGCGGCGAGGAGCTGCTTGCGCAGGTGCGGCAGGCCGTGCAACAGGACACCATCGGGCTGGTGCACGACGGGGCATCCGTCGAGTTTCCCGAGGCGAAGGTGTTTCCCAGAACCATCGCCTTCGACGTCGTGCCCTTCGCGGGTAACCTGGTCGACGACGGCCTGTTCGAGACCGACGAGGAGAAGAAGCTCCGCAACGAGAGTCGCAAGATCCTCGAGCTGCCAGACCTGCTGGTGAGCGGAACGTGCGTGCGGGTGCCGGTGTTCACCGGGCACTCCCTGTCGGTGAACGCCGAATTCGCCTCGGCGCTCTCCGTCGAACGTGCGCGCGAACTGCTGCGGAACGCGCCCGGCGTGCAGCTGACCGACATCCCGACGCCGCTTCAGGCGGCCGGCACCGACCCGTCGTACGTCGGGCGTATCCGTCAGGATGAGGGCGTTCCGGGAGGTCGCGGACTCGCGCTGTTCATCAGCAACGACAACCTGCGCAAGGGTGCGGCGCTGAACGCGGTGCAGATCGCGGAGCTTGTGTCCGAGAGCCTGGCGCGTACCGAGCTGACCCTCTAGTTGCGATCGGCGTTCCGCGACCGTGATCCATTCATCGTGAGGCGGAAGGGGAGTGGTGCGCTAGGGCTGCGTATCGCCCTGGCCGCCTACGTCGTGATCGTCGCGGTCATCGCGTTCTTTCCCACGCCGGTCGATCGGCCGATTGACCATTCACTCGACCAGGTTCTCGCGTGGCTCGGTCGTCACGGCGCCCCGTTCATCACGTACCGCGTCGTGGAATTCAGTGCGAACGTAGCGCTGTTTGTGCCCCTCGGCCTGCTGATCGCCATGATCCTCGGACGCCGGCGATGGTGGTGGGCGATCGTGGTGTGCGCGTGTGCGTCGAGCCTTGTCGAGCTTTCGCAAGGTGTGCTGCTGGTGCATCGGCTGGCCTCAGTGGCCGATATTGTCTCGAATTCGATAGGAGGGGCAATCGGAGCTGTGGTGGGCAGAGGGCTGATCGCTCGCCCCGAACGCACGCGCGGCGGTGCGGGGCCCGGGTAGTCGTGTCCCCCAAAAGGACGGTTCCGCCGCTGTTCTGATTGACGGTATTGTGATGCCCAGCGTGAGAAATCCAAAGCTTTCGAGCTTCGGATTCCGATCCACATGGTGGATGGCCGAGTGGCCCGCTTGCATGACATGGGGTCGCAGCGACGAGACACCGGGAGGGGCGTCGCCGTGGCGATGTTCTGCCCTGATGCATTTGGGGGAAGGGGAACGTCGATGGTCACGATTGCGCCGGATCCTGCTCCCGATGCAACGTCCCTTTCGCGGGTGTCCGGCAGGTCGGTACACAACTGGGCCAGGTCCTATGCCCGCCGCCTCGCACTCACAGACTTCGTCGCGATCGGTCTGGCCGTCGCTCTCGCTCAGGTGGTGTCATTCGGCTTCGAAAGTGCGGATGTCTCGACGGGCGGCCCCGACAAGCTGAGCCTGAGTTACATGATCATCTCGATCGTGCTCGGCCTAGCCTGGATGGCGATGCTGCTGCTCTACGCCACTCGGGACCGCCGCATCGTCGGGGCAGGGGCCACGGAATACAAGCGCATCATCGACGCGACCGTCCATCTGTTCGGCGGGGTGGCGATCGTCGCATTCCTCGGCAAGGTGGATCTCGCGCGTGGCTACATCATCCTGTCGCTGCCGCTCGGTCTGATCTTGATCCTCGGCACGCGGTGGTTCTGGCGCCGGTGGTTGTCGCGGCAGCGTTCACGCGGGCTGTATTCGTCTCGCGTGCTTCTCGTCGGTTCTCGCGCGAGTGCCACGGCGGTCGCGCGCGATCTCGCACGAGCGCCGCAGGCTGGGTATGTGGTGGTGGGTGCATGTGTGCCAGGCGATTCGACCAAGGAATTCCTCGCCGGTGGGGCCGTGCCGGTGTCGGGCGATCTCGATGAGCTTCACGAGATCCTCGCCGAGGTTCGCGCCGACACCGTGGTCGTGACCGGCAGCGACGAGTTGCCGCCCGAGCGCATCCGCGAGCTCAGCTGGTCGCTCGAGCCGGGCCGTCAGCACCTTGTGCTCGCCCCCAGCCTCACTGATATCGGCGGCCCTCGTATTCACATGCGCCCGGTGGCGGGGCTCCCGCTCGTGCACGTGGAGACGCCGCGCTACGAAGGGTTCAAGCACTTCTCCAAACGGGCCTTCGACCTCGGCGCGTCAGGGCTGCTGATTTTCCTATCGTCCCCACTGCTGGCCGCTATCGCGATCTGGGTGAGACTCTCGTCCCCGGGACCTGTCCTGTTTCGGCAGGAGCGAGTCGGACGCGGGGGCGAGCGCTTCACCATGCTGAAGTTCCGTTCCATGGTGGTCGATGCCGAGCAGCTGCTCGCCGACCTGCAGGGTTCTGATCGGGCCGAGGGCAACATCGTCATGTTCAAGATGAAGAACGACCCTCGTGTTACCCCCGCTGGTCTGTTCCTCCGTCGCTTCAGTCTCGATGAGTTGCCACAGCTGTTCAACGTCTTCGCCGGCAGCATGTCGCTCGTCGGTCCACGGCCCCCGCTCGACCGCGAGGTAGCGGTCTACAGCAAACACGTACACCGCCGCTTCCTGGTCAAGCCCGGCATCACCGGACCGTGGCAGGTAAGTGGCCGCTCGAACCTGTCGTGGGAAGATACTGTTCGCCTTGACCTCTACTACGTGGAGAACTGGTCGATCACCGGCGATCTACTCATCCTGTGGCGAACCGCGCGGGCGGTACTGCGGCGGGACGGCGCTTACTAAGTCACGGATTCTCGCGAGCCCAGGCAGGATCGACGTATGAAATCGCCTACTTGGTAACTGGATCCATGGCGATCACGCAGGGGTCTCCGTGCGGGCGTATTCATCGACGCGTGCTCTATTGAAGAGGTATCCGATCATTCCCAGGCCACGATGCATTAGTCCAAAGCTATCCCGGTGGGCGGGACGACGGCGAATGTAACCGATGCCCATGCGTATGGCGCCTAGAGCGACACGGGAAATGCCAGACAACACCACGCGGTACGGTCGCCGCTCGTAAAGCATAAGTCTCGCCTGATTATTACCTACCCGTTTGAACCTCAACGCAAGCCATGCGTAGTTCGCGCGATTTGCTGGTACGTCTTCGAACACCACCGCGTCGTCGAACCACCGCGCCACTGCACCCAGCTGAGTCAACCGACGGAAGAAGTCCACGTCGCTTCCGCCGCTTGTGCTCATCTCAACATCGAACAGTAACGGACCAACCGCGTCGAGGATCTCGGTGCGAATGAAAACGTTGTTCGTGGGGCCGAACGGCATTGCCGTATCTGTTGAGTATCGTCGCCGTTCAAAAAATTGGCCGTCGATTAGGAGCGGATTTGCGTCGGGTCCGTAGGCAGGGAGAACTGGGGCGAAATGGATGTGCGCGTCACATTGACCAGCATGATCGACAAGAAGCCGGAACCACTCCTCTGAGACGAATTCGTCATCATCGAGGAAAACAAGCCCCCAGCTGTTCCCTCGAAGAGATAGGGCAGCATTTCGTGCAGATGGAATCCCCGGGCGAGGTTCGTGGACGTACATAGCCCAGGGGAACTCGTCAAGCACTCCGCGAGCGCTTCCATCGGGGTTGTTATCGACTATAAGCACTCTGTACCCATAGATGACTTGTGATGGGAGCAAACTGCGCAATGTCTTTGCCAGTCCTACATTTCGCTGATAGGTACAGATGACAACCAACACACCGGAGGAATCAGCCATTCCTAGATCCAGTTCGCTCTATCGCTTCGACCGCCGTGGTGGAGGTGGCACGCGAGTCATATGCCATCGCAGAAGTGAATCCTCGCAGGCCCATTTCCCTAAGCGTGGGAATGCTCACGGCTGCCTTCTCTAGTGTGCGGGCCAGTTCGGCTTCGTTTCCCGGCTCGACGAGGAACCCATCGATACCGTCCGAGATCACCTCTGCAGGTCCGCCCCCGCGGGTAGCTATCACGGGGCGGCTTTGGTTCATCGCCTCTATTACGACTTTTCCGAAAGGTTCTGCCCGAGTTGAAGGCACGGCTACCACGTCGGCCCAGCGCATGTACTCGCTTGCATCGCTCACCTCGCCCACGAAATCGACGCTTGCTTCTAGGCCGAGCTGCTCCACTAAGCCATGGAGGTGATCAGTCACCTCAGTTGATCCGCCGTACTCACCTCCTACGACGCGTAACACGATATCGGTGCCACTGTCGCGGGCGATCGCGACCGCCCGAATTAGGACATCTTGACCCTTCCAGGCATTAATACGGCCAACGCAAACGATTCTTAGCGGGCCCGACCGACGGTCATCAATCGGCGAGGGCTGGGACGCAGCTAGGTCCCCACCCGAATAAATGACGACGGCCTTTCGGCGCACTGATTCCCCGAACTGAGTCAGAACGTAATTGGACACGCACACGATGAGAGACGAGGAGCGAATTACCTGATTGAACACTGCCCGCTCGATGCTCGACTTGTAATATTCCCGCACGAAGAAGACATGCGGCGCTCGCAGCGCGCTCGCCATCGGAAGCCCGGATAGCACAGCGGAAGTGTTCGAAATTACGATCGCGTCAGCGGCACTCTTAAGAGACTTCCCTAATTCTCTGGCGCTTAGCATATCCCGCGCGAGAGCAATGAGACCCCGAGGGCTAGCCGTTGCGCGCCGGACGACAGCGACCCGGCCGACTGTCACCTCTGCGCCAACTGCCCGTAAGGCCTCGACGAGGGGTCCGTCGGACGGCACGATTACGGTCACTCTATGCCCGCGATCGGCAGCCACCTTGCAGATGCTTCGCAGCGAACGATCCGATCCGTAAAGCTCCGCCGAGCTGTGGACGAAGATCAAGTGCGTCAAGCGGGTACCTTCTGAGGTCGGAGAGTCATCGCTTGTTCAAGCGCGAGTTCATAGCTTTGGCACACCGAGTCCCATGAATACACGTCGTTTGCCCGGGCGGCGACGTCATGTGAAAGGCGTTCTTGCAGTTCGGGATTGGACATGAGATCGCTGATAGCGCTGACGATGGCCGCAGAGGACGGGGCAGTGAATACACCCGCGGTGCCCAGCACCTCGCGGTTGTATAGGGTGTCTCGGGCGACAGTTGGCGCTCCTACGGCCATGGCTTGCACTAAGGCTGGATTGGTGCCGCCCACGCTATGGCCATGAAAGTAGGCACCCGCATGCTGCCACAACGCTAGAAGTCGGCGATCGTCGCGGACATGGCCCAACCACGTGACCCCATTGAATCGTGCAGCGAGATCGGCAGCACGGTCCTCCAGGGGCCCTCCGTAACCGCTTGATCCGACGAGCACCACCGGCCACTTCTCAGCGAGATCCTCGACAGCGTCAAAAAAGATCTCCATTGAATTCTCGGGCACGAACCGGGCGACGACGAGTACGTAACCCCTATGGCTGAATCCAGGCTCGAGAGGAAGCGGGGGCGCCGGATCGCCTCCGTACGGAATGAACCGACCCTCCCTGCCGAAATCCGCCTTCCAACGGGACTCGATAGCGAGCGAGTCGAAGACAGCGATGTCGACCCAACGCGCAGTTGCCTTGGCTCCCCCAATGAACACCGCCTTAGCGAGCGGCCCCCACTTGTCTCGCTCCCACTCCATACCGTCAACGTTGAGAACGGTAGGGATATCGCGTAATTGCATCAGCGGCAACCAATATCCGTTTGCCACATTCATAATCAGAGCGACGTCCGGCTTACGAACGGAAGCAGACAGCATGGACGTTAGGCCGAATGTAAGCGAACTCAACGACCTGGTCTGAAGTCCAGGAGTCGTGACGGTACGAACTCGACTGTCCAAGGTGGGGTCATCGTCTACAACAGATCCGGGCCTGCCATATACGGTGACGTCCCATCCGGCTTCGACCAGATAGGGCGCCAGTTTTCTCACAGCGGTTTCGAATCCGCCGTAATAGCTCGGGTAACCTCGTGTACCGAGAATCGCTACTGATTTTTTCATGGCCTGCCCTTTAGGAATGAAGGTTATGAATTGCGTGAATATGCGCTCGAACGAACGCGGAGGGCTAGCGACCTTGCAGGCTCTGCTTGTATCGCAGATCAAGCTCAATCCACATGGCTCGGAGCCGTCGCTCCTCGAAGTATTTGGCTGGGGAATAGTTTGCGAGGGCCAACGCGAGGTGGCTGTATCGCGACCACCAGTCGTCTGCCATGTGATATCGGATTCGATGGACAGATAAGCGCAAGTGCCGGCGATCTTTGAGTCGCAAGTCATCCTTGTGTTTTTGCATGTACACGAGCGTGCCTTTCGCCCGCCTTTCATCGTTATTAGTGAGCTGTCCAGACTCATGTTTCAGCTGAATCACCAGCCGCTCAGAGAGGACAGAGTAGGACCCGCCTGCTTTGAGGAATCGAAAGAAGAAATCGGTGTCGTTCTTCACCGGCATTTGATCATCAAACCCGCCACAGCGGTGAAAAGAGTCCTTCGTCATTGCCATGTTGCTTCCGGTAGTTCCGTAGCTCACGGCAACAACGTCTTTAGCGCGAAGTCCCTCGGACATTGACGGGCCGTCCACGCAAACCGTTCCCTTCGCGAGGGTCCGCCACGTGACGACCATTTGCGAGCCGGTGTCGTTCCTCCTGGCTCTGACTCGCTCAAGGTAGGTGGGCAACCATAGGTCATCGTCATCAAGGAAGGCGAGGAATGTCCCGACGGCGGCAGCAGCCCCGATATTGCGCGACGCGGACGCACCGCCGCGCGTAGTCGGGTCGTAGACGAATCGGATCGGGATAGTGGTGGTGCCTGCTGCGTAAACGCAGAGGGCCTCGGCCCCCGGATCAGGCACATCGCTGACGACGACGATTTCGCCCGGTAAGACCGTCTGAGCGATGATCGATTCGAGGGCCTTTGCCAAGAAATCCCGACGATTGTGTGTCGGAATGACACACGAAATTGAAGGATCCGTTGTTTTCTCGCTCATTTCGAGCCTCCCCATTTTTCGCGTCGTGGTATTTTCCGAGCGGCAACCAGTTTCATGTTTGGCGCGTGGAAGGCCGGTTGCCAGTCCTTCATTCGGCCTTCACTTACTCCCATTACGAAAAACCAAAGGAGCAAGATTGAGCCATTGACGAGACCCCAGCCAGTGATGCAGATCAGAGTGAGCGGGAGTGTCGCTGCGACCAGCGCACGAGCGAAATCTTGGCTTGGACTGGGGGAAGCGGCCAATATTCGCAGAGCTCGCACGACGAGCACGATCATGGGCCCAAAGAGCAAAATGGCACCGACGACACCCAGTTCCGCTGCTTCGAGGAAGAAGACATTGTGCACTCGCCAGCCTTTAGCGGTCAGCGAGTCTAGAAGTCCGCCGACTGTCACGTAGTTGCCGGGTCCCACGCCGAACGCCAGATGCTGGGAAATCATGCGCTCTGCAACGCTCATAAACCGTTCACGTGCGCCGCCGAGCGGATCTTCGGCGAACCTCTCCAAGATTGCATCTAAGAAGAACAGGCCGGCAATGCCGATCGAGACTGGAAGCACGATCCGGGCCGACAGCTTGCGCTCCTTGGGCAGTAGAACCGCCCAGATCACAATGAGTAGAGCAAACGCGATGATGTTGGTTCTGCTGATCGTGAGCCCAATGATCACGAGAGAGCCAAACAGTGCGAGATAAGAGGCGCGGCGCGCGACGACATCCACTGATCGGGTGAGGGGGAGAGCAAGCGTCGCGATCAGCAGAATCGCCTTCCCCAGGGTTCCCGGGTGCCCTGTGGTGCCATTCACCCGGCCTGCAGTCAACTCTTCCGTGCGCTCACCGGGTGGGAAAATGTTGGCACCCGCCTGCTGTGCTAAGCCGACTGCAAGTTCGAAGAGCACGATTGCCACGATCGCGATTGCAATCCATCGCTCGACGTTAATCGTCCACCCTGCTGGGCTACCCGCTAAATTACCCACTATCCAAGATCCGATAGCGACAACGAGAAGAATGGCCGCGGGCGTAATTATTGACGACCTGCCCCAAATTAGAGCGAGCCCAAGAGCCAGGTATATCGCGAAGGGCAAAAAACGCCAAGGAATTATTCTCTGCGAAAATTTAGCGACAAGTGCCGCCAGGGCAACCCCAATGAGCAAGTAAATCGCCGAACTGGACAGAAAAAGCGTCGCGACGAGGACCAAAATAGTCGACGCAACCGCCCAACCCACGACGCTTGAGCCTAGAAGCGCTGCGAAGGCACCCGCAATAACAAGGACTACTTGGCTCACCTATTCCTCCCGCTCATCGCTGACAAGCTCGCGGTAGAGCACGGAATACGCGGCGCCGACCGTCGCCCATCCTCGTCCGGAGAGATCGGGCGGCTCCGGCGCTTGATCACGTGAGAGCTGCGTGAGCGCGGAACGAAGTTTGTGTGGTGTGAGTGGAGCGGTGTATCGCTGGACCCACCGTTCACCCACCTCGGCGCCAAGGTCGTTCATGGTTAGCGAATCCGGCACGAGGATTGGCCGCTTGAGAGTAAGGGCCAACAATGCCGCCCCTGAGTTGTACATTTCTTTGTACGGTAGAACGACAAGCTCGCTGGTTCGTACCTGCTCGATCAACTCCTCGTAGGAGAGCAGTCGCGGGGTAAACGTGATTCGGGAATCGTCGGCTACGAGGCCAGCCAACTCCTGAGCATATTTAGCATCGTGGGGGCGCCCGGCGATACGTAGGCTAGCTTCGGCGTCATCGAACCGTCGGAATGCCTCGATGAGTTCTTCGATTCCCTTATATCGCTTGAGAACCCCGAAAAGCACCATGCGCTTGTGCACGGCCCGGCTGCTGGGAGCGGTGGGGTTCGAATCCAACACCTGCTGGAAGTCCCCAAACGGGATGAATGCCGAACGCTGACCCCGATGTGACTCGACGGCGGATGGATAGAGGTAAACGCGGGCGAGAACTGAATCCGTCCAAGCGGAAAGCAAGGCTTGCTCGAGGCGCGAAGATCCGTCGTGTGGTCGCAGGTTGTGAACGGTCCAAACAACTGGCGCTTTCGTTAGGCGTGTGCGAGCTATGAGAGCAAGGAAAGCGACTTTGACCAATGCGGATCTTGCAGGGGAACTTGCGCGCAGGAGTCGCTCGGGCCAATGAACGTGCAGTACGTCATATTTCCCAAACAGGGCTCGCTTCCAACCAAAGGGAGTGACACGTATGTCTGGCTCGAGCGCGCCCAACAGTGCGTGCAGCGGCGCATTGGAGTTGTTTCCGCCGGTTGGAAACATGAGGACTTCGATCATCGCGGTCAGTATCCCGTCTCTCAGTGCCGGAGACGTTTTACGGTTTGGACAATCAAGAGCACGTCGGTTCGCACACTCTGTGAAAGCCAGAAGACGACACCCAAATACGCCACCATGATTCCGCCGATGGTCCCAAGCTGACCCCAAGACGAAGACCACATCGAGGTGAGAATGATGGCCGGTGCGCTAACGACAAGCATCAGAGTAAACACAAGGATTGGACGTAACGCGGCCATCACAAGAGGCCGAACTGCGGTTCCAGTACGTGGGACGGCAAAGACCGTCAAGATCACCCAATTGAGCACTAATCCTGCTGAAACTCCCGAAGCTACGCCCACAGCACCCCAGAATGATCCAGCGATGATTAGCGCGACCATCAGGGCGCGGGAAATAAGGGACCACTTGAGTTGCAATCCGGTCATTGCCTTGGCGAGGAAAAGCCAATAGTAAACGTAGCCCATAGCTTGAAAGAGGCCGCCAACGCAGAGAATCGCGAACAAGATCTTGGTTAGGTCCCAGTGGGGCCCCAAAACGATCTCAATTAGCGGGTTCGCCAACCCGGCGCCTGCGAAGAAAGCTCCGCCTAGCACGTAAGCCAAAATGAGTTGACCACGCTGAAGATACCGGTCGAAAGTTTTTTGGTCGTCGTTAAGTTTGGAAAGAATCGGGAAGGCCACCCGTGTGGTAGGTGCTGCAAGCTGTTGAAGCGGAAGTCGATAGATTTGGTAAGCCCGACTGTAGAAGCCCACGGCGACGACACCACTCACGCGCCCGAGGATCACCGAGTCAATGTTATTGCTCACGTAGTTTACGAGCTGGACGCCAACACTGTTCACGCCGAACGATAGAAGCGACTTCATCTGTTGGCCTCGACGGGGTAGTGACGGGACCCATCTGGTTACTGCGATGAGCACGACGAATAAGACGAGTGCTTGAGTGACCTGCTGCAGCACGAGGGCCCAATATTCCAGACCGGCCACTGCGGCCCAAATGCCGACAACAAGCGCGACGGCGGGGGCGAGTATGTCTGCAATTGCCATTTGCGAAAAGAGAAGCCGCTTAGAAGCCTCGGCACGATATTGCGCGGTTGCAGCGCTGATTAGAAAGAGTCCAGCAATCGCCTGTGTTACGTGCGCGACTTCGGGAACGCCGTAAAAGTGGGCTATTGGCCAGGCGGCCATATACACAATTCCTGCCGCGGTGAGCCCCAAGAGGACGTTGATCCAGAAGAGATTCGATTTCTGGTGCTGCGAGATGGACTGTGACTGGATTGCAGCCATGGAAAGTCCGAAGTCTGAGAGCAAATAAGCTGCGCTTGTGAAGGCGGTGACCGCGGTGACGATCCCGAAGTCCTCTGGATCAAGTAGACGGGCGAGAACGGCGAGCGACCCTATCCCGATGACAAATTTAACCCACTGGGCAACGAGCGAGATGGCTGCGCCCCGCGCCGCCGTGGACGCGAGGCTCAACTTGGCACCATCGACCACAAGTCTTGGGGAAACGCACGCAAGAGCGGGGTGTGGTCCCACGTCAGAGGCGCTGCTCCCCCCATCTCGATTGCTTCACTAACGGAACTTGCGCTGGCGATTTCTTCGCGCCCCGAACCAAGGTAGTAGTCGCGATACTTCAGTTCGGGCTCATGGCTCGAGTGGATAAGGCGCGCAGGAATACCTAACGACTCTGCCACAATCACGGCGTGCAACGAGGACCCAACGACTAGATCGCTCGCGGCTATCGTCGACAAACAAAAGGCCAAAGGTCTTCTTGGGTCCAGAATCCTTGCGTCTGCACGGTATGCCGGCAGATCGTTCAGATTGGGCACAATCGTCACGGAACGTGCGGGCCTGTCTCGGCGTAGTTCTTTCCGACCCCACAAGTGGCCGACAAGCAAACCGGGATCGCCAAATACTTCGGGAGCATCAATGCCGTGCTCAAGAAGGAAGGCGCGAGTCAGTGGGCCTCGAACGGCTCGGATGTCTAAGTCCTTGGGGGGAACTCTGTGAAGAGATTTTCCGTTGGCCCCACTGCCCCAAACGACATCGTTCGAACGTGCGAGGTGCAGGATTGAGCCTACTGACAACAACCGAGCTGAGGCGGGTTGCCCCATGCCATGCCGCGCAGCACGACCAGCCATGCGTCGAACAAGTTCACGAACGATCATAGGCCCCAAGAGGTCGCCAAAATTGTTCACTGAACGCTTGACCCGCAGCACTTTTCCCCACGGGTCCGGAAGAATGCGCCTCTTAGGGTTCCAGTTCACGACGTCGACGCCCGAAACGTTCACTTGGCCCCTCCAGAAAGCTCAAGTCGGATCAACGATTCGAGCTGCGCGATCCGTTCGCGCGTGCCCGCTACATCAGAACCCAGCGTCGTAGCACTTTCAAGCCGATGGTCCAGCCACGTGAGATTGGACTCGACGCCAAAGTCCGAGCTGGCGCGAGACGGATCGGAAAGCCCTGCACCCTCGAAGGTGCGACCGATCTTCCGAGACTTTCCCACCGTAAAGCCCAGTGGTACGGCTCCCTCCGTCGCTCCCATGATGAGAGCATGCATCCTGTCGCTAATCACTGCGGCGCTGCGCCCGTATATCCAGCGCACTCGTTTTTCTTGGTAGCGATGAGACGTTCCGTCCCAGGGTTCGACTGTGCCGTCGAGCATGGTCGCCAATTCATTCGACCTGGCCTCGTCGCGGGCCACTTGCGTGACGGCAACTATCGAGAGGTGATGTCGCGAGGCGAATTCCCGGACAACCGAAATCCACTCCCCGGTTGGGGGCGGCTGGTCCCCTCGCATGCTTACGGCGAGGGTGCCTCGCTGAGCCCCCCACTCTTCGGGAAGAGACCCTTCGGAAAATGCCCAATCCGGGTATACGGTGCCCATTTGAGTTGATAGTCGGCTTGGTTCATCTCTCCAGGCGACAACTCTCGCTTGAGAAGCGACAAGCTTGACTGGCCAAGCATGTGACTCGGGGTCTCTGAGGCCCACTCCCGTATGGACAAGGCCTCCGCCTGTGGCGCGCACGAGGCGGGCCAATGGACCCTCGACTAGCCCGATGCGTTTCCGTCGGCGATTGACTTGCATTTCCCCGGCATTTGAAACGTACGAGGCTGATCCGGTGAGCGCGTATCGAAGCAGATTGCGCTCCCATGTCGCGCGACTCGTATAGACGTGATCCACGGAGGACAGCGCTAGTCCCTCTATGTAACTAGACGGAACTCCACCTACCAGCACGTGGCGTTGCGAATTTGGGATTTGAATTGCGCCAAGCATCGCCCGACGCAACACAGAGTCGCCGATATTGTCGCCTTGACCATGCACTGCAACGAAAATGTGTCTCACTGCGTCCCCGTCGCTTGCGCACGAACGAACTGAAGGCGACGTTCGTTGATCCTGGAATTCATATCAGCAGACCTGCCAAGTTGTATGGATGCGAAAACGAACTACGCATCGAACGACATGCAACGAGCGCTTGAGTGCAGTGCAAGCTGAGCACTGCTCATGGCTGCGCAGTCGAACATAAAACCCCGGAGATGTTTGGTGATGGCAGGACGCATTGGGCCCGGCTCCGAAACTATATCGACCACAATCCGAGGATCGATCGCGCTTCATCAAAAGTTAACATAATTACCGACTTGTTTCTGACAACCATTCGCCATTTAGTCGGACAGGAAACAGGTCGAGGAAACCTACAAGTTTAGCGTCAGGCTATGACCCAGCCTTTCCCGCATGCTGAAGATCCACGTAGCGCCCAGCCCATTCTCGAAACCTGCTAAGAATATGGCGTTGGCACGATGGGGTGATCGAGATCTATCTGTGGGGTGTGGCATGAAAATCTCAGTTATCGGGTGCGGCTACCTCGGTGCCGTGCACGCGGCAAGCATGGCGGAGTTGGGACATGACGTCATTGGTATTGACGTGGACAACGCGAAGGTTGCGATGCTCAATGCTGGTGACGCGCCATTCTTCGAGCCTGGCCTGCCGGAGATTCTCAAATCAGCCCTTGCAAGCGGCCGGCTTCGATTCTCTACGGACCTGTCTGACGCAAGGGGCTCGACGGTTCATTTCGTCGCCGTCGGCACGCCGCAACGGAAGGGCGAGAACGCTGCCGACATCAGTTATGTCGACGCGGCCATTGACGGTCTGATTCCTTATCTCTCCGACGGCGACTTGGTTGCCGGAAAGTCGACAGTGCCCGTCGGTACTGCCGCTCGACTTGCCGAGAAAGTGTCGGCGGGCTCTGGAGCCCTCTTGGCATGGAATCCTGAGTTTCTGCGCGAGGGGTTCGCAGTTAAGGACACGATCAGCCCCGACCGCCTCGTGTACGGTCTTCCCGCCGGCGAGGACGGCGAACGGGCCAAGGCGCTCCTCGATGAGGTTTACGCTACGGCGCTAGGCAACGAGACGCCGTTGGTCGTCACCGACTACGCCACGGCCGAACTCGTGAAGGTATCGGCGAACGCTTTCCTCGCCACCAAAATCTCGTTCATCAACGCGATGGCTGAGATCGCTGAGGTGACGGGTGCCGACGTTACACAGTTGGCGGATGCGATCGGGTTCGATGCCCGCATCGGGCGACGCTTCCTGAACGCGGGCGTTGGGTTTGGCGGCGGCTGCTTGCCGAAGGACATCCGGGCGTTCACCGCGCGCGCCGAGGAACTCGGTCGAGGAGAGTCCGTTGCATTCCTCAAGGAGATCGACTCGATCAACCTTCGTCGCCGCGATCGTGTCGTCGATCTCGTCGTTGATGCACTCGACGGGGATGTGTTTCAGAAGAAGGTCGCCGTGCTCGGCCTCGCCTTCAAGCCCTATTCCGACGACGTTCGTGATTCGCCCGCCCTCGATGTCGCAGTTCGGCTCCACGGCCTTGGAGCGGACGTCGTCGCCACCGATCCCGAAGCGATCGCGAACTCGCGTCGGCTTCACCCACAGATCGAGTTCGCCGAGCGTGCGACAGACGCGCTCAGCAATGCAGACGTCGTGGTGCTTGTGACCGAGTGGAACGAATATCGCGAGCTAGACCCCGCCGAGGTGAGCGCCCTAGCCACGGGACGCACGATCATCGACGGTCGGAATTGCCTTGATCCCGTATCGTGGCGCGCCGCAGGTTGGACGTACCGGGGGCTCGGCCGCCCCTAGCAAGGCGCTGCCAACCGCGATGTGTCGCGGCCCCGAACCACCACCATGAGCAGAACTACAATCGCCGTCGTTGCCGTAATCGTGGTCGCCGTGTTGGCCACGGTCGGAGCGATCGTGCTGACCACAACGCGGTCGACGCCGGCGGCCGTCCCCGCGAACGGAACCCGGGTGGCGTTCTATGGCGACTCGTACACGCTCGGCACCGGGGCATCCGCGAGGGCCAAGCGCTGGTCCACGGTGATCTGCAAGCAACGCGGCTGGAGCGAGTTCAACCACAGCACCAACGGTCTCGGCTTCATCAACAATCGCGCCGCCCTGCGCATCGACGAGCCCGGGCAGGTGATCGCCGACCGACCCGACATCGTGTTCGTCACCATGGGGCTCAACGACAACTTCTCCTACGACACCGCCGCCAAGCAGATCCACGCGCAGATCGGAACCGACCTCCGACGGCTGAGAGAGGCGCTGCCGGCTGCCCGACTCATCGTCGTCGAACCGTTCTGGTATACCGATGAGCGGCCGACATCACTCGGAGTGATCATCGGCTGGGTCGAGGCCGAGGCATCCGCGGTGGGCGCCGACTACATCCCGGGCGCCTCGCGCTGGATCGAGCGCCACCCGGAGTGGATGGCGTCGGACGGCCTTCACCCGAATGACGCCGGATACGCCGAGCTGGCGAGGCGGATGGATGTGGAGCTGATGAAGCTGGGGCTGTGAAGCGTCGGAGTGCTTCAGGAGATGCTGATCGGCGTGCCCAGCGGCAGTAACTTGGCTAGTGCGGTTATGTCGTCGTTGTTCATACGGATGCAGCCGTGGCTGGCCGCCTGGCCGATACTTGCGGCATCATCGGTGCCGTGCAGACCGATCTGGCCGGGCCCGCCGCCGAAGCTGCTCAGCACCTCGGAGAAGGCAGATAGTCCGAACGCATAGGGGCCATAGCCCTTGTTCGTCGGGGCAAGCAGCTCGGTGAGGAAGAAGTTGCCCAGGGGAGTCGGAGTGCCGCCGGTACCCGTCGCCACGGGATATGTCTTGACCAGAACGTTGTTGTTGTAGAGCGACAGCGTCTTGTCGGCGACGGAGACCTTGAGACTGTAGACGAGCTCGGCCAGCGAAACAGAGTCCGACTTCACCCAGCCCGTGCTGCCATTCGGGCGTTGAGGCACCTGTACCTGTATCCAGCTGGCCTGAGTTTTCATGACCAGAAAGGTCAGCGGGGCGCCCTGGGCCTGGGGGTTGGCAAGCGTCGAGGTCACGGTTCCGCCCGGAGCGTCGTATACGACCACGTCCGCTCCAGTGGCTGTTGCTGCGCGCCCGATGGCTGGCGCAGGCGTAGCAATCGGGGATGCGCTCGCGTGAGGTGTCGCGGAAGCGGTCTTGTGCCCGCTTGAGGAGGCAGCAGTGCATCCGGTGAGGACTAGGAGGCCGAGCGCTAGCGCAGGGATGACAGAGGCAGAACGGAGGCGAGGCATGGCATGGTGACTTTCAGAGAAGAGGGTGTGTCGACATTCGCTCGTGAAACGGCAAAGATCCGCTGGACGTGGCCGTTCGGCCCTCGTCCAGCGGATCAGTTATCTGCTACTAGCCGGTGAAGCTGGCGTTGCCCACCACCGGCGTGGCAGGCGGGGCGATGGTGGCGCCGTCGGCGACGACCGCGACGGAGACGGTGGAGCCGATTCCGGCTGTCGTGAAGGCCCCAAAGTCCCAGGTGCCGATGGTGAGGTCCGGAAGTAGGAACGTAACGGTGACGGAACCGTCAGCGTCCGCAATGAATGGATCGCCGAAGACGTCGCCACCCTGGCCCTGGCTATACACAGCGCGCACCGATTCGCCCTCGGCGAAGCCGGTCACTCTCACAGTGAGACCCTTGGCGCGGATGTCAGAGAGCGAGATCGGGTTTGCCGCGGGTGTTGCAAAGGACGCTGGGGTGAAGCGGCTAGTGACGCCGTCCCAGGTAATCGAGGTGATAGTGGCCGGAGCGCTCTCGTTTGCAAATGCGCCGTAGGCCAGGATCGTGTAGTCGGTTCCGAGCGATTCCTCAAATTCGTCGAGCGTTGCGGTCGATCCCGCAGGGAAGACGACCGTGGTCCCGTCGTCGCCGACGAGGTTGCGGCTGGTGACCCATGACCCGTCGAGCGTGTTGAAGTCCACGGGACGCAGCGTGGTGAAGCCACCGTTTCCGGCGTTGGCGAACAAGGAGACCTGGAATGCAGCTTGGCCGCTCGCGACGACAAATCCCGCTCCATCAACCAAGCCGGTGAGGTCGGTGGTCGGGGTGTCACCGTTCAGGATCTGACCGGTGAGCGAGATGCCGGAAACGCCGTCAGTGACGACTGTTGCTGGCGTCGCAGTGCCCTTGAACCAGTCGGCTGCGTACGGGGAGGCTTCGACACCGAAGTCATCCGCGTGCACGAAGTTGATTACCGGCACGGGTGCGGCCGTGGCGGACGCTCCGGCGAAAGCGCTCGATCCACCAATGAGAGCGACGACCGCCCCGGTAGCGAGTATGCGCGAGATCTTCATGTGACATCCGTTCGTTTGGGTAAGGCGACGGACGCGCGAAGACCGCCCCGCGAATGGGGAATCCTCATACCGCGTCACGGCAACCGTTTCAGAGTAGAGGTTTCGTCACGAGAGAGCTATAGCGTCCCTATCCCCCAAAAGGGGGACCGCGCGGGACCCCTCGTGTAGCGGCGGGCCGGCGCTGTGGTCGCGCCCGGGACCGGACGTGGTTCGCCTTAAGATGTACGGGTGAGCACCCAGGAACCCATCGACGTCGTCCTGATCGGCGGTGGCATCATGAGTGCCACTCTCGGCACCTTCATCAAGCAGCTGCAGCCCGACTGGTCGATCCGCATCTTCGAGCGGCTTCCGGAGGTGGCTCAGGAGAGCTCGAACCCGTGGAACAACGCCGGCACCGGCCACTCCGCACTATGTGAACTCAACTACACGCCGGAGAAGGCGGACGGCACCATCGACATCACCAGCGCGGTGAAGGTCAACGAGCAGTTCCAGGTGTCACGCCAGTTCTGGAGCTACCTGGTCGGCAAAGACCTGCTGCCCGACCCGCAGGCGTTCCTCAACCCCGTGCCGCACATGAGTTTCGTCTGGGGCGAGCAGAACGTCGACTATCTCCGTCGCCGCTATGAGGCGTTGAAGGACCACCCCTTGTTCGCCGGCATGGAGTTCAGCGACGACCCCGAGGTCATCCGCTCCTGGGTGCCGTCGATGATCCCGGGCCGCGCCAAGTCGCAGGTCTTCGCCGCCACGCGCATCGACGTCGGCACGGATGTCGATTTCGGCGCGCTCACGAACGGGCTGCTCGACTACCTCGTCGACCACGGCGCGCGGCTCTACACCGAGCACGTCGTGAAGAACATCAGCAAGCAGAAGGACGGCACCTGGAAGCTCCGGGTCGGTCACGAGGTGGGCGGCACCGCCTTCGACGTGCGCGCGAAGTTCGTCTTCGTGGGTGCCGGCGGCGGGGCGCTCAAGCTGCTGCAGAAGTCGGGCATCGCCGAGGCCAAGGGCTTCGGCGGCTTCCCGGTGAGCGGCGAGTTCCTGCGCACCGACAATCCGGATGTCGTCGCCCGCCATCGCGCGAAGGTCTACGGCAAGGCTGCCGTGGGTTCGCCGCCGATGTCGGTGCCGCACCTCGACACCCGCATCGTCGACGACAGCGCGAGCCTCATGTTCGGACCATATGCGGGCTTCAATACCAAGTTCCTGAAAAACGGCTCCTGGACCGACCTGTTCTCCACCATCCGCCCGCACAATCTGGTGCCGATGGTGCGTGCCGGCCTCGCCAACCTCGACCTGGTCAAGTACCTGGTCGGTCAGTTGGCGGCGAGCAAGAAGACCAAGTTCGCCGCGCTGCAGGAGTTCATGCCCAATGCCGACCCCGCCGACTGGTACCGCATCACCGCCGGACAGCGCGTGCAGGTCATCAAGAAGGATCCCGTGAAGGGCGGAGTGCTGCAGTTCGGCACTGAGGTCGTCACGGCCGCAGACGGCAGCATCGCCGGGCTGCTCGGCGCCTCGCCCGGGGCTTCCACCGCAGTGCCGATCATGCTGGATATCCTGCAGCGCTGCTTTCCCGACCGCATGGACGCCTGGCTGCCGAAGATCAAGCTCATGGTGCCGAGCTACGGCACCAAGCTATCTGACGAGCCGGTGCTCGCCGAGAAGACGCTCGCGGCAACAGCACTGGTTCTGGAAATCTGCTGAGTGTGGGGGCACCTCCCGCCAATTGATCCGAGCTGCAGGGGG
>Ga0247737_1000260_pt1 | contig 19712 bp, 16 predicted proteins | sample UWRJL028104C2_FD_180937 | JGI IMG/M metagenome (GOLD analysis project Ga0247737, IMG submission 180937) | Plant litter microbial communities from Arlington Agricultural Research Station in Wisconsin, United States - UWRJ-L028-104C-2 | ecosystem: Environmental > Terrestrial > Plant litter >...
GGCTGCGGGCCAACCCGCGCCGACCACGTCCGAAGCGCTCCACCGGTGTCGGGTACGCGTCGGCGGCCCTCGTCACCTACTTGTTGCTCGCCCTGCCCGCGAAATGGGCGGTGGGCTGGAACGCGTACGCCTTCGCCGTGATCGTCCTGATGAACGCCCTGCCGTGGCGTCCCGGCATGGCGCCCGCGACCCCACCCCTGCGCAGGCCGGTCGCATCTCTCCGGGTGCCGGCGATCCCCGGGCCTAGGGGCAGTTGACCCATTCCTCGGAGCCGTCCGCGAAAACCTGTCGCTTCCAGATCGGCAGCCGCGCCTTGGCCTCGTCGACCAGCCGGGCGCAGGCCGCGAACGCCGCCGCCCGGTGGGCCGTGCTCACCGAGGCGACCAGCGCGACGTCGCCGATGGCCAGCGTGCCGACCCGGTGCGAGACGGCCACGGCGAAGACGTCGGGGTGCGCCGCGATCTCGGCGGCGACCTCGCGCAGCACCTGGGCCGCGCTTGGGTGGCCCTCGTACTCGAGCAGGGTCACGCCGCGCCCCCCGTCGTGGTCACGCACCACGCCCTGGAACGAGACGACTGCGCCGGCCCTCGGGTCGGCCACCGCTTTCTCGTGAGCGGCCAGGTCGAGTGGAGTGTCCAGCACCTCAGCGATGGCGATCATGGGCGCTCCCCGGTCACTAGCGGAAGAGGCAGGAAGGGGACCAGGTCACCGGGCGCGGCCTCGGCGCCGGGACGGACGACGACGAAGCCGTGTGCGTTGGACAGGCCGCGCAGCATTGCCGAGCCGACGTGGCCGACCGGGGTGGCCGACCGTCCATCGTGGTCGAGGCGAGCGAGGGCGAGATGCGTGAAGCCACCTCGGCCGGGCACCTTGGCAGTCGCCTCGACGCGGGTCAGCCGGGGCGCCGGGCGGCCCTGCAGGCCGGCGAGCAGCGGGACGACCAGCGTGATCAGGGCGATCACCGCGGACTGCGGGTTTCCGGGCAGGCCGGCCAGGAAACGCGGCCGCCCGTCCGGGCCGGGCACGCGGGCCAGCAGCATCGGGAAGCCGGGACGCACGGCGACGGTGTTGACGATGTAGTCGGCGCCCAACTCGGCGAGGGCCGGGTGCAGGTGGTCGACCGGGCCGTGCATCGTCCCGCCCGTGGTGCAGACCAGATCAGCCTTCGCCAGGGCGCCGCGTACGGCGGTGAGATGGGCATCGAGCGTATCCCGCACCGGCCCGGACGCCGCCCACGGGTCGACGGTCGCGCCGCACCGGCGCAGCCAGCCGGGCACCTGCGGGCCGAGCGAGTCGCGCACCCGGCCGTCGCCCGGAATGCCACCGGTGAGCAGTTCGTCGCCGAAGACGAGCACCTCGGCGCGCGGCCGCGGATAGACGTCGAGAGCCTCGTAGCCGCAGGTGGCGGCGACCCCGATCACCGCCGGGTCGATCGCGGTGCCGGCCGGCAGAAGCTCCTCGTTCCTGGTCGCCTCCTCGCCGGGCAACCGCCACTCCGGGAGGTCGCGGGCCACCCCGCTGACCAGGCCGGCAGCGTCGCGAGTGGACTCCTCGACCCGAATCAGCGCAGCGGCGCCGGGAGGAACCATCGCGCCGGTGGCGATCTCGAAGCACGTGCCCGGCTCGGTCAGCGGCGGGGCGACCTGACCGGCCAGCAGCCGGCCCACCGGTCGCCATGGTTGCGGGCCGCGCACGGCCCAGCCGTCGATGCTCGAGGTGGGGAACGCGGGCAGATCGGTCAGCGCCCGCAGCGGCTCGGCGAGGGTGCGCCCGTCGGCCTCGGACAGCGCGACCGGCTCGGCGGGGCCGGCCGCCGCGCGGCCCGCCTCGTAGGCCAGCTCACGGGCCTTTTCCCAGTCGACCGGGGTGGTGTCGTCGCCGCTCACCGGACGAGCCTATCCAGCCGCGCCCGGCTGAGGGTGATCGCCGCCGTGGATCTGGTCGACGGTGTGCTTCAGTAACGGTCCGAGAACCGCCAGACCGTCCTTCGCCCCACCGGTCGAGCCGGGCAGGTTGACGATCAGCGTGCGCCCGGCCACGCCGGCCAGGCCCCGGGAGAGGGCGGCGGCGGGCACTTTGTCACGGCTGTACGCACGGATCGCCTCGGCAATGCCCGGAATCTCGAAGTCGAGCAGCCCGCGGGTCACCTCGGGAGTGCGGTCGGTCGGAGTGATCCCGGTGCCGCCGCTGGTCAGCACGACGTCGACGCCGTCCGCGACGGCCAGGCGCAGCGCCTCGGAGACCGGGTCGCCGTCCGGCACGACCACCGGCTCACCGACCTCACAGCCGAGTTCCCGCAGCCCCGCGACGAGTCGCGGCCCGCTCGTGTCGGCATACACCCCGGCAGCCGCCCGGTTGCTGGCCACGATCACTCGCGCCGAGATGGTCATGGCTGATCCTCCCATGCCGTGCCCTCCCGACCCTCGCCTGCGAAGCCGTCGCCCGGTGCGGCTGGGTACCGCTCGGTGCAGTCGGTCATGGCCGAGCCTCCGGTCGTACCCAATCGCCGGTCTTGCCACCCTCTTTGCGGAGAACTCGCACCGCCTCGATGCTCGCGGCCGGGTCGACCGCCTTGATCATGTCGATGGCCGCGAGTCCGGCGGTGGCGACGGCGGTCAGCGCCTCCATCTCGACGCCCGTGCGTTCCGCCGTCTTGGTCGTGGCGGTGATCTCGATCGTGTGGTCGGTCAGCGAAAGATCGACAACGACACCGTGTAACCCGATCGGGTGACATAGCGGGATCAGATCGGGCGTTTTCTTGGCGCCCATGATTCCGGCAAGTCGGGCGACGGCCAACGCATCGCCCTTCGGAAGTCCGTCACCGCGTAGCAAAACGATCACTTCGGGCGTGGTCACCACTCGCCCGGCGGCGACGGCACGGCGGACGGTTACCGCCTTGGCCGAGACATCGACCATGCGCGCGGCGCCGGCCTCGTCGACATGAGAAAGCAGGGATTCGTCGGGCATACCGGGAGTTTATAGAAGTCGGTCCGAAAACTTGTTCGCTTAATAGTGGCTCGCCCAACACGATTTGGTCGCATCGGCCGTTGGCGATCTATGCGCAGGTCAGGGACCATATGCGGGGCTGGAATAACGGGGAACCGGCAAACCTGGACCGGCAATCCGGAGCGTTATACAAAGCGCACGCTCCGCTATGCGGACACTGCGGCCAAAACGTCAATTCAGGTAGCGCAGAGCTTTCTATCAGGAACGCCGTGTAGTCAAATCCCCTCCTGTTATCGCTTTCTGCGCAATACGACATGAATCGGTACCAAAATCGCTTCTCATTGCATATTGTTCTCCTTGTCGCGACGGACTGCTTCACAAAATCCTGAGTCTCCGGGTCACCTGGACCCAAAACGCGAGGAGAAGAACATGACTGCGAACGACTGGTCCTGAAGGCAGTGCGCGATCGCGCGCACTTGCATACGCTTGAGCCCGGACCGTGTCCGATGTGCCCGGCGACTGGATGACCTCATTTGCGAAGATCCCAAAGCTCCAACGACGACGCGACCGGTCGGCAGCTTCAGCTGCTCATCGGTCTCGTCGTCGTTCTGGCGTTGGGCGCCGCGAGCGCCGATGTGTGGCATGCCGTCTCCCACCCTGAGCCCGTGCCGCACCCAGCGCTGCTCGCGCTGGTGCTCATCGGCTCGGCGGTCGCCAACAAGGTCAACGTCTATGTGCGGGTGCGCTCCAGCCGCAACGGCACGACCTGGGGCGAAGTGCCGGTACTGGTCGGACTGCTGTTCCTGCCGCACGGCTGGGTAGTGCTCTGCGCCGCGACCGGCATCGCCATCGTCAAGATCATGACGAGGGTGGCGCCGCACCGCACGGTCTTCTCGGTCGCCAAGGAAGTTCTGTCCGCGAGTGCCGCGAGCCTCGTTCTCACCGTCACCGGCGCCGACCCCCGCTCCGACTCGGTCGTCGCCACGGTCGTCGCCGTCGCCCTGGCCTACCTGGCGATGTGGTTCGTCGACGACCTGGTGTTCATGCCGGTCATCGCAACCGCCTCACACACGACGATCGGTCAGGTGATTCGCAAGGACTGGGACGGCAAGCTGGTCGCGCACGCGGTCCGGCTCGCCGCGATCATCTACGTGATCGAGGTCCTCGGCTCCGGCGCCAGCCCGCTGCTACTCGGTTTCGTCCCGCTGCTCGTGGCCTGCCTGCATCTCTGGCACTCCCGGCAGCTGCGCACCCGCGAGGAGAGGCGCTCCTGGCGTGAGCTGGCCAAGACCACCGACGAGCTCAACTCCGTCGAGCTCACCCAGGTGCTGCACGTGGCCGCCACCCAGGGCGCCCGCGTCTTCTCCTCCGACGAGGTCAAGATCGACCTGACCGCGAGCGGCGTCGACCGGGTGGTCCGCGCGCGCGGCAGCGAGATCGTCTACGACGGTCCCGGACCGTGGGAGTTCGCGGGCATCAGCGGGATCTCCGCCGAGCTCGAGACCGGCGACCACAGCTACCGGGCCGGCGTGTTGACCCTCGGCTTCCACGGCCGGGTCAAGCTCAACGAGTTCGAGCAGTACAAGCTCAAGACCTTCGCCGCGGCGCTCTGCACGGCCATCCGCAACGCCACGGCGTACGCCGAACTGCAGCGCCTCAACGAGCAGAACGCCTACGACGCCGCGCACGACCCGCTGACCAGCCTGGCCAACCGCCGTGAGCTCTACGAACGCGCCGGCGACCACTTCCAGGGCCGGGTCGAGGACGGCGTGGTGGCACTGCTGCTGATCGACCTCAATCACTTCAAGGAGATCAACGACACGCTCGGGCACGCCGCGGGCGATGCCGTGCTGCGCGAGGTGGCCCGGCGGCTGGCCGACGCCGCGGCCCCGGGTGATCTGGTCGCGCGGCTCGGCGGCGACGAGTTCGCGGTGCTGCTGGTCAACCTGCCCACCCCCGCCCTGGCCGCCCACCGGGCCAAGTCGATGCTCGCCACGCTCGAGGAAAGCGTCACGGTCGAAGGCATCCAGATCACCGTCGAGGCGGCCGGCGGCATCGCTCTCGCCCACGGCACCGGCGGTGTCAACGAGCTGATGCGACGCGCCGACATCGCGATGTACCAGGCCAAACGCGACGGAGTCCAGACCGCGACGTACGCACATGCGCACGACACGGCCGACGTCAGCCGGCTCGCGCTCGGGGGCGAACTGCACCGCGCGGTCGCCGAGCACGAGTTCGTGGTCGACTTCCAGCCCATCGTCGACCTGGGCAGCGGTGAGGTGGTCTCGGCCGAGGCGCTGGCCCGCTGGCACCACCCCGAGCACGGCTACCTCACTCCGATGGAGTTCCTGCAGACGGTGGAACGCTCCGGCCGGCTGCCGGCCTTCGCCGACGCGGTGCTCGATCAGGCCCTCGAGGCGTCCGACCAGTGGCGCGAGTCCGGCTTCGACCTGCCCGTGGCGGTCAACGTGTCGCCGCGCAGTCTGCTCGACCCGACCTTCCCCGAAACAGTGCTCGCTCGGCTGCGCCGGCATGCGGTTCCGGCCGACCGGCTGATCTTCGAGCTGGCCGAGACGCTGACGCTGAGCCAGCTCGACGTGGTCGGGCGGGCGCTGACCGAGCTGAGCGACGCGGGCGTCCGGCTGGCTCTCGACGACTTCGGCACCGGCGTCACCCCGCTGTCGGTCCTCTCGCACATCCCGGTCCACCAGTTGAAGATCGATCGCGAGTTCGTCGGCTCCGTCCAGACGTCGTCCGAGTCGGCGGCGGTGATCCGCTCGACGGTCGACCTGGCTCGCAGCCTGCACCTCACGGTGATCGCCGAGGGGTTGGAGAGCGAACCGCAGAGGCATGCGCTGTGGGGTCTGGGCTGCGTGGCCGGGCAGGGACACCTCTTCGCACGCCCGATGTCGTCGGCCCGTCTGCTGGCGACGCTGCAGCGCGGAACGGCCGGGCGACCCGGGGCGCTGGCCGGTTCGTTGCACGACGGAGGAGCGGTGGTCCGCATGTCGCGACGACGGTCCGGCGGATCGGGGCGATCGGCTCTGCCACACTTGCCCGCGTGACAGAATCAGGGCAGACGGCGAGCAAATCCGCAGTTGAAGGGGCCGCCGCCGACCCGGCCGAAGACGATTGGTTCGCCGGCCCCGCGCCCGCTGACAGCTCCACGTCAGGCGGCCCGGCCGACATCGAGGATCCCGCGGATCCTGAGCAGACCGATAAGCCGGATGGCCCCGGTACAGCCGTGCATGCCGTAACGACCACTGCTCGGCCGGCCGTTCCTCGTGCGCTCCAGGGTGGCGAGTCGGTTCAGGTGAGTCGGGTGGGGCGCTTCTTCACGAGGGTCGATCAGGCGGCCGGCGGATACGCGGTTGATCTGGCGCTCTACGCGCTGTCCGCGGCGTTCGCCCTGGTCACCGCGCTCAGCTCGACACTGCTGCCGCATCGGGCCTGGGGCGAGATCGCGGTCTGGGCCTACAGCGCTGCCTTCCTCGTCGCCACCCTCCAATTCCTCGGCCATCGGCTCACTCGCCGTCGGGTGGCCGAAGCCGGCCGTCGGGCGTGGCGTTGGCGATTCGTCGGTGCGGTGTTCGGCAACGGCGGCAGAGCGGCCGTCACCTGGTCGACCTGGGCCGCCGCCGCGCTGTTGCCGCTGGTCGTCGAGGCCATCCAACGCGCCGACGGCCGCACCGGCCGCGCCCAGGAGGAGGTCCTGGTCGTCGAGCACATGGGCCAACGGCTCCTGAACGACGGCACGCCCTACCTGTCCCGGGAGGCGATCGCCGCCCTGCCGGTCGACGAGCGCCTGCTGGCCTACAGCCCCTACCAGCCGGGAATGTCGCTCTTCGGCCTGCCCCGAGCCCTTGTCGGCAATGTCTGGTATACCGACGCCCGGGTGTGGTTCGCGCTGGTCTCGGCCCTGATCCTGAGCGCCGCGATGCTTCTGCTGCGCCCTCGGAAGCTCGCCGCGGAGCCAGCCGGCCGCGAACGTCGGCAGGCCTTCGCGACCGTCCGCGCCCTGCAGGCCGTGACGGTTCTGCCGATCTGCGCGCTCACCCTCGCGACCGGTGGCGACGACATTCCCGTGCTGGCGTTCTGCCTGCTCGCCCTCGCTCTCGCGGCGAAGGAGCGCTACGGCTGGGCGGGCGTCGCCGTCGGTGCGGCCGCGGCCTGCAAACTTTTCGCGCTTCCGGTAGTCGTCGTCCTCGTCGTCCTCGCGTTGGCGACCGGCCGCGCCGGAAAGCTGCTCCCGGGCGCAGTCGGCCTGCCGATCCTCGTGCTGGTGCCGCCGTTCCAGGTTGATCCCGGCGCGTTCGTCGAGAACGTGATCCGGTTCCCCCTCGGGCACGGCCTGGTCACCAGCCCCGCGCAGTCGCCGTTCCCGGGATTCCTGCTCGCCCGGAACGTGGCCGACGGGCGGTACATCGCGCTCGGTCTGCTGGTCGCGGTCGCCATCGCCATCGCCGTACGCATCCTGTGGGTCCCGCCGCGCTCGGCCGGCTCCGCCGCGTTGATCTGCGGGTGGGGTCTGCTCGCCGCGATCCTGCTGATGCCGACGACCCGGTTCGGCTACCTGCTCTACCCGATCGCGTTCTTCGTCTGGGCGCCCGCGCTCGGCCCGCGCCCGAGCCTGCGGGAGGTCGGCACACAGGAAGCACACAGCCACAAGACGCCCGTTGAGTGACACGGCCTTGTACCGTCTGTGAGATGCAGATGACCTGTCCGAAGTGTCAAGGCGAGATGCGGGTGTACGAGCGCAGCGGCGTCACGGTCGACCAGTGCACCGAGTGCCGGGGGATCTTCCTCGACCGTGGTGAGCTCGAGAAACTGTTCGAGGCCGAGACGTCGTTCAACACTCGCCAGGCCCCGTCGGCGCCGCGTCCGGCCGCTGCCCCGCAGCCGGGCTACGGCCAGCCGCAGCCGGGCGGCTACGCCCCGCCGCCCGCGCCGGGCTACGGCCAGCCCACCCACGGCGGCTACCCGTCGGCTCCCGTCCCGGGGCATCACGCTCCCGCGCCGGTCTTTGGCCACCACGGCCACTACCGGCAGGGCCATCACGGCCACTACCGGCAGGGGCACCACGGCCACTACAACCGCCGGAAGAGCTTCCTGCACAACCTGTTCGACTAGAGGCGTGCGGGTGCGCCCGCCGGTCCCCGTCGTGGGACCGGCGGCGGACGGTTGTGCGGCCCGACGGGGCTCGGCTGTAACCCCTCGGGGAACCAGCGTCGCGGCCCACGTGCGTACTCCATGGTGGTTTTGAATCTTCTTCATCGTCACCAGGTGCCGTCGTCGCGCACTCGTCGTGCGGGACCGTCGCCGGTGAGCAGGCCGGTGAGCGCCTCGTCGAGCGTGCTTCCCACAAACCACTCGCCGGCCTGATCGAGGATGAAGACTCGGCCCAATTCGTCGATCGCCACCACCGCGTCGCCGCCATCGAGGCCGATCGGGAAAAGCGGCACGCCGATGACCTCGGCAAACTCGGACAGGGTGGCTGCGGCGTAGGCGCCGGGCACCGGATCAAGCAGCAGCAGCCGAATCGCGCGACGGCGCCCGGGTCCGCGTCGCCCGCAGCGCACGCCGGGGAAGTCCGCGACCGCTGTTCGCGCCGCTTCGAACGGTTGCAGGTGCCCGTCCGAGGCCGCGACCGCTCGATCGATCGCCGCCTCGCCCAGTGAGTCAGGGCCGGGATCAGGCCCGATCCAGCCGCCTCCGGCCAGCGTGCGGGCCACCTCGTGCGGAAAGCGACCGGCCACCGGGATCCGGTCCGAACCGTGCCGCCACTCGCTGGTGAACGCCCGGTCCGACCAGGGCAGCACCGCGAGATCCACCAGCACGCCGATGCAGGTCTCGCACGGGCGGCACGCCTCGCCGGCGACGGGATCGCCCTGGTCCCGGACGAGATATGCGGCGAAAGCCGCTTCGGTCAGCCAAAGCCTCGCCTCGTCGAGCGCGATCTCGCGCCCCCGGGCACGGGCGGCGTGGTGCAGCGCGTCGGAGACGACGATCAACTCCGCGTGCCGCTCGGCGCCACGTACCTGGGCCGCCGCGCCCAGCGCCTCGAGACGGTCGGTGACCAACCGATGGTGATTGATTCGCTGGTCACCCTTCGCACCCTGCGCCCGGAACAGCCGGTCACCCGCGGTGAGATGCGCGGCCGTCGTGGGCGCGGGCCGGCGGCGGGTGAGCCGGCGCAGGGAGATCGCCGGATCGACCGTGCCCGGGGGCAGTGGGCGGCGATCACGGTAGCGGGAGGCGATCTCCTCGGTCGGCACTCCCGGCCACGTCGAGAGCACTCCCGTCTCCCGATCGATCACCGTCCGTGCACCGTCTCCGGGTACGGAGAGCACGGTGGACGGTTGACGCGTCCAGATCACATAACCGAGATCGAACTCGGCCAGCATCGGCTCGCACCCGTACCCGCGCTGCTCGGACTCGTTGTGCGCCCAGCGCGCGGCAATCTCCTCGGCCTCGGCTCGCGTGATCACCTTGCCTCCTTTCGGCGGCGAGTCCGTCGCTCCCCCACCTGATCGCTCCTGAACCCGATCGCGCCGGACGACGTTCGCAGATTGAAGTTAACCGAACACGCAAAGTCTCGGCACGGACGAGGGGTGTGACCCGGTGGCTGTATCGGCGAACCGCGACGGAAATCGGGAACTACGCGACCGGCTCGCGCAGGTGCACGAACGCTATGCGCGCCTGCGGTCCGATCTGGACGATCTGCAAAAGCGTCTCAATGCCGTACGGATCACGGTCGTCTCACCCGACGGACTGGTCCGGGTGACGGTCGGTCCGCGCGGCGAGTTGGTCGATTTGCGCTTGATCCGCCGGGCCACCCGGAACATGGACAACGAATACGTATCCCGGACGATCGTGGCGACGGTCCACAGTGCGACCCAGCAGGCCGCGGAACGCGTTCAGACTTTGCTGGCCGACTATCTCCCGGCCGATTCCGGCGCTCTTCGCTATCTGCGCGAGCACGACTTCGGCTCGCTGCTCGGACGCTCCGACGAACTCGTCCAGGACGTGGCCGGCCGTCATGAATAACAACCGGCTGCGGCTCGACGCCGAGGAGGCTCTCGCGGGATCACGCGCTCTGCGCGCGGCCGGCGAGGACCTCGGTGCGCACCGCAACCGGACCGGCGCCGAGATCGCTACCGCCAGCTCCGCCGCACCGTGGGGCCGCGACGAGTACGGCCAATCCTTCGAGCAGCACTACCGGCCGTTCGAGCAGCAAGTTCTCGACGCATTGCAGCAGATCGCCGCCTACGTAGCCGGTCTCGGTAACGCTGCGGCGCAGTCGGTGCACGACAACCTCGCCGCCGATGCCGACGCCGCGCGGCGGGTACACGGGAGCCGATCATGAGCGTGCTGCCCAGCCCCGTCCCGCACCCGTTCGAGTTCAGCCCGTTCGACGTCCCCGGTTGGGCCTACGAGGCGCTCGAATGGGTCGTCGGCTTCGACTGGCCGGCCGGCAACGAGGTCGCTACCTGGGACGTCGCCGACCGCTGGTACCTCCTGGCCGCATCGCTGGCCGACCCGAACGAGGCCGCGATGGCCGCCGCGAACAAGTTCCTCTCCGGCTACGGCGGGGAGGGCGTCACCGCCGAGGCCTTCGAGGACGCCTGGCGGATGGTCGCGGGCGACGAGAACGCCCCGCTGCACGACCTGCTGCGCGTCTCGGACGAGCTCGGCCGGCTGGTCGAGGGCACCGGCACCGACATCGAGGCGGCGAAGCTCGAGGCTTGGATCGAGATCGGCATCTTCCTCATCGAACTGGTCGGCATGGCGGTCACCGTCACGCTCACCCTGGGCGCGGCGTCGCCGGCGGCCGGTGGCCTGATCGTCGCCACCCGGCTCGCCATCCAGCGGATCTTCCGGCGGCTCGTCGAGCAACTCGGCACGAAGGCGCTCAAACAGACCGCCGGCCGCGCCGTCAAGCAGATCACCACCCGCCAGGGCCTGAGCCGGCTGGGCCGGGAGGCGCGCGACGAAGGCTTCGACGAGGCGCGCGAGGAGATCGCCGTCAACGGGGGGATTCAGCTCTATCAGGAATCGACCGGGCGGTCGCACGGCTTCGACTGGGACAGCCTGGGACGCAACGCGGTAGCCGGGTTCGCCGGGGGAGCCGCTTCCAGTGGCGCCTCGCTCGGGTCGCACGGGCACGGCGGGGTGCTGCGGGGCGCCGGCGGCGAGGTTCTGGCCGAATTCGGAGCCGCCGCCACTTTCGGGGAACTGCCTGATGCCGCGGGCCTTGCTAAATCGGCCACCTCGGGCGCCGCCGGGTCCGCCATCCACGCGGCGCCGTCGGCGATCGATATCGGTCACATCGAGCTGCCGGATCTGCCGCCCCCGATCGCCTCGGTCGCGCTGACTGAGACCGGCCTGGCTTCGCCGGCCACTTCGGTGGTCCCCCTGGGCGAGCCATTCGGGGGTACGCCTGAGAGCGCGGGCCGGACGAGCGGTGCGGCCCCTGATGCGTCCGTTCCCGGTCCGGCCAGCTCTCCGACCACGAACGCGGGCCCATCGAATTCTTCCGCGGCCGCGCCGACTTCAATCGGCTCTTCACCCGCGGACACTTCGAACCTGCCCGGCAAATTCGATGCCACCTCTACGCCGTCCCCCGCTGCCTCGCTGTCTTCCGCTGCCTCGCTGTCTTCCGCTGCCTCGCCGACCCCAGTCCCGCCGTCCCCCACGTCGTTGCCGCCTTTGCCCGCCACGCCAGACCATTTGCCCGCCACTCCAGATCAGTCGAGCGTCCTGGCCTCCGTCGCCTTCGCCGATCCCATCAGTTCCCCTCTCACCTCACCTCTTACCGCACCGGCACCGGACCTCTCGCCGTCCCCCACCGGTAATCCACTTCTTGGCCCGTACGGCATCCCCTTCACGGCCGCCGGAATGCGACCGACCGGCACCCCCGGCAGCCCGCCCCCCGGTTCTCCCCGCAGCGCGATATCCGATCTGGACCGCATCGCCGAAGCCCTCGGCCCGCGCACCCTCCCGAGCCGCCCCGCCCACCGTTACTCGGACACGCTCTCCACCCGCCCGTCCCCACCCACGCCTTCCCCCCGCCCCGAGGTCCGCGACGAACAGGCCTACTTCGGGTACGTCGAACACGCCCGGCACACCCACGAGCAGAACCGCCGGGACGAGTACGCCGCCTACCTCGACACGATCGCCGAGGACAACCGCGCCAAGATCGTCGATGTCGGCCGCCGCGCCGACGAGGCCCGCCGCGCCGGCTTCACCCTGCGCGAGGCCGACTACCGGCGGCACGCCCTGGAGCTGAGCGAGATCGTCGCCGAGATCGACGCGCAGATCGTCCAGGTCCGCACCGGCGAGCTGGCCCCCGACCGCGTCGAGGTGGACCCACCGGCCTGGTCCCGCATCAACCATGACGTCGGCAACCTGGCCCCCGGCGGCATCCGCACCGGCGACCTTTCGGCCCTGGACGGTTTCGGCGGTCGCCCGCCCATCGACCGAACCCGCCACTACAACGTCGTCGGCGGCCTGCGCGCTCCCTTGGCCGTCCACCAGATCGACCTCGAGAACGCCGTCCCCCGCGACAACCGCGGCCAGGTGTCCCGCCTCCCCGATCCCCGCGCGGGCACTTGGTTCCGCCTGGCCAACGACGGCGGCCCCGCAGCAGACCCCACCCGAGGCCTGAACTGCGTAGACGGCACCCTGTCCCTGTTCGACACCTACATTCACGGCCGTCCGCGAGTCTCGGCCCCTCGAACCTTCGACGTCTACGCCCACGGCGACCCCGACCGCCCCCTGGGCGGCGAGACACAGGGCATCCAACGCATCCGCCTGGCCACCGGAAGCGACTTCCAGGGCCTCTGCCCCCACCTCCGCGACGCCGACCCGGCCGCTGCAAAACCCGCGATGGACCTGGCCGTCCAGAACTTGACCAACCACCTGCTGAACACCGGCCACGGCGCCTACGCCTTCATAGTCACCGACCTGGAAGGCGGCGGAAGTCACTCCTGGTCAGCTGTCAACCACAACGGCACCGTCCTCTTCCTGGACCCCCAAATAGGCCGGATCTCCGAGCACGCCCCCATGTACCGCCACCACGGTTTCCCGGCCCCCACCAATCTCGTCTCCTTGGAAGCCCTGGTTGTCGACGCCAACGGCAGCCCAGCCCCGTTGCCCCACCACGGCCCCGGCAATTGGTCAGCAACGCCACCCACTGGAGCCGACCCTGGCCCCGACCGCTCAGCGATCGAATCGCTGACGGCAGGTCAGCGAACTTTCCTTGAAGATTCGCTCACATCGGCAGAAATCAAAGCGCAGGAGGTTTCGCGCGATTTGTACGCTGCACTCGCGTCATTCTCCGGCTTTGCCCCGGAGGATCGGCCGCAGCTCGTGGATGAAGAGCAGCGAGTGAAGCGGCTCGGATCGCTTGCTCGCAAGTTCCTTACGCGACTACGGTCGAAGGGCCTCTCGCCGGAAAGTACACTCGCTTCTATCAAAGACCGCGTCAGATTCTCGGTCCTGGTGTCGCACCGGCGATACGGCGAATCGGTTCGAGCAACGCTCGACGCGCTGGAGGATCTCGGATATCGTTGCGCCCCTCTGGAGATCTTCTGGGCCGACCACGGCCGGCACAACGGCCTGAACGTCAACCTGACCGCACCCGACGGATTCGTCCTTGAGCTGCAGTTTCCCACCGAATCCTCGCTGGCGGTCGGCCACCGGACTCATGCGTTCTATGAACAAGTTCGGGACGCAACCCTCGCCCCGGAAGCGAGAGTCGAGGCGTTCCTCGAAGTGCTTCACATCAACAAGGAGAGTGGGATCTATGAAAGACCCCACGGCTTGGAGCTCTTGAACGATCTCGCCGACGGCGGGGGGCGCATCGATACGACCTTGGCCAACTGGCTGAAGGGCAAGCGGGCCCTAGCCACGGCTTACCGCGAGTACCTGTCCACAACTGGAGACTCGTTCGAGCAAGTGCTCCGGCGTTACGATCTCGACCTCGAAGATGTGCCCGGCACAGCGGAATTGGGTCTGATCAATGACTGACGAAGGGTTCTTCTACGACCTCGTGCTCTCGGACGACCAAAAATCGATCACCAACGTCCTCGCCTACCAGGAACGTCCTGGTCAGAGCCTTCGTGCGGTCATGTGGAGTGACACGGCCCACCGGTGGATCTACGCACCGGCGATCGTCGCCGACGTCCTCTACGACGATTCCGACCCCATGACAACCCAGCCTGCCGACCGGGCGACTGCCGAGAGGGCAGCATCGGCCGCGCTCCAGGCCGAACTTCCAGCCGAGTCCGCGCTGATCGCCTTGTGCGAGGAGGGCGAACGCATGGGGTGGCGTTACGGCCCTCCTGGACCGTAACACCGGCGCAAGGTTCGACCGTCCCACGGTCGATCTTGTAGGGTCTCGCGGCTCATCTCCTCGGGCACCGCCGTGACCTGGAACTCTCGGACCCGTCTCACCACGTGTCAGGGTTGATCAGTCTCACGACGAGTGGCAGATCCCCGGAGTTGGGCTCATCACTGGTCTTCGGCGTTGAAGTCGTAGGGCGGGATAGTCCATCGCAGCAACATCTCGCCCGCGCCGTCGGCTTCGAGCGTGACCGGATAGACCTGACCGGCGGCCCGCTCACCGCGGTGCCTCATCGAGTGGTCGCCCTGGTCCCATTCGATGCCGAGTAACTGGCAGCCGCCGACCTTGATCGCTCCGACGCGAAGCGGATGGTGCCACCCGGCTCGCCGGCATTGGTAGAAATCGGTGTGCTCGTCGATCGAGACCATGAGGCCTTTGCCGTGGAGGCGGTCACGCCAGGCGGTGAGTTCGGCCGCGCGCGCAGATGCTTCAGCCAACGGGAGGTCGAGCCACCCGTGAGGTCCGTCGACGCCGTGCTGTGCGATCCGTTCGCCGCCGAACTGCGCGTGAGCGTCGTCCGCGTATCGGCCCCAGTAGGTGACGTCGGCGAGCCCGTCGGCCGATTCGCCCGCCAATCCCGTCCACGCGTCCAGCCCCACAGCGTCGCCGATAACCATCCCGCACCGGTCGACGGGCAGGTCCCCGAGCCGGACCGGCGTCGATCGGTCCGCGGTCTTGGGCCACGGAAGTCCGAGACCGATCTCCAGCGTCGCGACCGTCGGCTCCTCATCGAACGGGGACGGTGAGGTGCTCGCCCTCACCCTCAACGGCTGGTCGTCAGCAGCCGGGACCGCGACCGCCTCGCACAGCCATTCGCGAAGATGGCCTCCTCCCAACGACGCTGCCGCCCTGGCGCGCTCGGACAGGGACTGACCCAGTGTCGGCCAGTAGTCGATCCACCCGGCCATGCCGAACACCAGCACACCGGACGGCGCATCGACAGTTCCCAGGTCGACGAAGACTTCAGGCATGCGCAGATTGTGCCGTCCCAGTACGACATCCCTCCTTCTCTCGGACTTCGACAGCTGGTATGGCTCCGCCCAGTCGGGTGCCGCGACTCGGGTTGAGGGATCTGGCGATGGCGTGGCGCTCCACCTCAGCCCATAACAAGCTGTTGAGGCCAATAGTAGATTACTTCTTGTATTAAGATTTTAATCTGCTACCTTAGAATTAGATCAGCCAGTCAAGCCACTAAGGGGCCTCAGGTGACCGTTCCCACCGGCTACGACCCGAACATCCGCTTCTACGCCACCCGCTATCAGCAGGGCGGGCGCACCGTCTTCTCCCTCGATCTGTCCTTGACCCAGATCGCCGACCTGCTGCCGGCGCCGGACCCGAACAACCCGACCGAGGGCAACCGCAAGGTGAAGGAGACTCACGCCCGCGACTTCGGTGACTACATCCGGACGACTCCCGACTGGGTGGCGCCGGCGCTCGTGCTGCGTGCGCCCGACATCTTCGAGTTCGAGGCGAAGGAGGAGGTCTCCGGCACCCAGTTCGGGATCATCTCCTTCCCGACCGACGCCCGAACCGATCTGCGGATCCTCGACGGGCAGCACCGAACCCTTGGCATCCACCTCGCGATCCGGGGCATCGCCGCCGACCTGGAGAAGTCCCGCAGCACGCTCGCCGCAGCCAAGAAGAACGGCGAACTCCAGGCCGTCCTGGACAACTTCCAGACCAAGATTGACAAGCTCACCGACCAGCGCGCCCGGCTGTCTCGGGACCGTACCTCGCTGCAGATCTTCATCGAGGACGACCAGACCGCCTACAAGCAGATGTTCTTCGACATCGCCGAGAACGCCCTGGGCATCACCTCCTCGGTCAAAGCCCGCTTTGACAGCCGCAAGGTCGTCAACCGCGCCTTGGACGGGGTCATGAAGCACGCGCTGTTCAAGGACCGCGTCGACCTCGAGCAGGACCGCATGGGCCGCGGCAACCCCAACATCGTTGGCGCCAAGCAGGTCGCCGAGATCATCCGTACCATCGCCGTCGGCATCGACGGCCGCGTCGGCCGCCGCCTTGAGGACGAGCTCGATGAGGGCGAGTTGGTGGAGAAGACCAACAACTTCCTCGACGTCCTGCTCGGCGCCTTCCCCGTGCTGGAGGCCGTCGCTGACGGCACCGCAACCCCGCAGGATCTACGCACGAGCAACATGCTCGGCTCCACCGTCATGCTGCGGATGCTCGCCGGGGTCTACGCCGAACTCACCGACCGCCAGTCCTTCGACGACGAGGACGTCACCGAGTTTTTCGTGCTGCTTTCCCCGTCGATGGCTGGCCCGATCACCGCCACCAGCATCTGGGTCGAGCACGTCCCCGACAACGTCTTCACCGTCGGGTCCCTATCGCCCCGCAGCCGCCGCCAGGATCTCAAGGTCCTCCGCGACACTATGGTCAAGTGGGCCCTCGACAAGCCCGTCTGGCTGACCAGCTGATACCGCACCCGGCATCACCCGCCGCAATTCGATGATCCGACCCCCTGAACTGGCTCAGAGGGACCGCGGACACCTCAGCCCGCTTAACTTCGAGAAGCGGATTGAGAGCACGGGATCAGAGATATTGCTTGAGCCAGTCGGGAATGCTCGGATCGTCAACCCCCCACGACTCCACGACCTTCTCGTCCTCCTGCCAGGTGTTTCATTGCCATCGAAGAACTTCTGCCTGTGGCACTTGTACATGACGACGGTGTCACCTTCGAGCCGGTACTCGTTCCAGTAGTAGTTCTGCTTCCCGTGGCCGTTCCACTCCCGGGTTGTGTAGATCGTCGTCATGGCGGCCGAGTGTAGCCAGGACGGCAGTGAGACGCCGCCGCACCTTGGCCACGGTGTTGGATACACGGCCCGCCGGGTCACCATCCAGGTCCGTGGCCAGGCGTGGCCGCAAGGGCAATCGAGTGGGAGCTGCGAAACAGGGTGACCCGCCGCGCCGACAGCCTGTCCGACCAGCAGCTGGCCGAACTGCAGCACGGGAAGTTCTGTTGCCGAGTCTTCCAACGCCTGGCAGAGCAGCAGCCCCGACCGAGGCCGAATTGTCCAGCGATGACTCTGGAAGCGATGCTCCCGCCGTGTCATCAGCGGTGCTACTCATCACCTCCGACAGAACCTGCGACCCGTTGGTCAAGAACGGCCGCGGTCTTCAGAACGGCGCGGGACCGCTTCCCGTTATCGCCATCCGGCCAGAGCCCACGATGGTTCGTGCTGGGATGAATTTCCATTCTTGCCCATCGGGCAGCCAGCCATAGGGGCACCCAAGAGCCACGCGATCGAGCGAGGTCAGTTCTTCGATCGGGCGAGCTTGGGTTCTACCCCTTGAAATCTCACGGCAACGCCGTATATGACATCCGTACGGCATCGTCCGTGAGATTACGGCGCGGAACGTGAGACCCTACAGATCTCGCTCTCACCGTCAGGTGATGGCCATGTCGACGAAGCGGGAGAGGTGGAGCTGGGCGGCGACCGTCACCGTGTCGGTCGGGCCGTTTCGGTGCTTGGCGATGATGAAGTCGGCCTCGCCGGCTCGGGGGCTTTCCTTGTCGTAGTAGTCGTCGCGGTGGAGCAGGATGACCACGTCGGCGTCCTGCTCGATCGAGTTGTGAGCCACGATGCCGTTCGCGATGAAATTGTGCGTTCCGTCCACCGTGGCATCAAAGGTCGGCATGTCGCCGAGAGGTTCGATGGAGGCGATCTCATCCCAGAAGACGTCCGACGTGGCAAGGTCCGCCGACTCGGCCGATTTGGTGAGCTCAGCGATTCGGGTCAGCCGACCACGAGAGAACCGTCGCTGCCGGCCTTGGTGACCGAGCAGGTAGCTGCCGCTGTAACGCTCACCGAGCCGCGTGGCGAACTCACGATGAGGGAGCCCGGACGCAGCCATTGCCGCCTCAACCCGGGTTGGCACCGACCAGGAGATCAGGTCGACATTCGGGTTCGGCTTGAGTCGGTCAAGGATTTCGAGTGCTTCCGGGACGCGCTCGCCCCGCTCGCCATGACATCCGACCGAATGGAGGAAGCGCGCCTGATCCTCTGATCCCTGGACGACAACGTTCCAGCACTTGCCGTGGCCGTTCTTTGTGGTAGCCGTCAAATGCGACCTCACGCCAAACCGGAGCAAGGCGCGCTGCACGTTCTCAGCCAACCGCTGGCTCGTTGACGCGTAGGAGATCCGAACAATTGGACCGTGGCCGTTTCGGCTGATCGTGATTGACCCGTCGGTGGCCCACAGGTGACGCAGGAAAAGTGCAAGGCAGTCGTTCGGGAGTCTGAAGATCTGCTCCGGAATGAACTTGTTGCCGGAACTAGAGCCCCAGAGTCCGAGCGGCTCCAGCCAGACTCGGACGGGATGGAACCTGTTGTGCGTCAGCCGGGCCGGACTCGGTAGCCAGAGCTGCCACGTTCTTCCGAACACCTTACCCGACACCGCGATGCCGAACGCGTTCTTCGCGGCATCCTCCACGGCTGCTTTGTTGGCGGGGTCCGCGGTCGTGTACTTGACATTGTTCGGGCCGATGCTGCCGTCGCCGAGTAAGTGAGCCAGCAGGATCAGGCGATCCTCATCCCACTGTGCTGGCACCTCCGGGGGCGGAAGGATTCGCGGCACCGCAAGGGCGACTCCCGGCGTCAGTTCGTCCAGCCGAGTCCATCCGTCGATGGTCAGGAACCGGTGATTCGCGGTCGCGTCCACTTCACGACCGGACGCCATCCGAAGGCGGAAGACAGGTTTGATCCCCGACGGAAAGGCCTTCAGGAGTCGAGAAGACACCAGTTTGTGGCGGCCGTCCACAGCCAGCACGTTGGGTTGGACCTGTGTCAGCACCAGCTCCCCCAGGGTAATCTCCTCGCCGGTGTCGGCGCGAAGGAGCCGAGTGGAGGCGGGCATGCATCCCGACTCACGCAGGTCGGACAGCTGCGGCCGCTTGTCGGTGCGCTGCTCAGGACCACGGTTCAGCTGTGACACAGCGATCACCGGGCACTCGATCTCCTTAGCCAGCAGCTTGAGACCACGGGACAGCTCCGAGACCTCCTGCTGGCGGCTCTCGGTCTTCTTCGGCGACGACATGAGCTGGAGATAGTCGATGACCAGCAGCTTGAGGTTGTGCCGCTGCTTGAGCCGACGCGCCTTGGCCCGGATCTCCATGAGGTTCATGTTGGGGGTGTCGTCGACGAAGATCGGGGCCTCACTGATCTCGCCCATGCGCCGGGCCAGTTTGCTCCAGTCGTCGTCGGTGAGCTGGCCGGAACGCAGCACGTGCAGCGGCACCCGGGCCTCGGCCGAGAGCAGACGCATGACCATCTCGATCTTGCTCATTTCGAGGGAGAATATCGCGCTGGCGCAGTTGGCGCGGATCGCCGCATGGCGG
>Ga0247737_1000265_pt1 | contig 19449 bp, 19 predicted proteins | sample UWRJL028104C2_FD_180937 | JGI IMG/M metagenome (GOLD analysis project Ga0247737, IMG submission 180937) | Plant litter microbial communities from Arlington Agricultural Research Station in Wisconsin, United States - UWRJ-L028-104C-2 | ecosystem: Environmental > Terrestrial > Plant litter >...
AATTTATCTAGGAATATCAATGTGCGGGCGCTGGTGGAGCTGAGGGGAATCGAACCCCTGACCTCTGCAGTGCGATTGCAGCGCTCTCCCATCTGAGCTACAGCCCCGCACCCGCTCCGGACCAGACATCAGGCCGGACGTCGCGCGTTTAGCGAGCCTTTTCGAGCGATGCAACCGGATCGCCCGGCCCTCCCGAACTTTCACCGCGTCGAACTGCTCCAATCGCGCGGCGAGATATCGCTACGCCCCCGCAACCATCGGAACAAACACGGCTTTTGATCCTTTTTTACTGGGTCGAGCGGACGAGAGACGCGTTCGCTGGCGCCGCAGAATCAGAGGACAAAATAGAAGGAAGGACGCTGTCATGGACAATGGACGCTATCTCCGGAACACTAACCCGCAGGCCGATTATTCGGATAGCGGCGAGGCCAATTATACCCGCGACTATGGGGCCGGGCAGGATTATACCTATTCGAGCGCCCGCGAATATCAGGCAGCGGGCGAGTTCGGCCGCGGACGTGGGCGTGACTATGCTCAACCTGATTTCGGATCGCGCGACTATGGCCCGCGCGAATATGGCAATTCGGCTTATGCTCAGCGCGAGCAGCGCAACTTGGGTCAGCGCCGCTACACGCGCGACGCGGGTTTCCGGGGCGAGTATCGCGGCAGCTATGGCTCGGATGGGTATCGAGCGACTGAGACCGGCGACCGTGACGACCGAGGGTCGAATTACGATCGTGCTGAGAACGACGGTCGCCGCGAGCGGGGCCGGCTCAGGGGATATGATTATCAGGACCGCGACTTCTTCAGCCGCGCCGGCGACGAGGTGCGTTCCTGGTTCGGCGACGAGGAGGCCGAGCGTCGCCGCGAGATGGACTCGCGTCATGACGAGCGGCAGGGCGGCGGTAATCGATGGGACAGCCCCTATGCGCGCGACGTCCATCATAATGACGGGGATTATCACAGCTGGCGTCGCTCACAGATCGAGGCGCTAGACCGCGATTACGACGAGTATCGCCGAGAGAACCGGTCGAAATTCGAGAATGAATTCGGCAGCTGGCGGACCGAACGCCAGACCCAGCGCGGTTCGTTGTCGAAGGTCACCGAGCATATGGAAGTGCTCGGATCGGACGGCGAGCATGTCGGCACCGTCGACAAGGTGCGCGGCGACCGCATCATTCTCACCAAGGGCGATGCCGATGCCGGCGGCCGGCATCATTCGATCCCATCGCGCTGGATCGACTCGGTCGACGACAAGGTAAAAATCCGCAAGACCGCCGAGGACGCGAAAGCGCATTGGCGCGACGAGGAACGCAACGGTGCGTTCTTCGGGGACGAGCAAGCCGGGGATCGTAACGAGCAGAACGGGAAGGGTCCGCACATCCTCAACCGGAGCTTCTCGGGCACCTATTAAGGCCTGACCGAGGTCTCCCAGGCCCCTCTCCCCGCAAGGGGGGAGGGGTTTGTCATGCTGTGGGAATGGCTGGGAAGCCAGTGCTGCCCTTTGCGCCGTGGTAACGTGATAGTCGGGCGATCGATGGGTCACTTGCGCAACCGAGGTTCGGCGTCGCCGCCGAACAGCCAGCTATCAGCCAACTATAAACGACGACCAGCCAGCGAACTCTTCGCGATTCAAACTGAGAAAGAGCAAGCGGACGCCCACAGGCGCCCGTCACTCTCACCCTCCCACAATGTTCGGCGACGTTGAATCAAGCCAGCGTGCCGCTTGAGGTTGGCCCCTAGATCGCCCCGCGGAACGTATCGCACTGGTTCGGATCGCCACTCTCTAGTCCGCGACGGAGCCAGGCCATGCGCTGTGCCGAGCTGCCATGAGTGAAGCTGTCGGGCACGACGCGGCCCTGCGCTTCCTTCTGCAGCGTGTCGTCGCCGATCGCCTGAGCGGCGGTCATGCCTTCCTCTAGGTCGCCAGGTTCCATCCGGTCGCGATTTTGCGCCGCCCATACGCCGGCGAAACAATCCGCCTGCAACTCAAGCCTGACCGACAGCGCATTGCCTTCGGTACGGCTGGCGCGGGCCATCTGCTGCTGGACCTGATCCGACGTACCGAGCAGATTCTGGATGTGGTGGCCAAATTCATGGGCGATCACATAATCCTGCGCGAAATCGCCCTTCGCGCCGAAACGGCTGCCGAGCTCGTCGAAGAAGCTGGTATCGAGATAGATGCCCTGGTCGCTCGGGCAGTAGAAGGGGCCCATCGCGCTCTGTGCCGCGCCGCAGCCCGACTGGCCCTGGCCGTCATAGAAGACCAGCTTGGGCTGGGCGAAACGTTCGCCACCCTTGCTGAACAAAGCCGCCCAGGTCTTGTCGGCTGAACTGAACGCGTTGCACGCGGCCTTGCTCGCTGCATTGAGGGTGCAGCTCGATGCGGTGTCGCTGCCGGCAACCGGGCCGTTGCCGACGCGTTCGCTGGGGGCGGATACTGAACTGCCGCCGCCGCCGCCAGTAAGCGAGCCCAGCCCGCCGAACAGGGCAAACGCGATCACCAGCACGACCACGCCGCCACAGCCGAACCGGCTGAACACCATGGGCAGAAGGCCGAACAGCATGCCGCCGCCACCGCCACCGCCGAAGCCGAGCCCGCCGCCCTGACCGCGCTGATCCTCGACATTGATGTTGGGATCGAAATCATCGAGGCGCATGGCAGGTTTCCCGGAATTCGTTGCCGATGCGGCATGAATGCGCGGCGGCCCCGGTTGTTGCAAGCGTCGCGCATTTCCCCGTGTCGGACGCGCCTGACGCCCTTTTCATAAAACGGGCGTTGATCCGGCCGCGCGGGCAGCGCATGTGCGCCCTTGATGGCCGACGCCGAACCCATGAGATCATTACGTAAGGTGGAAGCGCTGCCGCTGCCGGAGTGCGTCGCGCTGGTGCTGCAGGGCGGTGGCGCGCTTGGAAGCTATCAGGCGGGCGTGATCGAGGGACTGCAGACGCGCGGCATCGAGATCGACTGGGTCGCCGGCATCTCGATCGGCGCGGTCAACGCCGCGATTTTTGCCGGCAATCCGCCCCACAAGCGCGTCGAGATGCTCACCGCCTTCTGGGACATGGTGACATCGTCGCTCCCCAGCTTCCCGATTTATCCCGACGATCACTTGCGCGAATGGCTTCACGAATGGTCGGCCGGTTATGTGATGGCAGCGGGCGTGCCGGGCTTTTTCGCGCCGCGCATGGTCTCCCCGGTCTTCGCCGTGCCGGGCACGCCGGAGGCACTGAGCTTCTACGATTCGGCGCCGCTGAAGGAAACGCTCGATTCCCTGGTCGACTGGGATTTGCTAAACAACGGTCCGGTGCGGCTGTCGGTCGGCGCGGTCGACATCGAGAGCGGCAACTTCAACTATTTTGACACCAGGACGACGCGGATCGACGCACGGCACATCATGGCATCGGGGGCGCTGCCGCCGGGCCTGCCGCCTATCGAGATCGACGGGAAATGGTGGTGGGATGGCGGCCTCGTCTCGAACACGCCGCTGACGCACGTACTCGACAATCAGACCGAGCCGTTGCTCGCGTTCCAGGTCGATCTGTTCGCGGCGGCGGCCGACCGGCCAAGGACGATCATGGACGTCGCCGCGCGCGAGAAGGAGATCCGCTTCTCCAGCCGCACGCGCCAGGTGTCGGACCAGGTCATCCGAATCCGCAAGGACCGCGAGATCGCGCGCAAGGTGATCGCCAAGCTGCCAAAGGACCTGCGCAACGACCCCGACGTGCTTGCACTCGAGGCCGGTTCGGCGGAGCATCCGGTAAGCCTCGTCCAGCTGATCTATCGTACCAATGCCTGGGAGGGCGGATCACGCGATTTCGAATTCTCCGCCCGCACGATGCGTGAGCATTGGCATGCCGGGCGTGAAGCGGTCGCCGAAACCATGATCAATGCGCGTCTGGTCGCGGCCAATATCGAAACCGGCAAGACAGCGGCATTCGACCTGACGGCGAAACCCCCGACCATCTGACTTTCAACCACGGAGAACCCCATGTTCCTGAAGGGCAAGAGCGCGATCATCACTGGTTCCACCTCGGGTATCGGCCTGGCCTATGCCAAGGCGCTGGCGGGCGAGGGCGCGAGCATCATGATCAACGGCTTCGGCGACGCCGCCGCGATCGAGACCGAGCGCGCCGCGCTGGAAGCGACCAGCGGGGCGAAGGCGCTGTACGACGCGGCGGACATGACCGATCCGGCGGCGATCGCCGCGATGGTCAAGCGTTGCCATGACGAGCTTGGCGGGCCGGACATCGTCATCAACAATGCCGGCATCCAGTTCGTGTCGCCGATCGAGGATTTCCCGCACGACAAGTTCGAGGCGATCATCAAGATCAATCTGACGTCGGCATGGTACATGATGCAGGCGGCGGTGCCTTATATGAAGGCCGCGAACTGGGGCCGGATCATCTCGACCGCCTCAGCGCATTCGCTGGTCGCGAGCCCGAACAAGAGCGCCTATGTGATGGCCAAGTTCGGTATCGCCGGCCTGACCAAGACGATCGCGCTGGAAACGGCAACGAACGGCATCACCGTCAACTGCATTTCGCCGGGCTATGTCTGGACGCCCTTGGTGGAGAACCAGATCCCCGACACGATGAAGGCGCGCGGGCTGAGCCGCGAGCAGGTGCTAAACGACGTGCTGCTCTCCGCCCAACCGACCCGCGAGTTCGTGACGCCGGAACAGGTCGCGGCGCTCGGCCTGTTCCTGTGCCGCGACGAGGCGAAGTCGATCACCGGCGCCAACCTGTCGGTCGATGGCGGCTGGACCGCCGCCTGAGGGAACCACCTTGTATTCTCCCGGGTTGGCAAGGCGAGCGGGGCGTGGTTAGCTGCGCCCCTGCTGAAGAAAGAACCGGTCGCTTGAAAAGACTATCCCTCGGCCTGTGCGGCTGCGCCCTTCTTGCCGGTTGTGGCGGCAAGTCGGACAAGCCTGTCGAGGTCGCCGGGGCCGCGCCACCGGCCCCCCCAGCGATCGTGGCGGTGACGACGCCGCCACCCTTGCCCGTGACGCTCAAGGTCGCGAGCATGGACTGGCACCAGGTCGCGACCGACAAGGACCGCGAGCGGCTTCGTACCTGGCGCAATGCGTGGATCACGGCGCTGGGCAAGATCAAGGCGGCTGGCCGGTCCGCGGATCTGACTGGGCAGGGCGCGCTGTTCGATCCCGATCGCGCGCTCAGCAATGCGTCGCCGCCGCCGGGGCGCTATCGCTGCCGCGTGTTCAAGCTTGGCGCCAACGGCACGGCAATGCGCGATTTCACGGCCTACCCGCCCTATGAATGCCGCATCAACGATGAGGGCGAAGTCTCAAGCCTCTACAAGGTCGGTGGATCGCAGCGGCCGATCGGCCTGCTCTTCCCGGATGGCGGCGCGCGCATGGTGTTCCTGGGCACGATGATGTTCGGCGACGAGAAGAAGCCGATGGACTATGGTCGCGACGATGGCCGCGATATGGCCGGCTATATCGAGCGGGTCGGCGACAAGCGCTGGCGGCTGGTGCTGCCCTGGCCGAAGTTCGAGTCGATCGTCGATGTGGTGGAGCTAGTGCCGGCGGACTAGAGGCGCAGCCCGAACTTCCTCACGATCCACTGATAGAGCTCCGGCGACTTGTCCCGGACCTCCACGCGCGAAAAGGGCGGGCGCGTCAGCGTGCCGAACAGCACGGCACTCACCGTCATCGCGAAGAACTCGATCGGGTGGCTGAACATGTAAGATTGCGCCGGATAGAGCCCAGACGCTCGTGCTTGCGCATAGAAGCCAAGCACATCCTTGTTCCGATATCCGTCGCTCAGGCGCAGCAGGTGATAGCGGTGCAGCAGTTCGTGCAGCAGCACCGGATTGTCGGGCGGCACCGCGCGCCGTTCGAAATGCACTCCGTCCGGGCCAATACGCGACATGCTGCCGGGCATCGTGTCGACGGTGATCCGCTCGTTCGCGAAGAAGGCGATGATCGCCGGGTCGATCGGCAGCGCCTCGACCAGCGCGATCTGCGCGGCCAGCGCCGCGGCGATCCGCGGCGTTTCGGGTGCGCCCTGCCAGTCGATCGGGAAACGCGGTTCCAGCGCCCGCGCTGGGACGGGTGGCAACACCAGCGCGCAAAAGCCTACCGCCAGCAGATCGCGACGGCGCAAGGACATCAGCAGCCGCCCACTGCCTCGTCGGGGTGAAGCGCGGTCGCGTCTTCCCGTCGCTCGGGGCGGATATAGATGGACGACAGCTGCGGCAGCGCCGCCTTGAGGTCGGTCTCGATCGCCTCGATCAGCAGCTCTGCCTCGCCCATGGTGAGCGAATCCTGGAAATCGGCACTGATCGCGACGAAGATCCGGTCGGGCGCGGTGTGCAGCGTGCGGACATGGTTGACCCAGGTGATCTCCTTGCGCGCATCGACGATCTTGCGAACCTGCGTGACGACGGCGGGATCGGCGCCTTCGCCGATCAGCAGCCCCTTGGCCTCACGCGCCAGCAGCGCGGCGACCACGCCGAGCAGCACGCCGATCGCGATCGAGGCGAGGCCGTCGATGCGCGGGTCGCCCCAGGCATGGCTCGCCCATACGCCGATAGCAGCGATCAGCAGACCGGCGAGAGCGGCCGAATCCTCGAATAGCACGATGAAGCCTGCCGGGTCCTTCGAGGCGCGCACCGCCTGCCACCAGCTCGTGCCGCGAACCGAGCCGGCGAATTCGCGCATGGCAAAGATCCAGGATGCGCCTTCCATCGCGAAGGCGACCGCCAGCACGACATAGTTGATCGTCGGATCGCGGAGCGGCTCGGGCTCTGCGATATGCACCCAGCCCTCATAGATCGAGATGCCGGCGCCGACCGCGAAGATCAGGATCGCGACGACGAAGCTCCAGAAATACAGCTCCCGCCCATAGCCGAAAGGATGATCAACATCGGGTGGGCGCTTTCCGCGCTTCTGGCCGTACAGCAGCAGGACCTGGTTGAGGCTGTCGACGACCGAATGGAATCCCTCGGTCAGCATCGAGGAGGAACCGGAGACGGCGGCCGCGACGAATTTGGCGACCGCAATGCCAAGATTGGCCGCCAGCGCCGCATAGATGACGAGATTGGAGCCGTGCTTCGTCGCCGCCAATATGAAGCTCCCTTGCTGCGGCGCATCATGCGCCCGGACCGGCATGGCCGACAAGCGGGATAACGGAAATGCCCGCCGACGTATCCGTCGGCGGGCATCCTTTCCTCCCCAGGAAACTTTCAAGGCGCCGCTCGAGCGGCTTCCAAACGTCGAATAGTTTACAAAGGGCCGCCTGGAGGCGCTGCCCAGAAGGGGGCTCTAGTGCCGGAAGTCGGCGAAGTCAGGCGGGTCCCATGTGCTGGCGATGTCTTACTGTCGCGCCCACGCCCAGAACTTCTGAAATTCTGTAAAATATTGACAAACTCGCTGGCGCTGCGGAAGAGGGCAGTCGGAGGGCGGGGCATATGGCGGACAGAAAACTCTTTGCCGGGCACGCGGTGCGGCGGCTGCGCCGGCAGGCGGGGCTGACCCAGGCGGCGATGTCCGACGTGCTGGCGATCTCGCCCAGCTATCTCAATCTGGTCGAACGCAACCAGCGGCCCTTGTCTGCGTCGTTGCTGGTCAAGCTGGCCGAAAGCTTCGATTTCGATCCGCGTGCCCTGGCTGCAGGCGAACCGGGTGGCGGAGAGTCCGCGATCCGGCGGCGATTGGCGGACCCGATGTTCGCCGATCTGGAGATCGACCGGAACGAGGTCGAGGAGTGGCTGGCCGGCGCGCCGGGTGGAGCGGAGGCATTTGCCCGCGCCTATGACCGGATCGGGTCGGGCATCGCGCCCGGCGAGGCCGGCGCGACCGATCCGATCGCTGAAGTGCGGCGCGAGATCGAGCGGTGGCGCGGGCATTTCGCGGATCTGGACGTTGCCGCGGAGAAGCTTGCGGACGAACTCAGGCTCGGTGCGGGCGATCTCTACGGCGCCATCGCCGAGCGGCTGCGGGTCAAGCACCAGCTTACCATCCGCATCCTGCCGGTCGATGTGATGCCGGACCTGCTGCGCCGGCTCGATCTCCATGCCCGGCAATTGCAGCTGAGCGAGATGCTCGACCCGGCATCGCGCACCTTTGCCGTCGCCTTTCAGCTTGCCCAGATCGAAGCGCGGGGTGAAATCGATGCGCTTGCAAAGGGGGCGAGCTTTACCGATCGCGCGGCGGAGCGGCTCTATCGACGCCATCTCGCCAGCTATTTCGCCGCCGCCGTGATGATGCCCTATGCACGGTTCCTCCGTGCCTGCGAGGCCACCGGCTATGATCTGGAACTGCTCCAGCGACGTTTCGGCGCCGGGTTCGAGCAGGTTGCACACCGGCTGTCGACCCTGCAGCGCGTCGGCGCGCGGGGCTTGCCCTTCTTCATGGTACGGGTCGACCGCGCGGGGCAGGCGTCGAAGCGCTTTTCGGGCGCGAGCGGTTCGCCCCTGGGCGAGGCCGAGGGGCGCTGCCCACTCTGGCGTATTCACCATGCGTTCGATCGGCCGGGCAGTCTCGCCGTGCAACTGGTGGAGCTGGAGGGCGGCGCGCGCTGGCTGACCATTGCGCGAACGGTGGCGCCGCAGGGCCGCCGCTACGGCGCGGTGCCTGCCGAGTTCGCGATCGGGCTGGGCGTGGCGGCGGAGTTTGCCGGTACCCTTGCCGCGGCGCGAGGGATCGACCTGAAGGGGGAGGCAACGCCGATCGGCCTTGGTTGTCGCGCTTGCCTGCGCGAGCGTTGCCCGCAACGAGCCGCGCCGCCCATCGGGCGGGCGTTGCTCATCAACGAGCGCGAGCGCGGCGTGTCGCCCTTCACCTTCGGTGGCGATTGAGTCAATAAGTTGCAAATTTACTAACGACTTTGGCAGGCTGTGACAGATTAACGCGCTTATCCGGCGCGCACAGGGTTCGGAGCTTGTCAATTTGTGTACTTATCCTCGCACATCACCAAGTGAGGGACGTAATCGTGACCTACCAAAGCGACATCGCGCAGATCGGCCAGCTCATCGGCGGCAAGAACGGAACATGGGACGGGATCGATGCCGAAGCCGTGGCGCGCATGCGTGTCCAGAACCGCTTCAACACCGGGCTGGATATCGCGCGCTACACCGCCGCGATCATGCGCAAGGACATGGCAGCGTATGATGCCGATCCGGCCAACTACACTCAGTCGCTCGGCTGCTGGCACGGCTTTATCGGCCAGCAGAAGATGATCGCGATCAAGAAGCATTTCGGCTCGACCGAGCGGCGCTATCTCTATCTGTCCGGCTGGATGATCGCGGCCTTGCGTTCCGAATTCGGCCCGCTGCCAGATCAGTCGATGCACGAGAAGACCTCGGTCCCGGCGCTGATCGAGGAACTCTACACCTTCCTCCGCCAGGCCGATGCTCGCGAGCTCGGGATGATGTTCCGCGAGATCGACGCGGCGCGCGAGGCCGGCGACCAGCTCAAGGAAAAGCAGCTGCTCGCTGCGGTCGAGAACCACCAGACTCATGTCGTGCCGATCATCGCGGATATCGATGCCGGTTTCGGCAATGCCGAGGCGACCTATCTGCTGGCGAAGAAGATGATCGAGGCCGGCGCCTGCGCGCTGCAGATCGAGAACCAGGTCTCGGACGAGAAGCAGTGCGGCCATCAGGACGGCAAGGTCACAGTGCCGCACGAGGACTTCCTGGCGAAGGTCCGTGCCTGCCGCTACGCGTTCCTGGAGCTGGGCGTCGAGGATGGCATCATCGTCACGCGGACGGATTCCCTCGGCGCGGGCCTGACCAAGCAAATCGCGTTCAGCAAGGAGCCGGGCGATCTGGGCGACCAGTATAACGCCTTCCTCGATTGCGAGGAGATCACCCCCGAGAACGCGCGCAGCGGCGATGTCGTGATCAACCGCGACGGCAAGCTGATGCGGCCGAAGCGGCTGGCGTCGAACCTCTACCAGTTCCGCGCCGGATCGGGCGAGGATCGCTGCGTGCTCGACAGCATCACCTCGCTGCAGAACGGCGCGGACCTGTTGTGGATCGAGACCGAGAAGCCGCATATCGAGCAGATCGCCGGCATGGTCGACCGCATCCGCGAGGTCATTCCCAACGCCAAGCTGGTCTATAACAACTCGCCGTCGTTCAACTGGACCTTGAACTTCCGGCAGCAGGTGTACGACGCCTGGGCCGGGGAGGGCAGGGACGTCTCGGCCTATGACCGGGCCCGCCTGATGAGCGTCGAGTATGACGGAACCGACCTGGGCGACGAAGCCGATGAGCGCATTCGCACCTTCCAGTCCGAGAGCGCGCGCCGGGCGGGCATCTTCCACCACCTGATCACGCTGCCGACCTATCACACGGCCGCGCTGTCGACCGATAATCTCGCCAGGGAATATTTCGGCGAGGCCGGCATGCTCGGCTACGTCCTGGGCGTGCAGCGACAGGAGATCCGCCAGGGCATCGCCTGTGTGAAGCACCAGAACATGTCGGGCTCCGACATTGGCGACGACCACAAGGAGTATTTCGCCGGAGAGGCAGCGCTGAAGGCCGGCGGCGCGCACAACACGATGAACCAGTTCGCGGCTTAGGCTTGCTGTGAGAAATGGCCCGGGGCGGAAGTCTCGGGCTGTTTTTTCGAGAGTCGTCATGCTGAGGCTGTTTCAGCATCCGGGCGGGAAGATTTGAATCGCTCGCCACCCCTGCGACGTCGATTTCGTGCGGGGCGCTCATGCCAATCGTCCAGAGAGCCGCTGATCGAAGGAGGATCTCGCGCCTCCTGGTGCTCCCGCGACGCGCGACAGCCCAGATGACGATGGCGGATCGGGTCTAGATCTTCAGCAGCAGGATCGGCACGAGGACGCCGGCCACCAGCATGATCGTCGATACTCGCCGTGTCGCGCGGTTGTTGAGCGCGATGATCATGCCCAGCAATGCGGACAGGATGAGTCCGATCGACATCAGTACCGCGAAGATCTTGAAGGGCAGCGCGGAAGGCTTTGGTTTTTGCGGGGCCTTTGCGGCGGGCTTCGCCGCCGGCTTGGCATGATCGTCGGCACCTTCCGCCTTCGCCTGGGGCAGCCGGTCGTCCTTGTGGACGCTGGCCAGCCAGACGATCCAGCTCGGTGGCGTTCCGCCCCAGCCCTTCTCCTCCTGCAGGCGGAACGTCTGCAACGCGCCGCTGAGCGAGAAGAAGATGATCGCGGGGGCCAGAAACATCCCGATATAGAGATGATAGCGCCGCAGGGACTGCTGGGTCTTGGGTCTCATGAGAACCGCCCCTAGCCCGCGCATCGGGGCGGCGGCAAGCGCGGTGCGACGCCATATTGCTCGGATCCTCGGCTCGGCGGCTCCGACCCTGTTCCTCCCTGTTCCTCCCTGTTAATTCATGTTTTTCATCTTTTGCGCGGAATTGCCGGATTTTCCTCAAAATATGGAAGCTTTATCAATTGCTTGTGGCGAAAACCTCTCATTCTGAACCGGGCGAAATCGCGGCATAACAGGGTGCCTTTCGACATCATCGACGTAAAGGGTGCGGGTTCGTACCGCGCCGCGGACTTTATGCCCTTGCCGGCACGGTTGAATCGATGCCGCCCGCTGCGCCCTGACGCTGAATTTGCGCGAGCCAGCGCGCGCGCAGCGTGGCCGGCCGCGTCGGGTAGCGAGCGTCGAGGACAGCGGCGACGACGATGCGATCGAGGCGGAAGCTGCGGAAATCCTCACGCAGTTCGCACCATGCGATCAGCGCGCGGGCGCTGTCGTGATAGCCGATCAGCGCGGGCCACACGGTGCGGTCGCTCGGCGTGCCGTCCTGCGCGCGGTAGGAAAGGGCGATCTTGCGCCCCGCGCGGATCGCCCTGCGCAACATGGTCGCGTCGACCGAATCCTCGGGCATCTTCCATGCCGGTGGGGTCCGCGCGGCAGGATCGTCGACCAGCGCGCGCATCTCGGCGGGCACTACCGCGGCGATCTTGGCGATCAGATTGCGCGCGGCATTGGCCAGCGCCAGATCGCCATGCCCAGCCACCCACTGAGCGCCGAGCACCGCCGCTTCCACTTCCTCGGGATTGAGCATCAGCGGTGGCAGGTCGAAGCCGCCTTCGAGGACATAGCCGATCCCGGCCTCGCCCCGGATCGGCACGCGCTGTGCCATAAGCGCGGCGATGTCGCGATAGACCGATCGTTTCGACGTTTCGAGTTCGGCGGCGATTCCGTCAGCCGTGATCGGCCGGCGCTCGCGGCGCAGTATCTGGACGATCTCGAACAGGCGGTCGGCGCGGCGCATGACGGGGTCCTAGTGACAGGCTGCTGCCACCATGCTGGCAGCAGGGTGGCAGTATGTCGACTCCCGCAACCAAGGGAGACCATCATGCTCAAGACCTATCATGGCAGCTGCCATTGCGGCGCGGTCGCGTTCGAGGCGGACCTCGATCTCGAGGCCGGCACGGGCCGGTGCAATTGTTCGATCTGCACCAAGCGTCGCGCCTGGGGCGTGAACATCAAGCCCGACGCCTTCCGCCTGTTGCAGGGCAGTGAGCTATTGTCCGACTATCAGTTCGGCACGCTGTCCGGTCATCACCGCTTCTGCGGCAAATGCGGGTGCGCGCCGTTCGGCGACGGCCATGTCGAACAGATCGGCGGCGATTTTGTCAGTATCGCGGTGAACTGCCTCGACGACGCGACGCCTGAGGAGCTGGCGGATGCGCCGGTGAATTACGCGAACGGTCGCGACAATCTCTGGTGGGAGAAACCCGCGGTGACTTCTTATTTATGAGTTTCTTCCTCTGCAGTGGGAGTTTTGCCTGGAGTCGGGTCAATCATGCCCCCGGCATGATTGAGAAATGCCCGGGGGGCATTTCTACCTTTCGCCAGTCAAAACTGATACGAAGCCTTCTGAGCGGAGCGAATTAGGCGAAGTTGGTGAGGGGCTCCGGGAGCTATCGATGGCTCCCGGAGCCCCTCACCAAGCTTCGCTATCCTCTCCCAAAGGAGAGGAAAACGGTTATCGCGCCCCGCCCGTCACAGCTTCACGAACGCCAGCGAGTTGTTCGGATTCATCGGGATGACGAGTTGGTTCGCTTCCACGTCAAGGCACATCGACGCAGCACTTGGGATGCCGGTCGCGATCAGCTGCGGCGGCTGCCCCGGGCGGATCCGCGAGACGCCGCCATTGATGACGCTGCTCACATATTTGGTGCCGTCGGGCATGATGACCAGGCCGTCATTGCCCGGCTGCGCTGCCTTCTCGGTCTTGATGAGCTTGGCGGACGGCGAGAAGGTCAGCACCGAATCGTCGCCGATATTCACCACGACGATATTGCCGTCATTGTCGATCTCGACGCCGTTCGGGCGCGACAAGGGCGCGCCTTCCAGGAACACCGAGGTCTTGCCGTCGGTGGTGATCTTGTAGATCCGCCACGGCGTCTGGGCATCGGCGCTGCCGGTCTGCGATCCGTAGATGGTGCCGTCCTTGGCGATGGCGATGTCGTTGAGCCAGGCGACGTCGGGGCTTGCGATCTCGCCCGCGGGCGCGCCGGTCTTCAGATCGAACATGCGAATGACCGAAACGCGCTTCGCCCCGTCCGCCGTGTCACCGTCACTATCGGCGAGGTACAGCTTGCCGTCATGCACGACGCTGCCGAAAGGCTGATTGAGCACGAGGCCGTTACGCGTGGCCCCGATCCATTTCGATGTGTGGACCGACCCGTCATGGTTGATCAGCGAGACGAAGCCATCGTTCGGGGCCTCTTTCTGGCCGGCGCCGCGGTTGACCGCGAGAATGAGCTTGCGCGTCGGATCATAGCTGCAGCTCTCGGCATTCACGAGCGCGCCATAGACCTTCACATGGGGCGACATGGGATCGAACTTGCCGTCCGCGGTCACGCCAAGAGGGGTTCCGGCAGAAAAGGGCTGTGCCGCCGCCGGGGCAGGGGCCTGTTGCGCCTGTGCCGACGTGCCGGCCAGCAGCAGCGCAGTGAGTGCCACCGCTAAAACGGTCTTCATATCCTCGTCCTCCCATAAGGTTTGAAATCAGGCGCCGGCGTTGGTCAGCCGATCGAGTTGCCCCTCAGACAAGTCCAGGCCGATCGACCCGGCAAGCTCTTCCATTTGCGCGACGCTCGTCGCGCTGGCGATCGGCGCGGTGACGCCGGGTTGCGCGGCGAGCCACGCAAGCGCGATCTGTGCGAGCGTCGAACCCGTTTCGGCGGCGACCTCGTCCATCGCGGCCAGCACGGCCTTGCCCTTGCCCTTGCCTTCCAGCAGATCGCCCATGCGCCCACCACGCACGCTTTTGCCGAGATCATCGGCCGACCGGTATTTGCCGGTCAGAAAGCCTGAAGCGAGCCCGTAATAGGGCACCACGCCGATATCGTGGACGACGCAGAAATCCTGCAACTCGCCCTCGAACTTGTGGCGGCTGACCAGATTATATTCGGGCTGCAGCACCTGGTAATGCGGCAAGCCGTGCGACTTCGCCGCGTCGTTTGCCGATTTCAGGCGCATGGCACCGAAGTTCGATGCGCCCAGCGCACGGATCTTGCCCGCGTCGATCAGCTTGGCGAACGCGGCGAGGGCATCCTCCTGCGCCACCGAGTCATCGTTCTGATGCGCGAAATAGAGGTCGATCTGCTCGACGCCGAGCCGCTTGAGCGATGCGTCGGCCGCCGCGGCGATGCGCGACGGCGCCAATTTGGCGCCGCCCTCACCGTCGAGCATGCCGACCTTGGTGGCGACGAGCACCTTGTCGCGCTTCCCGCTGCCGCGCAGCCATTCGCCGATCACGCTTTCGGATTCGCCGCCTTTGTGGCCCGGCACCCAGGCGGAATAGACATCGGCGGTGTCGATCATCGTGCCGCCCGCGGCGACAAAGGCATCGAGCACGGCAAAGCTGGTCGCCTTGTCGGCGGTCCAGCCGAAGACGTTGCCCCCGAGTACCAGCGGGGCGATGTGGAGATCGGTCGCACCCAGGCGGCGAAGGTTCGTCATTGTGCTTCCTCTTCGGTCTCGTTCGCGGAAACGGCGTTCATGTCGACGCTGTTGGCATCGAGCATCGCGGCCGCGTCGTTCAGCGCCCGCGCTTCGGCTGGCGTCGCCGCGCCGGGCGTGTCGCCGCCGCTGCCGCAAGAGGCAAGCAACAATGCACCGGCCAAAAGCGTGCCGGACCTGAGCCAGGCCATCCGCGTCTCCGTTCGTCCAGAGTTTGTCGAAGGGCCGTCCGGCCTGGCAATGTCAAAGTTGCAAAGGAAACACTTCGACACGATCGGGACGAACGACCCGCGATATCAGTCCTCGATCTCGCTACCGGCAGCCTTCATCGCATTGCCGGTCTTGTCGAGCGCTGAATCGGTCTTGTTGCCGATCACGGCGCCGGCATTGTCGATCGACGCCTCGGCGGCTCCCAGTGCGCGGTCCGCGGCGGCGCCCGTATCGGAGATGGCTTCGCTCATCGTCGCATTGGTGTCGGCGGCAATGGTGTCGGCGGCCTGGGCGGTCTCGTTCTGCGCCTTGGGGCTGCAGGCGGCGAGGCCCAGGGCAGCGGACAGGGCAAGCGGCAGGACCAGGAATTTCGTCATCTCAGGTTCCTCTTGTCTGGTGCGCCCCAGCATCGGGCGCGTCGTGGAGAACGCTATCGAAGGCCCCCGACGCACGCAATCCGCTTCGGTTCCCGGCTTGCGTCGTTGACCTCATATAAAGATATCTTTATATGTACTTCCACCATGACCCTGGCCCTCGACATATTCCGCGCGCTTGCCGACGGCACCCGCCTGCGCATTCTCGCGCTGCTGCGGTCGATGGAGCTGTCGGTTGGCGAGCTGGCACAGGTGCTCGGGCAAAGCCAACCGCGCGTCAGCCGCCATGTGAAGATCCTGTGCGACGCCGGCCTGGCCGAACGGCGCAAGGAGGGCAGCTGGGTATTCGTGGCGCTCGGTGCGGCCTCGCGGGTCGATCCCGTGCTCGCCTCGCTCGATCATTGGGGCAAGCTGGAACCCGATCACTGGGCGGTCGCCGATGCGGCGCGGCTGGCCGCGGTGCGTGCCGATCGCGCCTCCTCCGCCGCCGGCTGGTTCGAGGCCAATGCCGGGCAGTGGGACGCGATCCGATCGCTCCACATCGCCGAAAGCGAAGTCGAGGCCGCCATGTCCGCCGTGTTGGGGGATACCCCGATCGGCCAGCTCATCGATATCGGCACCGGCACCGGCCGGATGCTGGAATTGTTCGCTGGCCGCGCGAAACAGGCGCTCGGTATCGATCGCAGCTCCGAAATGCTCCGGCTGGCCCGCGCGAAGCTGTCGGAACGCGGCCTGCTGAACACCGAATTGCGCCAGGCCGATCTCTATGCGCTGCCGCTCGGCGATGGCGAGGCGGATGCGGCGATCCTGCATCATGTGCTCCATTTCGCGCAGCAGCCGGGCGCAGCGATCGCGGAGGCGGCGCGGGTGCTGTCGGTTGGCGGGCGGCTGCTGATTGCCGATTTCGCGCCGCACGACCGCGAGGAATTGCGCACGCGGGACGCGCATACCCGGCTCGGCTTTTCCGACGAGCAGATTGCGGCCTGGTTCGACGCGAGCGGGCTGACCCCCGCCCGCACCGAAACACTGGAAGGTGGCGAGCTGACGGTGAAACTCTGGCTCGGCCGCAAGGCGTCGACACAAAAACAGATACCGGTACGAGAGGTTAAGGCAGCATGACGACTCAGAACCCGCAAAGCGAAGCGCGTCGCGCCCAGGCGTCGCCGTTGTTCGCTGATCTCGCGGGCGATGCACAGGTATCGTTCGAATTCTTCCCGCCCAAGACGCCCAAGATGGAAGAAACCTTGTGGGACGCGGTGAAGACGCTCGAGCCGCTCCAGCCCCGCTTCGTTTCAGTCACCTATGGCGCCGGCGGATCGACCCGCGAGCGCACCCATGCGACCGTAGCGCGCATCCAGCGCGAGACGTCGCTGGCCGCCGCCGCTCATCTCACCTGCGTCGAGGCGAGCAAGGCCGAGATCGATCAGGTCGCCGAGGAATATTGGGCGGCCGGGATTCGGCACATCGTCGCACTGCGCGGTGACCCGCCCGTTGCCGGCGCGAAGTTCGCGGCGCATCCCGACGGTTACGAGAATGCGGCGGCCTTGGTCGCCGGCCTGAAGAAGCTCCACCCGTTCGAAATCTCGGTAGCGGCTTATCCCGAATGCCACCCGGATTCGCCCGACGCGACGGCGGACATCGACAATCTCAAGCGCAAGCTGGATGCCGGCGCGAACCGCGGCATCACGCAATTCTTTTTCTCGCCCGAGGCGTTCTTCCGTTTCCGCGACCGCGTCGCGGCGGCCGGCATCACGGCGGAGATTGTGCCGGGCATCCTGCCTGTTTCCAACGTCGCGCAGACCCGCAAATTCGCGGCGATGTGTGGGGCGGAGATTCCCGACTGGATGGACCGGCTGTTCGAAGGGCTCGACGACCACCCCGCCGCACGCCAGCTCGTCGCGGCGACCGTCGCTGCGGAAATGTGCCGTCGGCTCTATGCCGGCGATGTGCGCAGCTTCCATTTCTACACGCTCAACCGCGCCGAGCTGAGCTTTGCGATCTGCCACATGCTGGGCCTGCGCGCGAAGGCGCCGGCGCACGAAGCGGCCGCCTGAGGGACATGACCATGACTGCACGCGAAAGATTATTGGCCGAAGCCGCCAAGCGCATCCTGATCACCGACGGCGCCTTCGGCACGGAGATCCAGAACTGGAAGCTGAACGAGGCGGATTATGCCGGCACGCTCGGCCTGGCCAAGGACCAGAAGGGCAATAACGACATCCTCGCGCTGACCAAGCCCGAGGTGCCGGAGACGATCACCCGCGAATATCTCGACGCGGGGTCGGACATCGTCTCGACCAACACCTTCAGCGCGAACGTGATCAGCCAGGCTGACTATGCCGCGGAGAGCCTGGTCAAGGAGATCAACATCGCCTCGGCGCAGATCGCGCGCCGACTCGCCGACGAATATGAAGCGAAGGATGGCCGTCCGCGCTTCGTGGCCGGCGCGATCGGGCCGACCAACAAGACCCTGTCGCTGTCGCCCGACGTCAACGATCCCGGCTTTCGCGAGATCGATTTCGATTATCTCAAGAATGTCTATCGCGAGCAGATCGATGCGCTGCTCGACGGCGGGGTGGACTTCATCCTGATCGAGACGGTGTTCGATACGCTCAACGCCAAGGCTGGCGTCATGGCGGCACTCGAGGCAGCGGACGATCTCCGCCGCGACGTGCCGATAATGCTGTCGATGACCCTGACCGACCTGTCTGGCCGCAATCTCTCCGGCCACACGGTCGAGGCATTCTGGCACGCGGTGCGACACGCCAAGCCGATCACGATCGGGCTCAACTGCTCGTTCGGGGCGGAACAGCTTCGCCCGCATGTGCGCACCCTGAGCGACATCGCCGACACGCTGATCATGGTCTATCCGAATGCCGGACTACCGAATGAGCTTGGCGAATATGACGAGCAGCCGGTGACCACCGCCGGGCTGGTACGCGAATGGGCGGCGAACGGCCAGGTCAACATCCTGGGCGGCTGCTGCGGATCGACCCCGGCGCATATCGCCGCGATCGCCAAGGCGGTGGCCGAACTCGCCCCGCGCACGCCGGTCGTGCCGCCGGTGAAGACCCGGCTGGCGGGCCTCGAACCGATGACCATGGCGGCATAACTTTCTCACCCCTCCCGCTTGCGGGAGGGGCAAGGGTGGGCTCGCGCTCTCCCCCAGACGATACCGCCCGCGACTAGCCGGGCGCCCACCCCCAACCCCTCCCGCAAGCGGGAGGGGGGAAGAAGAAAAACATGGCATCTGCTCCCTCCTCCGCCCAATTCGTCAATATCGGCGAGCGCACCAACGTCACCGGATCGGCGCGCTTCAAGAAGCTGATCATGGCCGGCGATTATCCCGCCGCGGTCGAGGTCGCGCTGCAGCAGGTGGAATCGGGCGCCCAGGTGCTCGACGTCAACATGGACGAGGGGCTGCTCGATGCGGAGGTGGCGATGACCACCTTCCTGAAGCTGATCGCTGCCGAGCCCGATATCGCGCGCATTCCCTTCATGATCGACAGTTCGAAATGGTCGGTTATCGAGGCCGGGCTGAAATGCGTGTCGGGCAAGCCGATCGTGAATTCGATCAGCATGAAAGAAGGCGAAGCTCAGTTCCTGTCTCAAGCCAAGAAGGTCATGCAATATGGTGCCGCCGTCGTCGTCATGGCGTTCGACGAGGTAGGTCAGGCGGATACGAAGCAGCGTAAAGTCGAAATCTGCGAACGTGCCTATAACCTGTTGATGGGCATCGGCTTTCCGCCTGAGGACATCATCTTCGATCCCAATATCTTCGCGGTCGCGACGGGGATCGAGGAGCATAATAATTACGGCAACGACTTCATCGAGGCGTGCAGGGAGATCAAGGCTCGGCTGCCGCATTGCCACATCTCGGGCGGCCTTTCGAACCTGAGCTTCTCGTTCCGG
>Ga0247737_1000266_pt1 | contig 19406 bp, 18 predicted proteins | sample UWRJL028104C2_FD_180937 | JGI IMG/M metagenome (GOLD analysis project Ga0247737, IMG submission 180937) | Plant litter microbial communities from Arlington Agricultural Research Station in Wisconsin, United States - UWRJ-L028-104C-2 | ecosystem: Environmental > Terrestrial > Plant litter >...
CGTCGAAGGGGAGGCGGCGGAAACAATCCGCTAGACCGTCAGCCCCTGGAGCAGCTTCGGCACATCGCCCGATTCGCCCCGCGCCTCGGCCATGAAGCGGTCCTTGAGAGGGGGCAGCTTCTGCACTGCCGAGAGGCCGAAGCGGCGCACGGCGGAGGCAGTGCGGCCGGGGATGCCGAACAGTCGCGTCAGGCCGTCGGTGGCGGCGGCGACCATCAAGATGTCGAGGCTGCGCCAACGTTCGTAACGGGCGAGAAGTTGCGGGTCGCCGAGATCCAGGCCCAGGCGTTTGCCCTCCACCAGCACCTCGACCAGCGTCGCGACGTCGCGGAAGCCGACATTGACGCCCTGGCCGGCGATCGGGTGGATGCCGTGCGCCGCGTCGCCGACCAGAGCGAGCCGGTCCGCGGTGATGGTCGCGGCATGGTGGAAGCCGAGCGGGTAGCTGGAGCGGGCGCCGAGCGGGCCGAGCTTGCCCAGGAAACCGCCCATTTTCTTCTCCGCCTCGGCGAGGAACCCGCGATCGGAGAGTTTCATCATGCCCGGTGCCTCGTCGCGGCGCACCGACCAGACGATCGCCGAACGATGGCCATGATCGTCGTCGTTCAGCGGCAGGATCGCAAAGGGGCCCTTCGGGTAGAAGATCTCATAGGCGATATTGTCGTGGCTGACCTCGTGGTGAAGCGAGGTGACCAGCGCGGCGTGATCATAGGTCCAGCGCGCGACCTTCAACCCGGCCGATTCGCGCGTCGGCGAATTGCGGCCTTCGGCAGCGATCAGCAGCGGCGCAGTGACGACCGCGCCCGAATCGAGCGTGACGGTAACGCCGTGCGCGCCGCGATCGACCGCGATCGCGCGGCTCTTCATGCGGACATCGACGCCTGGTGCAGCCTCGGCCGACGCGAGCAGCGCGCCGCGCAACCGCCGATTCTCGAACATGTGGCCAAGCGCCCCGCTCTCTGCGTCCGGCTCGAAATCCAGCGCGCCGGGTTCAAGCCCATCGCTGACCCGGATGCCCTGGATCGGACAACCATAACCCGCCAGCCGGTCGACCACGCCGATCGCCTCCAGCATGCGATAGGGCGCGCTGGCGATCGCCGAGGCGCGACCGTCAAATCCCGCGGCGAGAATCACCTGCGGGTCGGCGATGTCGATGACGATGGCAGTGAGGCCGTGCGCGTCGAGCGCCACGGCGAGCGCGCTGCCGACCAGGCCACCGCCCAGAATGATGACGTCCGCTTTGTCCATGGGCTCGCTCTAGCGCGCCACCGCAAGCGTGCCAATGCGTCCGCCTTGACGTCGGACTCGGCAAGAGCGATGATTCCACGCGTACAGACAGCGAACAATCGAGGACCAGATCATGGCTAGCCGGGCGCAGCCGCCCTTGTGGCGCGAGACGGTGAAGGCAGGCGCCGCACGGAGCGGGGCGCTGATCGGTGCGATGGCGATCGTCATCGCCGCGATGCTCGTGCTGGTATCGCTCGTCACCTATCATTCTGGAGATCCGTCGCTGAACACCGCCTCGGGCGGGCCCGCCGAGAACTGGCTGGGCACCCCGGGCGCCTGGACTGCGGACTTGCTGTTCGCGCTGTTCGGCCTGCCGGTTGGCGCCTTGCTGTTCACCGTCCTGATGATCGCGGTCCGCCTTTGGGCCGACGTGCCGGTCGGGCGTTGGCGCTTGATGCTGACCGCCTCGCTGGGCGGCATCGCGCTGATGGCCACGACTGGGGCACTGATCCGGGATTCGGCCGTGCACTGGCTGCCGGCAGGCTATGGCGGCATGGTCGGCATGACCCTGGCCGATCTGATTCGCTGGGGGACCGGCTTCATCGGCGATTCGGCGATTCGGTGGTGGGCCGGTTTCTCCATCGCCATTCTCACTGGCCTTGCCGGTGCCGGCGTCTGGGCGTTGAGCTTCATCATCGATATCGGTGACCGGCCGCGGCGCCTGCCCAAGCCGAAACCGATCAGAACGGAGCGGCGCACGCCCGAACAGGAGGTGTTCGCGCCCGAGCCCGAGCCCGCGCGCAAGCCGACACCGCGCCCGGTCGCGTTGCCCGATTCTCGGCCAGGACCGGTCATCGCCGAACGCAATCTCGCGCCGTCAGTCGCAAGAGCCAAGACCAAGCAGGCATCGTTCGACCTCGGCGACAATTCGCAACTGCCGCCACTCGATCTGCTCAAGCCCGCGCCGCCGGCACCGGGCGGGCCGGTCGACAAGGCGGCGCTCGAGCGCAATGCCCGGCTGCTCGAATCGGTGCTCGACGATTTCCACGTCAAGGGTTCCATTATCAACATCCGGCCCGGCCCGGTGGTGACGATGTACGAACTGGAGCCGGCATCGGGCATCAAGGCCAGCCGGGTGATCCAGCTCGCCGACGATATCGCGCGCAACATGTCCGCCATATCCGCACGCGTCGCGACCATTCCGGGCCGCACGGTGATCGGCATCGAGCTGCCCAATGTCCGGCGCGAGACGGTGGGGCTGCACGAGCTGATCGGATCGCAATCGTTCGACGACCAGTCTGCCTCGCTGCCGCTGGTGCTCGGCAAGAACATCGCCGGCGACCCCGTCATCGCCGATCTCGCGCCGATGCCGCATCTGCTTGTCGCCGGCACGACCGGGTCGGGCAAGTCGGTCGGGCTCAACTGCATGATCCTGTCGCTGCTGTACCGGCTGCGCCCGGACCAGTGCCGCATGATCATGATCGATCCGAAGATGCTCGAGCTGAGCATGTACGAGGACATCCCCCATCTGCTCTCCCCCGTCGTCACCGACCCCGCAAAGGCAGTGCGTGCGCTGAAATGGGCCGTCGAGCAGATGGAGGAACGCTATCGCATGATGTCCTCGGTCGGGGTGCGCAGCCTCGCCAGCTTCAACGAGAAGGTGCGCGCGGCACGGACCAAGGGCCAGCCGCTCGGGCGACGCGTACAGACCGGTTACGATGCCGAGACCGGCCAGCCGGTCTATGAGGAGGAGACGCTCGACTTCCAGCCGTTGCCGCAAATCGTGGTGATCGTCGACGAGCTCGCCGACCTGATGATGACGGCGGGCAAGGAAGTCGAATTCCTGATCCAGCGGCTCGCGCAAAAGGCGCGTGCGGCGGGCATCCATCTGATCATGGCGACTCAGCGCCCGTCGGTCGACGTCATCACCGGCGTGATCAAGGCGAATTTGCCGACGCGGATCAGCTTCCACGTCACTTCCAAGATCGATTCGCGCACCATCCTTGGCGAGCAGGGTGCCGAGCAGCTGCTGGGCAAGGGCGACATGCTCTATATGCCGGGGGGCAAGGGCATCGTGCGCGTGCACGGCCCGTTCGTCAGCGACGACGAGGTTCGCGCGGTCGCCGATCACTGGCGTGCGCAGGGCCGGCCCGATTATATCCAGTCTGTCACCGAGGAGCCCGAGGACGGCTTCGCGCTGGACGGTGCGCCGGACGGCGAGGATTCGGTGGAGGATCAGCAATATCGCTCCGCCATCCAGCTCGTCGTCGAGAGCCAGAAGGCCTCGACCTCCTGGCTGCAGCGTCAGCTCCGCATCGGCTACAACAGCGCGGCGCGGCTGATCGAACGGATGGAGAAGGATGGAATCGTCAGCCGCCCCGACCATGTCGGACGACGCGACGTGCTGCGCGACCGGGACGGGAACCCGCTGTAAGGCCTGCGGTTCAGAAGGGGTTCAACCCGGCGCGCATAGCGCCGGCACCTGTCTCGGGAGAATATCGTGATCCTTCGCAATCTGTCCGTGCTGGCGGCGCTCGCCGTCCCGGCACTGGTCGCAGCAGCCCCGGCCACCGGCGATCTGGCGCTCGTCCAGAACCATTTGCAGTCAGTGCAGAGCCTGACCGCCGCGTTCAGCCAGACCGACCGTGCCGGCAAGGTGCTGACCGGCACGCTCACCCTGAAGAAGCCGGGCAAGATACGCTTCCAGTACGAAAAGGGCGTGCCGATCCTGATCGTGGGCGATGGCAAAGCGCTGACCTTCATCGATTATTCGGTTAAGCAGGTGCAGCGCTGGCCGATCGGCAATTCTCCGCTCAGCATATTGCTCGACCCCAGCAAGGACATGACGCGCTTCGCCAAGGTCGTGCCGGGATTCGACCCGCGGATCATCACGGTCGAGGCGAACGACCCCAAGCATCCCGAATATGGCCGCATCACGCTTGTCTTCGTGCGCGATGCCAGCGCACCGGGCGGGCTCATGTTGCAGGGTTGGGTTGCGCTCGATTCGCAGAACAACCGCACGACTATCCGCCTGTCGAATCAGCAGTTCAACGCGCCGGTGAGCGACAGGACGTTCAATTGGAACGACCCGCGGCGGAGTTTGGGGCGAAACTGATCCTTCGTTCATAGTGGCGACAGGTTCGCGGCCCTAGAAAGACATTGCGGATGTGGGGCGGCCCGAGATTTTCCCCCTGTTGCTCGGACGACCTGCTTCCCGCCTGCGTGACGAACGCTAGGTCGGCCCTCGCTCCATGCCCCCGGAGCGAGGGCCTTTCCATTTCCGGTTCTTTCCCGTGCCGCCCCATTCCTTGTCGGCACCCTCTCCCGCCGCTACATCGCCTTGATGGCGCTCAAGATCGTTTCCTGGAACATTAACTCGGTGCGGTTCCGTATCGAGATTGTCGAACGTTTTCTGCGCGAAGTGTCGCCCGACATTTTGTGCCTTCAGGAAACCAAGGTGATCGACGGGGATTTCCCGACCGCTCCCTTTCGCGCCCTCGGCTATAACCACATCATCCTGCACGGGCAGCGCATGCATCACGGCGTCGCGATCATCAGCCGCGTGCCGCTGGTTGAGGATGATCGGTTCGACTGGCAAGCCAATCGCGAGGCGCGTCACGTCGGCGTGCGGCTCGATAACGGGATCCGGTTGGAGAATGTCTATGTGCCGGCGGGCGGCGATGTCCCCGACCGAGAGGTGAACCCGAAATTTGGGCAGAAGCTTGATTTCGTCGAGCGGATGACGCGCTGGTCGGAAGGGCTGACCGTTCCGACGGTCCTGGTCGGCGATTTCAACATCGCACCGCTCGAAGCCGATGTGTGGAGCCACAAGCAGCTGCTCGACGTGGTCAGCCACACGCCGATCGAGGTCGCGGCGCTTGACGGACTGAAGGCATCGAACGACTGGGTCGATCTCGGACGCCATTTCGTGCCCGCACCGGACCGGCTGTTCACCTGGTGGAGCTACCGTGCGAAAGACTGGCTCGCTTCGGATCGCGGCCGCCGACTGGACCATATGTGGGCCACCGCCGACGTGGCGAAGACCGCTGTGAGCCACAGTGTGTTCGAGGATTGCCGGAGCTGGCTCAAGCCCTCCGACCATATCCCCATCATGACCGAGTTCGCAGTGTGACCGCACGACGGACTGCCGAAGCAATCGACGCCCTGCGGCGCGGGTGGCCGGTCGCCATCGCGGGAGCCGATGGCATGCTCGCCTTGTTGCCGATCGAAACGACCGATCCAGCGCGGCTGGCCGCGTTCGACCCGAACGGCCGGGCATCGGTCCTGCTTAGTTCGGGTCGGGCGGCGACGCTGAAGCTCGCCAACCAGCGCGAGGCGGCGGCGCCCGATTCGCCGGTGCTGATCGAGCGCGCGCCCTGGCTCGATTTTGCCGCTGCGACGGCGCTGGCCGATCCGCAATTCGACCTGCAGACGCCACTGAAAGGTCCGTTCCGTGCCATTCCGGTCGAAGCGTCCGACGCCGCCGCCGCCGCCCTTCGGCTGGCACGGATCGGCGGGGTGCTGCCTGCCTTCTTCGCTGATCCGGACGCGACGACGGAGTTGACGCTCACGCCAGCGGATATCGACGCGCATGAGGATGCCGCCCGGCTGACCATCGCGACGCGCGCGCGCCTGCCAGTGTCAGGCGCGGAAGACACGGAGATCGTCGCCTTCCGCACACCGGAGATGCCCGGGGAGCATGTCGCGCTGCTGATAGGTGCACCGAACGGCCAGCCCCCGCTTGTTCGCCTGCACAGCGAATGCCTGACCGGGGACGTGCTCGGCAGCCTCAAATGCGATTGCGGACCGCAGCTCGACGCGGCGATCCGGGCGATTTCCGACAGCGGCTGGGGCATATTGCTCTATCTCCGGCAGGAAGGGCGCGGGATTGGCCTGATCAACAAGCTTCGCGCCTATGCGCTGCAGGATCAGGGGTTCGATACGGTCGACGCCAATACCCGGCTCGGCTTCGCGGTCGATTCGCGCAATTTCGCGGTGGCGGCGCGGATGCTCGAATTGCTCGGTCAGCGATCGGTGCGGCTACTGACCAACAATCCGGAGAAGGTCGCGCAGCTCGAAGCGGCGGGAATCAGGGTGGTCGAGCGCGTGCCGCACGTCCTGCCGGCCAACCCGCATAACGAACGCTATCTCGCGACCAAGCGCGACCGCACCGGGCATCAATTCTAGCGTGCGCTATTTCCTCGATGTCGAGTTCAACGGGTTCGGCGGGGAAATGATCTCGCTCGCGCTGGTGCCCGAAGCGGAAGACATGCCGCCTTTTTATGAAGCGGTGCGATGCGACCAGCCGACGCAGTGGGTCGCCGACCATGTCTTGCCGGTACTGGATACCGTGCCGGTGGATCGTGTCACGATGGCGCGCCGGTTCGAAGTCTATCTCGGTGGCGATCCCGATCCCGTGCTGATCGCCGACTGGCCGGAGGATATCGCCCATGCCGCGATGCTGATGGTGATTGCGCCGGGACGGCGCATGGCGCTCGACCGGATAAAGTTCGAGATGCTCGATTCGATCGGCTTCGATTCAGCCGCGATGAGCGCCGTGCCACATAATGCCTATCATGATGCAATGGCGCTGCGGGCGTACACGCTCGGGCGGGAACGCTAGAGCATCGTACGAAAGCTGGGCTCCGGTTTTCCTAGCCTGCCTACAGCGGCGAGCGTTAAATCTGATCCGTTCGTCCTGAGTAGGGATCGAGTAGCCGAAGGCGTATCGAGAGGGCGTATCGAAGGACAGGTTGTCGCTCGGAACCTGTCCTTCGATACGCCCTCTCGATACGCCGCTTCGCGGCTACTCGATGGCTACTCAGGACGAACGGCCTGTTGGTGGCTCTGATGTAATGCAAGCGGCTCTATGCAAGAAGCCGGGCGACCTCGGCAAAGTCGGCCGCGATGTCGCGCACGCCCAGCGCCCGGAGCCTGACGGCGTGATCAGGACTGCAATGCGTGCCGCCGCAAAAACCGATGACATAAGCGCCCGACGCGACCGCACCGGTCGCGCCTACCGGCGAATCCTCCAGGATCGCGCAACGCCCGATATCGACGCCCAGCGCCGTCGCGGCATGAAGATAGAGATCGGGCGCAGGCTTGCCGCGCTCGACATGCTCGCGCCCCGAGAAGATCTTGTCGCCGAACGCGTCGCGGATGCCGAGATGCTCGAGATGGCGCTCGATCCAGCGCGTCGTGCTCGACGAGGCGATCGCGCGGGGGAAATCCGCCGGCAGGCTGCGTACGAAAGCGACCGCGCCGGCGACCGCATCGAGCCCCTCCCGCATCGCCCGATCATCCTCGGCCTTGCGTGCCACATGGAAATCGTCGGGCACGGCGCGACCGATCCATCGTTCGATTGCCGCAAGAAAGTCGCCGCCCGCCAACCCCATGAAATTCGCCATGGATTCTTCGGCGGTGGTCGGATGGCCGGCACCGGTGAGGTATTCGGCGATCTGCTTGTTGCCGGCATATTCGCTTTCGAGCAGCACGCCGTCGAAATCGAAGATCAACGCGTCGACCTTCATCAGCGTGCGCCGAACAGAGCGGTGCCGACACGGACATGGGTGGCGCCCAGCGTAACTGCCGTCTCGTAATCTCCCGACATGCCCATGCTGAGCGCGGTGAGGCCATTGTCACGCGCCAGCTTGGCGAGCAGGGCGAAATAGGGCGCCGGCTCCACATCGGCCGGGGGCACCGCCATCAGCCCGGCGACTGGCAGGCCGGCCGAACGCGCTTCGGCGAGCAGATCGGGCAAGGCATCGATCGCGCAACCACCCTTCTGCTCCTCGTCGCCGATATTGACCTGAAGGAAACAATCGGGCCGCCGGCCCTGCCGCTCCATCGCCTTGGCAAGTGCCACGATCAGTGAAGAACGATCGACCGAATGAATCGCATCGAACAGTTCGACGGCCTCTTCCGCCTTGTTCGACTGGAGCTGGCCGACCAGGTGAAGTCGCACATCCGGCCATGCCTCCCGCAGCGCCGGCCATTTCGCCTGAGCCTCCTGAACGCGGTTCTCACCAAAGAGGCGCTGGCCGGCCGCGAGCACGGGCTCGATCTCCTCGGCGCTCCTGGTCTTGGATACGGCGATCAGGGCGACCGTCTCGGCCTTGCGATCGGCAAGCCGTGCCGCGCGGGTTATCGCGTCCTGCACAGTGTTGAGGCGGGTCTCGGGGTCGTCGGGCTGCATCGGCAGCGCTATAGGCAGGGGCGTGCCGCACCGCCACCCCAAGCGCCCGCCGATTCCGACGCTGTGGCTGATGACCGACGAGCGTATGGGCGATCGGCTTTGGGCGGCGATCGACGCGCTGCCTCGTGGTGCGGGCATCGTATTTCGCCATCATGCGACGGAGACCGCAACGCGTCGCGTGCTGTTTGCGCGGGTAGCACGCGTGGCAAGGCGCAAGCGGCTGACTCTGATACGGGCCGGATCGACCCCATTAGGGAATGAAGCGGGGACGCATGGGCGTGGCAGCCTGCGGCCGGGGGGCATTCGCACCTGGGCTGCACATTCGCGGGCGGAAGCGATCGCCGGCAGGCGCGCGGGTGCGGACGCGCTGTTCGTGTCGCCGCTCTATCCGACTCGATCACACCCAGGCTCGGGGACGCTCGGCCCGACACGCGCCGCGGCCATCATGCGTGGACTCGGCATACCCGCCATCGCGCTGGGCGGCATGGACGCAGCGCGATTCATCAGAGTGAAGAGGCTGGGATTCCACGGATGGGCGGCAATCGACGCCTGGCTGCCCGACTAGAAGCGGAATGCGGTTCCGACATAGACCGCCTGGCTGTCGCGGCGATCGTCCGGTGCCGGCTGGAGGCGATAATCGCGCTCGGCCTTGTAGCGGACGCCTGCCGTCACATCGAGGTTGCGGGTCAAGCGATAGGAGCCGCCGACATCGAGCGAATAAGCCGGCGCTTCCTCGACCAGCTTGGGTGCATTCGGCAGTGGCCGATCGGCGCCCGCCTTTACCCTGCCGGTAAAACGATTGCCGGAATAGCTGACACCGACATCGACTGCCTCGCGACTGCCCGGCATGCCAGCCAGATCGATCTTCGCAACGTCCCCCGACAGCGCGAACCGGCGCCATCCCACCGCGACGCCCAGATTATAGGCGATCGGCGCGATGCTGACGGAGGATGGGGCATCCAGGGCGGATCCGGTCCGTTCCGCGGCCAGCGCGGTGCGAGTCGACCGCGCACGTACCGCGACGGTGACGGCGCGATTACCGTTGCGGCGCGATTCGGTCGGCGTGAAACGGAAGCTGCTCGTGTCGAGCCCACTGCGCGCGAACACCGCGGCGAGCTTCGGGTCGGCGGCAGCCGGCGTGAAGGAGTTGATGTCGCCGACGTTCAGCGGCGTGATGCGCTTGAGCGGCAGGCGCGAGTCGCCGGGGGCACCGATCGCCGGTGCCATGGCGAAGCCGGCGGCAACAAGTGCCCCCACTCCGATTCCAGACATCCAACGCCTTGAAAACACGTGCGACCCCTTACGATGCCCAGATTCGACACCTTCCCTCTAAAATGGCGCCTATCACGATTCGATCCAGCCCTGCCACTGTCTTGACGCATTTTCCCCCGAAGTGTTGCGCGCGGCACACAGGCCGACTGCGCGCGCCGTGCTTGCGGCAGGCGCGAGACCATCTATAGATGCCCGAGATTCTCATGAAACGTCCAGGAAACCGCCGATGAACCGCCTTTTGCGTACCGCGATTGTGGTTTCGCTTGCCCTCCCGCTCATGGCATGTGGCCATCGCGGCAAGGATCGCGCCGCCCCCGATCTGGCCGCCGCGAAAGTGACCACGATCGGTGTGAACTCCTATCTGTGGCGCGCGAGCCTCGACACGCTGAGCTTCATGCCGCTGCTGCAGACCGATTCGAACGGCGGCGTGATCGTGACCGACTGGTATGTGAACCCGGCCGCGCCGACCGAGCGGATGAAGGTGACCGTGACGATCCTGGACCAGGACCTGCGCGCTGACGGCGTGCGCGTCGCCGCGTTGCGGGAAATCAACCAGGGCGGCCAATGGGTCGCATCGCCCGTTGCGGCCGCGACCGTGCAGAAGCTCGAGGATATCATCCTGACGCGGGCGCGCGATCTGCGCCGTGCCGCCATCGTCAACTAAAGGCGTTCTCCTATGGCGTCACGCTTCAACGCGCTGAAGGCGGACGCGGCATGGCAGAAGGTGTGGGACGACCGCAGCACCTTCGCCGCGCGCGACGATTCGACCAAGCCGCGTACCTATGTGCTCGAGATGTTTCCGTACCCGTCGGGGCGGATACATATCGGCCATGTCCGCAATTACACGATGGGCGACGTGCTCGCCCGGTACCGCCGGATGACCGGGCACGAAGTGCTCCATCCGATGGGCTGGGACGCGTTCGGCATGCCGGCCGAGAACGCCGCCATGGAAAAGGGCGTGCATCCCGGCGGCTGGACCCGCGCCAATATCGCAACGATGAAGGCGCAGCTGAAGCGGCTCGGCTTCGCGCTCGACTGGACGCGCGAGCTGGCTACCTGCGAGCCTGACTATTACGGGCACGAACAGGCGCTGTTCCTGGACCTGTTCGCGTCGGGCCTGGTCTATCGCAAGGAATCCTCGGTCAACTGGGACCCGGTCGACATGACCGTGCTCGCCAATGAGCAGGTGATCGACGGCCGGGGCTGGCGATCGGGCGCGCTGGTCGAACGCCGCAAGCTGAGCCAGTGGTTCCTGAAGATCACCGATTTCGCCGACGAGCTGCTGGAAGGCCTGGATGGGCTGGAGCATTGGCCCGACAAGGTGAAACTGATGCAGGAAAACTGGATCGGCAAGAGCCAGGGCCTGACCTTCCGTTTCACGCTCTCGGATGGCGAGCAGGTCGAGGTGTTCACCACCCGACCCGACACGATCTTCGGATCGAGCTTCGTGGCGGTCGCGGCGGACCATCCGATCGCGCGGGCGCTGGCCGAGCGCGATCCGGCGGCGGCCGACTTCATCGAGCTGTGCAAGCGCGGCGGCACCACCGCGGCCGAGATCGAGACGCAGGAGAAGCTGGGTTTCGACACCGGGCTGCGCGCAACGCATCCCTTTGATCCAAAATGGAAACTTCCGGTCTACATCGCCAATTTCGTGCTGATGGATTATGGCACCGGCGCCGTGTTCGGCGTGCCGGCGCATGACCAGCGCGATCTGGACTTTGCACGCAAATACGACCTGCCGGTGCGCCGCGTCGTCTCCGAAGGCGAGGTCACCGACCCTGTGTTCAAGGGCGGCGAGGCCTATACGGGGCCTGGCACCCTGGTGAACTCGCACTTCCTCGACGGCATGGATGTCGAGGACGCCAAGCGCACTGTCATCCGCCGCGCCGAGGAAGAAGGCTGGGGCACCGGTTCCACCGTGTTCCGCCTGCGCGACTGGGGCGTCTCACGCCAGCGTTACTGGGGCACGCCGATCCCGATCATCCATTGCGATGCCTGTGGCGCCGTGCCGGTGCCGCGCGAGCAATTGCCGGTGATCCTGCCCGAGGATGTCAGCTTCGATATCCCCGGCAATCCGCTCGATCGCCACCCGACCTGGAAGCATGTCGACTGCCCGAGCTGCGGCGGCAAGGGTCGTCGCGAGACCGACACGCTCGACACCTTCGTCGATTCCTCCTGGTATTTCATCCGCTTCGCCAGCCAGCCAGGCAATGCGCCGTTCGATCGCGACGTGGCCGAGAAGTGGCTGCCGGTCGCGCAGTATATCGGCGGCGTGGAGCATGCGATCCTGCATCTGCTCTATGCGCGTTTCTGGACCCGGGCGTTGCGCCATATCGGCATGCTCGATGTGGCCGAGCCCTTTGCCGGGCTATTCACGCAAGGCATGGTCACGCACGAGACCTATTCGCGCGGCGAAGGCGGAGAGCGTGTCTGGTACGGGCCCGATGACGTCTCGCTCGGGGGCGGCAAGGCCATATTGAAGGCTGACGGCGAACCGGTGGCGATCGGCCGCGTCGAGAAGATGTCGAAGTCGAAGAAGAACACCGTCGACCCGACCGGCATCGTCGACCAGTACGGCGCCGACGCTGTGCGCTGGTTCATGCTCTCCGACAGCCCGCCCGAGCGCGACCTGCCATGGAGCGAGGCCGGCATCGAAGGCTGCTGGCGCTTCATCCAGCGACTGTGGCGGCTGTTCGACGGCCTGGCCGAAGCTGAAGCGAGCGATGCCCGTGATACGGCGCTCGACCGCAAGACGCATCAGACGATCGCCGGCATTGCTGCCGATATCGAGGCTTTGTCCTTCAACAAGGCCGTCGCCAAGCTGTACGAGCTGGTCAACGCGATCGAGCGCGCCGGCGCTTCCGCCTCGCGCATCGACGCGATCCGAACCTTGATGCGGCTGGTGTCGCCGATGGCGCCGCATCTCGCCGAGGAAGCCTGGGCGGCCAATGGCGGCGAAGGCCTGATCGCCGATGCGGCCTGGCCCGAGGTCGACCCTGCCCTGCTGGTCGAGGATGAGGCGACCATCGCAATCCAGGTCAATGGCAAGCTGCGCGACACGGTGAAGGTCGCCAAGGGAACACCACGCGACGCGATGGAGACGATCGCCTTGGCCAATGCCAATGTGCAGCGTATCCTGGACGGCGCCGTTCCCAAAAAAGTGATCGTGGTGCCCGACCGTCTCGTGAACATCGTCGCATGAAGCGTTTTGCGCTCCTAGCCGCCCTGGCGTTGGCGTCGTTGGGCACGCTGTCGGGCTGCGGGCTGCATCCTCTCTACGCGGGCGGCGGATCGGGCGCGGTGGCGACGACCTTGACCCGGGTCGAGGTCGGGCCGATCGAAGGCAAGGCGGGCTGGCTGATGACCAACGCGCTGAACGACCGGCTCCAGGCCAGCGGCACCCCACTCTACCGGCTCGAGGTCAAGCTCGAGGACAAGATCATCGGCCTTGGCGTGCGGCGCGACGATAGTGTCTCGCGCGAACGGAGAAGGCTCCGCGCGCGCTATCAGCTGGTAGACTTGTCCAAGGGTACCGTACTGCTCGACGCGACCGCTGGCTCGGATGCGGGCATCGACGTGGTCAACTCCGAATATGCGACGATCGCGGCGGAGAACACCGCGCTCGAACGACTGTCCGACATCGTTGCCGACCAGATCGTCGCGCGCGTCGCGCTCTATGCGCAACGGACCGCAGCGTCGGCGCCGTGAGCCGGCTGTGAAGGCAAACGCCAATCAGATTCGCGCCGCAATCGATGCGGCTAACCCCGACATCCGCCTCTATCTGCTTCACGGCCCCGATGAATCGGGGGCGCAGGAGATCGCGGCACGATTGGGACGGACGATGGGCCCGGATGCCGAGCGCGTCGATCTCGAGCCCGCTATGCTCAAATCCAATCCGGGCCGGCTGGCCGACGAAGCGGCGTCCATGTCGCTGTTCGGCAGCGCGCGGCACATCCGGATCAGCGGCGCCGGCGACGATTGCTTCGAGGCCTTTACCCTGCTGCTCGATGCCGAACGGGCGGGCAATCCCGTCGTCGCCATCGCGCCGTCGCTCAAGGCGACATCCAAGGCAGTTAAGCTGGCATTGGGTGCGTCGCGCGCGATGAGCTTTGCCTGTTACCTGCCCGAAGGCGGCGATGCAGAGAAGCTCGCCACCGCGATCGCGCGCGAGCAGGGCCTGCGTACCACGGGCGACACCGCGGCACGGCTGGCCCATGCCACCGGCGGCGACCGCGCGGTGATGACACGCGAGCTGGAGAAGCTTGCGCTGTATCTCGACGCCTCGCCGGAACGCCCGCGCGAGCTGGATGATGCGGCGCTGGACGATGTCGGCGCGGATCTGGGCGATTCGGAGATGAGTCGCGCGATCGACGCGGCGATCGATGGCCGCCCCGACGCGCTGGGGGGTGAACTTGCCAGGTTGGAGGAAGCCGGTGTTTCGCCGATCCCGGTGCTGCGCCAGCTTGTCCGCCGCCTGATGACCTTGGCCGAACTGCAGGCGGAGATCGATGCCGGAGCAAGTCCCGGGACGGTGATGGAGCGGGTGTTCTTCCGTGAACGCGCCTCGACCGGACGCGCACTACGCACTTGGTCCGCGCCGAAGATCAGCGAAGCGATTCAGCGCGCCCGACTGGCGGAGCGGGCGATCATGAGTTCGGCCAATGCCGGCACTGTGCTCGCTCAATCTGCCATTGTCGCGGTAGCGCGGATGGCCGCCCGGCAGCGCTGACCATAATACTTTATATATCAACCAGTTACGGTTAAATTCGTTCGCCGGTCAGGCGTTGGCAGACCATGTCCAACTGGTCGAGTGTCGAGTAGGACAGGCTCAGCGTCCCGCCCTTGGGGCCGTGCGCGATACGTACCGCGAGACCAAGCAGATCAGCGAGATGATGCTCAAGCGCGGCAAGATCGGCATCGCGGGCATTGTCGCCGCTGCGAATCCGCGCCTCGGCCGGCTTGGCTGCGCGCGCGAGCCGTTCCGTGTCGCGCACCGACAGGCCCTTGGCTATGATTTGATAGGCGAGTTGCTCGACGTCCGGCGCGCCAATCAGCGCTCGGGCATGGCCCATGCTGAGTTCGCCCTCGACCACTTTATCCTGCACCATCTTGGGCAGATCGAGTAACCGCAGCAGATTGGCGATATGGCTGCGCGACTTGTGGACGAGCTTGCCCAGTGCCTCCTGGGTATGGCCGTAATCGTCGATCAGCCGGTGATAGGCCTCGGCTTCTTCGATCGCGTTGAGATCCTGGCGCTGGATGTTCTCGACGAGCGCGATCTCAAGTGTCTCGGCATCGTCGAACTCTCGAACGATGACGGGCACCTCGTGAAGCCGCGCCCGCTGCGCGGCCCGCCAGCGGCGCTCGCCAGCGACGATCTGATAGCCTTTGCCGTGGGGGCGTACGACGATCGGCTGAATCAGCCCGCGCGCCGCGATCGACTCGGCAAGCTCCTCTAGCGCGGCCTCGGCAAAATGACGGCGGGGCTGGCCGGGATGCGGCGTCAGCGATCCGACGGGAAGAGTGCGCACCCCGGTGGACAATGGTTCGCCACCGCGAACCGGCTCTTCCCGCGAAATATCACCCATGAGGGCGTTGAGGCCGCGGCCAAGGCCGGAGCGGGGCTTTGGCCGCGGATGCGGCGACTGATCAGCGGCTTGGTCGGTCATGCAGCCCTGGCTGGTTCATGGGGTCTGTTGGGGAGACGCGCGATCAGTTCGCGAGCCAGCGCGATATAGGCCTCCGAACCGGCGCAGCGATAATCGTAGATCAGCGCGGGCAAGCCGTGGCTTGGTGCTTCCGACAGCCGCACATTGCGCGGGATGACAGTGTCGAACACGACACGGCCCAATACGGCACGGACATCCGCGGACACCTGATCGGTGAGCCGGTTGCGGCGATCATACATGGTCAGCGCGACACCGAGGATCGACAGGCCTGGATTAAAACGCTCGCGAATCCGCTCGACCGTGTTGAGCAACTGACTCAACCCTTCCAGCGCGAAGAATTCGCATTGCAGCGGCACTAGCAATGCATTGGCCGCGACCATGGCGTTGAGCGTCAACAGGCCGAGCGATGGCGGGCAATCGATCAAGACGACGTCCCAGCGCTGGTCGCAGCGAGCCAAGGCCCGGTTAAGCCGGTGCGTGCGTTCCTCGTAATCGACGAGCTCGATTTCGGCACCGGACAGGTCGACGGTCGCCGGGACGATCTCGAGCTTGGGCACGCAGGTTGGGATGGCTGCTTCGACGATTGGCATTTCGCCGAGCAAGATATCGTAGCTGGATTTCTCGCGCTCGGCGCGATTGATGCCAAGCCCCGTGGAGGCATTACCCTGAGGATCGAGATCGATGATCAGCACCCGCGAGCCAGTCGCTGCGAGCGCGGTTCCCAGGTTGATGGCAGTGGTGGTTTTCCCCACCCCGCCCTTCTGGTTCGCGACTGCAATGACGTTCATCGGTGTGATACCCCTTTGGCGAGGACGATGAGGGATTCAGGATCGGTGAGGCTGTGTTCCACGTGAAACATACCATGCCATGTCTGTTCGGCGACCGCCACCTCTTCGCGCGCGTTTCGTCCCTTTGGGAGAATCCAGAGCGTCTTACGGCGGCTACATTGTATCGCCGAAGCGAATAGCGACGACAGTTGCGCGACAGCGCGGGCGGAGATCACCGCGACGGGCTCACTCACCGCTTCGACCTTGGCAGTGACGATCTCGACTCGACTCGCCACGCCGAGGGATTCAGCTGCTGCCTTCAAGAATTCGGCGCGGCGCTTGCGCGGCTCCACGAGAACCATGCGGCGGTCGGTCAGCGCAGCGACGACCAGCCCGGGGAAGCCCGCGCCGGTACCAATATCGAGCCAATCGCCTTCCGTATCCTGCGCGAGGCCAATCAACTGAGCTGAATCCACGATATGGCGCGACCAGATAGCCTCAAGCGTCGAAGGCGCAATCAGGTTCTGACGGCCAGCCTCATGGCTCACGATCTGCGCAAGATCAGCCATGCGGCCTTCGCCGGCATGGCCGAAGCGATCGCCTATCCAGGCTTTCGCATCATCTTCGGTCATGCGGCACGCCTACGGGCATGAAGCAGGATTGCGGTCAGTGCTGCTGGTGTAATGCCCCGGATGCGGCTTGCGGCACCCAAGGTTCCCGGACGGACTCGGCTCAGCTTCTCTACCATCTCGGTCGACAACCCGGGGATCGCGGCATAGTCCAGATCATCGCGCAGGGTGATCGCGTCGTTGGTACGGAGTTGAGCGACTTCTTCGTCTTGGCGTCTCAGATAGGGCGCGTAGCGAGCATCCTCGGCAATCTCTGCTACCAATGCCGGATCGCGCCGCGCGCTCAGGCCAGGGGCCACATGGTCGATCGTCACGCCGGCGAAGCGCAACCACTCGGCGCCCGATTTCTTCTGGCTATCGAGCGGACCTGCAGCGCCATTGGCAAGCACCGTCGCGGCGGAGACGGGCCGATCCAGCACGGCTTCGATCTCGCGGCGCTGCGAGGAACGGTCGGCGAGCCTGGATCTGCGCTCCGCCCCAAGGCACCCAAGGGCCTCCGCAATAGGTCCGAGTCGGGTTTCGGCATTGTCCGCCCGCAATCGCAGCCGATACTCGGCGCGCGCGGTGAGCATACGGTAGGGCTCGGTTATCCCCTGGAGCACGAGATCGTCGATCATCACACCAAGATAGCTGGTCGCCCGGTCCAGCTCGACCGCGTCCATGTCGAGCGCGACGGCTGAGGCGTTCAGACCTGCGACCAGTCCCTGCCCCGCTGCTTCCTCATAGCCAGTCGTCCCATTGATCTGCCCGCAGCAAAATAGCCCGCGCATCGCCCGCACGCCAAGTGTAGGGTCAAGCGCACGCGGATCAATATGGTCATATTCGACAGCATAACCCGGCGTAATAATTCGCGTAGCCTCAAGCCCCGGGATCGAGGCGATCATCAGAGCCTGGACATCGGCTGGCAACGATGTGGAGATACCGTTGGGGTAGATGGTCGCGTCATCAAGCCCTTCAGGCTCAAGGAATATCTGATGCCCATCGCGATCGCCAAACCGGTGGATCTTGTCCTCGATCGACGGGCAGTAACGCGGCCCCTGCCCTGCGATCGCGCCACCGAATAGCGGCGAACGGTCGAGCGAACCCCGGATGATCGCATGGGTCTCTTCGGTAGTGCGGGTGATTGCGCAGAAGAGCTGCGGCAAGGACCGGCCTCCCGTGACAGGTGACATTGTCCAGGGATCGTCGTCGCTGCACTGCTCGGCGAGGCGGCTCCAGTCGATCGACCGGCCGTCTAGCCGGGGTGGCGTACCCGTCTTCAGCCTCGCCATCGGCAAACGAGCTTCGCGCAACTGGGTCGCCAGAAGCGATGCGGCGGCCTCTCCGACCCTGCCACCGGCCAGCCGCTCCTCACCACAGAAAATGCGGCCGCCCAGAAAAGTGCCCGTAGCGAGGACGACCGCGCGCGCATTCAGGACCGCGCCATCCGCCAACAACACCCCGGCGACACAGCCAGAGGAACCAAATAGCAGCCTCGCCACCTCGCCCGGAACGATGCTCAGCCCTGCCTGCACCGCCAACATCTGCTGTATGGCGGCCGCGTAAAGGCGTCGATCGGCTTGGACGCGAGGCCCTTGCACCGCGGACCCTTTGCTGCGGTTCAACATTCGATAATGGATACCCGCAGCGTCGGCCGCTCGGGCGATCAGCCCGTCAAACGCGTCGACCTCGCGAACCAGATGCCCTTTGCCGAGGCCTCCGATGGCCGGATTACATGACATCGCTCCAATCTTGGTCGGGTCGAAGCTCACCAGCGCGGTGCGAGCACCGCGGCGCGCAGCTGCAGCGGCAGCCTCGGTGCCGGCATGGCCCCCACCGACGACGATCACATCGAAATCCATCGAGCTTCGCTAGGTCGGTGCCAGCCCGCTGTCAAAATTGTTCGGCACCATCGATGCCTCTAGGGGTTCAACGTTCCACGTGGAACATTCATTTCCCGAGGCAGAAGCGCGTGAATAAAGCGTCGAGCATCGCCTCGACATCGCTGCGGCCGACCAACCGATCGAGCGCCATCATCGCTATCCGAAGCTCTTCAGCGAAAACAATCGCGTCCGGCTGCTCGCCTGCCCTGCGCAGACTTTTCGCACACGAAGCAAGCAAATCGCGCTGTCGTCGGTTGAGTGCAACCGCGTCCTCGCGCGGCAACAGGATGGAAGCGCGATCGTGCAGCAACGCCCAAAGATCCTGAATCCCCTCCCCTGTTGCCGCCGAAAGGGCGACATCCGCGCGGTCCGGCATCGCCGAGCGTCCGGCGATATCGGTCCGGGCGTGAACACGAATCGCCTCACGCTGGGGTGATTCATCGTCGCCCAGCCACAGGATAAGGTCGGCGGCTCGCATCGCCTCTTCAGCGCGAGCTATCCCGATGCGTTCGACCGGGTCCGGCGTCTCATCCAGCAACCCGGCGGTATCGGTCAGAATATAGGCGATGCCGTCACGGATTACCGGTGCTTCAATACGGTCACGGGTCGTTCCAGAGATCGGCGAGACGATCGCGGCGTCGCGCTCTACTAGGGCGTTGAGCAACGTCGACTTCCCGCTGTTGGGCGGACCGGCGATCACCACGCGCAGCCCGTCACGAAGGCGCTCGACCGGCGGGGTGGCGAGCAGGGATTGAATCTCGTCACCGAGCGCCAGCGCAGTAACG
>Ga0247737_1000267_pt1 | contig 19383 bp, 12 predicted proteins | sample UWRJL028104C2_FD_180937 | JGI IMG/M metagenome (GOLD analysis project Ga0247737, IMG submission 180937) | Plant litter microbial communities from Arlington Agricultural Research Station in Wisconsin, United States - UWRJ-L028-104C-2 | ecosystem: Environmental > Terrestrial > Plant litter >...
TGCAGGAGCGGGAGCTGCTGAAACTCGCCACCCTCGCCATCGCCGCCGCCGCCGCTCTCCAGCGACGCGGCGTTTCGCCCCTCGCGGCGCAGGTCGCCGCGCAGTCGGGCGTCACCATCTTCAGCACAGGCTTCGAGCGCTGGGTCGAACCAGGGCAGACGGATGACTTCGCCACCTGCATGCGCTCGGCACTCGCCGAGCTGCGCGCCCTGACCGCCTGAGGCCGGCGCCCGGCTGTGGACAGCAGCACCACGAACCCCTGCAACCCCGCACGTCGGCGTTAACGACGAAACGCCCTCCCGAAGGAGGGCGTTTCGTCCGTGCAGTTGCACATCTGTTGCGGGGACAGGATTTGAACCTGCGACCTCTGGGTTATGAGCCCAGCGAGCTACCGAACTGCTCCACCCCGCGCTACAAGATCAACTTTAGCACGGGTTTCGAGTGCTCCTGACCGCGCGGCCGGGGACGCGACTGCACCCGTTTGGGACGACCGTTCCCGTTTGGCGCGAGTGTTCCGGCTCGACCGGGAACTATCGCGTCGAAAGGGAACAATCGCCTCAGAGGGGACACGGGCGGAACCGCACGCGCCGCCACCGCACGCGATTGTGCCCGTTCGCGCCGACTGTGCCCGTTCGTGCCGATTGTGCCTGCACGAGCGGGCACAACCCGCACGAACGGGCACAATTCGAGAGGCGCGTTACTGCTCCAGGGCGAACAGCGCGTTGAGAGCGTTGACGAGCTTGGTGTCGGCCGTCGCATACGCCGACAGGTCACCCGACTTGAGGGCGGCCGCGCGTTCGGTGAGCGCCGTCTGCACGGCGGCCAGCGCGGCCTTGAGCTCGGGATCGTTGGTCGGGGTCGTCGGAGTCGGCGTTCCGTTACCGGTGTCGGGAACATCCGGAACCGTGGGGGTCGTCACTCCCCCGTCACCGGCCGTCGCCCCGGAGTCGCCTCCGAACAGCGAGTTGAGCGCGCCGTCGAGGGTGTCCTCGAAGGCGATCTTGTCGCCGAACGACACCAGGATCTTGCGCAGCACCGGGAAGCTGGTCTCCGCGTTGGAGGAGACGTAGACCGGCTGCACGTAGAGGAGACCGCCGCCGACCGGCACCGTGAGCAGGTTGCCCTTTTCGACGTTGGTGTCACCGCGGGCGAGCAGCGCGAGCTGGTTCGCCACCTCGGTGTCGGTGGTGAAGGTGGTCTCAACCCGACCGGGGCCGGGCACACTGGTCTGTTTCGGTAGGGCGAGCAGGGTCAGCTTGCCGTAGCTCGCGGCCTTCTTTCCCGCCGTCTTTCCCGCATCACCATCGGCGGCGAGATACCCGGTCAGGATGCTCCGCGTGCCGGAGACGGTCGACTTCGGGATGTAGGTGGAATACAGCGAGAACGCCGGCTCCTTCTGCCCGGGCAGCTTCATCGTGAGGTAGTACGGCGGCTGCAGACGCGCGGTGGCCGAGGGCTTGGTCGGGTCGTTCGGGGTGACCCAGGCGTCGGATCCCGAGAACCAGGTGTCCGAGTCGGTCACGTGGTAGGTGCCGAGAATCTGGCGCTGCGCCTTGAACAGGTCAGCCGGGTAGCGCACGTGCTGCACCAGCTCCGAGCTCATGTCCTTCAGCGGCTTGATCGTCGAGGGGAAGATCTTCTGCCAGGTCTTGAGGATCGGGTCCTTGTCGTCCCAGGCGTAGAGCGTCACCTTGCCGGTGTAGGCGTCGACGGTGGCCTTGACCGAGTTGCGGATGTAGTTCACGTTGTCGAGCGCCAACTGCGGCGTCGGCGTGTAGGTGTCGGAGATCGCACTGCTCAGCTGCAGCACGGCGGAGTACGGGTACTTGTCGCTCGTGGTGTAGCCGTCGATGATCCACTGCACCTTGCCGTCGACGACAGCGGGGTACGGGTCGCTGTCGAGGGTCAGGTACGGCGCCGCCTTCTGCACGCGCTTGGCCGGATCGCGGTTGTAGAGGATCTGCGAGCTGTCGCTCACCGCGTCCGACAGCAGGATCTGCTCGGACTGGAACTTGATCGCGTAGACCAGCCGCTTGAAGACGTTGTCGAGCTTCGGGCCGCCGTTGCCGCTGAATGTGGTGGTGGCGTTCTGGTTGTCGGCTCCGCCGCTGGATGGGTAGTCGAGCTCGACCGCCTTCGTGCCCTTCGGGGCACCGACGATCGAGTAGGACGGCGAACTCTCACCGAAGTAGATGCGCGGCTGGAACTTGCCGAGCTTTCCGGTGTCGGGGATGCCCGACTCCAGGAAGACCGGAAGGCCTTCGGTCGAGCGCTGGTTGCCATAGGCGGCGACCACGCCGTAGCCGTGGGTGTACACCAGAACGTTGTTGAACCAGCTCGCTTGGGCGCCGGTGTTCGACTGATCGAGTTCACGCACGCCGAGCACGGTGTCCTGCACCTTGCCGTCGATCGTGTAGCGGTCGACATCCAGATACTTGTTGAACGTGTAGTACTGCTTGATCTGCTGCAGCTGCGCGAAGGCCGGGGAGATCAGCGCGGGGTCGATGATGCGGATGTTCGCGGTCGTCTCCACGTCGTTGCGCAGGGTGCCCGGTTCGGCGTCCGTCACCGCGTCGTAGGCGCGTTCCTTCACGGTATTCACTCCGTAGGCGTCTCGGGTGGCCGAGATGTTGCGTTCGATGTACGGCGCCTCGAGGCTGCGCTGGCTCGGCTCGACCTGGAACTTCTCGACGATCCACGGATAGACCGAACCGATGATGAGGCCACTCACCAGCAGCAGGGCGGTGCCGATGATCGGCAGGCGCCAGCGCCCGACGATCGCGGTGATGATGAACAGCACCGCGACGATCGCGGCGGCCCCGGACAGGATCGCCCGGCCAGGGATCACGGCGTGGACGTCGGCGTAGGAGGCGCCGATCAGGTTGGTGATGTTGCTGCTGGTGTTCGTGCTGAGCGTGGAGTACTGGTCGAGCCAGATGCTTCCGGCCTGCAGGGCGAGGTAGACGGCACCGGTGATCGAGAGCTGCACCCGGGCGGTGCGGGAGATGCGCACCTCCCGATTGCCGAAGCGCAGCGCACCGTAGAGGTAGCTGGTCGCGATCGCGGCGATGCCGGAGATGAGCACGGCGGCGGAGGCGAAGGCGGCAACCGCCTGGTAGAAGGGCAGCGCGAACAGGTAGAACGACACATCCATGTGGAACTGCGGGTCGACCTTGCCGCTCGGGGTGCCGTTCAGCCACTCGAGCGCGAGCTGCCAGCGCGATGACGTGGCGATGCCGGCGAAGAGACCGATGACGGCGGGGATTCCCCACATCGCCAGGCGGCGCAGCGGCTCGATGACCTGCTGATAGCGGTCGAGCTGCGCGTTGAGCTTGGCGTAGACCGGACGGAAGCGGAAGGCGATCTCGATGCTGACGAAGATCGGGATCGACATGCCGAAGAAGCCGATGAAGAACATCACCGCACTGGCCACCCACTGCGTGGTGAGCACGTTCAAGAAACCGAGCTGCTGAAACCAGAGCCAGTCGGTGTAGAGGCTCGCGAAGATGAAGAAGAGCACGATGAGCACGACGAGAACGGCGATCGTCGCGAGCACCGTCACCCGTGATCGCGATGCCGGCCGACGCTCGTCAGATTGTGTGGAGGTCAAGACACTGCTCCTGGCTGGGGATGGATGCTGTGGGCTTCATCTTAAGGGGACGATCCGTGGGCGGGCTGTCCGCCCCGACCGACCGCGGTCACTTCACAGGGCAGCTCGGCAGTGCACTCGTGTCGCCGCCGGTGCGGATCGCCTTCAGCGCGGCGAGGGAATCGTCGAGCGTCTTCACCGCGAAGACCTTCAGGCCGCCCGGGATGTGCCCGGTCACCTCGTTGCAGTTGCTCGCCGGGGCGAGGAACCAGGTAGCGCCGGCATCCCGAGCTCCGTACAGCTTCTGCCGGATGCCGCCGATCGGTCCGACGTCACCCTGCGCGTCGATGGTGCCGGTTCCCGCGACCTTCGCACCGCCGTTGAGCTTGCCCGGGGTGAGCTTGTCGATGATGCCGAGCGCGAACATCTGTCCGGCACTCGGACCGCCGACGTTCTCGAGCTGGATCTTGACCTGGAACGGGAAGCTGTAGCTGATCGACGGATAGATGCCGAGGATCGGCGTCTTTCCGTCCTCCGTGCTGAGCGCGGGGGTCACCTGCACGGTGGAGTCGACACCCTTGCGCGCGATCGACACCTCGACCGGTACGCCCGCTCCGGTCTTCGCGATGATGGCCCGCAGCCCCACGACGCTGTCGGTCTTCGTGCCATCCACCGCGAGGATCTCGTCGCCGTTCTGCAGCACTCCCTTGGACGGCGAGTCTGCGGAGAACCCCTCGACGACGAGGGTGCCGGTGAGCGGGTAGCCGAGCTGCGTGAGAGCGGCCGCCACGGCATCCTTCTGCGAGTTCTGCATATCGACGGCGGACTGTTTGTTCGACTGCTCGACCGTCTCGCCCTTCGGATACACGGCATCGATCGGCACGACGGCTTTGCTCGGGTCGAACCAGGCCTGGGCCACCTCGAACCAGTTCGGCGGGTTCTGTCGGTCACCGAGCAGGTTGACCGTGAGCAGGTCGAGCGCGCCGGAAGTGGGGTAGGTCTTCTGGCCCGGGATTTCGATCAGCGGCACCGACTGGCCGCTGTTCTGCACCGTACCGAGGGTGTTGAACACCGGCCCCGGCTGTTCGATCACATAGGGGGTCGGCACGGTCGCGAGTGCGATTCCGGCGATGATCGCGAGCACGAGAAGCACGACCCCGATACGGCGACCGCGGCGGCGCGGGCGGGGGGAATCGACCTGGACATCGGCAAAGAGAGCCAACGCTCGTCCTTTCGAAAACTGCTTTCAGGGGGTTGTTCGCCACGGGCGCAGCCCTGCCGAAGCCATTCACGTTCCTCTCGGAGACGTTCCAGCTAGCGTAGATGGCATGCCTGAAGATTCGGCGCAGAACCCTGAAGACGAGTTCCGCGACATGCTCAGCCAGTTCCTCTCCGGCAACTCGGAGATCGACCCGGCAAAGCTCGCGAGCGCGGCGGGACTGCCCAACGACCCCGAGATGCTCAAGAACCTGATCGGCCAGCTGCAGAATGCTCTGCAGTCGAGCGAGGAGGGCATCAACTGGACTCTGGCCCTCGACCAGGCCAAGACCCTGGCCGCGAAGGATGTCCGCCCCATCACGCCCGGCGAACGCTCCGCCATCGAGCAGTCGTTCCATGTCGCGGCGCTCTGGCTCGACGAGGCGACCGAGATCACCGAGCTGACCACCACGCCGAAACTGCTCTCGCGCACCGAGTGGATCACCGCGACGATGCCGTTCTGGATCCAACTCGCCGAGCCGGTGGCGACGAGCATCGCCGACTCCCTCACCGATGTCTTGCGCGAGCAGGCGCCGGAGGAGATGTCGGGAATGATCGAGGGCGCGTCCAAGCTGATGCGCAACGTGGGGGGCACGCTGTTCGCCATCCAGCTCGGCCAGGTGGTCGGCCAGCTCTCCAGTGAGGTCGTCTCCGGCGGCGACATCGGCATCCCGCTGCTCGGGGCCGCGGGAAAGGGCACGGCAGACAGCGACCAGCAGGCCGCGATGCTGCCACAGAACCTCGCCGAGTTCGGTTCGGGCCTCGACATCGAGCAGGACCAGGTGCAGCTATACATGGCGGTGCGCGAGCTTGCGCACGCGCGGCTGTTCCGCCACGCCAAGTGGCTGAAGCTGCAGCTGCTGACCTCGATCACGGAATTCGCCCAGGGCATCCGCATCGACACCGAGCGCCTCGAGGAGCTCGCCGCAGACTTCGACCCCTCGAACCCCGAGGAGCTCCGCGAGGCGATGGTGAGCGGTGCCCTCATCCCGCCGAAGTCGGATGCCCAGCTCGCCGCGCTGGCCCGGCTCGAGACCATGCTCGCCCTCATCGAGGGCTGGGTCGACGTGGTCACCGCCCAGGCCACCACGCGCCTACCCAAGTCCGCTGCGATCGCCGAGACCGTGCGTCGCAGGCGTGCCGCCGGTGGTCCCGCCGAGTCGGCGTTCTCCACCCTGGTCGGCCTCGAACTGCGCCCCCGCCGTCTCCGCGAGGCGGCGGCGATGTGGCAGAAGCTGACGGATGACGTGGGCAGCGAGCGCCGCGACGCGCTCTGGTCGCATCCCGACCTCGTTCCCACCACCCAGGACATCGACGACCCGGTGGGTCTCGTCATGCGCCTGACCGGCGCAGAGCCGGAGCGCGACGACATCGATCAGGCGATCGAGGATCTGCTCAACGACACCCGAGACGACCGCCCGCACGAGGGCGAGGACGGCTCCGCGAAGGGCTGACACGTTGGTCGAGTAGGCCGCGACGAAGAAGCAGCCGTATCGAGACCCCGGCTGTGATGGATTTCGATACGCGAACGCGCTAGAGCGCGTGCGCTACTCAATCAACGAAGCACGGCCTGTGGATAGATTCCGCGGGGATTTCGGCGAGCGCGCATCATTGCGCGCATGGTTCTGAGACTCGATCCCCGCTATCCCCTGGTCTGGCGCAGCCCGAGCGACCTGCAGTTCGGTGTCGACCGCGCACAGGTGTTGCTCACCGACGTCAGTTCCGCAGAAGAGCGCGTCATCGCGGCCCTGCTTCGCGGCATCAGCCGGTCGGGGGTGGAGATGGTCGCGACCGATGCCGACCTCCCCGACCTCGACGCCCTGCTCGCCACGCTCGAGCCCGCCCTCCTGGCGCCTGCCGGCCCGCGGGCGATGAGGGTGGCCGTGGAGGGGTCGGGACCGGCCGCAGACCTCGCGCGGGCGCGATTCGAGGAGGCGGGCATCCGTTCATGCGATGGTCCGGACCTTGCCGTGCTGATCGCCCATCACGTGCTCTCCCCCGACCAACACGGCCACTGGCTGCGGCGCGACGTGCCGCATCTTCCGGTGCTGTTCGGCGACCAGCAGGTGCACATCGGCCCGCTGATCGAGCCGGGGCATGGCCCGTGCCTGCACTGCCTCGAGCGCCACAGAACGGATGCCGACCCGGCCAGGCCGGCGATCGCCTCGCAGCTCTGGGGCCGGCACAGCAGCACCGAGACGCCGTTGGTCGCGGGCGAGGTGGCAGCGATCGTGGTGCGCACCGTGCTCGCACGGCTGGAGGGACGGCCGGCACCGGATCGGGTGACCGCCACGGCCGAGCTGACCCTCGATGCGGCGACCGGCGAGCGCCGACTGCGGGACTGGTACAACCACCCGGGCTGCGGCTGTAGCGGGCTCGCGGAGCCCGCTACTGCAGTTCGGCCAGAAAGCGACTCGGCTTCCGTTCCGCTCCGCGCCCCGATCCCGATCGGGCCGAGGAGAGGTGCAGCCGCCGCCGCGCGCGCGTGATGCCCACGTAGAGCAGGCGCCGTTCTTCCTCGATCGCCTCCTCCGTGGTGGCATAGGTGATCGGCAGGAAACCCTCGCTCAGGCCGAGGATGTGCACCGTGTCCCACTCGAGACCCTTGGCAGAGTGGATCGTCGCCAGCGTGACCGCCGCCATCGTCGGTTCGTGCTGCGCCGCAGAGCGCTCGAACAGCTCGTCGACGAACTCGGCGAGGGTCGTGCCCTCGGGCGCCGCCTCGGCCAGACCCATGATCGCGTTCAGCGATTCCCAGCGGTCCCGCACCGCACCGCGCACCTCGGGCGGGTTCTGGGTCCAGCTGAGCGATCTCAGCACGTCGCTCACCGTCTTGAACAGCGGCTCGTGGGTGGAGGCGACGACGGCGCCCTTCAGCATCATCAGCGCCTGCTTCACCTCCTGCAGGTCGAAGAACCGCGGCCCGCCGCGCAGCTGGAAGTTCACGTTCACGTCGTTCAGCGCGGTCTCGATCGCGGCCGACTGCACGTTGATGCGGTACAGCACCGCGATGTCCTGCGCGCGGGCTCCGGCGGCGATCTGCTCGGCGATGCTCTGGGCGATGGCCCGCGCTTCGGCCATCTCGCTCGGATAGGCCTCGATCGTCGGCGCGACGGCGCCGGGGGCCTCCACCGCAGCGGTCAGGCTGAGCGCGCCCGGTCGCGACTTCATCAGCCGGTTCGCCGTGTGCACGATGTGGGTGCTCGACCGGTAGTTCTGCTCGAGCCGCACCACCGTCGCCTCCCGGTACTTCGCGGGAAATCCGAGCAGGTACCCGGAGGACGCCCCCGCGAACGAATAGATGGTCTGGCTGGCGTCCCCCACCACGCAGACGTCCTGCCGATCGCCCACCCAGAGGTCGAGCAGCGCCTGCTGCAGCGGCGAGACGTCCTGATACTCGTCCACCACGAAGAAGCGGTACTGCTCGCGCACCTGCTGGGCGACCCGCGGTTCGGACTCGATCATTCCCGCGGTCGCGAGCAGGACATCCTCGAAGTCGAGTTGCCGCCGGTCGTCTTTCAGCGACTCGTAGCGTGAGTGCAGCGCCAGCATCTTCTCGGCGTCGAGGGCGGCAGGCAGCGGCCTGCTCTCCACGATGCGGGAGTACTGGTCGAGCGTGAGCCGGGAGACCTTGCGCCACTCGATGTCTGCGGCGAGGTCGCGCAGGGTGGCCGTGTCGAGCTTCAGTTTCAGCGTCTCGGCCGCGTGCCCGAGAATCCGTCCCTTGCTGTCGAGGATGCGCGGCATCGTGCCACCGATCACCTGCGGCCAGAAGAACCCCAGTTGCGACAGCGCGGACGCGTGGAACGTGCGCGCGGAGACACCGGTCGCGCCGAGCTGACGCAGCCGTCCACGGAGTTCGGATGCGGCGCGCGAGGTGAAGGTCAGCGCCATCACCCGGCCGGGGGCGTACACGCCGGTGGCCACGCCGTAGGCGATGCGGTGGGTGATCGCCCGCGTCTTGCCGGTGCCGGCACCCGCCAGCATGACCACCGGGCCGATCAGCGCCTGGGCGGCGACGCGCTGCTGCTCGTCCAGACCGTCGAGCAGCGAGTCCGCACCGAGCATCGGGGCCGCCCTCACCACTCGACGGAATCGTCGATGGGGCCGCCGTACCAGTGCTCGAGGATCGCCCGCGCGATGGAGGTGTGGCCCGGCAGGGCGATCTCGCCGAGCGCCGCCGTCAGCTCGTCGCGGCTGAACCAGCGCAGGTCGAGGATCTCGTCCCCATCAGGGGTGAGGGTCGACTCGACGGCCGGGTCGACGGTGGCCAGAAAACCGACCATGAGGCTCGCCGGGAAGGGCCAGGGCTGCGAACCGAGATACACCGGATCGACGACACGGATGCCCGACTCCTCGAAGACCTCGCGGATCACCGCACTCTCGAGCGACTCCCCCGGCTCGACGAAGCCGGCAAGCAGCGAGTACCGGTTCGTCGCCCACATCGCGTTCGAGCCGAGCAGGATGCGGTCGTGCGAGTCCACCACACCGACGATGATCGCCGCGTCCGTGCGCGGGAAGATCTCCTTGCCGTCGGGCTGCACCCGCACCCAGCCGCCGAGCGCGGGCACGGTCGGCTCCCCGGTCTTCGGCGAGAACGGATGCGAGGCGTGCCAGTTCGCGAGGGCCAGTGCCGCGGTGAAGACACCCGCGTGAAGCGTGCTGAGGCGGCTGCCGACCGCGCGAAGGGTGACCCACCGCGCGGGGTCGGGCTCGAGGGTGTCCGCGGCCGCATCCGACAGCACCGCAGCGAGGATCGCGGCGCCCAGAGACTCCGGTGCGAGAGACGTGCCGAGATACAGGAGGAGGTCGGCGTTCGGCACGCGCGACGGCGGCAGGAGCCGGAGTTCGTCGGGCGCCCCGATGAGCGCTTCGCCGTGGTGCAGGGGCAGCACGAGGGTGGAGTCATCCGCCCACAGCTCGTCGAGCAGCGCCGGGTTGTTTCGGCTCAGATAGTCGCGGTCGAGTTCGTGCCGGGAGAGCGGCAGCAGGGAGAGGAACTCGCGAGTCACGTAGCACGACCAATCGACCTAATGGGGGCGGGACCAGCGTGGCGTTCGGGGCGCCCGGGGGCCTTCGACTTAGCCTGTCGGTATGGCCAGATCCCCTCTCACTCTAGCCGCGCTCGCAACCGCGGCCGTCTCCGGTCTCGACGTCATCGCGGCGACCGGATTCGGGGATGGCGACGACTTCGAATCCGCGCTGATCACCGCGCGCGACGGCAAGCACTGGGTGATCCGCGTACCCACCTCCGAGCGGTCGGAGGCGGAGCAGTCCGCCGACCTGGTCTCACTGCGCGCGCTCAGCGTCGGTGTCCGGTCACGGCTGCCCTTCGGCGTGCCGACCTTCGCCGGGCAGGCGCCCGTCGGTGGCACCCGCGCCGTGGTCTACGACGTCGTCGACGGGGACGGCGTGACGCTCTCCCGCCTGGATGCTGACCTTGCCACCTCCGTCGGCCGCGCCACCGCGGCCATCCACATGCTGCCGACCAGCTTCGTCGCCGATGCCGGGCTGCCCGTGCTCACGCCGATCGAGATCCTGCGCGGCCTGATCACGGTGATGGACCGGGCCTCGGCCACCAATCTCGTGCCGGCGGCACTGCTGGGTCGCTGGGAGCGGGCCACCGAAGATTCCGCGCTCTGGCAGTTCCAGCCGACCGTGGTCAACGGATCGCTCAGCGCCGACTCCTTCCTCGCCTACGACGGCGCGGTCACGGGCGTTGTCGGCTGGCATAACCTCAGCGTCGGAGACCCCGCCCGCGACCTGTACTGGCTGCTCGGGGCGCGGACGACGGATGTCGCATCAGCCGGTTTCGACACGTACACCCAGACCCGGGGCGCGAGCGACCGTCAGGTGCGGCAGCGCGCCACCCTGTATTCCGAACTCGAGATCGCCAAGTGGCTGCTGCACGGCACCCAGGAGCGCTCGACCGAGATCGTCGACGATGCGGTCTCGATGCTGCAGGGCCTCGTCGACAGCGTCGACGGCGACCTCGAGCGCACGATCAGCCACAACACCATGCCGGTGATGGCGGTCGACGAGGTCGAGGCGATGCTCGACGAGCGCGACCGCAGCCAGCAGTAGCCCTCTCCGGCTACGCGGTCGCAGGCACGATCTCGACGAAGCCGCGGCGACGCAGCCGGATGCGCAGCCGGAGTCGTCCCGACCGGGCGAGGATGATGCCGATCGTGAGTGCGGCGAGGGCGGGAACCACCCCGTCGACGACCATGGCGGTGTGGACGCCCCAGGCATCCGCCATCGCACCCGTGATTATTCCACCGAGTGCCTGGCCGCCGAGCACGATCATCGAGTAGATCGACATGACTCGACCGCGGATGACGCGGTTGGTCGACAGCTGCACGATGGATTCGGCGCCCGTGGCGAACAGCAGCCGCGAGATGCCGATACCGACGAGGAAGATCACGAACAGCGGTGCCCACGGGGAGAGCGCGGCGAAGACGATGACGAGGCCGAAGATCGCGGCGGCGGTGATGATGGAGCGGAGGCGCACCGTCATCCGTCTGGTCGACAGCACCGCGCCGGTGAGCGCGCCGACCGCCGCGGCCGAGCTGTAGAGGCCGTAGCCCGTCGCACCCGTCTTGTAGACGTTGTCGGCGAAGGAGACCAGCAGCACCGGCAGGGTCATTCCGAAGGTGGAGACGAAGGCGAGCATGACCATCGGCCAGAAGATGGTGGGTTTCGAGAGCACGTAGCGCAGCCCCTCGCGGATCTGCCCCCGTGCCCGGATGGCCTTCGGTGACGGATGCAGGTCCCGCACGCGCATCGCGGCGAGCGTGAAAACCACGACGATGGCGGCGACCGCGTTGATGCTGATCGACCAGCCGGAGCCGACGAGCGCGATCAGCACGCCGCTGATCGCCGGGCCGAGCAGCCCGCCGAGGTGGAAGATCGACGCGTTGAGGCTGATGGCGTTGCGCAGCCGACGGTGGCCGACCATCTCGTTGACGAAGGCGGAGCGTGCGGGGCCCTCGGCGACGGCGACGCAGCCGAGCAGGAAGGCGGCGAGCCAGACCTCACCGACGGTCACGATGCCGAGCAGGGTGAGGGCACCGAGGGTGCCGCAGAGGATCACGGTGATCGACTGGGTGGTCATCATCAGCTTGCGCTTGTCGACCCGGTCGGCGAGTACGCCGCCCCACACGCCGAAGACCAGCACCGGCGCGAACTGGAGGAAGACGGTGACGCCGACGAGAGCGACGTTGTGGGTGAGTTCGTTGACCAGCCAGTCGGTGGCGATCTTCTGCATCCAGCCGGAGGTGTTGGCGATGGCCTGGGAGATCACGTACAGGCGGTAGTTGAAGACGCGGAGGGCGTCGAAGCTGTCGCGCCAGCGCGGTCGCTCGAGGAGTACGGGAATGGGTTCGGTGGGCGGGCTGATGGTCGAGCTACTGGTACTCACTGCGTCGCAATCGGTGTCGTATGTCTAGTCGTCTCCCTCAACGCTAGGCGCGCAGCATCCATTCGTGGTCGGAATTGCCTCTATAAGTACTATTGACTTTCGTAATGATCGATCGGAGTGACGCATGTTCGACCCCGTGCTGCTGAAGACCTTTGTGACGGTCGCGGAGACACTGAACTTCACCCAGGCCGGCCAACTCCTGGGGCTCAGCCAGCCGACCGTGAGCCAGCACGTGCGCAAGCTGGAGCTTGCCGCGGGCCGCAATCTGGTCAACCGCGACACCCGCGAGGTGCGACTCACTGACAACGGCGATGCGATGCTCGGCTTCGCCCGCACGATCCTCGCCGCCAATGACCAGGCGAGTTCGTACTTCACCGGGTCGGCGATGCGCGGTCGACTGCGGTTCGGATCGGCGGATGACCTCGCCCTCACGCAGCTCCCCCAGATCCTGCGCGACTTCCGCCAGCTGTATCCGCACATCAACCTCGAGCTCACCGTCAACCAGAGCCAGGTGCTCACTCGGCGACTGACCGCCGGTCAGCTGGATCTGGTGTTCGTGCGGCAGAGCGCCGGCTCGGGCATCGGCCGGCTGGTCCGCCGCGAACGACTCGTCTGGGTCGGTCATCGCAGCCTGACGATCGAGCCGGGCCAGGCGGTACCCCTGATCGTCTACCAGGCACCAAGCCTCAGTCGAACCCTGATGATCGAGGGGCTCGAGGCGATGGGACGTACCTGGCGCATCACCTGCAACGTGCGGGAGATCAACGGGATGGTGGCTGCCGCCCGCGCCGGCATGGGCGTCGCGTCGTTTCCGCAGAGCCTCATCCCTCCCGACCTGGTCGACCTGACGGCCACCGTCGACCTGCCCGATCTCGGCGACGTCGAGTTCAGCCTGCTCGACAACCCCACCTCGGCGCGCGAACCGGTGGACGCGCTGGTCTCCGCCATCGTCGGTCGCCAGAACGCGATGACGCCCGTCGTCTGAGCCGCGGCGGTCGAGAAGCGCGCTCCGGCGCACTCGCGTTTCGCCTGCCCCCAATCCCGTCTCAATCCCGTCCGAAACGACGGAGATTTTGCACATTCGGCCCCGGATCACACTGAATTGCGTCGGATCGACAAAATCTCCGTCATTTCGCACAGGAGGGACGTGATGGCGACCGCTTCAGATGCGCGGGCGATCAGGCAGTGTAGAGCGAGCGATCGGAGAAGTTGATCTGCACTCGGACGCCGTCGGGCCCGGTCACGCGCAGGATGCGACCGTAGTTCTCGTCAAGGACGATCGCGTCGTCGAAGCCTGCTGCTGCCAGCGATTCGGCGACCGTGTCCGGGTCGTCGTCGCTCTCAAACGCCAGCTCGGTGCCACCGGCCTCGAGCGGGTTGTCGGCATCGTTCGGCATCGCGTGCAGGTTCAGCTGGGCGTTCGGCGCGGGCAGCTCGACCCAGCCTCCGCCGACGTGCGTCGCCTCTGGGACGAAGCCGAGAGCGGCGGCGAACTCGCGCGTGCGCTCCATGTTCGAGGTGTAGTAGACCGGTGCCAGCTTGATCATGACTTCTCCTTCAGGTAGTCGTTCAGCGCGTTCTCGACCAGAGCCGACAGGGACACCCCCGCTGTGACCGCAGCGATCTTCACTCTGCGGATGAGGTCAGCGGGGAGCACCACGTTGAACTGCCGTCTCTCTTCGTCGTTCATATCTAGAAATCTAGGTTTCTAGATTGCCGAAGTCAAGTAATTCTCGGGGGGTTCGATACGCGTCCTCGCGCGGGCGCTCGGGCGCTACTCAACCAGCGAGAATCAGGCGATGCCGCGCCAGAGGGCGATCAGCTCGTCGCGGTCGAAGATGCGCTCCGGCCGGATGACGGCGTCGTCGGCCACGTAGTAGAAGACCGCATCGATGAGCCCCGGCTCGATACCCTTCCACTCCGCGAACGCCTGTCGGTAGAGCGCCAGCTGCAGCTGCTTCGCCTCGAGGTCTGCAGCATCCTTCGGCGCCTTGCCGGTCTTCCAGTCGACGACCCGGTAGCGCCCGTCGACCAGGTACACGGCATCGAGCTTGCAGATGATGACCTCGCCGTCGAGCACCAGGTGGATCTCGATCTCCACCTCCTCGGGTTGCAAGTGCGCGAACTCCGAGTTCTCGAAGGTGCGCTGCAAAACGGCCAGCGCATCCGCTTCCGCATCCAGATCGCGATCGAGATCGAGCTCGTCCAGCATCGCGTCGAGCTGCTCGGCCGTACCATGCACGCCATAGCGGTTCTCGACCCACTCGTGAAAGAGCGTCCCCAGCCGGGTCGCCCGGTACGGACGTTCCGGCATCGGGCGGCGCAGTGACGCTGCAACGGATGCCGGGTCGGTCACGTAGTCCTTGAACCGCGAAGCGGGCACGCGCGTCGGCACCTCGACGTACTCGCTCGTCTGCAGGCGCCGCCTGCGCTCCTCCAGCAGCAGCTCGAGCTCGGGCTGCCAGACGCCGGCGCTTCCAGGGCTGGCCGCCCGCACCAGGTCGGCGGCACGCTCGACGCGCTCCCGACGCTCGCCCAGCGGATCCATCGGCCAGACGTAGCTGTTGGCCTCATCGCCGAGCGGGTTCTCCTCGAACTCACTGGCGACGGGAAGCTCGCGGATGATCCCGGCCGCCTCCAATTCGCGCAGGAAGACGCTCGGGCGGCGGGGTTTGGTCTGCGTCGCCCAGAATGACGCGGTCACGAGCAGCGCGTGCCGGGCGCGGGTCACCGCGACATAGGCGAGCCGGCGCTCCTCCTCGTCGTGTCGGGCGCGCACCGCGGCCTTGAAGACAGTGCGCGCGTCGAGCAGCTCCTTGCGGGTCGTCGCCTCCTGCCAGGCGAAGTCAGGCAGCTCGGACCCGTCGCCGCGGAACACGTAGGGCAATGAGCCGAACGTCAGCCAGCCGTTGGTGCCCTCGTTGGGCGTGCCCGGCAGCTCCTCGTCGACCAGCCGCGGCACGACGACGATGTCCCACTCCAGCCCCTTCGAGCCGTGGATGGTGAGCAGCTGCACCGTGCCCGGCTCTGCCTCCTCGGGGCGGGGCGCGAGATTGTCCCGCCACTCCGCCTCGCGCAGCCAGGCGAGAAAGCCGCCCAGCGAAGCAGTGTCGTCGACGCTCAGGTAGGTGCCCAGCGCATCCGAAAACGCCTCCATCGACGCCCGCCCGAGCGACAGCGTCTCGTTCGCCGCCACCTCGATGTCGAGCAGCAGCTCCTGCTCGACGTAGGTGACGAAGTCGAGCAGATCGAGGCCGGAACGCGCGCGGAGCCTCGCGAACAGGCGGCCGGCCTCGCGCATCCGTTCCAGTCCGACCGCGCTGAAGTTCTCCAGCGCGCCGTGCCCCTCGCGGGCGGTGGCGAGGAAGTCGAGGGCGTCGACGATCGAGCCGCCCTCCCCCTCGGCGACGGAAGCGCGCAGCTTCTCGCGCACGTCATCCTCCATGCGGCGCTGGGCGTAGTCGCGGTCGCGCAACCAGGAGGCGAGCCGGCTGAGGGCATGCAGGTCTTTCGCGCCGATGCGCCAGCGCGACCCGGCGAGCAGGCGGATCAGCTCCGAGCCGGCGCTCGGGTCGCTGATCACGCTGAGGGCAGACACCAGGTCGGCGATTTCGGGCTCCGCCATCAGCCCGCCGATGCCGAGCACATGGAACGGCACCTCGTGGCGGCGCAGTGCCGCGATGAACACGGGCTGCGTCTTGCGCGCGCGGAACAGCATCGCGGCGGTCGGCGGCGTCGTCGACGACAGACGCTGCTTGAGCCAGCGGGCGGCGGCCTCCGCCTCATCGAACAGCGTCTCTTCGATCGCGACCTCGACGGGGAGAGCGGATGCCGCGGGCCCGGCCTCGAGGCGTTCGACCAGTGATGCTCCCCCGGCCCGGAACGGCTCGACGATGCCGTTCGCGACGGCGAGGATGTCGTGGCCGTTACGCCAGGACGTCGTGAGCGCGAAGTGCTGGGCCGAGCCAGCCGCGAACTGGGCCGAGAAGCCCTCCAGGTTCGACGCGGAGGCGCCGCGCCAGCCGTAGATCGATTGATTGGGGTCGCCGACCGCCATTACGGACATCCCCCCGAACAGTTCGGAGAGCAGCCAGGTCTGCACGACGCTGGTGTCCTGATACTCGTCCAGCAGCACGACCCGGTACTGCCCGCGGAGTTCCTCGGCCACCCGCGGCACCTCGCGCACGATACGCAGCGCGAGGGCGACCTGGTCGGAGTACTCGACGAACCCCTGGGCGGCCTTCGCCTCCGCATACTGGGTGGCCAGGTCGAGCAGCACGGGCAGCGCGCCCACGGTGTTCGCGAGCGCGACGGCATCCTCATAGGCACCGCGACCGCCTGGCGGCAGCTCGGCCAGGGCGGCGAATCGACGGGCGAAGCTGTCGACCTCGGCCGCGTCGACCAGGTTCTCGGCGAGCGCCCGCGACAGCGACAGCACCGCCCGGGTGATCGTGTCGAGGTTCTTGTCGAGGGTGGGCAGGCGCGGGTCGGTGGAGGCGATCACGATCGACCGCACCTGCTGCCAAGCCGACGCTTCGCCGAGCACCGCGCCATCGCTCTCCCGCCCGAGCAGGATCGCGTTGTCGCGGTAGATGCGATTGGAGAAGGAGTTGTAGGTGGCCACCGTCGGCGGATCGAACTCGTCGTACGGCTCGATGCCTTCGCCGCTCGGCAGCAGCCCGACCCGGTCGAGCTCGGCGATGCGTTCGCGGATGCGCACCGACAGCTCACCCGCCGCCTTGCGGGTGAAGGTGAGCCCGAGGATCTCCCCCGCGCGCACATGCCCGTTGGCGAGCAGCCAGAGCACGCGATTGGCCATCGTCTCGGTCTTGCCGCTGCCGGCACCCGCCACCACGAGGGCGGGCGACAGCGGCGATTCGATCACTTCGCGCTGCTGCGCGGTCGGGCGCGGCCTGCCGAGGGCATCCGCGATGTCGTCGGCACTGACGAAAGAAGCCCCGTCGACCGCGCGCTCCAGAATCACATCAGTCACTCGACACCGCCCGCACCCTGTGCAACTTCTTCTCCGCGACGCCGAACGAGCCCCACTCGTCGAGGTCGACGGCTCCCTCGAAGGCGGCCGCGGCCATCCCGATCGCCGCCTGGCGGATGCGGGTGCGGAAGCCCTCGAGCTGCTCCTCGTCGAGCGCAGCCTGGTGACCCTCGCGGTAGAGCTTGCCGCCCTTGCCGCGCTTCACGTAGAGCAGCTTCGCGCCGCCCGGTGAATGCGACCCGAGCTCCTCGAGAAACTCGTCGAGCACGCCGTGCACGTATGCCAGCTGATAGGCACCGAGCTGCGGATGCGCATCGATCTTGCCCTGCTGCGTGATCGGGCTGCCGGTCTTGAGGTCGACGATCACCACGGACCCGTCGGCCGCGCGCTCGACCCGGTCGATCGATCCGTTGATCGTCGCCCGCTCGAACTCGATCGAGAAGCGGCTCTCGGCGCCGACGAGTGTCTTGCCGTCACGCGCGAAGTCGGCGAGATACTCGGCCACCCCGCCGGCCAGCACCCTGGCCGCACGCTTCTGCTGCTCGGCCAGCCACGGCGACTCGAAGGTCAGCTCGGTCCAGCGACTCTCGATCGACCGCCACACCGCATCGACGCTGGGGTCGGTCGCCGTCTCCATCGCCCAGTGCACGATCGTGCCGAGCCCCATGGCGACCGTCGAGTCGCCCCCGGCAACGGTGTCGATGAACCAGTCGACCGGCGAATCCTCGTACGCCTCCAGCCGCGACGGCGAGACCGGCACCCGCTCGTCGTCGGCGAACAGCGGCTCCGTCGTCGACGGATCGAGCAACCCGTGCCACTGGTGCGGATCGGCGCCCGGCACCTGCTCCTCGGCCAGCAGCGAGAGAGCGGATGCCGCGGCCTCCCGATCGCTCGAACTCCGTCTCGGCTGCGCGAGCTCCCGACGCAGCCTCCCCGTCAGGGCCCGGAGGGAGAGCGGTCGCAGCGCCGCGGCATCGACCAGCGGGGCGTCGCCGGGCGCCAGGGCGAACAGCACGCTGGCCGCCTCGTCCTCGTTCGCGACGGCGGCCAGGATGACGCGGCGTCGCGCCCGCGAGACGGCGAGCGCGAACATCCGCAGCTCATCGTCGCGCACCTGGCGACGCTCGTCGATGACGGCCCCATCGAGCCCGGTCGCCACGCGCACCAGCTGTTGCGGATAGAGAAGGGATCCGCGCAGCCGCAGATTCGGCCAGATGCCCTCCTGCAGCGCCGCGACCACGACGGTGTCGAACTCCAGCCCCACGGTTCCCGACGGGGTGGTGACGAGAACGGTGTCGGCGGCGGACTGCGGCGACAGCGTGTCTTCCGGCACCTCAGCCTCGAGCACGTCGATTAGAAACTCGGCGGGCGAGGTCTTCTGGTCGCGCTCGACGAAGCGCTTCGCTGCCGTGAACACGGCGACGATGCCGTCCAGGTTGCGATTCGCCTCGTCGGCGACGATGCCGGCGCTGGTGGCCTGCGCGAACCACTCTTTGGCCAGACCGCTGCGCTCCCACGCCAGCCAGAGCAGCTCCTCGATGGTCGAGCCCTCGGATGCCGCGAGGCGCAGGGCGTCGAGCGTGCGAGCGAGACGGTCGGCGTTGCGCCCCACCCGGTGGTCGATCGTGGCGAACCGCCCCGGCGTGCCGAGGGCTTCGACCACGAGGTCGTCCGCGGCCCGATTGCCGCCGCCGGCCAGCTCTTCCGCGCGCAGGGCGAGCCTCAGGCGTCGCAGCGCGAGCCGATCCAGTGCGCCGAACGGCCCGAGCAGCAACTCGCTCGCCAGCTCGGCATCGAGCGGGGTGCGGCCGATGCCGACGTCGACGAGGGTGAGCAGGCTGCGCGCGGAGTGGTCGTCGCGCAGGGCACGACCGCCGACCGCCGTGCGGGTCGGCACCTCGGCGAGCGCCAGGGCACGGGCGATGATCGGTACCTGCCCGCCGCTGCGGGCGACCACGACCATGTCGCGCCAGGCGACGCCGTCGATCAGGTGCCGCTCGCGCAGCTGGCGGGCGATGGCGGCCCACTCGCGGGCCGGGCTCTCGGCCAGGATGCGCAGCACCGGCGTCGCGTCGTCCGTCGCGATGCTGCTCGCCTCGCGCTGACCGAACACCCCGGCGGTGC
>Ga0247737_1000268_pt1 | contig 19378 bp, 18 predicted proteins | sample UWRJL028104C2_FD_180937 | JGI IMG/M metagenome (GOLD analysis project Ga0247737, IMG submission 180937) | Plant litter microbial communities from Arlington Agricultural Research Station in Wisconsin, United States - UWRJ-L028-104C-2 | ecosystem: Environmental > Terrestrial > Plant litter >...
CGTGCCCCGCGCGCGGGCGCTGAGGGCGGGATGGGTCGTCGCGGACGGCGGAGAAAGGGGATCACGCCGCCCGCGACGAGTCGATCAGAAGCCGGCGGCCCAGTCGCTCTGCGACTGCTTGGCGGCTTGCTGAGCCGTTCCGCTACCGAGAGGCGCGATGCCCGGGTAGTTGAACGGGAAGGATGCGGCGGCGCCGGCCTTCGAGTTCGGGATCCAGATCGTGTCCCAGGCCGGCGAGAAGGTCGACGTGTAGCTCTTGATGGAGTCCAGGAATGCGCTGGAGGCGATGTTCGGTTCGGCGGGAGCCGTTCCGGAGACCTTCACGTAGGTGGCGTAGTTCGTGGGGTCCGAGAAGAACGACATCCAGGCGAGGGCCGCGGTCTTGTTCTTGGTGTTCGCCGCGACGGCGAGGCGCAGGTCGACCTTGCCGGCGAGGGTGGCGTTGTCCGCCGCCGTGTCACTGGTCGGGATCGGGAAGTAGCCGTACTCGAACTTGGAGCCGACGGCCGAGGCGATGGTGGGGGCATCCCAGGTACCGTCCGCGGTCATGGCGAACTGCTCCGACGCGAAGCCGGACGGGATGGTGGCGTAGGAGACGCCGGAGAAGTTCTGCTGGCCGTAGCCGTACAGCTTCTGCACGCGGTCGAGCACCTCGAGCGGCTTGCCGTCGGTGAGCTTCACCTTGTTCGTCCAGAGGCCCTTGAACAGCGCCTCCTTGTCGGCCTGCGTCGGGTACAGACCCTGCACCGCCGAGATCATGGTGAGACCGGCCGGCCAGGAGTCCTTGCCGCCGATACCGAGAGGCGCGATGCCCTGTGCCTTGAGAGTGTCGGCGAGAGTGACGAACTCGCTCCAGGTGGTGGGGATGCTGAGCCCGAGCCCGTCGAACATGGTCTTGTTGTAGAACACACCGCTGTAGTAGCTCACCCCGGTGGGCACCGTGTACTGCTTGCCCTTGTAGGCGATCGACTTCAGCAGCGAAGGGGTGAAGTTCTTCATGAACGGCTGCTTGGTCAGGTCGAGGAAGACCCCGGCATCCGTCGAGAGGTCGTCGTCCGAGGCGGAGCCGTCGGCGACGAACTTCGGCACCTCGGTCGGCGCGGCGATCAGGATGTCGACGTTGCCGGCGGTGAGGCGCGAGGACTTGGCCGCCTTGTAGTTGTTGTTCGGCACGGCGCTGAACTTGACGTCGACGTTCGGGTACTTCTTCTCGAAGGCCGCGTTGACCGCCCTGAAGCCCGCATCGGACGAGTCGGCGCTGGAGACGACGATGTTGAGGGTGCCGGAGGGCGTACCGTCCGATGACGAGGAGCCGGCAGCACTCGAGCAGCCGGCCAGGATTCCGAGCAGAGCGACGGCGGAGACCGCCGCCAGGCCGCGACGCGCAAGCGAGCGCGACCGCAACTTCGTTGTTGCCATGATGTTCTCCAGAATGTTGATGTGGTGAACCGAAACGTTTCGGTAGACGTCACCGTAACACCCGGGACAGGCAACGCAAAACGCGCCTGAACGGTCGCCGAAAGGTCGCTCAGCGACGCGGCGCGGGGCCCGTGGAATCGCGCACCAGCAGCTCGACAGGGGGAACGTCGACGTCGATCGGCGGCGCTCCCTCGATCTGGTCGAGCAGCAGGCGGGCTGCCTCGGCACCGATCAGCCGGGGCGATGTGCCGAGCGTCGTGAGTGTCGGACGCACGTACTCCCCCAGCGGGATGCCGTCGTAGCCGACGACCGAGACGTCACCCGGCACCGAGAAGCCCAGTTCGTTCGCGCGGGCCATGAACCCCACGGCGGTCAGATCGTTCGCGCAGAGCACCGCCGTGGGCAGATCGCGACCGACCAGCATCTCCTCGGCCGCGCGGCGGCCGCCCTCGTAGCTGAAGTCGCCCTCGACGACGGCACCCGCCTCGAGATCGAGATCGACGATCGCGCGCCGCCAGGCCACCTCGCGCTGGCGGGAGTGGATGAACTGCGCAGGCCCGGAGACATGGGCGATGCGCCGGTGGCCCAGCGCAGCCAGGTAGGTCATCAGCCGCTCGATGCCGGCGACGTGGTCCTGGCGCACGCTGGCGAAGGGAAAGCCGTCACGATCAGCGTTTATCGCCACGACCGGAAGGTCCAGCGTCCGCAGCAGGGTGGTGCGTTCATCGTCGAGCTCGATCTCGGAGAGGAAAACGCCGTCCACCCGGTTGTCATCGGCGAGACGGCGGTACCGGGCCAGGGTTTCCTCGGCGCCCGAGGCGACCTGCAGCACCAGGGCGTACCCGCGCTCGCCCAGCACCGACTCGACCCCGCCGATGAAGGCGCCGAAGAACGGGTCCGAGCCCAGCACCTCCGGATCGCGCTGCAGGATGAACCCCACGGCGAAGGCCCGCTGAGCGGAGAGACTGCGGGCGCGGATGGAGGGGACGAAGCCGAGTTCGTCGGCAGCGGCGAGGATGCGCTGGCGCGTCTCGGTAGACACCCCGGGCCGGTCGTTCAAGGCGCTCGAGACCGAACTGATCGCCACGCCAGCACGCTCCGCGACGTCGACGATCGTCACTCTCTTGGCCATCGTGCCCCCTCGGGTGAGATCCGTCTCCCCGAGTCTGCATCATCGCTGGCACTGTTCGGGACGATGCGCGGGGCGAACCTCAGGCTAGCTGCTAGCGTGTGTGCCGGCCGAAACGTTTTGTCTGCACGGCACGAGAGCGCGTTCGAAGGGGTGGATCACGGATGACCGAACTCACCCTGACGCGCGACCGCCCGGCTCGCAGCTTCGTCCGGTTGCTCTCCCGCTACCGAGGCCGCCTCGTCGGTGCCGCCGTCATCCACGTGCTGAAGGACAGCCCGGTCTGGCTGATGCCCGTCATCACCTCGGCCGTCATCGACCGCGTCGTCGCACACGGCCCGCTGCTGCAGCTCGCGCTGCTCGGCATCGCCGCCTTCGTCGTGCTCGCCCAGAACTTTCCTACCCAGGTGCTTTTCACCCGCTGGTACAGCGGCGCGACAAGACAACTCGGCGCTGACCTGCGCAACGCCCTCACCGGGCGACTGCAGAACCTCTCGATCGGCTTCCACTCCCGCGCGAGCGCCGCGGTGATCCAGTCCAAGGTGGTACGCGACGTCGAGAACGTCGAACTCATGCTGCAGCAGACCGGACCAAGCGCACTGTCCGCGATCTTCGTCCTGATCGGTGCCATCACCATCACGGCGGCCACCGTTCCACAGTTCATCGGCTTCTTCGCTCTCACCGTTCCGGTCGGCGCGGTCCTCTGGGCGACCATGACCCGGCGCTCCGCCTCACGCAACGAGGACTTCCGACGCGAGGTGGAGCAGTTCTCCTCGCAGATCGGCGAGATGGCCACGCTCATGCCGATCACCCGCGCCCACGGGTTGGAGTCGGTCGCGCGGGCTCGCGTCGCCCGCGGCGCAGAGGGGGTGCGCAGCGCCGGCATCACCCTCGACCTGCTCAACAGCGGCTTCGGCGCACTCACCTGGGTGGTGCTGCAGCTGATCGGGATGGCCTGCCTGATCGGCGCCGCCGCGGCATCCATCACCGGCTGGATCGACATCAGCGCCGGCCAGGTGGTTCTGCTGTCGAGCTACTTCGCCCTGCTCACGGGCGCGGTGTCCTCGCTGCTCTCGCTGCTGCCGATCCTCACCCGCGGCGGCGAATCGATCGCCTCCATCGCCGAGGTGCTCGACGAGCCGGATGTCGAACGCAACGAGGGCAAGCAGCTGGTCGATCGCGTGAGCGGCAGCATCCGTTTCGACCGGGTCGGCTACCGCTACCCCGAGACGGAGCGCCCCGCGCTCGACGGCCTCGACCTCGCCATCGCCCCCGGTGACACCGTGGCCTTCGTCGGCCACTCCGGCTCGGGAAAGTCGACGCTGCTCAACCTGGTGCTCGGCTTCGTTCGGCCGACCGCCGGTCGGGTGCTGTTCGACGGCGCCGATATGGAAACGCTCGACATGCGATCGCTGCGCCGGTCGGTCTCGGTGGTGCCGCAGGAGTCGGTGTTGTTCGAGGGGTCGATCCGCGACAACGTGACCTACGGCCTGGACGACGTCGACGATGCGCGCGTGCTGGGCGCACTGCGCGATGCCAACGCCCTCGAATTCGTCGAGGCTTTGCCGGACGGTTGGAACACTCGGGTCGGCGAACGCGGTGCGCGGCTCTCGGGCGGCCAGCGGCAGCGTCTCGCGATCGCGCGGGCGCTGATCCGCAACCCGAGCATCCTGCTACTCGATGAGGCGACCTCAGCGCTCGACGCCGAGTCGGAGCGCACGGTTCGGGATGCCCTGGCCACCCTGATGCGCGGGCGGACGACACTCGTGGTCGCCCACCGCCTCTCCACCATCCGCGGTGCGGATCGGATCATCGTGCTCGATGCGGGGCGGATCGTGGAGACCGGCACCCACGACGAGTTGGTGGCGGCCGCTGGACGCTACGCCCACCTCGATCGACTGCAGACCGGATGATCGGCATGACGGCCGCAGCGTCGGAAGGTCAGATGCCCCGGATGACCGCCAGCGTCGCCGCGCCGAGCTGCTTCCGGGCGAGCGCGAGTGACTCACCCCACGGCTTCTTCTTGTCGAACAGGAAAGTGCCCGCGAAGCCGTAGCGCAGAGCGCCGCAGGTCACCGCGAGGGCGCGCGCCTCGTCGGGATCGGGCCGAAGCTCAGCCGCGGCCGCGTCGGTGACATCCGTAACCCGGGTGAAGGCGACCCGGAGTTCCGGATAGCGGCCGTTGTCGAGCCGGGTGAGATAGCAGGCCTGATAGTAGGCGCGCTGCTCGACGGCGAAGGTGAGGAAGACCTCGTTCGCGATCCGCAACACCTCGGCGGGATCCGTGACGCCCGCGAGCGCCGTGCGGAGCATGCCGTAGTGGAATCGATGCCCCTTGGCGGCGATGGCGGCCAGGAGTGCATCGCGCTCGGCGAAATGCTTGTAGGGAGCAGAGGGACTCACCCCGGCACGACGGGCCGCCTCGGACAGGCTGAAGTTCTCCGCGCCCTTCTCCTTGACGAGCTCGAGCGCAGCACGTTCCAGGGCGTTGCGAAGGTCGCCATGATGGTAGGTATCGTGCGTCGTCACACCGGGTCCTCGGCTGAGTGGGAGGGTATTTCTTCGCTCATTTGTATCACTTGCTCCACACCGTGAACTAAATCACGCGCGAGGAAGTCGGCATGGACACTCCCGTCCACGCCTGGACGATCCCAGGGCTCCCCCCGATCGTGCGATCAGCGGGTCGGTGCAGTCAGTGTCGGCGCAGTCAGTCGCAGTTCAGCATCGCCCGCACGCTGTTGCCCGTGTTGCGGAACGCCGCGTGCAACCGCCGCTGCGAGACGGCGAGCTGGCGGGCGAGCTGCGCGCCGTCCACGCTGGGATCGCCGTGCTGAAGATAGGCGAGGGCTTCGGCGCGGGCGCGCAGTTCGAAGTCGGTGAGCGCCGCCGATGGATCCGCCGTGTCGAGCCCGGCGAAGTCTCCGGTCATGAACTGCGCGACGATTTCTGCACCGGGTGGATCGTCGTCCGCCTCGGGCGCAGTCACCCGCACGGTGAAGGTCAGCAATGACTCGTCCTCCGCCAGCTGGGCCATCGTCAGCCGTTCACCGTCGACTCGCACGATTCCGTGGCAGCGAAAAGTGACGCTCACGTCGCCGAACCCGCGGCTGCGGAAATCGACGGTCGCGTCATCCGGCCCGGCGCCGTCGCGATGGAGGTCGCGCACGACGATGTCGCCGAAATGAAAGCGGCGCGGACGCCCATGCTGGGGCGCGTGCGGCACGCGGGTGGCGCGGTCGTGCCAGCGATACCACTGCTGAGGCTCGATCAGGTCGTTGCTGAGTGTCATTACGGAGCAGCTCCAATCGACGGAAATGGCCGGGCCCATCGCGCGGACCGGGCGGATGCCGCACAGGGGGAAGGCGCGGCACCCGTCCGGGATCCAGGACGTCGGGATCATCGACGGAGCCAGCGAGTGGTCTCCGCCAACGCCCACGACCGCATCGACGGGAGGTGCGTGGATTCCAGTGTGAGCCGAACGTGACCGCTCGCCTCGAAACGCGTGGCGATGCCCGTAAACACGGGGATCCGAGCTCGAAGACGACTGCCTGACCCTCGGATACACCGGTCAAATGACTGAATGCGCAGGGCCGATGCGATTGACCGGGCGGATGCCACCGCCACCGTTTCTGCCGGTGCGGCCGGAGGCCGCAGACGGGGCGGTCAACCCTACCCTCACGTTAAGGTAGAATTGAGCGGACGAAATGGATCCCATGACAGGCTCTGCACCGGAAACGATGCACATCGGCGAACTGGCCGACAAGTCCACCCTGTCACAGCGCGCCATCCGACACTACGAGGAGGTGGGCCTGCTCAAGCCCGCCGGGCGTTCGGAAGGCGGCTTCCGGCTCTACACGCACGACGACCTGATGCGCCTGATGGTCATCCGCCGCATGAAGCCGCTCGGCTTCTCGCTCGACGAGATGGCTGAGGTGCTGCGCATCATCGATACCCTCGACGGCACCGCGCACGAGGAGCCGGCAGAGAAGGTGGCCGCCGAGTTGGACGCGTTCATCGATCAGGCGATCGAGCGGCGCGCGACGCTCCAGGAGCATCTCGCGCTGGCGGACGAGTTCGTCGAACTACTCCGTCACCAACGCCTCACCCGCTAGATACAGACTTCCCGATAGATACAGACTTCCCGATAGATACAGACTTCCCGCTAGATCCGATTACAACCGAAGGCACATCCCAGATGATTTTTGAAGTCGGCGAGACCCTTGTGTACCCCCACCACGGCGCAGTCACGATCACCAAGGTCGAGACCCGCACCATCAAGGGTGAGGAGAAGAAGTACATGACTCTCAATGTGCACGCGAGCGAGCTCACGATCACCCTTCCGGTCGACAACGCCGAGCTCGTCGGCGTGCGCGATGTGATTGACGAGGCCGGGGTCGAGGCGGTGTACGAGGTTCTGCGCAGCGACTACGTCGTCGAGGCGGGAAACTGGTCGCGCCGCTACAAGGCCAACCAGGAGAAGATGGCGAGCGGCAGCGTCTTCCGCATCAGCGAGGTCGTGCGCGACCTGTGGCGCCGCGATCAGGACAAGGGCGTGTCCGCCGCCGAGAAGAACATGCTGGCCAAGTCACGGCAGGTGCTCATCTCTGAGCTGGCGCTCGCCAAGCAGGTCTCCCCTGCCGAGGCCGAGCTGCTGATCGACGACGTGCTGGCGACCGTCTCCGCATAGCCCTTCGCCGGTTCGCTGGCTTATCGCTACCGGAACGTCACCTCGGCGTGGCATGATCGCCCCATGTCAGAGCCTTTCGCGCCGCATCCGGATCGATTCGACCCTCTCGAAGACGGGGACGGCCCGGACGTACTCGAACAGCCGGCCTCGCCGGAGCCGAGCCTCGAGTCTGAGATCGATCGCGAGGGCGTGATTCCGTTCCGCGTTCCCGAGGTCGGAGAGGAGCTCACCGTGGAGCAGCTCACCGACGAGCTCGACGCGGAATAGCCCGAGCCGCGCCGAGTCGGAGGACTTTGCCTCGGGCTATCGCCGCCATTAGTGTGCTCACGTGCCCTATTCGGGGGGTGCACAAGACGGAGCGGTGAACTGATGGCAAAAAACGATTCCTCGACCCTCGAGACCTCGGGGCATACCTCTCGACTGCGGCGGCGGCTGGCCACGGTCGGGGCCGGCCTGGCGCTGGTACTCACCTCGTCCCTCGTCGGTGCGAGCTCGGCTCAGGCCTGGGACAACGGCAGCAGCGACGACACCGGTGCGACGCGCTCCGGCCAGGTTCTCGCGCCGAACACGCACTTCACCATGGCGCCGGACGGCTCCAGTGGCGCGACCGTCGGCGGCGAGAACATCCCGAACATCGATTCGGTGAAGAAGACCATCGCGACCTACTACGGCGACCCGGGCACCGGTCTCGCGAACCAGACCTCCTCGCCCTACATCAGCGAGATGGCGTCGATCGTGGCGAAGGCCACCGCGAACCTCAAGCCCGCCTACGACGCTGCCATCGCTGCCGGGCAGAAGCCCGCCATCGTCTTCGACGCCGACGACACCACCCTCGAGACCTACGACATGGAGGTCGCGGGGATGCACTTCACCTTCGACCCAGCCCTGCAGGATGTCTACGTGCAGGGCCAGAAGTTCCCGGCCACGCCGAGCATGGTCGGCTTCGTCGCCGCCGCCAAGGCGATGGGCTACTCGATCTTCGGACTGACCGGCCGCAACGACGACCAGAAGGCCGCCACCCTGGCGAACCTGGCCAAGGTCGGGTACGTCGGCTTCACGCCGGACAACTTCTACACCAAGTGGACGGGGGTCGGGACATCCGTTCAGCCGTCGTATGTGACGTGTGCGCTCCCCAAGTGCACGACGGTCGAGTACAAGGCGCTCACGCGCAAGCACATCGAGAGCCTCGGCTACACGATCACCCTGAACGTCGGCGACCAGTGGTCCGACCTGCAGGGCGGATACGCGAAGAGCGTCCTGAAGCTACCGAACCCGACCTACTACCTGCCGTCGGCGAACCTGCCCGGCGTCACCGAGCCCGCGCTCGCGCCGCGGACGACCTTCACCATGGCCGCCGACGGGTCGAGTGGACTCACGGAGAGTGGCGAGGGAATCCCGAACATCGACTCGGTGAAGTCCACCATCTACACGTACTACGGCGACCCGGGCACCGGCATCGCCAACAAGACCGACTCGCCGTACATCCGCGAGATGCGCAGGCTCGTGCTGCAGCAGCTGCCGCGCGTCGCCGCGGCCTGCTTCATCGAGAAGAAACTGCACAAGAACCCGGCGATCGTGCTGGATGCCGACGACACCACCCTCTGGACGTACGACATGGAGGTGGCCGGCATGCACTTCACCTTCGACCCGGCCCTGCAGGATGTCTACGTGCAGGGTCAGAAGTTCCCCGCCACGCCATCGATGGTGAGCCTCGCCTCGATCGCGCAGAAGTCGGGCTGCACGATCATCGGTCTGACCGGACGCAATGACAACCAGAAGGTGGCCACCATCGCCAACCTCGCGAAGGTGGGCTACACCGGGTTCACGGCGGCGAACTACTACACCAAGTGGACTGGCGTCGGCGCATCCCAGCAGCCGTCGTACATCACCTGCGCGACCGCGAAGTGCACGACGATCGAGTACAAGTCGCAGACCCGCAAGCACATCGAGTCGAAGGCCGGCGGCAGGTACGACATCGTCGCGAACTTCGGCGACCAGTTCAGCGACCTGATCGGCGGCTCCGCAGACCACTCGGTGAAACTGCCGAACCCGACCTACTACCTGCCGTAACGGCACGGGCAGAGAGCGGCACGCGTCGGCCCTCGGAACCCTGGGGGTCCGAGGGCCTTCCGCGCGCCGCACTCCGACGAGCCATAATCGTTCATGGCCCAGGCTCACAGCTCTGATCGCGACCCCCTGCTTTCCGTCGCCATCGACGAGGGCGAGGGGCCGATCGTCATCATGCTCCACGGGGTCGCCTCCTCGTCGGTCACCTTCCAGAACGTCGTGCCGCTGGTGGCCCCGACGCACCGCTGCATCGCGATCGACCTGCTCGGCTTCGGCCAGTCGCCGATCCCACCGGATGCGGAATACACGATCTCCGAGCACACTGCGGCGGTCGAGCGCACGATCAAGAGCCTCCACCTCCACGAGACGTTCACCCTCGTCGGCCACTCGATGGGCGCGCTCATCTCCGCCCGCTACGCCTCCCGGCTTCCCCGCCAGGTGAACAAGCTGGTGCTGGTCAGTCCGCCGATCTACGTGCAACCCGCCGAGCTCAGCAACTCGCTCGACCGCGGGGTGATGGACTTCTACCTGCGCGCCTACCGGTACGTGCGTACCAATCAGGCCTTCACCCTGCGCAGCGCGGCCTTCGTCGAGAGACTGCTGCCGATCCGCAAGGCGATGGACATCAACGAGCGGACCTGGACGCCCTTCGTGAAGTCGCTGCAGCACTCGATCGAATCGCAGACGACCATCAGCGATCTCTCCGCGGTGACGGCACCGATCGAGATGGTCTACGGCAGCATGGATCAGTTCCACGCGGAGGGGGTGCTGAAGATCGTCGAGCGGATGACCGGCGTGACCACCCATCGCGTGATCGGCAGTGACCACCTCATCGGCAAACGGCTCGCGCGCGTTGTGGCTACCGCAATCGGCTGAGCATGATCGTGCTGACCGCCGAAGCGGCGGGTTGACCGCGAGAGCATACTGTCCCCATGCGCAGTTTCGGGGTGGAGGAGGAACTCCTCCTGGTGGAGGAGCAGACCGGCCAGGCGGTTGCGGTGGCCCGGGCATTGCTGGCCAATCTCGAGTCGTCGGTCGACACCACCAGGGGGGAACTCACCGCCGAGCTCCAGCAGGAGATGGTCGAAGCGGTGACCGAGCCGCGGGAGAGCCGCGAGGACCTGCTCGCCGACATCGTCGCCAACCGTGCGCATGCCGACCGCGCGGCCCGGGTGGTCGGGGCCCGCGCCGTCGCCCTCGCGACCTCTCCCTTGCTCGTCCACCCGCACATCATGGCCGACTCCCGGTATGCGAGAATCCGCGACCGGTTCGGCATCACCGCGCGCACCAGCTTGACCTGCGGCCTGCACGTGCATATCACCATCGACGGCCGCGAGGAGGGCGTCGCCGTGCTCGACCGGGTGCGCGCCTGGCTGCCGCTGCTCGTCGCGATCACCGCCAACTCGCCCTTCGCCGCGGGGGAAGACTCCGGTTTCGTCAGCTTTCGCTCCCGCGCCTGGAGTCAGTGGCCGACCACGGGCCCGAGCGACCTGTTCGGCACCGCGGAGGCCTATGACGCCTACTGCGACAGCCTGCTCGCGACGGGAGTCCTACTCGACCCTGGGATGTTCTACTTCGATGCCCGGCTCTCCCGCAATCACCCGACGATCGAGATCCGGGTGTCGGATGTCTGCCTCGAGCCGTCGACGACGGCCGCAGTCGCCGCGATCTGTCGCGCCCTGGTCGAGACGGCGGTGACCGAATGGCGTCAGGGCACAGCACCGGCGCCGGTACCGTCGGCACTCATCCGGCTGGCCGCACTGCAGGCCTCCCAGACCGGCCTTACCGGCCCCCTGCTGCATCCCATCGAGGCGGTGCCTATCCCGGCACGAGCGGCCATCGACCTGCTGCTCGACCACACGGCGGCGCAGTTGGAGGCCGCCGGCGATGCCGCGGCCGTGCGAGCGGAGCTCGACCGCCTGTTCGCGGAGGGGAACGGTGCCGCGCGGCAGCGGGCATCCTTCGCTCACTCGCAGAGCCTGCACCAGGTGGTGATCGATGCGATAGCGCTCACCCACGGGGAGGGCAGCGGTCAGCGGTCGACGCCGGCAAACACGTCCGGGTAGTCGTCGAGCCAGTTCCAGTGGGCCATCGGCCAGGTGATCACGACGGCCCGACCGACCACGTCGTCTACCGGCACGAAGCCGCTCCCGGGCCGTTCCACCTCGTGATAGCCGGAGTCCCCCGAGTTGTCACGGTTGTCGCCCAGCACCCAGAGTGAGTCCTTCGGCACGGTGACGGAGAATTCCTTCGGGTAGGCGTCGGTCGCACCCGGGTTCAGGTGAATATAGCCCTGCTCGTTGAGCGGAGACCCGTTGACGCTCACCTGACCGAACGCGGTGCAGCACTCCACCCTGTCGCCGGGAAGGCCGATCACCCGCTTGACCAGGTGGTCCTGTGCCGACGATGCGGTGAGGCCGATCGCGCTCAGGGTCCATTCGATCGGACTCTGGGCGGCAGACGCCGACGCGGCCGCGCCGTGGAGCCAGCCGCCGGGGTCGCTGAACACGACCACGTCTCCATGCTGGAGCGGCATCAGCCGCGGGACCAGCTCGTTGACGAGGATCCGATCCTGCACCTGCAGGGTGTTCGTCATCGACGGCGAGGGGATGTAGAACGACCGCACCAGGAAGGTCTTCACGCCGACGGAGACGATCACCGCGAGGAGCAGGATCACCACGACGTCCCGCACGAACCGCAGTGCGCCACGGCGCGCGCTCGGCACCTTCGTCGTTTCGACAACAGCAGTATTGGTCATCCGCTCCCCCGTCCCGCTCAAGACTAGGTGATCGAAGCTCACATCGAGAAGCTCGACGACGCAAACTCCGATGCGATACTGGTCACGTTCGCCGAGCGGAGAGAGCAACATGGACAGCGCGGAATACGCGAGTCGGGTAGACGAGCTGGAACGCTATCTCGGTGCCGCGTTCACCCACGCGGAGGCCACCTATCAGCGGCTCGAGCGCGAGCTCCACGGACGAACCAGTCAGCGCCTCGTCGCGCTTGCTCTGGACCTGCGCGTGCAGGAGGCCTCCACGTCCGCGGGCACGCCGGAGCACGAGAACCTCACGCGGGTCATCAGCGCGATCACCGAGATGGCGGCCGAGCTGCGGCTGATCGAGCAGAGCATCTTTCCCTCGATCCTGATCGACGCGGGAATCCCCGCCGGCCTCCGCTCCCTCTCCCGTCGCGCGACGATCCTCGTCGACGTGCACGCTGCGGATGTCGTGCGCTTTCCGCTCGCGATAGAGCTCGCCGTGTTCCGCGCGACCTCCGCGGCGATCGACCACTACACGACACTCGGCGCGAGACGGGTGGATGTGACGGTGGCCATCGACGAATCGTGCCTGCGGCTCACGATCGCGTCCGACGCGGGTGCGGAAGACGACGACCCATTCGGACTCATCGGGCGCGGCCAGATCGCCGCGGCGGGTGGACGGACCAGTGACGACCGCCTTCCGGACGACGCAACGGCGATCGTCGCCACGTTCGAACGTTCTCGATCGGCCAATCCTGCAAATGGCGGCTAGCAGGAATGTGAGTTGTCGTGATGTTCTGCGATAGTCGAGGGATGCCCGCCCGCTGCCTCGTCGTCGACGACAACGAACGCTTTCTGTTCGTAGCTCAGCGCCTGCTCGGTGCCGGCGAGGTGCTCGAGGTCGAGGGGGCGACCGACATCGCCTCCGCCATCGACGTGTTCGACCGCTTCCACCCTGACGTCGTCCTCATCGACGTATCGCTGGGGACCGAGAGCGGATTCGGCCTGGCGCACATGCTGATCGAACGCGCCCCCGACATCGCCAGCCGCATCATCATCATCTCCACCCGGTCCGGAGAGGACTACGAGGGACTGATCGAAGACGCCGCCGTCGCCGGCTTCATCTCCAAGTCCGATCTATCGGTGGAGGCCGTGCAGCAGCTCGTCGCCGGCCTGGGCTGAGACCGTCACCAACCCGGTGCAGCCTCACCGCCGAGCAGCGACGAAGCGCTCGATTTGAGCGGGAGACGCGCGGTCAGCGTGGTGCCGCGACCCTCGATGCTCTCCACGGTCAGCAGCCCTCCCAGCGTCTCGACCCGGTCGGCGATGCCAACCAGGCCCGATCCGGAACCGACTCCCAGTCGCGCCCCACCGACACCGTCGTCCCTCACCACCACATCCAGATGGTCGTCGGTGATCTCCACCGTCAGCTCTGCCGCGGTCGCGCGGGAGTGTTTGACGATGTTGGTGAGCGCCTCCGACAGCAGGTAGAAGCACGCCACCTGCGTGCGGTCGCCGATCTCGGGCCAGGCGTCGGGCATCCGCAACGACGTCGGCGTCGCACACTGACGCACGAGCATCTTGATCGCGCCCGGTAGCCCGGCCTCGGAGAGCACGGCAGGGTGCAGACCCCGGGACAGGTCGCGGAGGTCGGTGACGATGGATTCGAGCTCACCTGCCATCGCCGCGGTGTCGATGGCATCCGACACCTGCACATTGTGTCGGAGCTCGAGCGCCAGTGCGACCAGGCGCTGTTGCGCACCGTCGTGGAGGTTGCGTTCGAATCGCCGACGGGCCTCGTCGGCCGCGGTGACGATGCGTTCGCGGGAGGCACGCAGATTCTCCGCGGCCTCGGTGTTGCGAATCGCCGTGGCGATGAGCTCGACGCAGTCAGCGACGGGCGGAAGCATCTGGTCGGTGATCCGGGCGGCACTGGACGATGCCACCGCGAGCGCTCCCCAGAGGCGATCTCCGAGACGGATCGGGTGCGCGATCGAGGCCTGGATGCTGGCGTCGCGTACCCGACCCGCCTCGCTTCCCTCGATTTCGTCGTAGTTGTCGATGCGTACGGCTCGCCCGGTCCTTCGCACGCGCTCCACAGCGAGGGACTCGTCCAGCACCGAACTGTAGCCGATCGGCATCATCTCCTCCGTCGCCCCGTCCGCCCCGACGACAGTGGTGCGTCCGTCACGCTCGAACTGCACGACCTTGGTGTCATCCACCCCCAGCAGGGTGCGCAGCTCTGCGCATACGGATTCGAAGACGACGGACAGCGGGGGTTGCTCTGCGACCACGGTGGCGACGCGACGGATGGCAGTCTGCTCCTCGGCCAGGCGTCGCACCTCCTCACGACGCTGGGCACTGGAGATCGCGGTCGAGACCAGCGCGGCGAAGTCGGCGAGTCGTGCCTCGGTCGATGGCGGCAGCGCCTCCGGCCGATCGGAGACGATGGTGGCCGAGCCCCAGAGCTGTTCGTCGACGAAGATCGGGACCGCGATCGACGAGTTCGCGCGAATCACCCCCAGGCGCCCGGAGATCGACCCCGTCACCGGAATGGTGCCCTCCAGACGCGCGGGACGGCCGGTGCGATAGACCCGTCCGTTCGCGCTGTCGCCGTCCAGCAGCGGCCAGGTGGATCCGATGGGAGAGGGATAGTCCGGCACCTTGCCCCACGCGGCAAGGAGCGTGAGGGTCGCATCCGGATTGAATCGAGACAGCCCCGACATGTCCTCGTGCGTCTCCCCCGTCTTGAGGTCGACGACGCGCGCCAGCTCCTCGGCGATGGCGTCGAAGAGCTCAGCGATCGGCGCCGTGCCCGCCAGAGCGCCGAGCCGCAGGAGCGCCTGGCGTTCGCCCTGCAGCCGCTTCAGCTCATCCAACCGCGACCGTCGGTCGCGTTGTGCCTGCGTCACGGGCCGGGTGGCGGTGCGCCTGATCGTGTTAACGAAAGCTCGGGGGGACTTCACGCACGCAGCCTAATGCCACTGAGCCTTCTCAGGATGCATCCAGGAACCTCAGAACGGCCAGCACCCGCCGGTGGTCGTCGTTCGACCCGGTCAGTCCGAGCTTGAGCAGGATGCGCTGCACGTGCTTCTCCACGGTCGCCTCGCTGATCCAGAGTTCCCGTGCGATGCCCGAGTTGGATCGACCCTCGGCCATCTGCGCCAGCACATCGCGCTCACGCTGGGTGAGCGCGGCGAGTTCATCGGCGCGACGCTGCGAATTGAACAGCTCGCTGACCAATGCCGGGTCGACGACGACGCCCCCTTTGGCCACGGTGGAGAGGGTGTCGTAGAAGTCGTCGACCTCGGCGATCCTGCTCTTGAGCAGGTACCCGATACCCCGTCCGCTCGCCAGGAGTTCCGTGGCGAGTTCGACCTCGACGTGGGCGGACAACAGGACGATGCCGATGTCACGGAACTCGGCGCGGATCTGCTTCGCGGCGGTGAGCCCCTCCACCGTCTGGGTGGGCGGCATCCGGATATCGAGGATAACCAGGTCCGGCCGCGCCAAGCGGGTGAGCGCCACGATGTCGTCGGCGGTCGACGCCTGGCCGACGACGTCGAAACCGCGCGCGATCAACAGGCTGCTGAGGCCCTCGCGCAGCAGCACGTCGTCATCGGCGATCGTGACCTTCATCTATCTCGTGCGCACCTCTCGCTGCCGGGCGATGGGGCGACACCCCCGCTAGCCGGTACTCAAATAGCCGTGCAGGCAGCGACGACGCCGCGGTTTACTCTGGCCAGTATTGCATGTGTGGCTCCCCCACTTGCCGGTCCGACTCTCCGGTCATGCCCTCCGCCGAGTGGGACATAGCCGATGCGAGAAGGAGTGATCATGGACGTGCTTGATACCCCGGGCCTGGTCACCCCGATCCACCGCGTCCGCCCGGAGCGCGAGCACTCGGCGGCTCCCCTCGTCGGTCGCGATCGCGAATTGGAGGTGCTGCGGGAATTCGTGCTGTCGCTGGCGACCTCCGGCGCCGCGGTCGCAATGCTGGGTGAGCCGGGCTCGGGGAAGAGCGCCCTTCTCGACGCAGCAGCCGACCTCGCACATGACGCGGGTCTGCGCGTACTCAGGAGCGCGGGGCTGAGCGCCGACAGCCACATCGCCTATGGGGCGCTCGATCAGCTCCTGCTACCGATCGTCGATCGCATCGCGGGGCTCGAGGATCAACAGCGCACGGCGCTGCGGGCAGCATTGGGCATCGGCGCGGGCACGGCCCCCGAGCCGCTCGTGCTCTACAACGCGGTGCACTCCCTGCTCGCGGTCGTCGCCGACGAGGCACCCCTCGTGCTCATCGTCGACGATGCCGACCACATCGACGACGCCTCGGCCGGTGCCCTGTCGTTTCTCGCGCGGCGGCTGTCCGGCCTGAACGTCGGCATCCTGGTGGCGAGCCGCGAGCCGACCGCCCTGACCGTCAACCGCAGGATCGCCCTCGGGCGCCTGTCCCGACCCGATGCGGAATCGCTGCTGCACGCCGTCCAGCCGGACCTGCCAGGGCATGCCCGTGCGCAGGTGCTGAACCAGGCGGAAGGCAATCCCCTCGCCCTGCTCGAATTCGTCCAGCACCTGCGGAAGGGCGGGCACGGATTCGGTGAATGGCGGGTCGCTGCTCCCTGGGCGGCGGTCGACACCCCGTCGCCCTTCGCGGGAATGCTCGACGCACTCCCGGGGCGAACCTCCGCCGCGCTGCTGGTGCTCGCCCTCGACCCCCATGGAGATCTGCGCTCGCTCGCTGCCGCGCATCAGACCGTCGGCGATCTCGCTCCCGCCGAACGACACGGTCTCGTCCGGGTCGATGCAGAGTCGTTGACGGCGCGGTTCACACACCCGTTGATCCCCTCGCTGGTGCTCACCCGTGCCACCACCGAGGAGCGGCGCGACGTGCACCTCATCCTGTCGAGCCTGCCTGGCTCATCGCTGGAAGATCGAGCGTTTCACCTGGCTGAGGCTGCCTCGGACGCCGACGAGACGACCGCATCGACCGTGGAAGAGGCGGCCGCCGCGGCCGCGCTGCGAGGAGACCTGAGCACCGCGTCGCACCTGTTGGCCCGTGCGGCGCACCTCAGTCCACTCGCGGACGACCGTCAACGGCGGCTCGCCCGCGCGGCCTACATCTCGGCGGACATCCCCGATGAGACGGATGTCTCCTCCGACCTTCTACGGCAGGCACGACCGACCGGCGGCAGCCCGGGCTCGATCTACGCGGCCGTGGTCGAGGCCTTCGCGCAGCTGGAGAGCGGCGCGGGCAGTCGGGCCGCCGTCGCCACCCTCAGGGCGGCGATCGAATCGGGCTCGCACGGCTGGGATCCCTCCGACGCGGAGCTCATCGACGGGATGAACTCGTGGCTCCGGCTGTGCTGGACTGCGGGTCATCGCCAGGAGTGGCAATCCTTCTTCGCGGCGCTGAAGAACCTCGAGCCGGGCGTTCCGGAGCCGCTCCGCACGCTCAGCGTCGCCTTCGCAGACGCGGCCCACGCCAGCACCTGGGAGCGAGTTCGGGTGCGGCAGATGCTCGCCGAGATCGGCCCGGACGATGACGCCGGCTACATCCTGCAACTTCTCACCGCGGCAATCTTCTTCGATCTGGAAGGCACCGCGATCCCGGCCGCGAGACGACTGATCGACACGGGACGCGACGCGGCCGAGACCCACCTCTACGTGCGCTCGCTTGCGCTGGTGAGCCTCCACGACTATGAGGCGGGCCGGTGGCAGCAGGCGGGCGAGTCTGCACGGGAGGGTCTCGCCACCGTCGCCGGCGACCGCCCTACACCGGCGGCGAGCACGCTGTTCTATGTGGAGGCGCTCCTCGCCGGCGCGCGCGGTGACGTGCAGTCCGCGATGCGGTCGGTGGAGAAGATCGACGAACTCGCCATGCGGTTGGATTCGCTCAGCATCCGCCGATTCGGAAACCATGCCAGGGTCATCGCCGCGGCCGGGCAGGGCGATTGGGAGACCGTGTACCGTCAGGCTTCGATGCTCAGCCAGGCGGGTCGGTTCGAATCGTGTATTCCCCACGCACTGCGAGTCGCCCACGATCTGGTGGAGTCGGCGATGCGCACCGGCCGCGTTCAGGAAGCGCGCGCACACCACGCCGCGATGGTCGAGGCGGGACTGCCCGCCATGTCTCCTCGGCTGGCTCTCCTCACCTACGCCGCTGGCGGACTCGTCGACAGCGACGGACGATGGGAGCACGCGTTCGAGCGTGCTCTCGGGGTGAAGGGCGCCGCAGACTGGCCCTTCGACTACGCGCGAGTGCAGCTGGAGTTCGGCACCCGGCTGCGTCGTGAGCGTCGGGCCGCCGACGCCCGTCAGCACCTCTTCGACGCCTGGTCCACCTTCGAACGCTTGGGTGCCCGGCCGTGGGCCGACCGCGCTGCCGCGGAACTCCGAGCCTCCGGTGAACATCTCCATCGCGAGGAGGTTTCGCCGGCGTTGACCGCTCAGGAGCAGGCGGTGGCGGAGTTGGCGGCACGGGGGCTGACCAACAAGGAGATCGGGCAGCGGTTGCACCTCTCCGCTCGCACGGTCAGCGGTCATCTGTACCGGATCTTCCCGAAGCTCGGCATCAGAAACCGTTCGTCACTACGGGATGCGCTGGCGTCGGAGGAGCGCTACCTCGCCTAGTGCGTGATCACGATTTCTGCCCCGATGCGGAATCCTGCTGCTGCGCGCCGGACTTCAACTGGTCGAAGCGCTGTCGCACCTCGTCCTGTCTCACACCCAGGTGTTCGCTCATCAGCTCGGACAGGGCGCGGGAATAGAGGTCGGTGTCGAAGTCCTGCGCCGCCCGCTGATCGGTGCGCGCGGACTGCCGATTCTGACTGATCAGCACGAAGGTGGAGAGGAAGATCGCCTCGAGCGAGACGATCAGGGTGAGGAGTCCGAACGGGAACGGATCGAATCCGTTCGGCACGATCACGTTGTACCCGATCCAGACTCCGAACCAGATGATGTGCAGGACGACGAAGGTCATCGAGCCACTGAACTTCGTGATGGCGTCGGCGACACGCTCGGACACCGTGGTTCGCGCGCTCGGACGCTGGATGCTCATGGATACATTGTGCTGCAGGGCCGGGTTCATGCCACGATGCGCGCCGGGCGGCACCCAGAACCGCACCGAGCAGATCGGCAGACAGAAAAGAGGCCCTCCCCTGTTCGGGAAGGACCTCTGATCTGCTCTTCTGGTGGATCCAAGGGGATTCGAACCCCTGACCCCCTGCATGCCATGCAGGTGCGCTACCGGGCTGCGCCATGGACCCATGTTTTTCGATCTCTCGATCAAGCAACCTGATTAGATTACTACATTTCG
>Ga0247737_1000269_pt1 | contig 19376 bp, 16 predicted proteins | sample UWRJL028104C2_FD_180937 | JGI IMG/M metagenome (GOLD analysis project Ga0247737, IMG submission 180937) | Plant litter microbial communities from Arlington Agricultural Research Station in Wisconsin, United States - UWRJ-L028-104C-2 | ecosystem: Environmental > Terrestrial > Plant litter >...
GTTCGCGATCATGATCGCTCGGTGGGTCGCCTCCTCCTCCGCCTGCCAGGGACGCGACGTGCCGTGGAAGTACGGACTGGTGTTGCCGGCCTCGAGTGCCTGCTTCACCAGAACGTCGATCATCGCGCCGTTCTCGGCGTGCATCATCATCAGCGCGCCGTTCGACGCGCCCTTCTGGAAGGCCCGCAGGATCTGGCCGTCGTCGCTGAGGAAGACCCCCTTGTACGCCATGAACAGCTTGAAGCTCGTGACGCCCTCCTCGATGAGCTCGTCCATCGCCACCAGGGACGAGTCCTGAACATCGCTGAGGATCTGGTGGAACCCGTAGTCGATGGCGCAATTGCCCGCGGCCTTCTCGTGCCAGGCCTGGTACCGGTCGATCACACTCTCGTTCGGGTACTGCACCACGAAGTCCACGATGCTCGTGGTGCCGCCCCAGGCAGCGGCCCGCGTACCGGTCTCGAACGTGTCGCTGGCGTTGGTGCCGCCGAACGGCATCTCCATGTGAGTGTGCCCGTCGATTCCGCCCGGGATGACGTACTTGCCCGTGGCGTCGATCACGGTGTCGACGTTCGCCTCCAGGTCGAAGCCGAGCAGCGTCGAACCCGGAGCGAGCACGGCGGCGATGGTCTCCCCGTCGATCAGTACGTCCGCCTTGCCGGTGCCGGTCGCGTTGACGACCAGGCCGTTCGTGATCAGGGTCTTGGCCATGTTGTCCTTTCAGCGCCCTTCGACAAGCTCAGGGTCCGTGGTGATTACGGCTTCGGGATGCTGGTGTACGACTCCGGGCGACGGTCACGGTAGAACTGCCAGTTGTCGCGCACCTGCCGGATCATGTCCATGTCGAGGTCGCGGATCACGACCTCCTCGCTGTCGCCACTTCCGTAGCCGCCGATGATGTTCCCCTGCGGATCGACGAACTGGCTGTTGCCGTAGAAGGTGACCGCGAGATCCCCGTACTCGTTGTCCTCCGTGCCGACCCGATTGGGCGCGGCGACGAAGTAGCCGTTTGCGCCGGCCGCGGCGGGCTGCTCGATCTCCCAGAGCCGGTTCGAGAGACCCGGCTTGGTGGCGTTCGGATTGAAGACGATCTGGGCTCCGTTCAACCCGAGCTCGCGCCACCCCTCGGGGAAGTGCCGGTCGTAACAGATGTAGACGCCGATCGGTCCGACCGCGGTCTGGAAGACGGGGTAGCCGAGATTGCCCGGACGGAAGTAGAACTTCTCCCAGAACTTCTCGAGGTGCGGGATGTGGTGCTTGCGGTATTTGCCGAGGATCGTGCCGTCGGCATCCACCACCACAGCGGTGTTGTAGTAGACGCCGGGCATGTCCTCCTCGTAGATCGGGAGGACCATCACCAGGCCGAGCTCCTTGGCCAGGGCGGCGAAACGCTGCACGATCGGGCCGTCGGCGGCCTCGGCGTATGCGTAGTACTTGGCATCCTCGGTGATGCCGAAGTACGGGCCGTAGAACAGTTCTTGGAAGCAGATCACCTGGGCGCCGGCCGCGGCGGCATCCCGCGCGAACTGCTCGTGCTTGGCGATCATCGACTCCTTATCGCCCGTCCACGTAGTCTGGGTGATCGCTGCGCGTACGACAGTCATCCGTGCCTCCATTGGTCCTTTTTGTTATTCTGCTCCGTAAACATTTCTTTTACGTTTCTCCGGCGTAAAAAAAGATCAGGTCTGGGGCGCCATGAGAGCGATCGCCGAATCCGTCGAAGAGGTGACGCCGCACGGCATCGCCGCCGCCGTCGCCCGCCTCATCACCTCGGGCGAGCTCGCGCCGGGCGACCGGCTGCCGACGGTGCGCGAACTCGCGGCAGACCTCAGCGTGAGCCCGGCCACCGTCAGCCATGCCTGGCAGGCCCTCTCCGGTGTCGGACTGATCGTCTCCCGCGGTCGCAGCGGCAGCTTCGTACGGGCGGCACCTCGGCGCTGGCTGCCCCCGCGCTACCAGGGCCTGGCCGGGCAGCTCGAGGCGACCAGGCTCGACCTCTCCAGCGGCACCCCCGATCCGACGCTGCTCCCCGCGCTGGGGCCGGCCTTCAGCCGCATCGCGCTGCGGGCGGACACCCCCAGTTACCTCGATCAGCCCGTGATCCCGGAGCTCGAGGCCGTGCTGCGTGCCGGCTGGCCCACTCCCGTGGAGGCGATCACCGTGGTCGACGGTGCGCTCGACGCGATCTCGCGGGCGATGGATCTCGTGGTGCGTTTCGGCGACCGCGTCGTGGTCGAAGACCCCGGCTTCCCGCCCATCTTCGACCTCGTCGATCACGTGGGCGCGGTGAGGGTGCCGGTCGGCGCGGACGAGGAGGGGATGCTCCCCGAGCTGCTCGAGCACGCCCTCACCCTGCGGCCGAGCATGATCCTGCTGCAGCCGCGAGCGCAGAACCCGACGGGGCGCTCGCTCAGCCGGGGCCGCGCAGAACAGCTGGCCCAGGTCATCCGTCGCAGTCGGCACGCGAGCGACGTGATCGTGATCGAGGACGACCACTCTGCCGGCATCTCCGCCGTCGCCGACGTGAGCCTGGCGCAGTGGCTGCCGGGGCAGGTGCTGCACATCCGCAGTTTCTCGAAGTCGCACGGGCCCGACCTTCGCATCGCGGCGATCGGCGGACCGGCCGAGCTGATCGACCCGCTCGTCGCCCGCCGGCTGCTCGGCCCGGGCTGGACCTCGCGGATGCTGCAGACGATGCTGCACGACCTGCTCACCGACCCGGCGTCGATCGCGGAGGTGGCGGATGCCCGGCGCATCTATGCGGCCCGACAGCGTGACCTCTCCGCGGCGCTCGCCGGGCACGGCGTCGCACTCCCGGCGGCAGACGGCATCAACACCTGGCTGCCGGTCGCCGATGAGCGCGCGGCGATCGTGCAGCTCGCCGCGGCGGGGCTGCGGGTGGCGTCGGGAGCCCCGTTCCAGGCGGATACGGCGGACACCGCGGGAGGCTTCGTGCGGGTCACGGTCGGCGCCATCCGCGGCGATGTCGACTGGGTCGCCGCGCAGCTCGCCGCCGCTGCTGACGCCTGACCGCGCCTCCACGGCGGCGAGCCGCCGACACTCGCCGCACCGCACCGCACCGCACTGCACTGCACTGCACTGCACTGCACTGCTCACACGTACGAAATGCAGGCAGAACTTCCGCCACGCCGCCGTCAGGCCACGAAAACGGTGTGTCGCGGGAAAATTGCCTGCATTTCGTACAGGGGTCGCCCTACCGTGCTGCGCGACCGTCGCGCAGCAGCACCAGGGCGAGCACCCCGCAGAGCAGGTAGAGCAGCGCCTGTGCGTCGAGGATGGGCAGCACCCCGAAGCGATCGGCGAGCACCCCGGCGAGCAGCAGCCCCACGCCCTGCGCCGCCAGCATCGAGGTCTGCATGATCGCGCTGACCCGGCCGAGCGCGGCGATCGGCGCGGTCGCCTGGGCAAGCGACATCTCGGCGGCGGTCGCCGTGACGGCGGGGATACCGATGGCGATGAAGAACCCCACATAGACGGCGGTGGCCGAGCTGATCGGGGCGAAATTCCAGATCAGCAGTGCGACCAGTGCGAACACGACGTTGCCCCACGCGATGAGGGCGCGGGTCGGCAGTCTGCGCGCAAGCACCCCGAGCACGAGCCCCCCGAGCACGCCGCCGATCGCCTGAACTCCGCGGAACAGGCCGACCTCGGCATCCGACGCCTGCAGCACGTCGACGACGAAGACGACGAACAGCACCAGGAAGATGCCCTGCCCGATCGCCCCGATCGACTGGATGACCACCAGCCCACCGAGCGGGCGGGTATGCCGCACCACGCGCCAGCCCTCCGCGAGCTGTCGCAGCACGCCCTCGGGCACATCGGTCGACACCGGCACCGGATGGGCGCGACACAGGAGAATCAGGGTCGCGCTCACCACGTAGGTCGCGCAGTCGATCAGCACGACAGCACTCAACCCGCCCGTCGCGAAGACCAGACCGCCGAGCGGGGAGCCGATCAAGCGGGAGAGATTGTCGCCCACCGATACCAGACCGTTCGCTCGGGTGAGCTGCTCGGTCGGGACGATGCTGGGCAGAAACGACTGCCGCGCGGGCAGGAAGGTCGCGCCGAGCGCAGCCTCGAGAGCAGCAACCAGGTACACGGCCCAGAGCCGCTCGTGCAGCCGCTCGGGGTCGGCGGCCGCCCAGAGAAGCGGCAGCAGCGCGACACCCTGCGCCAGGTTCACCAGCACCATCGTGCGACGCCGGTCGAGGCGGTCGACCAGCACTCCGAGGAACGGGCCCAGCGTGAGCGCCGGCACCAGCTCGGCAAGAAATACCGTCGACGCGCCGAGCGCCGAGCCGGTGACGCCGAACACGTACAGCGGCAGCGCGATCATCAGCAGCCAGTCCCCGGTGTCGGAGAGGAAGCCGGCGCTCAGCGTGAGCCGGAAGTCGCGCACCGCAAGCGGCGAGCGAGTCGGCGCGATGACCGTCACAGCGCACCGTCCGGATGCGGAAACGCGTCGAACGCCACGTGCACGACGGCGGCATCGGCCGGTGCGTCCGCCCGCGTCAGAGCGATATATGGGCGGATGAGCGCGTCCACCGCATCCCGCAGCGCCGCGAGCTCCTCGGCAGTCGCCCGCAGACCGTAGTTCGCGAGCTGGCTGGACTCCTGCCACTCGGCCGACAGGGCACCGTACCCGGCGATGTATCGCCGGGCGAGGGCGGCGTCCTCGTCGATGTGACGCTCGGCGAGGGTGGCGGCGAGGGAACGGGCGGCGAGGTCATCCGGATCCCCGGCCAGGTCGCCCAGGTCGAGTCCGGTGGCGACGCTGCGCCAGGGACGCTCGCGGGCATCCGTCGATTCGGCCTGCTCGACCAGCCCGAAGCGGGCGAGCGAGCGCAGGTGATAGCTGCAGTTGGAGCCGGTGGAACCGAGCGCCTCCGCACATTCCGTGGCCGTGCTCTGCCCGAAGGTCATGAGGTGGTTCAGGATGGCGAGCCGCAGCGGATGTGCGAGCGCCCGCAGCGCTCGCACATCGGTGACCGTGACGCGGTTCTCGGGCCGGGGTGCTCCCGCGTCAGTTGTGAAAGACATGTTTCACATCCTAGCGAGCGAACCCTCACTGCCGGATTCTCAGTCGCCGGCGCCGACCGCCCCGCGCATCCGCAACCAGATCGACGGCGGGAATAGCGCCGCCACCAGACGCACCCGGCGACGCTCGCCACGGCGCAGGTTCGCCCGCACGGCACGCATGTCGTCGACCGCACCGCCGTAGGCGACCGGGAACTCGGAGAACCGCTCCCGCTCCAGCGCCGCCACCAGTCGATCGACCGCGGGACCACCGCCCAGCTCCACCGCCGCCTCGCGCGGGGTGAGCGTCTCGGGCACCGGGCGCCCGAGATCCTGCGCCGACTGCAGCACCTCGCGCCATGCCAGCAGCACCGGGGCGGTGCCGGCGGCCAGCTCGCGGACTCGCCGTCGCCGTTCCCACAGACGGATGACCGCGGGCGCAAGCAGCAGCGCGATGAGCAGCAGCACGACCAGCGCGATCCACCACGGCACGTCGGTCGACTCCGAGGTGGCGGAGCCGTCATCGGCCCGGGCCGATGCGGACGGTTCCGGCGCGGTCGACGGTGCGGCCGGCTCCGTCGCCGTCGCCGAGCTCGTGGGGGTCGGGTTGTCGCTCGCCGACGGCGTGGGCACATCTGGCGTCGACAGGTCGGCGTAGCTCGGCAGGTCGCCGCGGCTCACGGTCGGTTCGAACCGCGTCCAGCCGATCCCCTCGAAGTACAGTTCCGGCCACGCGTGCAGGTCGTGCGAGTCGACCTGGAATGTCGTGCGGCCGTCGATATCGGCGATCTGGGTGCCGGGAAGGAAGCCGACCGAGATCCGGGCGGGAATGCCGAGCACGCGCGCCATGACCGCCATCGCGGACGCGAAGTGGATGCAGTACCCGGCCTTGTTGCTCAGGAACCGGGCGATCACGCCCGCACCCGTGCCGTCGTATCCGTTCGCGACCGGCGCCGTCTCCGAGTACTCGAAGTCGCCATCGTGGAAGTACGACTGCAGCAGCAGGGCCTTCTCGTAGTTCGTCGGCGCGGTGCCGACCACCGCGCGGGCGGTCTCGGTGACGACCGCCGGCAGGTTCGCCGGGATAGCGAGGTACTGCTCCAGGCCGGCCGGCACGGTCGTGCCGGCAGTCAGCAATTGCTCGGGGGTGGGCTTCAGCTCCAGATCGGAGACCCGGTACTGCTGACCGGAGACCGAGCGATCGGTGCTCGAGACGGCGTGACCCTCGCCATCCCAGAACCAGCTGCCCTGCAGCCCGGTGATCTTCGTGCTCGGGTATGGCAACGGCAGCCATTCACTGGACAGCGACTGGACCGCGACGGTGGTGGTGTCCCGCGAGCGCGGAACCGCTGCTTCGAGGCCCGGGGCTGTGGCGATCTCGTCGACCGTGTTCCTGCGATCGAGGCGGAAGTCATCGGGTTTCCAGTTGGAACCGCGGAAGTTCTCGACGCTGACCAGGCGCAGATAGTGAGCGTTGCCGGAGGTCGTCGAGTAGGTGAGCACGTCCCGTGCGGCACTGCGGCGCAGATCGTCGCCGAGCGACAGCACCGGGTTCACGCCGGTGCCGAATCCGCCGGAAGGCGTCGTGGCCGTGCTGTCGATCGGCGGAAGCACGGCGGGCACGACGAGAGCGAGCACCACCGCCGCCGCGCCGACGGCCAGGCTCAGTCGGCCCTGTCGCCGAGGTGCACCGACCCGCAGCAGCATCAGGTAGAAGACCACGGCGAGCACGAACACGAACGGATCGGAGCTGCCGGGCTCGACCACACTCGGCACCGCGAGGAGCACGACGAACGGCACACCGGCGAGCGCTGGAGCGCGCAAGAGGATCGCGAGCACGTCTGCGGCGAGGGCGATCCCCGCCACCCCGAAGCAGAGCAGGAAGGTGATTCCGGCGTCCGCCGTGGCCGGTAGCGACTGGTCGGAGATCGACAGATTGCCCTGGGAGATCAGCGTCGAGAAGGCCGAAAGAGTGTCCGGAGTCGGCACCACCGCGAGGATGGCGGTCTGCGGCGCGAAGAACGCCGTCATCGCCGCGAAGAATACCGCCGCGGCGATCGCGGTGGGCAGCCAGAGCAGCCGCGTGAAGCTCCGCACCAGCGCGCAGACGCCGAGCACGAGCAGCCCGACCAGCGAGAGCTGGAAGGCCCAGGCGATGCCGGACAGGGTGACATGCAATCCGACGATCACGATCACCAGCAGCGCGAACAGCAGCAGGCTGACCTGCCAGTCGGCGGATGCCCTCCGGCCGTTCCAGCGCGCACGCTGCCGGTCAGCGACCAGGGCGCCCCGCGGGTTGGCGGTGGAGGTGGCGGCGGTCGTGGTCACCGGAGCGCCATCCGGCGACCGGCCCGCCCGCGTCAACTCAACCCTGGGCACGGGCCGACTCCAGTTCCGCGCTCAGGGTGAGCCAGGCATCCGCAACCGTGTCGTAGGGATCGACGGGGACACAGACCCAGCCGGCCCGCTGGAGCGGCTCGATGAGCGGCGAGGTCCACGGGTCGACGATGAACGCGATCGCCAGGTCGAAGGATGACCGCTGCGCCACCAGCTGCCGAATCGCGTGGTCGTCCGTGGCGGAGAGGATCGCGAACACCGAGCCCTGCGAGCGTCCGGCCCGCGCGCTCTGCGGCACGAGCGAGAAGGATTCGGCGGGGGTGGACGACAGCTGGAGCGCGGCGAGGGAGTGCAGGTATCCGTCGACGTTCTCCACCTCGACCAGCTGTCGCTCGCCCGTCTCGACCACCTGCACGACGAAGCCACGCTCCACGAGGTAGACACTCAACGAGGCGCAGAACTCGATGCTCCACTCGAACGACTCGCTGTCGATTTCGGCCACCGCTCCCGCGCTGCCGGCATCGCGGTACCCGGTGCGTAGGGTCTCGAGCACGATGTGCGCCTCGGCGTGACTGCGCTGCTCCTCCTGCCGCACCATCAGCTCGCCGTGGTGGGCGGAGGCACGCCAGTGCACGCGCCGCATCGGGTCGCCGTCGCGGTACTCGCGCGTCATCAGATCGTCCTCGCCGCCCCAGGAGCGGCGCTGGTGCACCCGGGTCGCCCCGTCATCCGCGGCGATGGCCACGGCGCCCTCCGGCAGCTCGTCGATGCGCGGCGTCACGGTGAGCGCACCGGTCCCCTCGGCCACCACGGCACCGGCGACGAGCCCGAACGGGTCGGCGAAATCGATGATCAGCGGTCCGACGTCGAACACGCCACGTCGATCCGGCCGCACCGCGTAGCCGAGACGCACGGCGCTCCCCCGCGAATGGTGCGGGATGCCGCGTGCCTCCAGCATCCCGAGTTCGAGCGGCACCGTCACATAGGGCCGCCATGGCCAGGTATCTCGCCAGTGCGCCGCGGGACTGCGGTAGTTCGACAGGTTCGCGATCTCCACCTCGACGGTCGTCTCGCCGCCGGCCTCGATCATCGGCGGGGTGAAGCTGCGGGTGACGCGGTAGGCGAGCGGGCGGAACTGCACGTAGAGCCAGGCCACCACGCAGAGCGCGAGGGCGAGCAGGCCAAGCACCAGGAGTTCGCGGTTCTGGACGCCGTAGGCGAGCGCGACCCCGAGCACCCCGGCCGCACCGGTGACCCAGCCGCGGGAGGTCGGTCGCGCGATCCTTCGTCTGGCCTTGCGTGCCGCCATGTGCGCGTCAGGCCGCCGGGCCGACGGCGCCGAGCGGCACGGTGGTGGCTGCGACGATGCGTCGCACCGCCTCGCTCGCCGCCGCGACGCTGGCAGCTCCGCCGCTGGAGGAGAGCCGGTTGGCCGGGATGAGCCGGTGGGCGAGCACCGAGACCGCCAGCGCGTCGATGTCGTCGGGCAGCACGAACTCGCGTCCGTCGAGGGCCGCACGCGCCTTCGCCGCACGCACGAGGTGCAGGGTGGCCCGGGGGCTCGCTCCGACCCGCAGATCGGGGTCCGAGCGGGTGGCCTGCACGATGGCGACCGCGTACTGCTCGACCGGGGACGAGACGAAGACCTCGCGCACGGTGGCGATCATCGCGATGAGTTCCATCGTGCTCACCACCGGTTGCACGTCGTCGAGCGGGCTGGCGTTTTCGCGGGTGTGCAGCATGGCCAGTTCGGCGGCGGCATCCGGATATCCCATCGAGATGCGGGCCATGAACCGGTCGCGCTGCGCCTCGGGCAGCGGGTATGTGCCCTCCATCTCGACCGGGTTCTGCGTGGCGATGACGGTGAACGGCGCGGCGAGGTCGCTGGTCTCACCGTCGACGGTCACCTGCCCCTCCTCCATGCTCTCCAGCAGCGCCGACTGGGTCTTGGGACTCGCGCGGTTGATCTCATCGCCGATGACGATGTTGGCGAAGACCGGTCCGGGCTTGAACTCGAACTCGCGTGAGACCTGGTTGTAGATCGAGACGCCGGTGATGTCGGAGGGCAGCAGGTCGGGGGTGAATTGGATGCGGTTGACGGTGCAGTCCACCGTCTTGGCGAGTGTGCGGGCCAGCATGGTCTTGCCGACGCCGGGCACGTCCTCGATGAGCAGGTGGCCCTCGGCGAGCAGCACGGTCAGCGCCATCTCCACGGCGTCGCGCTTGCCGTCGATCACGGTCTCGATGCTCTCGAGGATGCGCGTGCTGGTGCGGTGGAATTCCACGCTCGATAGGATCCGCACCGCAGAATCGTTCGCCATTGACCTGACCTCCAGAAAGCCGTTCGTCGCCATCACACCATACGGCGGGCCGCCTGGTCTCCTGTTTCTACACGATGCCGGGGGCGGGTTCGTTCACCCGGGGCATTTTCCCAGAGCTTGTCGACGAATATTCATGTCTCGTAGCGAATTCCGGGCGGATGACGATACTGCGCAGCAGCACCCCGAACGCCGTTAGCGTTGATCGGATGAAGATCACAGTCATCTCCGGCGGCGTCGGTGGCGCCCGCTTCACCCGCGGGCTGCGCGAGCACGTCCGACGCGCGCTCCCGGGAACGGATCTCCACGGGGCCGAGCTCACCGCCATCGTCAACACGGGCGACGACATGTGGCTCACCGGCCTGCGCATCACCCCCGACCTCGACTCGGTGATGTACACGCTCGCCGGTGAGAACGACGAGGTGCGCGGCTGGGGCCGCATCGGCGAGACCGAGCGGGTCAGCGCCGAGCTGCGCGCCTACGGCGTCGGCTGGCCGTGGTTCACGCTCGGCGACCTCGACCTCGGCACGCACATCACCCGCAGCCACTACCTGCGCTCCGGCCTGCCGCTGAGTGAGGCGACGCGTCTCATCACCGCACGGTGGCCGCTCGGAGTGGAGCTCATACCCGCCACCGACGACGAGGTCGAGACGCATGTGGTCACCGACGAGGGCACCATGCACTTCCAGGAGTGGTGGACCAAGCACCGCGCGAAGCTCACCGCGCAGGCCTTCGTGCAGCAGAACTTCGCTGCAGCGACCCCCGCTCCGGGCGTGCTCGAGGCGATCGCCGATGCGGATGTCGTGCTGATCGCCCCGTCGAACCCGGTCGTGTCGGTCGGCACGGTGTTGGGCATCCCGGGCATCCGTGAGGCGTTGGCCCAGACATCCGCCCGGGTGGTCGGCGTCTCGCCCATCATCTCCGGCGCGGTCGTGCGCGGAATGGCGGATGCCTGCCTCACCGCGATCGGCGTCGAGACCTCCGCGTTCGCGGTGGCGGAGCACTACGGCTCGCGCCACAGCAGTGATCAGCGGGACGGCGGGCTGCTCGACGCCTGGCTGGTGGACGAGACGGATGCCGCGTCCCTCCCCGATATCGAGGCACTGGGCATCCGAGCCGCCGCCGCCCCACTCTGGATGCGCGACGCAGACACCAGCGCCCAACTGGCCGCGGACGCGCTCGCCCTCGCCGCCCCCGCTGGTTGAGTAGCGCCCGCTCTCTGACGGCCCTTCGACAAGCTCAGGGACCGATTGCCACGGTCCCTGAGCTTGTCGAAGGGTCCTCGCGCGCTGCTCGACCAACGAAGTAGGCTGTCTCTCGAATCCGGTTCCACGCCCGGCTGTGGGCGGCATCTTCTCTACGAGAAAGCGCCGCTGTGCCTACTGAAGCCGAAACGTTCACCCCATCCACCTCGGCCATCTCCCGCGCGCTGAAGCGCGCCGAGACCGGCGTGACCATCGACGCCACCGAGGCCGAGATCCTGCTGCACGCCCGCGGCGCAGACCTCGACCGCCTGCTCGTCGTCGCCTCCCGCGTGCGCGATGCCGGCCTCGAACGCACCGGCCGCCCCGGCGTGATCACGTACTCCCGCAAGGTCTTCATCCCGGTCACCCACCTCTGCCAGGACCGCTGCCACTACTGCGCCTTCGTCAAGACGCCTGCCCAGCTGAAGCGCGACGGCAAGGAGATGTTCATGTCTCCCGACGAGATCCTCGAGGTGGCCAAGCAGGGCGCTGCGCTCGGCTGCAAGGAGGTGCTGTTCACCCTCGGCGACCGACCGGAGGAGCGCTGGCCTGAGGCCGCCGAGTGGCTCGACGCCAACGGCTACGACTCCACCCTGCAGTACCTGCGGGCGATGGCGATCCGGATCATGGAGGAGACCGGACTGCTGGTGCACATGAACCCGGGCGTGATGACCTGGGAGGAGATCCAGCGTCTCAAGCCGGTCTCCCCGTCGATGGGCATGATGCTCGAGACGACCTCGCGCCGTCTGTTCGAGCAGAAGGGGCAGGCGCACTTCGGGTCGCCGGATAAGGACCCGGACATCCGTCTGCGCGTCATCGAAGACGCCGGCCGCAGCAACGTGCCCTTCACCACCGGGCTGCTGCTCGGCATCGGTGAGACCTTTGCGGAGCGCGTCGACGGGATGTTCGCGATCCGCGCCGCCGCCCGCCGCCACGGGCACATCCAGGAGGTGATCATCCAGAACTTCCGCTCCAAGATGTCCACCGCGATGATGCGTCGGGACGACCTGCCGCTCGAGGAGTACATCGCCGCCGTCGCCGTCTCCCGCGTCGTGCTCGGCCCCGGCCTGCGCCTCCAGGCACCGCCGAATCTCACCGACGAGACCGAGCTCGGGATGCTGGTGCGCGCCGGCATCGACGACTGGGGCGGGGTCAGCCCGCTCACGCCCGATCACGTCAACCCGGAGCGTCCATGGCCCAACATCGACGAGCTGGCCCGTCTCACGGCTCTCGCCGGGTACACCCTGCACGAGCGCCTCACCGTGCACCCGCACTATGTGCGCGCCGAGGAGCCCTGGCTCGACCCGCGCCTGCTGCCGCACGTGCGCGCTCTCGCCGACGAGCGCGGGCTCGCGATCGAGGGCAAGCTCCCGGTCGGTCTGCCCTGGCAGGAACCCGACCCGGAGTGGCTCGGCTCCGGCCGGGTCGACCTGCACACCGAGATCGACACGGTCGGACGAACGGATGACCGGCGCAGCGACTTCGAGGACGTCTACGGTGACTGGTCAGAACTGCGCGAGACCGTCGGCGACACCCGCCGCGCCGCAGGTCACTCCGGCGACCCCGCCGTCGCCGCCGCTCTGGCGAAAGCGGAGACCAACCCGGCAGGCCTCTCCGACGCCGAGTACCTCGCGCTACTGGGCGCGGAAGGCGGGGACCTCGACGCGCTCGCGGGGCTGGCCGACCGCATCCGTCGCGAGGTCGTCGGCGACCGGGTCGGCTACGTCGTCAACCGCAACATCAACTTCACCAATGTCTGTTACACGGGCTGCCGGTTCTGCGCCTTCGCGCAGCGGCGCACCGATGCGGACGCGTTCACCCTGTCGATGACGCAGGTCGGCGACCGGGTCGACGAGGCCTGGAAGATCGGCGCGACCGAGATCTGCATGCAGGGCGGCATCCATCCAGACCTGCCGGGCACCGCGTACTTCGATCTGGCCCGCCAGGTGAAGGAGCTACAGCCGAACATCCACCTGCACGCGTTCAGCCCGATGGAGATCGTCAATGGCGCGAGCCGCACCGGGCTCTCGTATCGGGACTTCCTCACCGCGGCGAAAGAAGCCGGGCTCGATACGATCCCCGGCACCGCGGCAGAGATCCTCGACGACGAGGTGCGCTGGGTGCTCACCAAGGGCAAGCTGCCTGCGGCCGCCTGGATCGACATCGTGTCGACCGCGCACTCGCTCGGTATCCGTTCGTCGTCGACCATGATGTACGGGCACGTCGACAACCCCTCGCACTGGGTCGGGCACCTCCGCACACTGTCGCGAATCCAGGACGAGACCGGCGGTTTCACCGAATTCGTGCTGTTGCCCTTCGTTCATATGTCGTCTCCGGTATATCTCGCCGGGGTCGCCCGCCCCGGCCCCACCGCGCAGGAGAATCGAGCGGTCCACGCGGTCGCCCGCCTCATGCTGCACGGGCGCATCGATCACATCCAGACGTCCTGGGTCAAGCTCGGCACCGAGGGCACACAGCTCATGCTGCAGGGCGGGGCGGATGACGTGGGCGGCACCCTGATGGAGGAGACGATCAGCCGCATGGCCGGCGCCGACAACGGGTCGGAGAAGACCGTCGACGAGCTGGAGGCGCTCACCGCGGCGATCGGACGGGACGCGTACCAGCGCACGACGACCTACGGCGAGCCGACCGACGAGCGCCGCGCGGTCGCCCGGGCGCACGCAGCGACCGGCTATGCGTCGACGGGCAAGTCGCTGAAGCTGTTGCCCATGGAGGTCGCCAACACCGCCCGCTAACCGCCGCCCTTCGACGAGCTCAGGGACCGTACGGTCCCTGAGCTCGTCGGAGGGCGACCAGCGGGGCCGTTCGCGGGCCGAGCCGCCCCACGAGCGCCTGCAGCTCCTCACGGGTGTCGACGTCGCGGCGCAGGCCCGAGGTCTCCGCGAGGTCGAGCACCACGTAGCCGGCGGCACGATGGGCCGCAGCGGAGCCGAGCCCGAAGGCGGGAGCGTGGCTCGCCCCGTCGGCGGCGGTGATCAGCGTCGTTCCGGTGCCTGCGGCATCCGGCACCATCGCTCGGTCGTGCGCGGCGGCGGCAACCAGGGCGGCGTCCAACTCGGCAGGCGTCAGTGCGGGCAGGTCGCCCAGCAGCACCGCGATACCGCGCCCCGCAGCTCCCATCGCCTCGGCAGTCTCCACCCCGAGGTTGATGGCCGCGGCGAGTCCGTCGGGCTCCTCCTCGACCAGCACCAGGGCATCGGTCTCGTCGAAGGTGACGGATGCCGCCGCGCTCGTCACCACGAGGACCCCGCTCACCGCGGCCGCTGCCACGGCGGCCTGCACGGTGTCGTAGGCGATCGCGAGCGCGAGCTCGGCGCGGTCTGCATCGTCATCAGAGTCACCGAAGCGCGACTTGGCGTCGGGGGTGCCCTTCACCGGGACCACCACGACCCACTCGGTGGTCGGCTGCGGCGCGTGCGTCTCGGGAACGGCCTTGCCCGCCTTGCGGATGCCGGTCGTCGTCGGGAGCCGATCTCCGCGATATGCCTTAACCACGCGAGGCCTTACCCACGCGATGCCTCGCCGGCGGCGAAACCCTCGGCGTACCCCCCGGCGTGCGCCTCATCGGTGCCCAGGCGGAACATGTCATTCGGGCCGGTGCGGGTCAGCACTCGCGCGCCAGGGGCGTCGGGATCGACCAGGTGACCGAGACCGCGCACGACGGCCACCGGCAGTCCCTCGCTCTTGCCCTTCACCAGGTCGGCCGCGGCCGCGATCTCGTCACCGACTGCCGGGACGGTGACATCCAGGCGGCGACCCTGGGCATCGAGCGTGCCGCGCAGGTCATCGAGAAGGCGCACGCCGCTGGAGCCGATGGCGACATCCGTCTGCCCCTCACGCCAGGCGCGCCCCAGGGTGTCGGTGATGATCACGCCGATGCGCACGTCGTAGCGGGCTTCGAGCGCATCGCGCAGCGCGCGGGCGGAGGCATCGGGATCGAGCGGGAGCAGCAGCACGGTTCCGACGGGCGTGTTCGAGCCGTCCACCCCGGCGGCGGCGCCGACGATGCCAAGCCGGTTCTCCACGATGCGGGTCGCGCCCCGGGTGGCGACAATCCGCACGGTCTCGTCGGTGATGGCCTGCTCGCGGTCATCCGCCTGGACGAATCGCCCCTCGGCCTTGGACACGATCTTGGAGGTCACGGCGAGGATGTCGCCGTCCTGCAGGGTGGTCTCGCGCTGCCCGATCACCTCGGCGAGGTCATCGCCGGCGACGATCTCGGGGATGCCCGGGATCGTCCAGATGGTCAGCACTGCACTCTCACGGTGTCGATACTCCCAGCGTCGATGGTCACGTGTCCATTCTCCCGCTCCCGGGTCACGCTCTGCGCACCAGGCGCGGCAGCACCTCGCGCCCGAAGAGCTCGATCCAGTCGCGCTGATTGCGGCCGACGTTGTGCAGGTAGATGCGATCGAACCCGAGGTCGAGATAGCGCTGGATGTGCTCGCGGTGCTGCTCGGGATGCTCGGACACGAGCATCCGTCCGTCGAAGTCCTCCGGGCGCACCAACCGGGCCAATTGCTCGAATTCGAACGGCGAGCGGATGTCGGAGCGGGGAAACCGCATGCCGCCGTTCGGCCATTCGGTCACCGCATTCGCCATCGCCTCCGCGCGCGTCGGCGCCCAGCTGAGATGGAGTCGCAGCACCCTGAGGCTGCGGCGAGGGTCGCGGCCGACCTCCAGCGCCCCCTCGTCGAACCGCTCGAGCAGGCCGGCGATCTTGTCGATCGGCGCACCGTCGACGATGATCCCGTCTACGGTGCGGCCGGCGCGCTTGGCGGTGACCGGGCCGGATGTCGCAATCAGCACCGGTGGCGGGATCTCCGGCATCGTCCACAACCTGGACGTTTCTAGCCTGAAGTATGTTCCACTGTGCTTGGTGTCGCGACCGGACGCCGAAGCGGCGAACAGCTTGCCGATGATCTCGACGGCCTCGAACATCCGATTGATGCGTTCCGCGGTCTCTGGCCAGTAGCCGCCGGTCACATGCTCGTCGATCGCCTCCCCCGAACCGATGCCGAGCCAGTGCCGCCCCGGGTACATCGCTTCGAGTGTGGCGCTCGCCTGGGCGACCATGGCGGGGTGCCAGCGGAAGGTGGGCACGCTCATGCCCGTTCCGAGGTCTCCCGCGGTGGTCTGCCCGAGGGCGCCGAGCACGTTCCAGACGAAGCTCGCCTCGCCCTGCCGCGGCACCCAGGGCTGGAAGCGGTCGGCCGCCATGACTCCGCTGAAGCCGTTCGCCTCCGCGAACGCGCTGAGTCCGAGCGCCTCGGTGGGGTGGAACTGCTCCAGCATCGCCGCGTATCCGATGTGCGGAGCCCCGCTGTGCGCTGCGCCGACGCGAGGAGTTGCAGGCGGACTCATGCACCCATTCTGCTGCGCCGAACGGAGCAGTCCGACACGCCCGAAAAAGTTCTTGCGAATCCGCTGAAAGTGCGACTACGGTGGTGCCCACGCCATCAGACGAAAGGAGCCAGCGTGTTTTACATGAAGACCTGGGGAATCACCCCATCCATTACCGCCGGCCTCGTCGGCGTCCTCTCCGCCTGACCGGTCGGTAGTCCACCACCGGTCCAGACGGTGGTGACGCTCACGAAGCCCGACCCTCGGCAGTGGCCGTTTCGGTGTCATCCGAACGCCCACATTGCCCGCGGGTAACCACCTCCGACCGTTCTCGGGTTCGCGAATACTCGCGTACCGCCGGTCGCCCCCTCCCGCCGCCACGAGCGGCATCCGCCGGTCATGCCGTCGTGCGATCCCGCACGGGCGCGTGCCCGTCACGCAAGGAAACCATCACCGTGAATAGCACTCTCACGACCCTTCCCGGTCGTACCGAACAGCACGAACACCACCACCAGCAACCCGCCGAACTCGTCGTGATCGTGCGACGGGTGAACCTGCTCGACCGCACCGCGCTGCACCTCGGCGTCGCGCTGGTCAAGTGGAGCCGTCGGCCGCTCGAGCTCGAGACGCGCGAACGCCGCGCCAACCGCGCCGAGCAGCAGCTGGCCCGACTCGCTCGCGAGCGTGAGGCCGAGCGACTGCAGTACCTCTGCGCGGCGCAGCGCTGATGCCGGTCGTACCCACCCGCACCGCAATGCCGGCATCACAGAACCGTCCAGCAGCGCACCCCGTCACCGTGCGGGTCCCTCTCGCAGGGCCCCGCACGGCGGCGGGGTTCGTGGGTTAATGGGGTTATGACCGATCGCGAGTTCAGCATCGTCCGCACCCTCAACGCCTCCCCCGAGCGTGTCTACCGCGCCTGGACCGAGCCCGAGAACCTCACCTGGTTCTTCAGCGATCCGGCGGGTGACAACGCCGCCCCCGAGGTCGACCTCCGGGTGGGTGGCGAATGGCGTCAGGTGATGGTCGTCGACGACGACGACAGCTACGTCACAGGCGGCGTCTACCGCGATCTCGTCCCCAACGAGCGGATCGCCTTCGCCTAGGGTGCCGTCGGCGGCTGGCCGGCTATCGACCCCGACGACCTCGACTCGGCGCCACAGGTCACGGTCGAGCTGCGGGATGTCGGCGGCAGCACCGAACAGACCTTCCGTCTCGCGCTTGCCGACACTCTCACTGACGAGGAGGTCGAGGAGGAGCTCGCTACCGGCATGGAGCCGGGCTGGGCGGCGACCATCGATCGGCTGGTCGACGATTTCAGCGGCAACGAGCCCACCGCGTAGGTCGCGAGAAAATACAGGAAGAACCCGGGCATTACGACCCGGTTCCGAAAGTTTCTTTCCGAGGGTTGAGTAGAGGGTCGCGAGGCTGTCCTCGTGAACCATGAGTGCGCAGTCCTGCGCCACCCGAAAGGAACCACCAATGCTCGGTCTCATCATCAGCATCATCGTCATCGGACTCATCGCCGGTGCGGTCGCTCGACTCCTCGTGCCCGGCAAGCAGAATCTCTCCATCGGAATGACCATCGTTCTGGGGATCGTCGGATCCTTCGTCGGCGGATTCCTCGGATACCTGATCTTCGGCGCCGACCCGTCGGGCGGATTCTTCCAGCCCGCCGGCATCATCGGCTCGATCATCGGCGCCATCATCGTGCTGCTGATCTGGATCTCCGTGACCGGTCGCCGCACCGCGCGCCGCTAGTCCCACACACGAAAGCGCCCGGCCGACCGAATGGTCGACCGGGCGTTTTTCGTGCGGCCGGTCAGCCGAGGGCGCGGAGCCGGGGGGCGAGGTCGCGCTCGAACAGATCGAGGAACCGGCGCTGGTCCTGACCGGGGGCATGGAACACCAGGTGGTTCAGTCCCGCGTCGACGTATTTCTTGATGTCGGCGACCACGGCATCCGGATCACTGCCGACGATCCAGCGCGAGGCGACCGTCTCGATCGGCAGTTCATCGGCGGCGCGCTCCATCTCGACGGGGTCGGTGATGTCGTGCTTCTGCTCCTTGCTCAGAGCGAGCGGGGCCCAGAACCGCGTGTTCTCGAGTGCGGTGTCGTAGTCGGTGTCGTAGCTGAGCTTGATCTCGATCATCTTGTCGATCTCGTCGGTGTTACGGCCCACCTTCTCGACGCCCTCCTGCACGGCGGGCAGCAGCTGCTCGGTGTAGAGGTCCATCCCCTTGCCAGAGGTGCAGATGAAGCCGTCCCCCTCGCGCCCGACGTAACGGGCGACCACCGGACCGCCGGCCGCGATGTAGACCGGGATCGGGACATCCGGTCGGTCGTAGATGGAGGCCCCGTGGGTGGAGTAGTAGTCGCCCTGGAAGTCGACGCGGTCTTCGGTCCAGAGCTGACGCATCAGACGGATCGACTCGCGCAGGCGGGCGAAGCGTTCCTTGAAGTCGGGCCACAGTTGCGGGCCCGCGCCGGCGAATCCGGCCGCGATCTCGTTGAGGGCCTCCCCGGTGCCGACGCCCAGCATGATGCGCCCCGGGTACAGGCAGCCCATGGTTGCGAAGGCCTGCGCGATGACGGCCGGGTTGTACCGGAACGTCGGCGTCATCACCGACGTGCCGATCTGCACGGTGGAGGTGCGCTCCCCCACCGCCGCCATCCAGCTCAGCGAGAAGGGCGCGTGGCCGCCCTCGTGCCGCCACGGCTGGAAGTGGTCGCTCACGGCGACGCTCTCCATGCCGTGCCCTTCCGCGGCTACTGCGATCTCGACCAGCTCGCGCGGGCCGAACTGTTCAGCGGATGCCTTGTAGCCGAGTTTCAGAGGGAGCATGAGTCCATTCTGCTCTCGCAGACCTACCGCGCGGTCGCAATGGGCGCATCCCAGGCATCCGTTCGCCGCCGTTGCGGCGCCCGTTCCCGAACTTCCCGGCGCTCACGCGCTCTGCAGGAAGTGCGCCACCGCGCGCGGCACGTACGGCGAGACGTCGCCGCCGAGGGCCGCGACCTGCCGCACCAGGGAGCTGGAGACGTGCGCGTGCGCCGGATCCGGCAGCATGAAGAT
>Ga0247737_1000272_pt1 | contig 19277 bp, 16 predicted proteins | sample UWRJL028104C2_FD_180937 | JGI IMG/M metagenome (GOLD analysis project Ga0247737, IMG submission 180937) | Plant litter microbial communities from Arlington Agricultural Research Station in Wisconsin, United States - UWRJ-L028-104C-2 | ecosystem: Environmental > Terrestrial > Plant litter >...
AATACCCCAAGGACGTCATCTCGGACGTGGTCGAGCTGGTCGGCCTGCACCTGCGCTTCTACGGGTACGGCCGGGGTGAGTGGACCGACTCGGCGGTACGCCGCTATGTGACCGACGCCGGACCGTTGCTGGCGCGGCTGCACAAGCTGACCCGCTCGGACGTGACGACCCGCAACAAGCGCAAGGCGGCCAACCTGGCGGCCGACTACGACGCGCTCGAGGAGCGAATCACCCGGCTCGGCGCCGAGGAGGATCTGGCCCGGGTCCGGCCCGACCTCGACGGCAACGCGATCATGGAGCTGCTGGGGGTGCCGCCCGGTCCGGTCGTGGGTCAGGCCTGGCGTTTTCTCAAAGAGCTGCGCCTCGACCGGGGGCCGCTCGACCGTGACGAGGCCGAGGCCGAGCTCTTCAAGTGGGCCCGGGACAACGGCCACATCTCCTGCTGAGCGCGGTGTTGACCGTGGGTTGTGGCACCGTATCGGTGGGACTGTCGTTCGTCACTGCTGAGTTGTCGTTGCCCCGGGGCAGAATCGAAGCATGTTCGTCGTCGACTCTCTCATCGGTCCGCTCGGCGTGGCCGTCTCGGATGACGCCGTCGTGGGGGTGCGGTTCGGGGCGCGTCCGGGGCCGTCCGGGGCTCATCCGGCCGTCGCCCAGCTTGAGGCCTATTTCGCCGGCGAGCTGACCGAGTTCACCGTGCCGGTCGAAATGCTGGGGGGTTCCGAGTTCGAGCGTTCGGTCTGGGCCGAGATCGCCCAGATTCCTTATGGGGAGATGGTGACCTACGGCTCGATCGCGACAGCTCTGGGCGACCCGGGCGCGGCGCGCGCGGTCGGCACGGCCTGTAACCACAACCCGGTCCCGGTGATCGTGCCCTGCCATCGCGTGGTCGGCGCCGGCGGCAAGATGGTCGGCTTCGGCGGCGGGCTCGACCGTAAGCGCAAGCTGCTCGAGCTCGAGGCCCGAGTGGCGCTGGCGCGGGCCTGGGGCTGATACGCGATGGCCGGGCCCGCGAAGGCCCGGCCATTTCCCAGCTTCTTTGGAGAGACCGCGCTATTAGAGGCGGCCGCAGGCGGCTGGCTCGTTATCCGGTCGCATCTTGATAAGGCCAGCGGTCTGCGGGCCGTACTCTCCGTCGGCCGAGGCACCGATACGTGTCTGAACTGTCTTCAGTGCGCTTACCGTCTGGGGTCCGAAGTCGCCGTCGACGCCGATGTTGATTGAGTAGCAGTGCACGATGGCGTCTTGCAACGCCCAGACGGCCTTGTTGTTGTCACCGCTCTTCATCCCGCACTTGACCGTGCCGGAGGAGCTCTGAGGTGCCCAAACGAACCCGACGCCCGACGAGCTGGAGCCCCACAGGTCGCGAACGGTGCACTTGGGAGTGGCGGCTGACGCCGAGCCGGCCGGGACGAGGCCGAGGGTGCTGGCAATAACGGTGAGGCCGATGCCGACGAGCGCTGATTTGAGGTTTTTCAATTTCTCCCCGCTAATGGAAAGACGTGACCGTGCGTTCAAGACCCTCACGGTTGTCTATACCTTAGCAGTGCCATTTCGCCCCGGGAATGGCACTGGAGACAAAAAAGCCGGACCGCCTGGGGGCGGTCCGGCCGATTCGGTTGACCAGGGAATCAGCTCTCGATGTCGCCGCGGATGAAGGCCTCGACGGACGCCTTGGCGTCGTGGTCGCTGTACTGCACCGGCGGGGACTTCATGAAGTAGGACGAGGCCGACAGGATCGGGCCGCCGACGCCGCGGTCCTTGGCGATCTTCGCCGCGCGGACCGCGTCGATGATCACACCGGCCGAGTTCGGCGAGTCCCACACCTCGAGCTTGAGCTCGGCGTTCAGCGGGGTGTCGCCGAACGAGCGGCCCTCGAGGCGGATGTAGGCCCACTTGCGGTCGTCGAGCCACGGCACGTGGTCCGACGGGCCGATGTGCACGTCACTCTTGATCATCTCGTGCGGGATCTGGGACGTCACCGACTGGGTCTTCGAGATCTTCTTGGACACCAGGCGCTTGCGCTCCAGCATGTTCATGAAGTCCATGTTGCCGCCGAAGTTGAGCTGGTAGGTGCGCAGCAGCTCGACACCGCGGTCCTCGAACAGCTTGGCCAGCGCGCGGTGCACGATGGTGGCGCCGACCTGGCTCTTGATGTCGTCACCCACGATCGGCAGGCCGGCGTCGATGAACTTCTGGGCCCACACCGGGTCCGAGGCGATGAAGACCGGCAGCGCGTTGACGAAGGCGCAGCCGGCGTCGATCGCGGCCTGAGCGTAGAACTTGTCGGCCTCCTCGGAGCCCACCGGGAGGTAGGAGACGACGACGTCGACCTCGGCGTCCCGCAGGGCCTGCGCGATGTCGACCGGCTCGGCCGTCGACTCCTCGATGATCTCGCGGTAATAGGTGCCGAGACCGTCGAAAGTCGGTCCACGCTGGACGGTGATGCCGCTCGGCGGCACGTCGGTCAGCGTGATGGTGTTGTTCTCGCTGGCGACGATCGCCTCACTGAGGTCCATGCCGACCTTCTTGGCGTCCACATCGAACGCCGCGACGAACTTCACGTCGGACACGTGGTAGTCGCCGAAGGTCACGTGCATGAGACCCGGGACGCGGTCGTTGGGGTCGGCGTTCTTGTAATACTCCACGCCCTGTACGAGGGACGAGGCGCAGTTACCCACACCGACGATGGCGACGCGGACGGAGCCCATCGCGTTTGCCTCCTTGTTCATCACGGCCGGTCCTGTTGCGGACGCGGGTCTTCTGGGGGTGTTGCTTTCGCCGCCGGGACGTCAGGGATGTCGATCGTCCCGGTGGATCCTGCCGGAGCTCGGCCGGAGCGCTCGTTGGTGATGAGCTCCTCCAGCCAACGGACCTCGCGCTCACACGCGTCCAGTCCGTGACGTTGCAGTTCGAGCGTGTACGCGTCGAGCCGGCCGGCGGCGCGGGAAAGCACGTCGCGCAGGCCTTCCCGCCTCTCCTCGATGCGTCGGCGACGGCCCTCGAGGATGCGCAGCCGGGTGGCGCGGTCGGTGCGGGAGAAGAACGCGAAGTGCACGCCGAAGCCGGCGTCGTCGTAGGTCTCCGGGCCGACCTGGGCCAGCAGCCCGGCGAACCGTTCCTTGCCATCAGCAGTGATCTTGTAAACAACGCGGCCCCGCTTGCTGGTCAGCGGAGGGATCATCGTCGGGTCGGACTCGGATTCAGTGATCCAGCCGGCCGCCTGAAGTCGCTTGAGCGTCGGGTAGAGGGTGCCGTAGCTGATCGCGGCGCGGATCGTGCCCAGCTTTGTGGCGAGCTCCTTACGAAGCTCGTAACCGTGCATCGGGGTCTCCTGAAGGAGGCCGAGAATCGCCAATTCCAACATCAGCCGCCCCTCTCCTTCTGTCCCGATGTATCGGCGCGATACATCGTTACCGTAGATCTGTCGCCAGCGCTGCGCAAGGTGTTCATGATTGAGCAACCCTTGCGCCACGCTGAGTGATGGCGGTCGCCCCTCGACGCCGGACCGCGTACGCTCTTCGCCATGCGAACGCAGCGGCAGGTGGTCGACTACTCGCTACAGAAGCGAGCAGTGCTGCGTGACGTGCACAATGGCAAGATCGGCACGCTCGAGGTCTGCGATGCCTCGCCGTACCTCAAAAGTGCTGCTCGGTTTCACGGCGAGCCCACCGAGGAGCGTTGCCCCGTCTGCCGCCGTGACAACCTGACCCTCGTGCATTACATCTACGGCGATGAACTCAGGCAGTCCGCCGGCCAGGCTCGAAAGCTCGCGGAGCTTCCTGGCCTGGCGATGACGCTGCGTGAGTTTCAGGTATTCGTCGTGGAGGTGTGCCAGTCCTGCGCGTGGAATCACCTGGCCGAGCAATATCTGCTCGGCCGGGACGCGCTCACCGCCGACGAACTCGATCGGGTCGAGGCGGTCGCCGCCTCGACCGCCGCGGGCCGCCACCGCGAACCAGGGTCGTCCTCATACGGCTGGGACAGCCGCCGATGACGCGGATCGATATCGCTACCGTTGACACGACCCCGACCGGCTCGCGCATCCAGCGCCACAGCCGGTCATTCATGACATCCGTCAGGGCGGCTGCCGGTATGCAGCCCGAATCGTCCGCGGGTGACGTCGCTGGTGAGGGCCCCTCCAGGGTCCTCCCCGTGAGCGTCACGGCGACCGAGGTGTGACCGCATGAACCCGTACGGCGAACCGCAGTCTCCGCGTGCCCGGGCCCAGGTGCCCGGGGCCGCCGGCTCCACGCCTGACGACGACCAGTCCCCGTCCTCCTCGGCGTCGGCCCGGGCGGCGCCTGACGCATACCGCCGTGGGGGCGGTGGGCGGGGCGCTGTCGGCTCAGCCTCGCCGGGCACTCCCGGCCGCGCCTCGGTGGGCAAGGCCTCCCCCGGCGCGGTCTCCCCCGGTCGCGCCTCCGTGGGCAGCGCCTCGGTGGGCAGCGCCTCGGTGGGCAGCGCTTCTGTGGGGAGCGCTTCAGCAGGCAGCGCTTCTGTGGGCAGTGCGTCCGTGGGCAGTGCGTCCGTGGGCAGTGCGTCCGTGGGGTCGGCCCGCGTCGGTGCGCGTGCCTCGGTGGGCGCGGCCCCCGCGGGCGGCCGTGGCGCGGTCGCCCGTGCCGCCGTACGCCCGGGGTCGGCCTTGGGTTCTGAGGGTCTCGGCGACGAGGGCAGCCTCGGTGGTGGCCGGTCCGGGCGCGGCGGCAAGGACAAGTCGAAGGCGGCCAAGCGGCGTCGGCGCACGAACATCCTGACCGCTGCGGCGGCCGTGCTGGTGATCATGCTCGGCGCGGGTGTGGTCGGCGGCACCTACTTCTTCGACGATGTGGACCTGCCCTCGCCGGTCACCGAGGACCAGTCGAATGTGATCCTGGACTCCAAGGGCGCGGTTCTGGCCAAGCTCGGCGAGCAGAACCGCACGGTCGTCCCCCAAGCGAAGATCAACCTGGTGGTCCAGTACGCGGTCGCGGCGGCCGAGGACAAGAACTTCTACCAGCACCACGGCATCGACATGAAGGGCATCGTCCGCGCCGCGTGGAACAACTTCACCGGTGGCGACACCCAGGGTGCCTCGACGATCACCCAGCAGTACGCGAGGCACGCGGCTGATCTCAAGGACATCAGCTACAACCGGAAGCTCCGCGAGGCGGTGATCGCCCGCAAGATGGAGTCGAAGTACGACAAGCCACAGATCATGGCCATGTACTTGAACTACATCTACCTCGGTGAGGGCCGGTACGGCATCGAGGCCGCGGCGCAGGGCTACTTCGGCAAGTCAGTGACCACGCCGGCCGGGCAGAAGAACGCGATCACGCCGTACGAGGCCGCGGTGCTCGCCTCGATCATCAAGCAGCCGGAGCCGACGGCGACGCACAAGGGCTACGACCCGAACTACAACCTCACCGATGCCAAGCTGCGGTGGGAATACACCATGAAGAACATGGTCGAGATGCGCTGGATCACTCCAGAGGTCTACGCCGCTCGCAAGTACCCCAAGGTCAAGCCGGTCAGCTCGGGCGCCTGCAAGACCTGCGCGTCGGACAAGCCGATCGGCATGGTCATGCGGCACGTCCGCGCCGAGCTGGCCGAGATGGGCATCGACGAGCAGGAATTCAACCAGGGTGGCCTGACGGTCACGACGACCATCGACCCGGACGTTCAGAAGGCGGCCGAGGAAGCCGGTTCGCGCAAGAGCGAGAGTTCGCCGATGCACGAGCGCCCGGCCACGTACCAGGCCGCGGTGATCGGCATCGACCCGCAGACCGGGCGGGTGCTGGGCTACTACGGCGGCGACGATCCGGCCGGACTCGACTACGGGGGCTATCTCTCCGGAGACGGCAAGAAGATTATCGGTGGGCAGTCCCCCGGATCAACCTTCAAGATCTATACCCTCGCCGCGGCGCTGAAGGAGGACATCTCCTTCAAGACCACCTGGGACGGCAGCAAGCTGCGCCCGAACGGTACGGAGATCAGCAACGCGGGTGCCGATCCTGGCACCGTCTGCAAGGGCAAGATCAAGTTCTGTGATCTGGAGACGGCGACGGTCAAGTCGTATAACTTCCCGTTCTACTGGATCTCGGATGGCATCGGCCGGGACAAGGTCATCGCCGCCGCCCGGGACGCTGGCGTCGGCCACATGTTCACCGACGACGGCAAGATGGTGAACCTGAAGACGACCGACAAGTCTCTCTGGGAGAAGACGGGCTACTTCGATAACGAGGTTGCGTTCGGCCAGTACCGGGTCGTCCCGCTCGAACATGCCGAGGGCGTCGCCACGATCGTCGGCAACGGCGTGCACCACGACGCACACTTCATCCGAACGGTGACCCGGGTCGACCCCGACACCGGCAAGAAGTCGATCGTCGGCAGCGAGAACACCAAGGGCAAGCAGGTCTTCGACCCCGACCAGATGTCCAACCTGCAGTCAGTTCTCAAGGAGATCGTCAAGGTCGACGACCGGGACCTGCGCGGCGGCCAGGAAGGCATCGCCAAGTCGGGCACCTGGGAGTTCAAGAAGGGCAACGGCGACACCTGGTTCGTCGGCGGCATGCCGCAACTCGCCGCGACGGTCTGGGTCGGTGGCGCGAAGAACAAGGTCGAGCTCAAGGAGTCGAGCGGAAAGAAGATGTTCGGCGCCGGCACGCCGTCGAAGATCTGGAAGAAGTTCCTTGACGCTGTCATCAAGGCGAAGGACCTCAAGAAGGAGGACTTCCCGAAGCGCGTCGAGACCGGTAACGCGGACAGCCCGTACGCCAATGGGCAGGAACCCCCTCCGCCGCCGCCGGTCGACAATACGGAGGACAACGGCGGAGACTGTGTGCTCGGCATCATCGGCCCCGGTTGTGACGGTAACAACAACGGCGGCAACAACGGTGGCGGCAACAACGGTGGTAACGACGGCAACGGCGGCAACAACGGTGGCGGCAACAACGGTGGTAACGACGGCAACGGCGGCAACAATGACGGTGGTGCGGGCGACACCCTGCCACCGACAAAGCCGACTATCCCGCCGCAGAACAACGGCGGCGGCTAGCTTCCGCTGGTGAGCCCGGCGCGCATCCCTCACGGGGTGCGCGCCGGTTTCGTCTCAGCTCACCGTAGGTCGTTCCGATCCGTGGTGGGAAGTACGGCATGATGCCATGACATGAGCACGCAACCGCCCGATGATCTCGACCGCCCGGACAAGCCGAACGCGCCGGCGACGTCGGACGGCTTCGTGCGGGGCATCTCCCAGGCGATCGGCGGGCCGCTCGGCTCGCACGCGGTCCGGCCTGATGCCCGGCGGGGACGGTTCTGGACGGCGTCGCGCATCATCATCGCGCTGACCTGTCTGACGCTCGCCTTCTCGTGGGTGCAGAAATCGCCCTGCCAGAGCGGCGACTGGCAGCAGAACGTCCAGTACACGCGGTTCTGCTACACCGATGTGCTGGCCCTCTACTACGCGGAACACCTCAACGAAGGCGCGGTTCCGTACCAGGACTGGCCGGTGGAGTACCCGGTGGTGACGGGCTACTTCATGGGCGCCCTGGGGCTGCCGATCCACGAGTACGGCGAGACCCACCCGGAGATCAACCAGGGCACCTGGTTCTACAACATCAATGCGATCGTGCTCTCCGCGCTGGCGGTGGCGACCGCGGCCATCCTCCTGGCATTGCGGCGGCGCAGACCCTGGGACGCGGCGATCTTCGCGATCTCGCCGATCATCTTCTTCACCGCGACGGTCAACTGGGACTTCCTGGCCATCGGCTTGGCGGCGATCGGCCTCTACCTGTGGGCGAAGAGGCATCCCGCCTGGGCCGGGCTCTTCCTGGGGCTCGGTGGAGCGGCCAAGTTGTGGCCGCTGTTCATCCTCGGGCCGTTGCTGGTGCTGGCGATCCGGTCGAAAGCCGTGCGCTCTTGGGGCGCGGCGATGGCCACGGCCGCGGTGACCTGGGCGGTGGTGAATTTCCCGGTCTTCTTCTGGTACCACGAGAGCTGGCTGAAATTCTTCCGCCTGAACAGCGAACGGCCGATCGACTGGGGCACGCTCTGGTATGTCGGGCGTTACCTGGACGGCAAGTGGAACTCGGGGACCGCGGGCGACCGGGGGCCATTCCAATGGCTCAGTGATCACGTGCCGACCCTCAACCTGGTCTCGTACGCCTTGTTCGGTCTCGCCTGTGTCGGGATCGGTCTGCTGGCGTGGCTGGCGCCGCGTCGTCCCCGGGTGGCGCAGCTCGCGTTCCTGGTGGTGGCGGCGTTCCTGCTCACCAGCAAGGTCTGGTCCCAGCAGTACGCGCTCTGGCTGCTCCCGCTGATCGTGCTGGCGCGACCCCGGTGGGGACCGATCATCGCGTGGACGGTCGCCGAGTTCGCCTACTTCACCGCCTTCTATGCCGAACTGATGGGCGCCGGGGGCAAACCGGTGATTCCCGAGGGGACGTTCGTGCTGGCCTCCGGCCTGCGGCTGATCACCGTGGCCGTGCTGTGCGGTCTGGTGATCCGGGAGATCTGGAAGCCGGAGCTGGATGTGGTGCGCCAGACCTACGGCGACGACCCGGACGGCGGCCCGCTCAACGGCCCCGACGCGGCTTGGATCCACCGCCTGCGACGAACGTTCCGGCTGGACCGCCCGGCGCCGGTCGACGACTCAGGTTCCGGCTTGGGCGAGCTCGCTCTGACGCGGTAGAACTCCGGCTCTCGCCCTTCTCGTCAGCCGGGCCTCGATCCGTGGCTCAGCGGAGGTGGAACACGACCGCGTCGTCCAGGTCCTCGCGCCGGATGCCGAGAGCGTCGACGGGGATGTCGCCGGCGCGTTCCCACGGGGTGCCGGCCGACTGGGCGCGGAGCAGCAGAACCCGGTCGACGTTCAGCGAGCGGAGATATTCGATGCTCGCCGCGTCGGGGAAGGTTTGGACGTTGCGGCGCAGCTCGACCTCCTGCGCCCCGCCGAAGCCGCCGGAGCCGTTGGCCATCGGCTGGAAGCGGGTCGTCGACCAGAGCATGACGGTCTGATCGGTCAACGCGGCCGTGGGCAGCACCAGCATCGGGCCGCTGACGATGCGCATCGCCGACGGCTGGGCGGGCACCACGGGGTGGGCGATCGCACTCCAGCCTTCGACCAGCACCAGCAGTAGCGGCACGAAGGTGGCCAGCCGCAACCAGGGGCCGGGCCAGGACGGGATGCGCTGCTCGGAGAGCTGTTCGGCGCGGCGGACGAACTCGGCCACGGCGCCGGCGGCGAGGATCGCCAGGAGCAGCGTGGCCCACAGCATGAGGCGGCCGGGGATGCGCAGGTCGAGGGAGCCGGGGAGGTGGCCGAAGAGCGGCAGGTAGGTCCAGCGGCCCTCGTAGAAGTTCGTGCCCAGGGCCAGGATGATCGTGACGGCCAGGGCGGCGAGCAGGAGCAGGCGCTGCCACAGGGTCCAGATGGAGAATGCCAGGCCGGCCAGCGCGAGGGCGTAGAGCACGAAGCCGGGCAGCAGTCCCATCTCGGCCGGCCAGCCGAGCGAGGAACGCGGCACGTCGTGGGGCGCACCCCAGATGCGGGACTCGGCGGGGCCGATCAGGAGGCTGCGCAGCGGCGGTGAGAAGAAGGCGATCTCGGTGGCCGCGGGGCCGGAGTCGGGGCCCCGGAAGTACGGGATGGCGATCAGGGCGCTGACACCGGCCAGGATCAGCGGGCCCATCGTGTCGACCAGCTGCAGGCGCCAGCCGAGGATTGGACTCTCGGCCGGGCGGAACAGGCGCCGGATCGGTACGCCGAAGGCGATCACGACCAGGATCAGGCCCAGCACGTAGAGGAACGGCAGGCCGAGCGAGAAGCCGAGGCTGACCTGCCAGATGGCGACGAGCCAGCCGGCCGCCGCCCAGCCGGCCCGGCGGCGCTCGGGGCGCAGTCCGTGCCGCAGCGACCAGCCGTGACCGCGGGCCAACATGGCGAGGGCGAGCGGGATGCCCCCGGCCGAGATGATGTCGAGGTGGCCCTCCTGGGCGAGGCGCCAGGGCGCCCAGGCGAGGGCGGCGGCGGCCACGGCGGCGCCGGTGCGACCGGCGCCAAGCTGACGGACCAGGGCGTAGCCGCCGATCGCGAGCAGGGCGTGGGCCAGCACGAAGAGGATGTTGTAGCGCAGAACGGCGGCCAGCGGACCCTCGCCGATCATGCCGGCCGGGGCGTAGCCGAGCAGGCTGTTGCCGTACGCGAAGCTGTCGGTCAGGGGATAGAAGGCGTTGGCCTGCCAGAGGCGGGTCGGATCGGTCAGCAGGATGTGCCCGGACCAGGCGATCTGCCAGGCCTGGCGGGATGGGTCCCAGATGTCCTGAGGCAGCGTGTGCAGCGGGTAACGCAACGTCGGCCAGGTGAGCGCGACGGCCAGCAGGAGGCCGGCGTAGACCACCACCGCGTATTCGTGGATCAACGAGCGCAGCAGGCCGCGTGTCGTGCGCCGGAACCAGCCGGGCGGGCGCTCGGCGGTGGTGGCGAACGCTGTCCACGGGTCCGGCGGGGTGCCGGGCGGGCGCTCGGTCGGCAGCGGGTCGGTCGGTCGTTTCCTCTTGCCGGTGCTCTCGGACTTCTCCGGGTTTCCGGCCTTTCCCGGTTCCTCAGTCTGCTGTGGACTGTCGGAGACCTTCGGCAAGTCGATCTTGGTCGGATTGGGCGTGGCGGAAGCCGGCGGGGCGGTGGACTGCCTCGGCTGCTCCGTGGTCATGACCCTCTCCCCGTGCAGCATGTCACCGGCCCGTCCGCTCCCGCAGGAACGTGATATCGGCGGTCTGTCCCTCGGAACCGCCGGGCGTCTCCACGACCGCCGGCGCACCGGCGGCCCGGATCGCCGCCACGATCAGTTCCGGGTCGATCTTGCCACTCCCGAGGTTGTCGTGCCTGTCCTGCCCGGAGTCGAAGCCGCCCTTGGAGTCGTTGGCATGGATCAGGTCGATGCGCCCGGTGATCGCCTTGACCCGGTCGACGACGCCGACCAGGTCTTCCCCGCCCGCGAACGCATGGCAGGTGTCCAGGCAGAACCCGGCGCCGAACGAGCCCACCGCGTCCCACAGGCGGGCCAGGTCGTCGAACCGGCGGGCGCACGCGTTGTCACCGCCGGCCGTATTCTCGATCAGGATCGGCAGCGGCAGGCCGCCGTCGGACTCGGCATATTCGAACGCCTTGCGCCAGTTCACGAAGCCCGTCGCGAGATCGGCGTCCTTGCCGACGTGACCGCCGTGCACGATCAAGCCCTTCGCGCCCAGCTCGGCCGCGGCCTTGGCGTGCGCCATCAGCAGCTTGCGGCTCGGGATGCGGATGCGGTTGTTGGGGGAGGCGACGTTCACGATGTAGGGCGCGTGGATGTAGATGTCCACCTCGGACTCGCGCAGCGCCGTCACGTCTTCCCGCGGTGGGGGAGTCTTGTAGCCCTGCGGGTCGGTGAGGAAGAACTGCACCGCCTCGGCCCCGCGGGCGGCGGCTTCATCGAGCGGTGCAGCGGGATCGACATGGGCTCCGATGCGCATGGGTCGAGACTACGACGAGGGTCCGACGTTCGCGGCACGCGTCACCGTGTCTCGACGGCTCTCGTTAGTCCCATTGATCACGTTTGACCGATACTGGCCTCGGCCGGTGCGAAGTGGGAGATGGTGCATGTCTCGGCAGGTCCGATATCGGGTGGCGGCGTTCGTCCTGGGCAGCCTGATCTTCGGTGCCCCGATGCTCGCGAGCGGAACGGCCGGCGCGGACCCTGTCCCCCCGGGCGGGCGTCAGGTGACCTTCTCGGGCAACGGGTTCGACCTCGACTGCGACTCGCGGCGCGGCGCGGCGCCGGTGGCCCTCGAGCCGGCCTGCGCGATCGGTGACGAGGCCGAGCCTTTCCTGGTCACCGCCTCGCCGTCCGGCCCGGCGACGACGCTGCCCGAACCGGCGACGACGCTGCCCGAACCGGCGACGGCACTGTCCGGATCGGCGAGGACGCTGTCCGACCCGGCGACGGCACTGTCCGGCCCGGCGACGGCACTGTCCGACCCGGTCCCCACGTCGGCATCGGCGTCGGTGGCCGAGGCGCCGGTCTCGCTCGCGCCGCCCCGGTCCGGGGATGCCGCGGGCACGCCGACTGGATCGTCGGCTCCGGCTGCCGCCGAGCCCCCCTCCCCGCGCAAGCCCGCGGCGAGCCGTCCGGAGACGCCGCGGCAGCCCATTTCCCCCGCTGCCAGCACGGCGAAGGTGGCCACTGCGGCGGCCCGCTCCAGGCCGCTCGTCCGCGTCGCTCCCCGAGCCAAGGTCAAGACCAAGATCAAGGCCACGACCACGGCGGGTACGACGGGGAGCGCGGCACCCGCCTTCGCCGGCATGCCGCCCGGGGAGGCGAGGGTACGCCCGCACGGCGTACCCGGCCTGGACCTTGATCGGGTGACCGTCGACGCCCAACCGGCGGCACCTGCCCCGCCCCCCAGCGAGATCGCCGCGGCCGCGTCCGTAGCGGGGGCCGGGTCGATGCGGGAGGGCAGCCCGTCGGGCCTGCTGGCACTGATCGCCGGGGTGTGTGTGGCGGGAGTAACAGTTGCCGCTATTCGGTCAATCGTGTCGGAACGTGCAAATCGGGTAAAGATCGCTTAGTCTGTCGTCAGAAGCTCCGCGGGGCGTCCGCGTCCAACCTCATCGGTGTGGTCGTTCCTCCCCAGGTCCCACCCAGCGAATGCGGATCGGACGCCCCGCGGCTCTCGAAGCAGGATCCCGTCGACAGGCGGGGTCCTGCTTTTTGGCGGTGCGGCCGGGCTGGGTATGCTTGCTCGGTCCGCACCGTGACCACCGTGGGGTTAGCCCCGCGGTTTTCTCTTTGCGGTCGACACAAGACCTCCTGCCACGGAGATACCGTGGCCGCCAAGCCCACAGGAGGTGAGAAAGTCTTGCGTCATTACGAACTCATGGTGATCCTCGACCCCTCGCTCGAGGAGCGCACCGTAGCCCCGTCGCTCGATCAGTACCTGAACGTCATCAGGACCGCGGGTGGCTCGGTGGAGAAGCTCGACGTCTGGGGCCGTCGCCGGCTCTCGTTCGAGATCAACAAGAAGGCCGAAGGCATCTACGCGGTCGTCGACCTGCAGGCGACGCCCGAGGCCGTGGCCGAGCTGGACCGTCAGCTCCGGCTGAACGAGTCCATCCTGCGCACCAAGGTCATCCGGCCCGAGACCCGCTGAGCCTCGTTTTTGTCAGGGGGTTCTGAGAACCTCCAACGAACGAGCGAAGCGGCGAGGAGAAGATCATGGCAGGAGAAACCACCATCACGGTCGTCGGGAACTTGACCGACGACCCCGAGCTGCGTTTCACCCCTTCGGGTGCGGCCGTGGCCAAGTTCCGCATCGCTTCCACGCCGCGGACCTTGGACCGGCAGACCAACGAGTGGAAAGACGGCGAGCCACTCTTTCTCGCGTGCAACATCTGGCGTGACGCCGCCGAGCACGTCGCCGAGTCGCTTCAGCGCGGCTCTCGGGTGATCGTGCAGGGCAGGCTGCGCCAGCGGTCTTACGAGACCCGCGAGGGCGAGAAGCGCACCGTCTACGAGCTTGAGGTCGACGAGATCGGCCCGTCGCTGCGGTATGCCACGGCGAAGGTGCAGCGCATGAACCGCTCCGGCGGTGGCGGGGGTGGCGGCTTCGGCGCCTCCGGTGGTGGTGGCGGTGCCAACCGGCAGCCCAGCAGCGGTGGCGGCGGAGGAAATACCAACTTCGACGACCCGTGGGCTACGGCGGCTCCGGCCTCCGCCAGCAGTGCCACCCGTCCCAGCGGGGGCACCGGCGGCAACTCCTCGTTCGATGACGAGCCTCCCTTCTAAGCCCTAGGGCTTTAGCCGCCGGCGGCGTGCCGACCGGCGAGGATCACAACAGGAGTAAGAGCAATGGCTAAGGCTGCGGCGCTTCGCAAGCCGAAGAAGAAGGTGAACCCGCTCGACAAGGACGGGATCACCTACATCGACTACAAGGACACCGCTCTGCTGCGGAAGTTCATCTCCGACCGGGGCAAGATCCGTGCCCGCCGGGTCACCGGGGTGACGTCTCAGCAGCAGCGGCAGATCGCCCGCGCGGTCAAGAACGCCCGTGAGATGGCGCTCCTGCCGTACACGGCGACGGCGCGCTGAGGAGGGTCACCGATATGAAGATCATCCTCACCCAGGAGGTGTCGGGCCTCGGCACCCCCGGCGACATCGTCGAGGTCAAGGACGGCTACGGCCGTAACTACCTTCTCCCGCAGGGTTTCGCGATCCTGTGGACCAAGGGCGCCGAGAAGCAGGTCGCGGTCATCAAGCGGGCACGCGACGCCCGCGAGATCCGTGACCTGGGCCAGGCCAACGAGGTCAAGGCCCAGCTCTCCGGCCTCAAGGTGACCCTGACCGCCCGCTCCGGCAACGGTGGCCGGCTGTTCGGCTCGATCACCTCGGCCGAGATCGTCGACGCGGTGAAGACCGCCGGCGGTCCGTCCCTCGACCGGCGCCGCCTCGAGCTGCCCGGCCACATCAAGACCACGGGCGCTTACAACGTCCAGGTCAAGCTTCACCCCGAGGTGACTGCGACGTTCCCGGTGAACGTCGTCGCCGCCAAGTAAGACCCGCCCAGCGCGTTTCGAACGGCACGCCGAGATCCCTGGATCTCGGCGTGCCGTTCGTCGTTTCCGGGCTGCCGGCTCAGGGATCGCCCGCCGTGGAGTTCCCGTGCGCTCGCGGTTCGTCAGCTGAGACTGTTGCCGGTGATGACCGACGTCAGGACCGTGGCCAGTCCGCCACCGACCACGGCCGCGGCCAGGCCGACGCTGATCGCCTTCCACGACTGGCTGACCAAGCGCAGGCCGAGGGCGACGAGAACGCTCAGCACCAGGGAGATGAGGAACTGCGGGGCGGCCTTGCTGAGCGTGCCGAGGGCGTGTCCCTGGCCGCCGGTGCCGACGACGAGCATATAGACGACGAACAGGATGACCGGTACGCCGTACCAGATGACGGTGTAACCGACCACGGCGAGCGGACCGCCGGATCCTTGTTCATCCTCCTCGTCGTCCGGATCGAGCAGGTCACTCTTCCGGCTCGTCGGATAGCCGCCGGTGACCGGGCGGCGCTCGTACGCCCCGGAAGGGCCGTTCCAGCTCGCGGAGGCGCGCTGCGGAGCGGCGTCCGGGCCCGTTGCCAGGCCTGCGCTCGCTGCCTGGCCGGCCTCGCGGGGGACCGGCGCGATCAGCGAGGTCGACGTGGTGGATAAGTTGGATATTCCCTCGACGGCGGCTGAGCCGCTCGATCGAAAGGGCACGTAATCCGCGGTGCCGAATCGTCGGGATTCACCCTCGGCCAGATCACTTTGATCGGCCAGGTCGCGTCGCCAGTCCCCGAGGTTGCCCTCGCGATAGACGGCGCTGCCGCGGGCGCGTTCTCGGCGTTCCTCGAGATGCCATGAGTCCGGCTCGGACTGCGGCCTGACTTCGGTGAGGTCGTCACCCGACCACGGCGGAACAGCGTCGGAGACGGACGCCCGGCCCGGACGGCTTGCCCGCGGGCCGGAGCCCGGCAGCCAGGCATCGGGGCCGGGCGGCTCTTCGGTGTATGCCATCGGATCGACCGCGCCGCGCCGCGTCGGCGGGTCGTCGTCCTCGGCACGGCGGCGGCCGGAGCGCTGCGGCTCGTCGATCGGAATGTACTGCGGGGCGCCATTCGTCCGTGGGGCTGCGGCGGGAGCGGAACTGAGCGGCCCGGGGTAGCCGGGCGTGCTGCGAGGGGCGCTGACGGGCGCCGAGGCCGAATAGCCGATCGGACCGCCGGGCAGGTCCCTCGCCGGCGGGGCGCCCGAGCCGCCGTATCCGGGTGCGCTACGCGGGGCGCTCGGGAGGGCGGGTTGACTGCTGTACGGAGCCACGGTGCCGCCGCCGTACGCCGCGCCACTGCGCGGAGCGTTGCCGGGCTCACCCGGATAGCCGCGGCCGGGGACGGCGCTGGTAGGTGCGCTGCCGTAGCCGCTGGGCTCGGATGGCTCCCGGGCGGGTACCGAACTTGTAGGTGCGCTGCCGTAGCCGCGAGGCTCGTACGGTTCCCGTGCGGGAAGGGAACTGGTGGGTGCGCTGCCGTAGCCGCGCGGCTGGTCGTACGGGTCGCGCTCCGGAGCAGCACTGCCGTAGCCGCGCGGCTGGTCGTACGGGTCGCGCCCGGGGACCGAGCTGGTGGGTACCACGCCGTAGCCGGACGGCGGGCCGGGGACGGCACTCGTCGGTGTGCTGCCGCGCGGCTGACCATAGGGATCACGGCTGGCGACCGAGTTGGTCGGGGCCGTGCCGTAACCGCCGGCACTGTAAGGGGTGCCGCTGCGCGGGGCGGGCGCCGGCGGCAGGGCCGGCTGGGCCGCGTTGCGCCAACCGGCGGCCGGCTGCTCGGGCCGGGCCTCGGGGATGGCCGGTGGTGGGGGCGCTAGTGCGCGCGGGCCTTCACCCATCGCCTCGCGGCGCTCGGCCTCGCGGCGCCACGCCAGGATGCGCGGGTCGTCCTCGGAACGGCTCCACTGACCGGTGTCAGGATCGCGGGTCCAACTACTCGTGTCGGGCTCGGCCTCCCACGAACCGGTCTGGTCGCGCCAGTCACCCCCACCGCCGTTGTATTTGGCGCGGCCCTTGGACGCACCGCCCGGGGGTGCGGCGGGCGGCGGGGACATCGGAGCGGCGCCGAACGTGGCGGTCTCGCTCTGCTCGGACCGGCTGCGCCGGGGGCCACGTGGCTCCGGTGGTGCGAAGGAGCCGGTGTCGCCGGGTGCTGGTGCGGCGCCGCGTCGGGCGAAGCCGGACCCGGGTGGTGCGAAGGAGCCGGTTTCGCTGGGAGCTGGTAGGGCCCCGCGACGGGTGAAGGAGCCGGTTTCGCTGGGAGCCGGACCAGCCCCGCGACGGGGGAAGGTGCCGGTGTCGCCGGGAGCGGGTGCGTCCCCGCGGCGAGGGAAGTCGCTGGGAGCCGGTGCGGCGCTCCGGCGCGGTGTGCTGGGGTCGTCGGCGTAGCGGCGCGCGCGGCGGCGGCCACCGTCTGCCTCGTCGAGGTTGCGCGTCTGCTCGTCTTCATAGGCGTAGCGCTGGCGCGGAGTCTCGTCGTAGCCACCGGTCGGGAGCGCGCGAGTGCCGGCAGTGTCGTCGCGGCGAGGAGGGCGTGGGGGCGGCTCGTACGGCGTGGCGGGGGGTATTTCGTAGCTGGGAGCAGCTCCGTACGCCCCGGGCTCTGGTCTGCGGCTGTCGTCGTCGCGACGGTTGACGTTGCGTGAGCCGAAACCCGTGCCCGTTCCCCAGGAGCCGGCCGACGGCGGCGCGGGCGTGTCCCCATACAGCTGGATTCCGCCCGTGTCGGTGTGCCTGGCCCAGCCGTCGGTGTTTTCCCAGTTGTCGGCCTCCGAGCGGGCACCGGACCAGCCCGTACCCCCGGAGGGAGCGAAACCGGGCTCGGGAGCGCGACGTCGCCCCACCGGGGGTGACCCGGCGCCGGAGTCGCGTCGCCAGGCGGCGCGGTCGTCCTCACGCACCAGGTGGCGGCCGTCGTCGACGGGATCGTCGGAGCGCAGCCAGGTGCCCGAGTCGGCCGGCGCGGGGGTGCGGGCCGAGCGCTGATCGGTGCGGTCGGTCCAGGTCGCGGAGCCCTCGATGGCGTCGCGCTGCCAGGACGGCCGGGAGTTCCACGACGGCTGCCGGTCGGGTTCGACCAGCTGTTGCCACGACGGGGAGCTTTCCGCAGGCGTACGCGGGGCGGGCTGCTGGCGGCTCGGCGTCGAGGCGGCGTCGGACTGCCGGCTCGGCTCGTCGGCGGGGTCGGTGAACTGCTGCCAGGCGGGGCGGGAGTCGGCGCTCGCCTCGTCGGACCAAGCCGTGCTCGAGAGCGCCGGCTGCGACATCGGCGTCTCTTCGGCGGACGGGTAGGAGCTGTCGTCGCCGGACTGCCACGCCTCGGTGGTGGAGCGCCACACGTGGTTGCCAGTGGTGGACCGCCACTCGGTGGTCTGACGCCAGCGGGCGCCGGTCGCACGCCACTCGGCGGTCTCGGTGCGCCAGCCGACGCCGTCGGCGGGGAACGTGGTGCGACCGGTGGAGGCCACATCTGACCAGCGGTTGGCCGGCTCGACGGACTGGTGCGGATCGGACTCGGCCTGCCGGGCCCACGCATCGGCCCGGCGCTGCCAGTCGAGCGCCTCGTCGCTGGGCTTCAGGCTGCCGGTGTCGGTGAGCGCGTCCCATTTCGGATCAGGCTCGGTGAAATCGGGCGAATCTGAATTGCGGGAGGTACGCGGCTCGGCCGCTCGTCGCTCACGCGACATGCGGGCACCGTAGTCCCACTCCCGTTGGTCCACCTGAAAAGCGTGCCCTCCGCGAGTCGGAACCGCAACGCCTCCGTGCGACGTCTTGCTCACGCGAGCCACCTTTTCGCAGTTGTGCGGGTCTTTTTTGTCCTCCACAGCTGGGGACGACGAAATGCCTGTTGGGGAAGGCGGAACACCGTCGTCCCCAGGAGTTATCCACAGGCTGTGCACAGGGCCACCCACAGGCTGGGGCGGGATGTCCACAGGTTGTCCCAAGGCTCGTCCACCGGGGTAGTTGGGCAGGTCGCGCGCCTGTTCGTAGAGTGGTGCGGCCGCATCAGCGGAGCTTGATCGGGAGTTTTCCCTGATCATGGTGGTAGGTCAGCCGAAAGTGTCACACCCGGGTTGTTCGATCGGGGTACACGGACGGCGAGCGGAGGAGGTCCGGTGTCCATCACCGACGAGACGCGGCCACCGGCCAAGCCTTCCGGGGGCGGGTCGTCGGGCGGCGGACCCTCCGGGGGAAATTCGTACGACAAGTCCCCGCCGCAGGACGTCGCCGCCGAGCAGGGCGTACTCGGTGGCATGTTGCTCTCCAAGGACGCGATCGCCGACGTCGTCGAAATTCTCAAGACCACCGACTTCTACCGTCCGGTCCACAGCACGATCTTCGACGTCGTTCTCGACCTGTACGGGCGGGGTGAGCCGGCCGACGCGCTGACCGTCTCCGCCGCGCTCGCCGACTCGGGCAACCTGCAGCGCATCGGCGGCGTGCCCTATCTGCACACCCTGATCGAGAGCGTGCCGACCGCGGCCAACGCCTCCTATTACGCCCGCATCGTCAGTGAGCGAGCGATCCTCCGCCGCCTGGTCGAGGCCGGCACCAAGATCGTCCAGCTCGGCTTCGGTGCCAACGGCAACGGCGGGCGGGACGTCGACGACATCGTCGACCTGGCCCAGCAAGCGATCTACGACGTCACCGAGAAGCGGGTGAACGAAGACTTCGCCGCCCTCGG
>Ga0247737_1000273_pt1 | contig 19244 bp, 17 predicted proteins | sample UWRJL028104C2_FD_180937 | JGI IMG/M metagenome (GOLD analysis project Ga0247737, IMG submission 180937) | Plant litter microbial communities from Arlington Agricultural Research Station in Wisconsin, United States - UWRJ-L028-104C-2 | ecosystem: Environmental > Terrestrial > Plant litter >...
GCGAGCGCCAGGTAAGAGGCGTCATGCCAGCGGACGGACAGTGGCTCGACATCCGTGCGGCGATCAGGCGCGTGACGGAACGATCGCCGGCGTCGACCAGCACGCAAGAACGCAGTGTGCGGCGGCACCCGTCGTGATCAGTGCCTCGCGTGACGGGGCGCACCGTCCAACGGGCGCCACCGTCGGCGACGAGACTGAAATCCCGCAGGACCGGGTTCATTCCGCGCGGAACCGGGGGCGGGCGGCAAGGACGTTGCCACCGATCGACGCGCCGCCATCTACCGTGTAGGTACCGCCGGTCATGAAGGCGGCCTCGTCGCTGGCGAGGAAGGCGACCAGCTGCGCGACCTCCTGTGGATGGCCCAGCCGCCCCATCGGAATGGAGGAGAGGATCTTTTCGACCCGCTCCTCGTCGAGCAGGGCATCCTCGACCATCGCCGTGCGGATAACGCCGGGATGGACGCAATTGACCCGGATACCCTGCGGCGCGAGTTCCACCGCCGCCGCACGGGTCAGCGCATCGACTGCGCCTTTGCTCGCGGTATAGGCGGAAAGGCCGCCCACTGCATGCGTCGCCGCGGCCGACGATATATTGATGATCGAGCCGCCGCCACCGGCCTCCATCGACGGGATCACGGCCTGCATGCCGGCGAACACGCCCCAGGCATTGACGTTCATCGTTGCCTGCCAGTCGGCCAGCGTGACGGCCTGGTAGGGCGGCCGCACGAGGACGCCTGCGTTGTTCACCAGAATCCCGACATGGCCGAACTGGGAGACCGCATAGTCGACCACACGCGCCCAATCTTCCCGCGACGCGACGTCGTGAGCGACGGCAATCGCTTCGCCCGACTTGTCGTCGACAATCCCTTTCACGACAGCGACAACGGCTGCGCCATTGATGTCGGTGGCGACGACACGCGCGCCCCGCGCTGCGAGGAGACGCGCCTCGACGGCACCCTGCCCGGAGCCCGCGCCGGTCACGATCGCGACCTTGCCCTTCAGCCCGTCCATCCTCTGCTCCTCATTGCCGGCCGACATTCGCAGCCCGCGCGTTCCACCCAGCCTGTCTGACAGCAGGATTGCGCGTGACGCGATGGGAACCTCGGTAAAATCCGCTGCGGTCGCGGTCAACACTATTGTGCGGTCGTTCAAATAACTTATTTTCGCGGGCATCGCGAAACGCACGACGGATCACATCGACGGTCGAGCATGCCAGGTGGGCACTGTCAGAGACGATGGATGATTCCCAGGTCAGCATGGATCGTGGTCCCGGTGACGAGCCGCGACTGGGGAGAGAGAAGGAACGCCACCATGTCAGCGACATCGTCGGGCGTGCCCTGGCCCTTGACCGACTGGAGCGCCTCTATCCTGTCCTGATCAGCCTGACCGAGAAAGCTGAGAATCGCCGGCGTTCCGATGAAGCCTGGCGCCAGGCCGACGACCCGAATGCCATCGGTGCCCAGCTCCTTTGCGAGGTTCATCGTCATCCCGTTCATCGCCACCTTGGACACCGCATAGGGACAGCTATGACTATGGCCATATCCGTCCATCGAGGAGATATTGACGATGACGCCCCTGCTGTCGGCCAGCGCGGATCGTGCGGCGCCGGCCAGGAGCGCCACGGCGAACACATTGACGGCGAAGATTTCCTGCCACTGTGCGAGTGAATAGTCGAGCGATGGCCGGTTCCAGTACTTGCCGTGGAGTGCCGCGTTGTTGACGAGCCCATCGAGCCGCCCGAAATGCGCGACGCCCTTCTGGACGCAGCCGGCCGCCTGCTCTTCATCGGCGATATTCGCCACGATCCCGAGGATCTGAGCTGAGTCGCACTCCCCGAAGGAGGAGGCGAGCGTTTCGGCGTCGATGTCGACCGCGACGACCCGATATCCCAGACCGACAAGGCGATGTGCCATCGTCAGTCCGATACCGGTCGCAGCGCCCGTCACGAGCACCACCGGCGCCCCCTCGCCGAGGCCCTTAGCGGTGGATATGGTCATGTCGCGTCCCCCTCCCCTCCCCGCGCGTTCCGGCGGCGCAGTCCGCGCCGCCCGACAACGAACTTCCAGTCAATTATGTGAACGTACAATCAATTGTCAAACTATCATATGATGACATCGGCCCCATGTGGCGCGTTGACACATAGTTGGTCGTACGTATAACTTATTGCCCTGACCGCTCGACCACGACATGATCGCTCGCTTACCCGGCAGCAGATGTTTCGCGGGATCCGTCGCCCTCGCTGGGAGCGCTCCGAAACATCGCGGGGGATAAGAGCAAGGGAAAAAGCCCGGCCATATCCATCGATGCAATCGGGACGGGCCATGGAGCGCGGCGGCGCGGCAAATGAACGGGAGAGATGAGCTTGGGCAACATGCTTCGATATGACGGCCGCGTGGCGATCATCACTGGCTCAGGCCGTGGCCTGGGCCGCGCCTATGCCGAGTTTCTCGCGAGCCGGGGGGCGCTGGTACTGGTCAATGACGTCTTTGGCGGCTCGGCCGAGGAGGTCGCGCAAGCGATCCGCGCAGCAGGCGGCGTCGCGATTGCGTCAGCCCACAGCGTGGCGCAGGAGGAAGGCGCGACGCAGATCGCCGAGACCGCGCTCCGTGAATTCGGCCATGTGGATATCTTCATTCATAATGCCGGCAAGGCCGCCGCTGACCTGAAGGAGCATCTCGACATCAACGTGTGGGGGGCGGTGTGGATTTCGAAGCTGTTATGGCGCCAGATGCGCGAGCGCCGTTATGGCCGCATCCTGCTGACGGCCTCGGGGATCGGCTTTTACGGCAATGCCGCCGATGCCGAGTTTGGCGAGGATGCCCTGTACGGCGTCGCGAAGATGGGAGAGGTCGGGCTCATGCGGCACCTTGCCGTGCGGGGCGTCGACGACAACATCACCGCCAACATCATCTCACCGCTTGCCCATACCAACTCGCTGACCACATCCTCCGAACTCTACTCCTGGACCCCGCGCATCCGGTGGGTCCGCGAGAACTGCACGGTCGATACCGTGGTTCCGGTCGCAGCCTGGCTCGTGCACGAGGACTGCCGCATCACCGGCGAGAGCTATCGCGCAGCGGGCGGGCGCGTCGGGCGGATCTTTATCGGTGAGACACTGGGCTATGTGAACGCCGCGTTGAGCGCCGAGGACGTACGCGACAATATCGATCTGGTTCGTGCCGAGCCCGGTTATGTGGTGCCGCGCCACGCCGATGAGTCACCCGAGCTGGACCGCATCAGCCGATAGGCTCGCTCACCGCGGTGCCATTACGGGCGCGGGCAGCCAGCGGCCGTTCACGCTCCGCAAACCGCAGCATGCAGAAGGAGCAGAACGCCTCGACCGCCGTCGCTGCACTGACTTTCGGGGGTCGCATCGCGGCTGCGGGCGTTGCACGAGTCTGGGCGTGCACGGCCATGATCGGTCCCGCGACCGCAGCGCCTCGCCATTGCCCCGGGAAGAAAAGCCACTCTCATCGTGTCGTTCACGTCGACCTGCCGCCGGGAAGTCAACGCGAACGCCAAGATGAGAGTGGAAGGTTGCCACGCCCCTATCAACGGCGGCACTCGCGCCGTTGCGGAACCCGGCGTGGCCGGGAGCTCAGAAGTTCTTGGTGAGCTCGACACCAAAGGTGCGCGGTTCGCCGATATATTGCACATTGAAGCCGAAGCTGTTGTCATATTGCAGTCCCGCGATCGCGTAACGGGTCTGGGTGAGGTTCTTGCCGAAAATGGCGATATCGGCGTCGAGCTTCTCAAGCTTCAGTGAAAGCCGTGCGCCAAGCAGACCATAGGACTTCTGCAATAGCGAGTCGGCATATTTCGCCGGCCCCACCAGTTGCTGGGAGCTCTGCCAGGCATAGTCGGTCGACAGGCGTGCGGCGCCGAGCGACGTCGGAATTTCGTAGGAGGCCGCCAGCGCGAACTTGTATTTCGGAAACTGGAAACGCTCGCCCGAGCGATCTCCCGTGACGTCCACGAATTTCTTGAACTTGGCGTCAGTGATACCCCCGCTGGCCGACAGCGTCAGCCCTTTCGCCGGAAGGGCGGTGATCTCCAGCTCAGCGCCCTGAATCCGGGCCTTGGCGGCATTGGTGGTCAGGCTGACGACCGCCGTGCCGGCCGGCAGGACGATCCCCTGCTGGATATCCTTGTAGTCGGAGTAGAAAAGAGCCGCATTGATTCTCAGATGGCGGTCGAGCAGGTCGCTCTTGATGCCCACCTCATAGTCGGTCACCGTCTCGGGCTTGAACGGCAGGAAGCCGGCCGCGATCGTCGCATTGCCTCTCAGGTTCTGACCCCCGCCTTTGAATCCGCGTGACGTCTTGGCATAGAGCAGGATGTTCGGGTCGACCTGATAGTCGACGCTTGCGAGGTACGAGACGGCCGAAAAGGTGTCGTCGAACAACGCCTCGCATCTGCCGCCGATCCTGACACCAACGGGCAGGTTGCAGACGGCCCCTGTTGGGCCGGCCCGATTGAACGATCTGAGCCGCTTCTGCTCCTGCGTCCACCGGAGCCCCCCGGTAAAGCGCAGCGTATCGGTGATCTTGAAGACGCCCTGTCCGAAAAAGGCCAGGCTGCTGTTGCGGACATGGCCATCGATCGTGCTCGGCAGGGTGACGCTCACCAGTTTGACGGAGACCGAGTTCGAAAGGTCGACCCCCGTCTCTTCGTTGACATAGGCACCGACGATCCAGTTGAAGCGACCGTCGCCTTCGTGCGCCACCTGGAACTCCTGGCTCAGGTTGCGGACATGGGCTCGCAGGTCAACGCCGGAGATATAATAGGGCGTCGCGTCGAGATCGGCATATTGCTGGCGCTTGAGCCAGCGGGCGGCAGTGATTGAGCGGAACTGCAGCCCATCGGTGAGGTCAGCCGAAAAGTTCGACGATACGCCGTAGGTCTCGGCATAGAGGGTCGGGGCCTGCCCCGATCCCAGCAGCCCGCCGCCAACATGGGTGTAGCTGCCCGTCACATAGGTTGAGAGCAATCGTTGGGCCGCGGCATACCCTGCGGTGAGCGCGGCGGCATTGGCGACCGGGTCTGCCCGCATCGCCGGCGTGATCAGCCCCGCCTCGAGCGCGACTTCGACCAGGCCAAGCGCTGGATTGGGCGTGCCAGCTGCCGGGCTTGGATAGGGATTGACCCAGGCCAGCCGTGCGATCGGGCCGTTGGACTTCTCGCGCGTATAGTCGCCGGAGAGGGACCAGCGAACCGTGCCGCTCTGGAAGAGGAGGTTGGCGCGAAAAGCGTTGCGGTTCTTGTTGCCAAGCTCGCGTCCCGTGGAATCAGTGGCGTAGCCGCTATGCTCGGCATGGTTGCCCATGAGGCGCAGCCCGAGCTTGTCCGAGATGAGCGGGAGGTTGAGCACGCCGGTGATATCTCTGCGGTCGTAATTGCCCAGCACACCAATGGCGTAGCCGCCGATTCTCGTCAGATCGGGCTGCCGTGTCGTGATATTCAGCGCGCCACCGGTCGTGTTCTTGCCGAACAAGGTGCCTTGTGGCCCCTTGAGGACCTCGACCCGCTCGACGTCGAGAAACGCTGCCTCCAGGTTCGAGGAACGGATATAGTTGACGCCGTCGACATAGACGCCGATCGGCGATTCAGTCGTGAGGATATAATCCTGCTGACTTTGGCCCCGGATCGTGAGCAACACCGAGGTTGCATCGCCGCCGGCAGTGGTCACGCTGAAGTTGGGCGTCAGTCGCGCGATGTCCACCACTTCGGTGACGTTCGCGCGCTTCAGCTCTGAGGCATCGAACACGGAGATGGCGAGTGGAACCCTTTGAGCACTTTCATTGGTCCGGCGCGCCGTGACGACGATGTCGCTGAGACCGTCGTTGCCCGACTGGTCCGTCACCGCGGATTGATCGTCGGGACCAGCCTGGCCTTCGGTCGCGGGCGCAGCGGCGTTATCCACCGGCTTGTCCGCGCCCCAGGCCGGATAAGCCGCCATTGCCGCACACGCCAGCAAGAGTCCTCGAAGTTTCATGATCCCCTCCTCCTCGATAGGGCCGCACGCTCATTATCGTTGCGGCCGTTCAACCTGATCGCGCACATCGACCCGAATCGCATGCGTTTCTTTATTTGGGCGTTCGTACAACTAATTTCGCATCACGTCAAAGGTCCGAAATGGATCGAACGCGGAAACGGGATGGCGAATGCCATCTGGGCACGACCACGTGTTTGGTTGTACGTACGATCAATTCAGTTGTGCGCCACCGTCACTCGCGGTACATCGGGCGAACAAAGCGAGCGCCCGAAGCGGCGACACCATAGTGGGAGATGGCATGGTGCAGGCGACCTATAGTGGCATCGGGATCGCGTCATGACCGTCGATACGCGGGCGCGTACGGAATGGCGCGATGCCTGGCCCCTGCCATTTGTATCTGCCGTCGGCTACGGCCTTGCCATTTCCCAGATCCACTCCTTTGGGGTGTTCATCGAGCCGCTTCAGAAGGAATTCGGCTGGAGCCGCGGGGCCACCTCGTCCGCGCTCACCGTGCTGAGCGCGATCCTGGTATTTTCGCCGGTCATGGGATCACTGATTGATCGCTGGGGGCCCCGACGCATCGGCGTTCCAGGCGCAGCTGCCTATTGCTGCGCCTTTGCGCTGCTGTCGCAGGTCGGCCCGACGCTATGGAGCTGGTGGCTGCTTTGGGCTCTGCTCGGATTGGCCACGCTCACCATCCAGCCCATGACCTGGCTCAGTGCCGTCGCCTCGCGCTTCGACCGGTCGCGAGGTCTTGCCGTCGCGATCGCCTTTTGCGGCGCGGGAATCGGGGCCGCCCTCATCCCGCCGGCGGCTCAGGAACTCGTGCAACTTTATGGCTGGCGGCTGGCCTATGTCGCACTCGCTGCCGGTTTTGCCGTGGCCTCGCTGCCGTTATTGATCCTGTTCTTTCGCGATGCGAATGACGTGGCGGGCAGGAAGCCGCTGCGCGAGACGGCTGAACCAGCTCCGGCCGCGGCGCTGCAGGGAATGACACTGTTGGAAGCGGCCCGGTCTGCGCGCTTCTGGAAGCTGGCCATAGTGGCATTCCTGTCGGTCAGCGCCATTACGGCGCTCCTCGTCCACTTCGTGCCCTTGATGACATGGAAGGGTCTGGCGCGCGCCGATGCTGCCCGCATCGCCAGCCTGATCGGGCTGAGCTCGATCGCGGGGCGGCTGATCACCGGCGCCCTGCTCGACCGTATCAACGGTGCGGTCGTCGGTGCGGTGGGCTTTTCGCTGCCGATCCTGCTCGCCTTGCTCATCCTGTCGACGGGCCCGCAGCTGATGCCGGCAATGGCCGCAGCCATTCTCTTCGGGCTGACGCTTGGCTGTGAGGTCGATGCGCTGGGCTATCTGACCACCCGTCATTTCGGCATGCGAAGCCTGGGAGCCGTGTTCGGCGCCATCATCGCGATCGAAAGCCTGGCTGTCGGCGTCGGTGCCACCGTTGCGGGCTTCGTCTTCGACTTCACCGGCTCCTACCGGCCCGTCCTTCTGGGCCTGATCCCGATCTTTGCTCTGTCGGCGTTGCTGATCGCGACGCTGGGCAGATATCCGGATTTCGCGGATACCGCGAACGAGCATGAACACTGACTGCTGATCCGGGCAAGCGGCGGTCGTCCGGGCCGCGCGCGGGATGTCCCCGCCCTCGGCAACGCTGGCCGCGGCGACTCTGGAAACAACGGATTGAAATGAGCCAGGCGGGAGTCAGGCAGCAGCTTGCGACCAGCTTTGGCATCCCGAAAGGCTCTCCGCGCGCCCGATATCCGCGCACGCAGCATTGGACGTCGGGCTTCACCCAACTCGAATTGGCATCAGGACTGCATCAACGGCAATGCGGCGAAACGCCCCACCCTAAACCAGCGTATGATGGTCCGCGCCAAGGCGATCAGAGATCACTGCCGTTCAGCAGCGAGCGTGCTGCCTGGAAGGTACAGCCATGATGATCACGACGATCGACCGCGTTGCGCAGAACGCCCGAGTAACCGTCCTGCCACCAGCGCCTGAGTCCAGCAGCGCCAACGAGATCAACCACCGCCTCGCGAACAGCCTTCAGCTGCTCTCGGCCATGGTCTCGGCAGAAGCACGCGGCATCCAGGATCCTGTCGCTGCCGCCGCGCTCGATAGGACATTGCGGCGGATCGGCGCGATCGCCGGCGTCCATCGCCAGCTCTACCGGTCGGACCAGGGCATGATGGTCAATCTCGGGACCTATCTGGATGAGCTTGGCGGCGACCTGGAGGAAAGCGTCGCCGATACGGCCGCCGGCCGCTACGTCATTGTGCACGCAGCCGGCGTCATGGTGTCGGCGGAGGAAGCGACCTCGATCGGCATCATCGTCTCGGAAATCGTCACCAACGCCTTCAAACATGGCTATGCGCCGGGCGCATCCGGCATCGTCAGCATCGCGTTGCGCGCAGGCGGACCAGGCGGCTATCTGCTCGAGGTCAAGGATTCCGGCCAGGGGCGCAACCCTGACAGCGCGGCCAGGGGCACTGGCCTTGGCGGGCGCCTGGTGGGGATGATGGCGACGAAGCTGGGCGGCCATTATGCCTGGCTCGATGCCCGGCCCGGCACCTGTTTCGAGCTGTGTGTCGGGAAGCGATGATCTCCTGCTCCCACCAATCGGAACTGTTGGGCGCGCGCGCCTGCTCGCCCGGGCCGGGTCGCGTCCGATCGGGTTAGGCCGGCCGTGGCGGGCCAGGCGCTGTTTCACCTTCACGACCAAACCCGACGCGATGGGGATGGGCCTGTCGATCTGCCGTTCGCTTGGGGAGCAGCATGGCGGCACGCTGATCGCCGCGAACCACCTGGAAGGCGAGGCGAGCTGCTTCTTCCGCCTGTCCGTTGCTGATGACGAAAGGGATGCGGGATGAACATCGACCAGGGCTGTGTGTGCGTCATCGACGATGACGAGGATGTGCGGGGGTCGCTCGGCAGCCTGTTGCGGTCGATGGGGCTGGACGTCGCGCTCTACGGCTCGACTGCTGCGTTCCTTTCTGCGGGCGTGCCCGCCCTGCCCTCCTGCCTGGTGCTCGACATCAGGCTGAAGGGCGAGAACGGGCTGGATTTCCAGGAAGGCCTTGCTGCCCGGGGAATCCATATCCCGGTCATCCTGATCACCGGTCACGGCGATATTCCGATGACGGTGCGCGCAATGAAGGCCGGTGCCGTCGATTTCCTGCCCAAGCCCTTCAGCGAGGATCAGATGCTCGAGGCAGTCGTCAGCGCGATCGAGCGCGACCGGACGCGCCGCATCGAGACGGCGGGCACGGAACGCCTCAGGCAGCGCCACGCGACGCTCACGAAGCGCGAGCGTGACGTGCTGGGACTGGTCGTCACCGGCCTGATGAACAAGCAGGTCGCGGGCCGCCTGGGATTGTCCGAGATCACGGTGAAGATCCACCGCGGCAACGTGATGCGCAAGATGGAGGCTCAGTCGCTCGCCGACCTGGTGCGCATGGCCGAGCAGCTAGGCGTGCGCGACGACTCGATCCACCGGTTTAACGCCTGAGTATGATGGCGACGCCGCGCGGCAGGGCGCATCTGCAGATCTCTCCCGTCCCGAAGCGGGCACGGTAACTGGAGTATTCGCTTTGACCACATCTCCCCTCATCGCGATCGTCGACGACGATCCCGGCGTGCGGGGCAGCCTGAACAGCCTGATGCGGTCGGCAGGTCTGACGCCCCACTGCTTCTCCGGTGGCGAGGCGCTGCTGGGGTCCGGCCTGGAAGACCGGGTTGCCTGCATCGTCACTGACCTCCACATGCCCGGCATGACCGGTCTCGAACTGCAGGCCGAAATCATACGGCGCGGCTGGCGTAGCCCCGTGATCGTGATGACGGCCTATCCGACCGACGCTGCGCGCGCGCAGGCATTGGGAGCAGGTGCTGCGGCGTTCCTGACCAAGCCGATCGATCCGGACGCGCTGGTCGAGGCAATCGAACGCGCCGTGGCCCAGACGGCTTTGCTCGGCCCACACCGTCACCCTGTATTACCTGGCCAGGACGTCGAGTGACCTTCGGGCTGCCTCCAGGATGATGAGCCGGGCCGTGACTATTGGTCGAACGTCACCGTGTTCTGGATCTCGGCACTCGCCGGGCCGAGCGACATGGCGCAGCGGACGCCAGCCATGGTCGTCACGTCGAACAGTTCCGTGATGTGCCCATCGAACCTGATCCACTCGACGATGTCGCCCGACGACAGATTGACGATGAGGATGCCGCACCAGGGTTCGGCGTCGCGCGCCTTCAGCGCACCATCGAGAAGCAAGCCGTTGAAGGTGCCATTTCGCGGTTTGGAGACAGTGACGATCGCGTGCCCGTTATGGATGGCGAGACCACGCAGAAAACCCGGGCAGAACGCGATATCGGTCTTGGTGCCGCTCACGGGGTCCACGCGAATGATCCAGCCCCGGCCGCTGTCCAGCGCATAGAGCGTCTCCCCAACGACGCGAGGAGAGTGCGGCATGGAAAGCTGATCGGTGACGATCCGGCCGGTATCGACCTCGATCAGGATACCGCCCTCGTGCCGGCGCTCCCGCCATCCGCCGACGATGTCGGAGCGGCTCACCGCCGTCATGAAGCGGGGCCTGCCCTTGTCCATTGCCAGCCCGTTCAGATGGCACCGATCCTCCGGCGCCAGCTTGGAGATGAACGGCGGCGTCCACACTGGTCGAAAGCTGTGCGTGAGGTCCAGCGCGCAGAGGCAGCTATATTTGGTGTTGACGAAAAGCACCCGCCCCTCACTGTCGATACCGACTTCATGGATGTCCACGTCCCCGGTTGTCTGGGCGTTCCGCGGCACCAGCACTGCGTCGAACGCCTGGTTGCCGATCTCCCCGGGCTTCAGCATATTCTCCAGGCGCCAGAGCTGGAACAGCGAGCCGAGATAGAGTCTCCCCGGCATCCAGCAAACGCCCATGGCGCGCTGGAAATCCTGCTGGTTGAACGAGACGGTACCGCCGGGATGCGATCCCACCAGGAACAATTGACCCGTCTGATAGGAGGTAAAGGCGAAGCTTGTGTCATGACTGCGCAACCACGCGTTGAGGCCGCGGGAGACGCTGATGTTGGTCGTCCCCGCGGCGGCGCTGGCCGGTCCCTCGCCCGGAGCGAAGGCCTGGCCAGTGGGCGCTGCCTGCCCATGGTCCGCACCGATTTCTGCTGGAGTCGTATCAGTCATAGCGTCTTCCGATAGATGATCATGCCGGGAGAGGCGCGGCGGCCTCCCCCGGGGTCTCGAGGTCAGAGCTTGAAGGAAAGGCCGACGCGACCGCCGCCGCCACGTGTGCCGCCGCCAAAGTCGGCATCACCCTCGAAAAAGCCGGAGACCCGCCCAGCCGAAAGGATGTTCACGCCGAGCGCGCCATGCCCATAGTCGGCGTTGCGCGCGCCGGATACGGACTGGCTTGCGCCGCCGGAGAGGAACACCAGGCCGTTCTCGCCCTTGAACTCATGCACATAGTTCATGCGGAGGTAGACAATTGCCTTTCCGCCGCGCGGCATGTCGAGCGTCGAGCCGAGGCGTGCACCCAATTTCCCGCGCAGACCATTGCGGGAGTCGAAATCGATCACCTGACCCAGGGCATGCAGATCGTCGATGCTGCTCCTGACATAGGCAAGCGAGGCGCTCGGCTCGAGATAGAACGTGTCCGCGCCGAATCGCGCGCCAAGCTGCAGCGTCGCGCCGTAGCTGTCGCCGTCGAGCCTGTCCGAGTAACCGAGCGTCGCATTGCTCGTCCTGATCCTGTCATGGCCATATTGGGCAAGCACATTCGCGAAAACCGGCCCCGTCAGGAAGCTCGCGTAAGCGCCGAGCTGAACTGCATCGATCCTGGTTCGGTCCGCATTGCCGCGGCCATTGAGACGGGACGATAGATAGCTCCCGGTCAGGCCGAAGAGCGTGCCCCCGGTGTCGCTCGTCGTTCCCGCAACGTCGTAACCGATCTGGGCACCGAAGAAATCCTGCCGGAAGCCGGTGTCGATGCGGTTGCTGTCCAGGCTGCGCTGCGCGTCCTGAGTCTCGACCCCGGCATATGCCTGGCCCCACACGCGGCTTCCGAACCCGTCACCGCCGACACCGCGGCGATCACGCTTGTCACCCATTTGGGCGTCCCACGCGTCTCCGGCCCGATGCCATAATGCTTCGGCGGCCCGGGGAATGGTGAGCATTCGGTAGACGCTCGCCCCCGCCCCGGACGCAAGACCGTAGCTTCCGGCACCGGCATCATAGCGAATGCCATAATGGACGAGGCCGATATCGGCATTGGCGATGGAAAAGGCGTCGGTTGCGCTACCTTTACCGGCGGTAACGAGGGTAACCGGTGCCAGGAGCAGTCCAGCTTCCTTGTCCGCGATCTTCAACAGGATCGAGGTCTTTCCGGTCGCCGGCCCGACCACTTCGAGGCGATCCGCCTTCCCGCCGGACACATCGATCGCGAGCATCGATCCCGACGAACCGACAAAGTCACCCGACAGGCGCAGGACGTCACCGGCAGCGCCATTGCGGAAGTCGATAAGGCCGCCCTGATTGCGGAAGATCGCGAGGTTGTCGAAGGCCACCCGACCTGGCGCCGAGCCTGGCGCGATCATCAGCGTGCCGGTGTTGACAAAACGGTCGCCCCCGCCGCCGAAATCGCTGTCCTTCGTCGCGACCATCACGCCGCCATTGTTCATCGTGTCCGCGCCGGCGCTCAACCGCACGGCGCCGAGGATCGTGCCTGTATTGTTGATGGTGATCTGGCTTGTCGCCTCGCCAGCGTCGTTACGGGCGGCCGACGCTTCGATCGCATAGCCATTGGCGGCAGTCGAGATGGTGCCGGCATTGTTCACCGTTGCCGTCCCGCCGAAAATGTCGAGCAGGATCCCGTCGCCGCCGCCGCCATAGACAGGATCGCGATGGCCGCCGCCGATCACCTGGGCATTCTTCGCGATATTGACGATCGATCGGCCATAGCTCTGCGAGGCCTGGATCGCGGTGTTCCCCGTCGAAACCGCCGAGCCGGTGATCGTGATCGTCTGGGTGTGGTCGCCGGCCGTCTGCGCGAAAATGGCCTGCCCGGCACTTCGCACCTGCCCCGCGGTGATCGCGATGTCCCCGAATGTCGCCGAGGCGATTCCGATCGAGAACTCGCCCATCGAAGTCACCTTGTCGACATTGACGACGGTGGTGCCGCCCAAGGCATAATTGACCGCGACCACGCCGTTGCTGCCTTTTCCGCTGGTCTCGACATCGGCTGCGGAAACCGTGACCAAAGGGCTGGCGCCAACCGCTGCCATTTCCCGGTCGCCGCGACGGCTGCGGTCGCGACCCGCAATGATCCCGGCGGAATAGTCGCCGGTCGTGACGATCTTGCCGGTCGATGTGACGGAAACACCCTGCGTCCCGGTGACCGCACGGATCCCTTCCGCCAGCAGGCCCGAGGTGGAGATGGTCCCGCTGTTGGAGACGCTGATGGCCCCGGTGCCGGTAATCGCATAGATTCCGCGGCCAAATGCGCCCTCGGTGCTCACGCTTCCGCTGTTGGTGACGGTCAGGTCGGCCGACCCGAAGGCAAGCACGCCATAGCTGTTGGTGCCCGCGGTATGGATCGCGCCACTAGTCGTAATCGTGACCTTGCCACCTGCGCTGAAGGCCCGCACGCCCGAGGAGAGAAAGCCGCTGGTGGAAATGTCGCCTGCGGTGACATTGGTATCGCCGCCAAGCGACGCGGCATAAATCCCCGTTGCGAGATCCCCTCGCGTCGAGATCGCGCCGTTCGCGGCGATTGTCACGTTCGGGCCTACGGCATAGATGCCGCTCGCCAGGTCGCCGACCGTCGACACCGACCCTGCCTTGATGCTGACGAGCTGGCTGCCGCCGTCGAGATAGCCGGTGCTGTTGGCATAAATGCCGTTCGACTTGAAGCCGGTAGTAGCGACGCTGCCCGCATCGATCGTGATATTACCGGCTGGCCGACCGTCCCCGGACGCGGACGACACCGCGGTGATCCCCTCGGCCCAATAGCCCGTCGTCGCGACGGTGCCGGCGCGGATGTCGATATCGCCGTGCCCCACCGCCCTGATCGCCTGGCCGAGCTGCGTACCGGCATCCTCGGTTCCGGAATGCGTCGTGACGCTGTCGACATCGATCTTGATGGCATTCCCCGCCAGCGCGACAATGCCGGCGCCATCGGTGACGATCGTCCCGGCGGTGATCGTCGCCGTGCCATGGTCGCCATAGCCCGCCCGCACGTCGATGCCGGTGCCAACGCCGCCGGTAACGGTCCCGACATCGACGGTGACATCCCCGCTATAGCTGGCGGCACGGATCCCGTCGGACAGGAAGCCGCTCGTGCTCACGCTGTTCGCGCTGATCGTGACGGAACCAGCCCCGGTAAGCGCGTAAATGCCATCGGCATGATCGCCCGTCGTCGTCACCGAGCCGACGTCGATGGTGATCGGACCGTTACCGGAAGCATGGACGCCGGCGGCCCGTGCACCGGCTGTCGCCACCTTGTCCGCGCTGATGGTCGTGCTCCGGGTCGCAACCGTGTCGATGCCGGCGACCCCGTCGCCGGTGGTCGAGACGTCGCCAGCGTCGATCACGACATCGTCTCCCGAGATCATGGTGACGGCGCGGGCGGGCGGCAACGCGGTCAGATCATGGACAGGCGCCGTGATCGGCTTACGGGCGTCGGGCGTTCCGCCCACCCTCAGCCCGAATGGCTTGGCTGCCGGGCTTGGCGCGCGGCGAGCAGTGTCACGGTGGATCGTGAGATCGACCGGGAGCGTCTGCGCCGCCGCCACGGCGCGAGACCTTGTCTCCACGGAAGCGACAGGGCTCAGCGTCATGGCTGGCACGGGCCGTGCAGTGGCCGGAACGACACCGATCAGGAGCGCTGCTGCTGTTCCGCTGAGGCATGTGCTGACGCGAAGTTGATGTGCAGGTCCGCCACGACGCGGTGCGTGCCCGACGGCAAGCGTCTTTTTCCCCATGACTCAGTCCCCGATGCTGTGGCCGCGCCCCCTTTGGGCGGGGTCCTTCTGCACGTTCGACGCCATGGTTTGGGATGAACCGTAAAACCGCGATCAGAAGCGGTGGTGCAGGCCCAGGCGGACGGTCCGAGGACGCAGCGGCGTGAGCTGGTCGCTCCCGAAGCTGAAGGAGGGGACGCCAAAGGCGAAACTATTGGCAGCCGAATCGAGCAGATTATCGATGTCGATCGAGACGCTGTCCCGCCCGAACAGGAGGTCGGTGCCGCTCGCCAGAAGCCAGTAGCCGCCTTGCCGGATACGCGACAGTTCATGGCCGCTGCCCAGCACGGAAGGCCCCACATGATTGACGGACAAGCCCAGCGTGACCCGGTGGCGTGCGTCGATCGCATGACCATAATCAACTGACGCCGCAACGGTGTCGCGGGCGATATTGGGCAGCGGCGTGCGAGTGATGTGTCCGACCGCCATGTCGAAGCCGCGGACAGACCCCTGTGCCAGCGTTCCCGCGATCCGCGCGCGCACGGCGTCATTGGGTTTCCACTCGGCACTTGCGGTGAGGGAGCGGACCACACCGTCACCGATGTTGCGGGTGATGGGCAAACCGCTCGCCGTCAGCACGTCAGCCTGGATGTGCCGCCAATCGCTGCTCGCGGCCGAAAGTTGGGCAGATATTCCCTGTGCCCCGTGCGGGAGCAACCGCACGCCCGTCTCGATCGTGGTCATCCGGTCCGCGTCGAAGCGCTCGATCATGTCACTCGCGGTTTGCCCGCCCGGGCGATAGCCTCCGCTGAAACGGGCATAGACCAGCCAGCCAGGGTTCACTGACCATGCCAGCGCAAGCGACGGGACCGCAAAATATTCATGTCGCGTTCCCCGCAAGGCCAGCTCAGCGCGTGACAGGTCCGGGGCAGCCGTTCGCTCCTGCGCACCGCTGGCACGCCCCGCATGCCGTACCGCCGAAAATCGCGCGCCAGCGGTCACCGTCAGCGTCGTAGCAAGAGGCGCCGTCAGCTCTCCAAACGCGGTCACTTCAGTGATATCGTTGTGCGCGCGGCCAAGCGACCTGGCGAAACCGGCGACTGATGCCGTGCGGGTCTGGTCCGACACGCTCTTCAAGGCGGAAACGCCTGCCAGCCAATCGACACCGCCCTTGCCCCGGCGGGAAAGTTTCAGCTCCTGCGACAGGAGCTGAATCCCATCGCGCTGGCGATAGATGCTACCGGCATTGCCGTCGGTCGGCAGAAACACCTGGCCCAGTCGTTGCGTGACCGCCCCCGTGGTCGAGGTGACGTCGAGCGCCCCGATCGCGCCGGACAGAGTTACCTGTTCGGCGCGTATGCGATTGAACGATGGCTGCGCGCCCACGCTCGATCGGCTCAGCAGCGGCATGCCTCGCTGGGCATATTGCGCATCGTCGTTCCGGATATCCTGGCCGATCACCCTAAGGTCAAGCAGCCATTGGCCCCCAAGCGCGATTCGCAGGGTCGCCCGGCCGCCGACCGTGCTCGAGCGGTTGACATTGTCGAGGTTTCGAGCGCGGTCATCGATATACCCGCCGTCAACGGCACCATAGCCGACGACCCGCAGCGCCGCATGGCCACCGAAAAGGGGCAGATTGGCGGTGCCGCCGATGTCCCCGCCGAGCCCGCCATGGGCAACGGACGCGCCGCCGATCCAGGCTTGGCCGGCGGTATGCGCGAGGTCAGGCGCCCGGGGGGTTATGCGGATCAGACCCGCCATCGATCCCGCGCCGTAAAGCGTGCCCTGGGGCCCTTCCAGGATCTCGACCCGGTCGACATCGTAGAGCCGCAGGTCCGGGTCCGGGGCATTATAGGTCAGGCGCAGATCGTTCACATAGAGTCCGACCAGAACAGCCCCTGATCCGTTGAAACTGCTGTCCGAGATGCCGCGCAGGAACAGTTTGTTGCGGCCCGGCCCCAGATGGGTCGATTGCAGGCTTGGCGCAATGCGCGCGATGGCGTCCGTATTGGGCGCCCCGCCGAAGGCGCCGGGCAATGCACCGTCGATGACGGTGACGCTTGCCGGATAGTGCGACAGGACGGTGCCGCGCTTGCTGCCGGTCACCACGATGTCCGCCACCGCAGGAGCGGCGACCACGGGGGGCCTCCTCAGTCGGGGTGGATCCGGCCGAGGCTGCGCAACGATCCGCCAGCTGGACGGGCCGACCTGCTCCGCGCGGGCACCCGTCGCCTGGAGCAGCGCCGACAGAATTTCGGCGACGGTCCCGGCCAGATGGAGTGCCCGCCCCTTTTTCGCGAGAAGGCCCGGGTCGGATGTCACGATGCTGACGCCAGCGCGCGCGCTGATGCGCGCAATGGCGTCCGTCAACGGAATCGATGGCAGATCGACGCGGTAACGGGGAGCGGCCAGCGCAGCATCGGACCAGCAAACGGCCATACATGCCAGGACAGTGACGCTAGGATGGCAGCGCACCATCGCTCCTGCTCCAGATCCAGCCCTTGCCGCGAGGAGAGACTGACGCGCCGAGCATCGGCCCTAGGTCGCGTAACGTCGCGGCCCGATCCGCTCCGATCGCGATGCTGCCCGAGACTCTTTTTCCGGCAATATCGGGCGCGACCTCAATCGTCGCGCCGGTCGCGCGGTGAAGACGCCGGGCGAGGTCGGCAAGGGAGACGTCAGCGAAATCGATCCGGTCCCGGCGCCAGGCACCGATGCTGTTCCGGTCCAGCGAGCGCTGCACCACCGCCGTCGCGCCAACCGCTATCAGCACCGCGTGGCCTGCTGCGACGGTAGCCGATCCAGTGGCGGTGGCGATCCGCACCTCGCCATCGGCAACCGAGACGCGCGTGCCATCCGCCCCCTGCTCGACATCGAAGATAGTGCCGATATCAGTGACCACGATGTCACCGCTCTGCAGCCGGAAGGGGCGCCGAGGATCATGGGTTACGGTGAATAGCGCCTGTCCCCGGTCGAGCCGGGCAAAGCGGTCGTCATGATGGTCGAGCGTGATGCTGGTGTCGCCATTGAGCTCCATCCGCACCGCCGCGCCGAGCTGGACAGAGCGCCGCGCGCCGGCCGGGGTCGAGAGCGCATAGAGCGCCGGACCGCGAGGCGTTTCATAGTGCCAGACCCCGCCCCCAATCGCAGCAACCAGACTGGCCGCCATCGCGAGGGGAACCCAACGGTACCGGCGCTGCGTCAATGGTGCCGCGACGACCGGCGCCTGTGGCATGCCGCGGTCGAGCGCCTCTGCCGCTTCCTGCACCGCGATCGTGACCTGATCATAGAGCAGCGCATGGCTCGGGTCGGCCTGCAACCAGCGCTCCAGCGCCTCCCACGCAACGAACGAGGGGTCCTGGGCGCGGACGGCCCAGTCGATCGCTTCCTGCCTTGCGTTCGCGGCCGCGCCGTTCATCGACCTCTCCTCGCATCCAGGACGCCGTGGCTCGTGTCATTCCTCATCGAGGCGCTCCCGAAGAGACAACAGGGCGTCGTACGCCTTGCGGAGATCCTTCTCCACCGTGCTCACGCTGACGCCGAGTTCGTCCGCGATCGCCCGTTGTTCCATGCCATCGATCCGATAGCGCCGAAAAATGCGCGCCGCCCGGGCGCTGACGCTCGTCAACGCAGCGCTTGCCGCGATCAGGCCTTCACGGGCGATCAAACTACGCTCCGCGATCGGGTGCTCGACGGCCTCGCTCAGCCGCTCATGAACATAGGCCCAGTCGCTGTCTCGCGAGCGGCCCCGGGATGCCCCACGCCGGCTGTCGAGGACCAGGCGGTCGGCCATACGATAGAGATAGGCCAGGGGCTTCTCGATCGGCGAGTCCACAGCCCGGGCTTTCAGCCACAATTCGTGGACCAGATCATCGACATTCTCGTTGCCGCAACGAATGCTGATGAACCGCTTGAGCCGGCCTTGATGCGTCATGAACGCCGTGATGAGATCGCTATCGCTCACGCGTACGCCCGCATGCCACCCTGTTCACCTTACGCCGACTGCGGTCGCGGCGTGTCTGTAGGCGGCCATGGACGGGGGTGACAAGCAGGTTTTGGCGCGCGCCCGCGCTGGCGCCAAGCGCATGATGCGGACGGGAGCCCATGGCTATTCCCGGCAGGCCCTGTCGCCTGACCCCGCATAGAGACCTGTGTCAGGCGGCCTTGCGCAGGTCCAGCCGGCTCCAGATTTCGACCAGCGCACCCGTCAGCTCGCGCATCATCGCTTCGTCATGCGCCGGGCCGGGGGTGAAGCGCAGCCGCTCGGTGCCGCGCGGTACGGTCGGGT
>Ga0247737_1000274_pt1 | contig 19240 bp, 8 predicted proteins | sample UWRJL028104C2_FD_180937 | JGI IMG/M metagenome (GOLD analysis project Ga0247737, IMG submission 180937) | Plant litter microbial communities from Arlington Agricultural Research Station in Wisconsin, United States - UWRJ-L028-104C-2 | ecosystem: Environmental > Terrestrial > Plant litter >...
AAGGTGGCCGTGGTGGTCTTGCCGCGCGGGTCGGTGACGCTGGTCACATCGCCCACGGCGTTGCAGCCCATGGTCGTGGTCAGGTTCAGGCCGCCGGTCTGGCTGGAGGCCGTCGACTGGCGCAGGCAGAAGGCCGGCAGGCCGCCGCCGCCCCAGACCAGGGCCGTCTGCAGCCCGGTGGGGTCCTGGGTTCCGACCGTGCGGCCATAACCGTCATAGCTGGTGCGCCACACCGGCCGGGCGGCCGTATGGGCGACGCCGTCGGGCACGGAAGGGCCGGTCAGGGTCTCGGACAGGCCTTGCGCGTTATAGACCAGCAGCCAGTCGCGCTCGACCGGGTCGGCCTGTGTCGCGGGCAGGACGATGCGTGAGGGCTTGTCCCAGGTGGTGTCGTATTCGGCCTTGAGAACGATCGTCTGGCACCACCAGCCCTGCTGCGCCGTCGTCAGGCCCGCGGCGCAGCCGGCAGCCGGGGTCTGGGTCCGCTGGATCAGATTGCCGCGCGGGTCATAGGCGAAGGCGGTCAGGTCGCCATAGGCGCTGCGGATCGTACCGGCCCGACCCACACCGTCGTAAGTCGCGCGCGAGACGCGGCCCTCGCCGTCAAAGGAGGCGACCAGCCGGCCGTCGCCGTCATAGGTCTGGCGGATGACGGCATCGACGGCGTCCTTGGCCGAAGACAGGGTATAGGTGGTCGAATAGTAGGTGGTGCGGCGGTCCTGGGCGTCATAGGCCTCGGCCACATACGGGGCGACCTGCCCACCCACGGCGCGCCAAACGAAACGGGCGCGGGGGGTGGTGACGCCGTCGTCGGCGACCTCGGTCAGCACCCGTTGATAGGCGATCGGGGACTGGGGCTCGGCGAGAGCGCCTGTCGGGGCGGCGTAGCCGTAGCGGCGAGTGCGCAGGCCCGGCCGGTCGGCGGAGGTCAGCTGGAAGGCGCAGAAATTGACGTACTGCTGGCAGAAGCGGCTGAAGCCGAAATTTACCTCGTCGGGGCCAGCCTGCACGTGGGTCAGCATGCCGCCGGCGGTCGCGGCCTCGTAACAGGCCTGAACCGCCGCGCGGAAACCCGGTTGGAAATCCGGATAATCCATGGCCGCCTGGCTGTTGCAGGTGACGTTCTGATTGTAGCTCGCAGAGCGGCTGTGGGTGAAGGTGAGGGCCGCGCCGAGGTTGTTGGATACGCTGGTCAGCGCGGGCCGGTTGGTCTGATCCTGACCGCCATAGGCCAGGGCGATCTGGATGCCGGTCGGAAAAATCCAGGTCTTGGCGACGCCGTTGAGGCCAAGGTTCGCCGGACCGCTGGCTGGATTTGCGATGTCGCCGAAGGTCATCACCGACCGGTCCGCCTGGGTCCAGATCAGCTCGCGCTCATAGGTCCCGATGACGCCGCCGCCGATGCGGGCCAGGGCCTCGGTCGGAGAGGCCGGGTTGCGCCAGCTGCCGTCGGCCAGTCGCACGAAATGGGCTGAGCGCCCGCCGCCCGAGACATTGACGACATTGCCCGAGACCACGGATTGCAGCCAATCCAGCGCCACGCCGGAGACGGCCGAGGCCTCGATCGTGTCTGCGCGTCCGGCCTGGATCGCCACCAGGGCCGCGATCAGCATCGGAGCAGCAGTGATCCCCGAGGCGTCGGGCAACAGGGCGCCGGCGTCGCTGGCGTGCGAGACTGCGCTTTCCCAATTGTGGGTCCAGCCCATGCCCAGGCCGGTCGTCCCCTCAATGGGGCCGGTCGACACATAGGATCGCGAGAAACTGAGACTGTAGGGGAAGTCGCCTTGGCCGACGCTGAGTTCTGTCCCTTCGCCGAACGACAGGAAGCCGGAGCGCAGATCGACGGCGCCCAGCTGGGACCCTGCGACGTTGGCCGCCAGCTGACGCGCCGCGGCCTTGCCGAGGAAGTCGGTGGGATTGGGCCGCTCGCTCTCGGCGCCCTTGCGGAAGGCGGTGCGGGGGTCGACGTCGGGCGCCTGACCCGCCGTTTGGGCGCGCAGGATCCAGGCCTGTTCGGAACCGTCGGCGCGGCGGGCCAGAAAGGCGTTCTGGGTCCCCGCAGTGGTCGCCACGACCGAGAAGCCGGCGTTTAGATAGAGTTCGATCCGGGCCTTGGTGTCGGCGTTGACGTCGGACGACAGGGCCGAGGTCGCGCCGGGCGTGCTCAGCACCTTCAGTCCGGCGCCGATCGCCAGACGACTGGCCGCCGTCGACTGGATGGAGATGCCCGGATAGGAGGGACGTTCGGTGGCCGACTGGCCGATCGACAGCCCCTCTTCAGCCAGGGACAGTGAGGCCAAGGCCGACAGAATCTGGTGCGGCTGATCCGACCCGTCGGTGACGATCCCGACCGAGGTGTCGATGTCTAGCGTGTTTTCGGTGTAGCTGGGCGACAGGGCCACGCCGATCGAATGCTGATGGAAGATGCGCGCGCCCGACAGGGGTTCCAGCACAGCCACGGTCCGGTCGAACATGTCGGTCCAGGTGTTGAGCAGGGCGTCCTTGCGCGTCGCCATCTCGGCCGCAGCGATCTCTCCGCGCGGAAACAGCAGGAAGCTGCTGGAGACGTTGGACAGAGTGTCCTGGACGAGATAGCGCCAGTCCTCGGCGTTATGACCGTCGCATTCGCCATCCACGACCGGCGTTTGGTCGTCCATAGCGTAGCAGTTGTTGTAGTCGTTGCCTGCCGGTGTGATCCGGTGCTGCTGGAGGGGATCGGTCGCTGCCGCCCACCGGCCCTTACGACCGCCATCACCGCCTGCAGTTCGCACGAGAATGTCGATGCGCTTGCCGATCTCGATCGACTTGGACACCGGCTCATCGGCGAAGGTCCCTCCGGCGGCCGCATAAGGATGGTCGATGGTCAGATCGAGCCGCCGGTCCTGCGCGTCGAAGGCGGTTTGGCCCGGATCGTAGCCGCAGACGACGATCGCGCCGTCACAGCTGGGCGCCCCGGCGCCGGTCGGACCCCTGAAATAGGCCGTGTGAGCCCCATCCTCATCTTCGAGCTTACGCACCGCCACCACCAGGGTGCGTCCCTGAAGCTGCGCCTGGACCCGCCACGCATAGACATCGGCGAGATCGTAGACATGACTGAATCCGGCCGTGGCGATGGTCAGTTTGGCGCGATAGCTCGCCGGAACGTCGCCGCTCCAGCGCGTCGAAACGCTGGCCTGACCCGGCAGGGTCGTGTTGCGGGGGGCGGCCTCGGTCGGGACGATGTCCCAGCCTCCGGAGAGTTGTTCGAGCGACTTGTCGCTGTGATCTTCGATCAGCGCGGCCTGAAGCGCCGTCGCATAGCCCGTCATCTTGCCGCTCAGCCCGGACGCGCTGATCCCGGTCAGATCGCCGGATCCGGATGACACGCCGGATGAGATGCTGTTCCAGGCCGCCGTCGCGCTTGTTCCCGCTGCAGCCCAGAGGTCGATCCCGGCAACGCGCGCGCTCTGCTTCAGTGCGGGGTCGAAGGCGTACCAGGTTCCACCGATACTGGCCTCGACCCAGACATGGGTCATCTGGACAGTGGAAACCACGCCGCTCAGTGAGGCACAGCTCGTCGCGCCGTTGACCAGCGCGGGGGTCCCTGCCGTGGCCAGCAAGAAGCAGACTTCTCGAGCCGTATCGACCCTGAGGATCGTCGAAGCCTCCGCTCCGAGATTGACCGTGCCCAGAACATAGCGCGCCGAAACGCCTGAGGCACGAAGCAGTTCGATCATCAATTGGGCCTGGTCGAAAGCGCCTCCCGAACCATCGAGCAATACGCCGTCGGCGCCCTTGTGCAGGCCGAACTGGGGTTCGAAGGCGATGGAGTTGCGAACAAACGCGTAAATCCGATCCGGATCGTTCTCCAGGGCGCGGGCCAGAGCGTTGATCCTCGCACTGGCAGCCGGAGCCGTCGGCGAGGTCGGGCTGCCATATACGGTGGCAAGGTCCGGGCTGGATGGTGAGATCGTCGAGGTCTGCACAGAAAGCCGGAAACTGGGCAGGCCTGACGGGGCCGCATAAGTCGGCAGGGGTTGAGCTTCAGCCTCGGATCCCCGACCGCAGAGCGTTGCGATGGCGGCTAAGGCGACGAGCCCCAGTGTCACGGACAGGGCCACCAGGGGCTTGATTTGCAGCGACCGCAAAGTGTTCGAGACTATGTCTGTCGCAAGCTTCACAGCCGTCCCTCCGACGTGCCAATCGCCGCTTAAGCAATCACGGCCAAGCTCGCTTGGAAAGGAGGAATATCAACCGACAGTTACGGCAAGGCTATTGCGGTCAATGGCTCCCACGACAACCTCCGTTCACCTTGACGCAGCAGGTCTTGTTGACGGTACGCCTAAGCTCGGACGAGCGGCGAACCTGATAAAGTCGGACAGCGCCCGTTTTGAGGACGTCTCCCTCGCCAACCAGCTTTGCCGGCAAGAAGCGATCGTGCAGGAGCCAAACCGCTCAGGGCTCTCTAACTATCGCTTCGTGCACCAATCAAAGCGGATATTTATATAATATAGTCAGTAAGATAGATGGATTTTGGAAGGGGTCATTAGCCGGCTTGCGGGCCGGTTGCGATGCCTGTTGGACACCTATCTATCCGGCACCGCCTGCCGCCTGCCAGCGGGGCCAATCTCGTCGCGCGGTGTTTTGTGCAAATCCGCGCTCGAACTGCGCGGGACGCATCGCCACACTCATTGGTTTTGCGGGTGTCGAATTTTGTCGCTCGGCGATTATCTCTCTTAGGTTGAACTAGCTCTTTACCAAAATCTCTAGAACGGCCTAGGTTGGTGCCTCGATGAACGCCGGGGGCGGCATTGGATTGTTTCGGCCCGCTTCAGACAGTCGACGGCACAGGGCGGGCCAGCGCATTGCTCGCGATCGCGCCGTGTTGTCCTGAGAAGACCGATATCTTTGCAGCTTTGGTTTTATGGATCATTGCCTGCGATCGTACGGCGACAAGCCGGCGCAAGGCTGACCCCGAGCGACGCCAGTGACGATGCGCTTCCTGTGCAATCTCTTGCTGACCCTCGGCTTGGTGCTGGCGCTGCTGGCGAATTCGCCAAGCTCGGCATCGGCCGACGTTCAGTATGTCTACGACAGCGCAGGTCGACTGATTCAGGCCACCTATTCTAACGGCGTGACGATCGAATATCACTATGACGCCGCCGGCAACCGCAGGCAGATCGCTGCGACAGGGCCCGCAAATCAAGCACCGGTCGCGGTCAGCGATGCCGTGCCCGTGATCGTGTCAAACGCCGTGGTCATTCCAGTCCTGGTGAACGACACAGACGCGGACGGCGATACACTCATGGTAACCGCGGCCTCGGCAGTCAGCGGCGGCGGGACGGCGGCAGTGTCCGGTGGTGGCACGACCGTGACCTACACGGCCCCGGCGACGACCGGGACCGCTACCTTCACCTATACGATCAGCGACGGGCGAGGGGGGACAAGTTCGGCGACCGTGACGGTGACCGTCAACCCCGCAACGAACGTCGCGCCGACTGCGGTGAACGACGCCGCGAGTGTCCTGGCGTCCAACGCCGTCGTGATCGACGTACGCGCCAATGACGCGGACCCTGATGGTGATACCGTGACCGTGACGGCGGTCTCGGCAGTCAGCGGCGGCGGGACGGCGGCAGTGTCCGGTGGTGGCACGACCGTGACCTACACGGCCCCGGCGACGACCGGGACCGCTACGTTCACCTATACGATCAGCGACGGGCGAGGTGGGACAAGTTCGGCGACCGTGACGGTGACCGTCAACCCCGCAGCGAACATCGCGCCGACTGCGGTGAACGACGCCGCGAGTGTCTTGGCATCCAACGCCGTCGTGATCGACGTACGCACCAATGACACAGACCCTGATGGTGATACCTTGACCGTGACGGCGGTGTCGGCCGTGACGGGTGGCGGCACCGCCGCAGTGTCCGGTGGCGGCGCGACGGTGACCTATACGGCGCCGGCGACTGGCGGCTCAAAAATGTTCACCTATACGGTCAGTGACGGTCGTGGCGGGACGAGCTCTGCGACGGTTACGGTCGCGGTGAATGTCTTACCGATCGCGATGAACGACAGCGCAAGCGTAGTCACGACCAACGCGGTCGTGATTCCCGTCCTCTCCAACGACACCGACGCAGACGGCGATAGCCTCACCGTGACGTCGGTATCGGCTGTGACAGGGGGCGGAACGGCGACGATCCAGAGTGGCGGCCAAACCGTTCTGTACAATGCCACAGCTGGCACGGGCGCCAAGACTTTCACCTATACGATCAGCGACGGCAGCGGCGGAACAAGCACGGCGACAGTGACCGTGGCGGTTACCGCACCTCCGCCAGATTACACCCCCGATCCGATCAGCTTAGGCAATATCGGATTCAGCACGAACGCGGACTACGGCTATGCGTCCAACAGTTTCACCGTCTCGGGGGTAAACCAGCCCATCACGTTGAATATCGTGGCGTCCAGCGTCAGTGAAAACCTCGATGACGGATATGCCTATGTGAACGTCAACGGCGCGAACGTCGGCAACATCCACTGGGCGTATTCCGGGGCTGGATCGCTCACTATTAACGTCGTCAACGGCGACGTAGTCTCCTTGGACATCGACGCACGAACCCTCAGCGGAATCCAGACCGGCAGCGCCGCAATCAGTGTGACGAATGCCAGCACCGGGGGCACGTCCCTGGCCACTTTCGTGGTCGCCGAGACCGTCGATGCCGACAACAATTTCAATCTTGCCGACTATACACCCGCTCCGTTGAACTGGACCAACGCCAGCTTCAGCACCAATGCCGAATATGGCAGCGCCGTCACCAACACCCAGACGATCACCGGGATCAACAGGACCGTCAGCCTGCATATCGCCGCCTCAGCGATCGGCGAGAATTTCCTGGACGGCTACGTCTATGTGAACGTCAATGGAGCCTATGGCTCGTCATCGATCCACTACGCCATAACGGGCGCAGGCTCGTTCGACCTGAACGTGTCCAAGGGCGATCAGATATTCTTCTATATCGACGCCAATACCGACAGCGGCGTTCGGTCCGGAACCGCCACCCTGACAATCTCCAACAACTCGGACGGTGGGGCGGTTCTAGATACCTTCGGGTTCTCGGGTACGGTGGATGCTGACAACAACTACAATGTGGTCGATGTAGCCCCAGACCCGATCAGCTTAGGCAACATCGGCTTCAATACGAACGATGACTACGGCGTCGCCGCAAATGCCTTTACCGTTTCCGGGATCAATCAACCCATCACGCTCAATATCTCAGCGTCTAACGTCAGCGAGAATTTCGATGATGGTTATCTCTATGTGAACGTCAACGCCCCGAATGCCGGCAACGTTCATTGGGCGTATTCCGGCGCTGGATCGCTTGGCGTCAATGTCGTCAATGGCGACGTCGTCACCATATTCGTCGATGCCCGAACCCTCAGCGGAATTCAATCTGGCAGCGCTACGATCAACATTGCGAACTCCAGCGCAGGCGGTGCGATATTGAGCAGTTTCGCCTTCACGGGCACTGTCGATGCCGATAACAATTTCAACATCGACTACGTTCCGGACTCTCTGAACTGGAATGATATCAGCTTCTTAACGAAAGAGTATTACGGCAGCGCGATCACCAAAGCCGTGACTGTCTCAGGGATCAACCGGCCCGTTACGCTTCACATCGACGTGTCGAATATCAGTGAGAACTTCTCCGACGGATATCTCCACGTGATCAAGAACGGAAGCAGTGTCGGCAATGTGCACTACGCCTATCTCGGCGCCGGATCCGTTGATGTCACCGTGTCGAACGGAGATCAGATATCCTTCCTGATGGATGCGGTGACGACGGGCGGAATCCAGTCTGGAAGCGCCACCATCACAATCAGCAACTCGAGCAGCGCAAGCACGGTCCTGGATATCTTCAGCCTGCTCGGCACGGTCGATGCCGATAACTGTAATCCAGTGTCCAACCAGCAGTGTCAGATCGATCCTTGAGGCTTCACATCGGCTGCGCTGTTGTTGTCAGGTCAAAGCCACAAGGAGTGGTGACGGTTCAGCGTCAGCTTAACTCCGCCGCTCACAACACAAATCCAGCCGTCATGATTCTAGGCGACGATCGTCGCCTAGACCCAGGCGTCGTTCGCTGCGCTCCGGAAGGTCCGGAGAGTGGTGCGGCTGATGAGATGTCGCTGGGAGTAGAAGCTGTTGTAGACGCCGGCATGGGTGGTGAGGAAACGCTGGACCGAAGCCTGGCTCTTGAAGATCTGCATCTTCCGCTCGCGCCTCCGGATCGGAAGGTGCGAGTTCTCAGCCCTGTTGTTTTCTCGAAGGCGGCCCGGGCGGTGCAGGCCTTCGAGGTGGAGCTCGCGCAGGGCCGACCGGTACGAGGCCAGACCATCGGTGACGATCGCTTCTGGCCTCACGGGCTGATTACGCAGCAATCGCTTCAGCAGCGTCAGCGCTGCCTCATGATCGCGACGCTTCTGGACCACGACATCCAGCACCTCGCCCTCATCGTCGACAGCCCGCCAGAGGTACATCCGCTTGCCGCCGATGTTGCAGACCACCTCATCCAGGTGCCAACGCGACGATGGTGCAGGCCTCTTGCGCTTCAGGTTCCGGGCGATCTGAGGACCGAACTTGATCGTCCAGCAGCGGATGGCTTCGTAGCTGACGTCGATACCGCGAGCGGCCAGCATCTCCTCGACATCCCGGAAACTGAGCGTGAACCGGAAATAGAGCCAGACCGCTTGGCAAATAATGTCCACTGGAAGCCGATGACGCTTGAACGAGTGCCCGCACGCCCGCCTCCCTAACGCAGGCCTTTACCCGGCCTGAAGTGGAGAAAAGTTAGCGTTAGACCGACAGCACCGCCATTCACCCCCGATAGGTTGTCTCTCTCATCCGCTCCTGCGGACAACTGTCGGAAGACGCCCGGCTACTATCGCTCAATTCGCTCTGAAGGCCGCGAGAGACGCCCGTCTTCGAGGCGCCATCCTGCACATTCGGGGAATTAGTCCCTGCCTGGTCTCGAGGCAGTGGAGTTTGGTTATTTCCCTGTTACCGCCGTTTTGCGCTTTCCGGGCGGATCGTCCAAGTCGTTCAAATCGCGTGCACGACAGCGTTTGCGGGCCGCCCATCGAGGTTCCCCGTGGAAACAGGGAAAATCGGGCGTTCAGAACAGGGATCGACAGGGTCGGATCAGGACCGATAAGTGGGCGATCAGGACCGATGACGCTTGAAGGAGAGTGGCCGCACGCCCTCGCCTCCCCCTGACGCAGGCCTATAGCCGGCCTCATGTGGAGACAACTTAGCGTTAGACTGAGAGCACCTCCTGAACATCGCGAAAGCTAAGCGAGAAGCGGAAGTAGAGCCAACCGCCTGACGGGTGACGGCCGCCTTAGGCCTGTAACGCTTGAAGGAAAGTCGCCGCATAACCCACTGGTCAACGTCGCCTTTCGGCTCATCAGTGGAGACGAGTTAGCATTGGACTAACAGCACCCCACGGCTCAGTGCGCACTGAAAAAACCGATCACGCCGCCGAACGCCAAGGCCGCGCCAAAGACAATGAGGCACAGCGAGATAGCGACCGAAACCCGCCTCATGCCTTTATGGCCGAGCTGGCGCTCAAACCTTCCAGCCGCCAAGGCCAACCCCATCCACCAGGTCAAACCGCCCAATCCGAAGGCGAGCGCCAAGGTCGGGAGGGATGCGTCCGGAGCGGAAGCGCGCAAACCGACGGCGGCGACCGCTACCACAGCCACGTTGGCTGGGTTCGCCGCCGCCAACGCGACACCCTGACCCCAAGTCCAGAACAGGGAAACGGGGTTTGATAAGGCTAGGGCGGGCTGGGATTGTGGCCGTCGGAGGCAGAGGACGCCACCGATCGTCAGGAGGAGGCCGAACGTCAGACCGAGGAATGGAGCCCATCGAATGAGGAAGTATGAGACCGCGTCAGCTCCGGCAAGCGCGGCGCATAACACGACGAGATCGCAGCTCAGCGCGCCGACCCCAGCGGCGCAAGCGAGCACGGGACGCCGCTCAATGGCGTTCTGCAGGGTCAGTAGGGCGACCGGTCCAATTGGGGCGGAGAGTAGCAGGCCGAGGACAAAGGCCTTGCCGAGATCAGGCGCCGGGTTGCTCATAGCAGCCTGTCCATCATTGCGTTCGGGGGGCGACTTTGGCGCAAACACGTACGGCGAGTATTTCGCGCTACCCTAAATAGACAGACGCCGTTCGCCGATCCATAATCCTTTAAATGAAGTGACGGGGGGAGCTTCAGCGATGGCGCACATCTTCATCTCCTATACTAAGCGTGACGTCGCTCTTTGCGAAACCGTGACCGCGCGCCTGCGCGCCATGGGCTACTCCGTCTGGTGGGATGACGATCTCCCCTCGGGCCGGGACTACAGCGTAGCGCTTGAGGAGCGGCTGCGCTCCGCCGACGCGGTCGTCACCCTTTGGACGCGTCGGTCAGTCAATTCAAAATGGGTCTATTTCGAAACCTTGATGGCGTCCGGCATGCACAAGGCCGTGCCGCTGCGGCTCGACGACTGCGAGATCCCGCATGGTCTCCATCTGCTCCAGACCTATGCCATCGATCCGGCCTGGCCGCCCGACGACAAGCGCTGGGAGGGCGTGGATCGCCGCGTCAGAGAGGCCATCGCCCATGGGCGGGCGGCCGCTCACATGCCCGAGTCCCTCGATGATCTGGCGTGGGACACGATCCGGTCGAGCCGCGACGTGGAGGATTTCGAGGATTTTCTTGAGCGGTATCCGAACAGCCGACATGGACCCGCGGCGCGTGATGCCTTGGCCGAAAGGCGGCGGAAACGTCTCTCCCGAACCCTTCTGCTTTGGAGCTTGGGCCTTCTGACCTATGGCGCCTTGCTGGCACCTTTCATGACCCTTCATTTGGACTATGAGCCCTCCGACGCTTGGTTCCTCGCCTCCCTCTATTTCCCCTTCTTCGGCTTCTTTCCGATCTTCGGGGCCGTCATGGTGCCCATCTTCTGGTTCACCTGGATCAAGGCCTTTCGCTTCGGCTGGGCGCGTGGTCTCGGTCTCGGTCGCGGTCCTCTGGCGGCGAAGATCAGCACGATCGCTCTCCTGGTCGTCGCGCCTCTCACATTCTGTACGGCTATCGCCGCGATCGAGGTGAGCGACGGCTACGCGCCATGGGAGTTCCGCGCGGGCGTGCTGCAGACGCGGGTTTCGATGCTCGCCGCCGGATTGGAGGTCCAGACCCAGCGGCCGAGTGCGCATGACGAGGATCGTTCGCCGCTGGACATCTTTAAGGCCGTCGAGTTGCAGGATCTGACCTCGCTCTGGAGCGCGCGGAATGCCGATGTCGAGACCGTCCCCTGTCTCGCGTCTCCGACCGACCCGACCCGGCCCGACCCGCGCTGTCTGGAGCATATGAACGCGCTGCAAAGCGTGATGGAGCACTATCGCGCACAGCCTGAGAACCGGTCGTACACGGCCGCAGCCTATCGGTTCGGCTTCTTCTTTTTCGCCTTGGCCTTCATCGGCACCTATTTCAACATCTTCGCACTGACCGTCCGGCCTGACGAAGCGCGGCTTTGGATGGCGCGTCTGTCGCCTTGGAGCGGGCAACGCTACGCCCAACTGCTCCAGTTGTTCGCCATCCAGCTGTTCCTGATCTCGATCTGGTTCGTTTCGCGAATGATCTTCCAGCTCGAGACCCAGACGATCCTGCCCAGCAGCGGCGGGGAGCAGTTCACCCAGGCGATCCGGAACAACTACTTCTTCTTCTTCTCGGTCTATTTGGTGGCGATTGGCTACGTCATTGCCGCAGCGCTGCGGCTCAAGGGCCCCCTGGTGCGTCTGGGCATCGTCGTCCTCGCCGTTTTCACGGCGGCGTTCATCGGTTTGGCGTTCTCTGTCACCTGGTTCTGCCGAGCCTTGCAGAACACGATCGGCGTGCACGCCAACCCGGCGAGCTTCATCGTACTCGCCATCGTGCTCGTCTTTATTGTCGTCATTCCGCTGGTGCTCCCCAACATTCTTCCGAAGCGAGAGGACGCCCTTTGACCGTCAAGCCTAAGGCAAAAACGCCATCGGTAAGCAGCTCCGTGGCGGGCCGGCACCGGATCCTGATCGATGAAGGCGCGATGGATCTCAAGGCTTTCCAGTCCGCCCTTTCAGCAGTCGAGAAGAGCGGCGGTCCCAATCTCTACTTCTTCATCGTCAGACGCTCACGGAGCCTGGGCCGGGTTCGGCAGGTTTGCGCCCGGACGCCCGGTGCGGCGATCCTGACCAGATTGCCCGCGTCCGCAGAGGTGGCGCCGACGATCACCTTCCACGGGGGCACCGCCGACCAGGACATGCTCAACTACGGGCTTGCGTTGACGGACGCGGTCGCCGCTCCGCCAGCGGCGTCCAACGAGACGGTCAGTCGCGCCAAGCGCCTCGGCAAGGCTCTCTTAAAGCCGGCGGATGTGACGAGACCGGTTTCGGATCTGGACCAGGCTTTTGCCGCCCCGGCCTCACTCGCCGCCGCCGCTGAAATGGACACGCTGCGACAATTGGTCCCCGCCATGCCCGACGCGGGCCAAAACCATCACTGGGTGTGGGTCGCGCTAGGCTACCTGCGACGTTGGTTTGGTCAGATCGACGTCATCCTCGTCGATTTCCTGGCCTCTGTGGGCGTGTTGGTGGGCGTCCCAGGACAACTGCTGCGCCCGGGACGCAGACAGAAGTTAAACCAGATCATCTCCAACGCGGGGAAGGCATTCGTCGATTATGCTTGGCTGTCCATCCGGTCGGTGGTCCCTCCGGGTCCTTTCCCAGCCTATTTCGGACCCACAGACTGGAAGGTGCTTTGCCCCGCGCCCTCAGCCCTGACCTCTGACCTGGAAGTTGAGTTCGATTGGCTGGACCGCGCGGCGGTCTCCGGCGCCCGGACCTTCCGGTCTTTGGTCTGGCTCACCTACAGCGCCGCCTGGCTTGCCGTCGTCGCGGCAGTGCGGGGCCATCTCGCCCACGACCCGGCGATTTCCTGGCTTCCGGGCCACATCAGCGCTTACGCCTTGGTTGAGCTTGTTCTGCTGTCGACCGTCGCATTCTGCGTCTGGTGGTTGTCGAAACTTCAGTACCGATGGACGGCGTGTCGAGTGGGTGCCGAGCAAATCCGCGTCGCGCAGATGGCGCTCAGCGTCCACATCGCCCCGAGCTTCCTGCTGAGCAAGGACAGGGATTCTGCAGACGACACCCCGGACAATCAGTCGGATGGTGAGGCGCACAACAAACACAGCGAGCGTCACAAGCAGGCAGCCGCCGTTCTGGCTTATGTGAAACGACTGATGCGGACCCACCCCCCTGTTTACATGGCCGGCGATCGAAGCGTTTTCGATGCCGCCGCCTTCATCCGCTGCATCGTCTCGGACCAGAGGCGCTACCACGAGCGGAATCACGCGCGACTTGCGGCGGTCGAGGACGCTCTACGGGCAATAAACTTGGCGCTCTTTGTACTCGTCGGCATCGTCGTAATCAAACACCTCGCACACCCCTTCCTGCATCTGCCGGACTGGGGGCAGGCGCTGTTCTATACCGCCTGCTTGCCGGCGCTCGCCGCGACCCTCCACGGCGCCTCCGCCCGCCTTGAGATCGCGCGCCGCAGCGATCTCAGTGAGGATTATCGGACGGAACTCCATCGAGTCGAACAGGCGCTCGACACCCTGCTGGCCGCCTCGGCGCCTCGAATGAGCGACCTCCAACGCCTGACACGTCGCGCGATGGAGGCGATGGGCAGTGAAGCGGATGCTTGGCACGCCAACATGCTGCTCGAGCCGGTGGCCCTGCCGTGAGCGGGACAGCAACGGACCTTCTGGCTAGCCTCGGTGCGCAAACCGCGCGAAAGCGAGTGGTGACCCGCCAAGTCGCATTCGCCGTCGCGGAAGGGCGGTGCGCGACGCTGGAGGGCTCTGTGGCTTACCGCAGGGGCGATGCGATCCTCACCGGTGAGGTGGGCGAGGTCTGGCCCGTTCGGCGCGACCGGTTCGAGGAGACCTACGATCCTTGTCCCGGGACAACGCCGGGCTCTGATGGCCCCTATACGACTCGTCCTGCCGTGGTGCGGGCTGCCCAACTGGATCGTGCGGCTGAGATCGTTCTGTCCAGCGATCGGGGGACGTTGCAAGCCCGGCCTTCGGACTGGTTGGTGCACTATGGGGACGACGACTGGGGCGTGGTTCGTGACGATCTGTTTCGGAGCGCTTACGACCTCGACGCCGGACCCTCGACCTAGATGGCGTCGCTGCATTTGAATGGTCTTGGTCCGGTGTCAGCGCCATGGAGCGCCGAGACGCTCTCGGTCAGACAGTGAGGGCGCGATGTTCAAGCTGTTCATGGGGTCATCCACTGAAACCCGTCGTTATGCCGCCGTGGTCGCGGACGCCATCGAAGAGACGGGCCTCTTCACGGTCCTGAGATGGTGGGAGGTCTTTCATCCCCGGGCCAGACCATCCACCGGGCAGCCACGCCGCGGTCCCACGGACCCTACTGGAACTGGCTGGATTTCGTCCATTTTCCCGAACCTCTCGGCACGCGCATGCGCATCGAGGAAGGAGAGGCGATCTATACGGCCGTGCGTGAAGCTTTGAATAAAGGAGCGCGTCCATGAACAGACGGCAGTTGTTGGCGGGCGCCGCCTTGCTCGGCCTGGGCCTGAGCGCGCAGCCGGTGCCCGCGAGACCTGCCGACGCGGTTCCGCGCGACCCCATTCCGGCCCTGCTGAGGCTCGTCATCGGCCTGGAAGACCGGGGCTGGGGTCCGACGTTCGAAGCGCATGGGGTTCGGTTGTCGGCCCAGGACGTCGCCTCCATCGTCCAGCCGCTGACCCGCATCGACCGGAGACGGCCAGGCTTCGAAGACTTTGCCGGTTCAGGCGTTCGGTTGATCGAGCCTGGGGATCCGGGACGAAGCCTGCTGTATCACGCGCTGGCTTCGCCCGACGTGCGCCCGGACGGGCTGGATCGGGCCGCCTATCCAACCTTGACGGAGCTGGACGTGGTCGAGAACGCCATCTACGCCTTGGCCCCGCCGACCGAGGCAGACCTGGCCGACCTGACGCCGGCGGTGTTCGCCTACCAGTACCGATCCGCTACTCACACTCCGCACGGACAGCATGCGGACATGGTGTTCAGCCGCATGGCCATTGGCCGTCTGGGCTCGGCGGCGATGCAGTACGATCCCGAGATGAGGAGCTTCAATCCGGTCGCGGCCGATCCCCGCGACGTGAGGGTCCTGCCGGCGCGGTTCGGTGTCTTCCTGGCCAGACGCGGAGGGGGTGTGCGCGCCGCGCGCCAGTCGGTCTTCGCCGACGCCGCCGACGCCCTAGTGCCCGTTCACAAACTCTACGACGGCCTGACGACGGGGTCGGCCCGAAGCCTGTCGATCCGGTTCAACGAATGTCACGTGAACGACAAGCTCGCCAAGGGTCTGCGCCAAGGTTTGTCGGTCCGCGATGTGCATCCCGAGGAAGCGCCCTTCACCACGCGCAGCCGCGACGGGGCGGGGTTCGCTGCCATGGAGCGGGTCGGTGCGACGGTCCTGCTAAGCTCACGCCCTGCGCCGCTCGTCCGTCCGGCGCGGCGCCCGGATGGAGACATTGTCACCACCCGGGTTCGTCCCCAGACGCGCATTTCGCGCATCAACCGTCGCTATACGTCTTGGCACCTCTATGACAATTTGCCCCAGCTGATGTGGGAGGGGGGCGGAGCACTGCTTCGCGTCTGGCTTGGAGCCGAAAATCCGGCACCGGGGGACTATCCCAATCCCCGAAACGGACCCGAGTTCGTCAACATCCGGCACACGGTGGCTTCGCCGAACCACATCGTCGATATGCGTACCCAGCCGCGTGATCGCGACGCCTTTCTTCGCGCCGTCGCCAGCGGGGATCGGGACGCGGTCCTGTTTGAGGACGGCTGCGCCGAGGGCGTCGTGGGTGCAGTGATCAGTGGGTTCGACCGCCCGATCATGGCGGCCTATTCGGTCCTGACGGCACCGGACTTCTTCCCGTTCGCGGATCAGCTCAGTCTGCAGAGGGCCATCTTCCCACGTCGCGCCGTGTCTCGGTACTTCCGTCAGGGCGGACCGGACCCGCTCTGCTTCGGAAACCTGCCGCCCAACCCGACACTGGTCGATCCGATGTCGGACCGCGGGGCCGCCGCATTCGATCCGGCGGATCGCAGTTACGTCGCCTTGGTCAGTGCGCCTCCTCGCGGACCCGCCGCCGCACGGCTTCGGGACCGTCCAGCGGTCGGCTTTCTGAGCGACACCGCTTCGAACGTCTTTGCTCCGGGCTGGGACCTGACATACGCCCGGACCGACGGCGTCCTGCACTACACGACATCGGGTCTCGGAAGCCCTTTCCCAGAAGACGCCAAACTGTGTGCCGCGGCCAACGCCATGTGGCCGGCGGTTTCGCCGGACGCTTCACGAACCTTCGCCAGGCAGAAGGACACCCCGACGGCCATTCCGCTCATGGATGACGAACTTGGCATCCACCCCCGCCATCCGTCGGGCCGTCCCGCGCGGCGCGGCTGGGACGGTGAATACGGGCCCTTCCTGACGGCCGACGGGCTATCGGTCGATTTCGCGGACATCGAACGGTCAGACTATGTCGCAAACCTTCTTGAAGGCGGCTGGGACTTCCATCGCCTTGCGGGAATCGACACTTTCGAAATGTTCGAACGCATGGAGGCCTATCGCCGGGCGCTCGCGCTTGCCGGCTTCGGCGACATCACCACGACAAATCATATGCTAATCGCTGCCAGAGCATGGGAACACATCGAGGAGTATCCGCGCGCGCACGCGGTCGGGCTTACAGGACGAGGGTATGCGTTCCTGATGGGTGAGATCGGCGCCGCCGATAAATCTGTTCCGGAGGTCGGTCGGCTCACGGCGCCGCTTCGGTCCGAGCTCGCCCTTTGTCTGATGACTTCTGAAGGGACGGCGGGCCCGTTCAGCGCGCCGCCGGGACCTGGCGCGCTCGCCCTGTCTCCGTGACCCGCGCGGGTCAGACGCGGACGGATCTGCTGGTCTTCGGTGCCGGCCCCGGCGGCCTGAGCGCGGCCATTGCAGCGGCCTCGAAAGGCTATGGTGTCACCGTCCTGGAGGCCTTGGCCTGGCCGCGTGCTCGTCCGGGCGAGACCCTTCATCCCGGCGTCGAGGCCCTATTCCCCCAGCTTGGGGTCGCTGGGACGATGGCTGGCGCCGGGTTCCGGCGCCACGCAGGCGTCTGGATGCAGGGACCGGCGGACGTCGCCGCGGTATTTCATCCCTACGGCCGAGACGAGGACGGGCCATGGATGGGGTGGCACGCGCCCGGAGCGCTGTTCGACGATATCCTCGCGCGACGGGCGATCGATCTGGGCGTCGACTTCCGCTCGCGAACCCGCCCGAGGTCGATCCGCCTGGACCCGCTGGAGATCGTGACGACCCAAGGTGAGATCTCGGCGCGCGGCGTCATCGATGCGACCGGCTCTGGGCGATGGCTTCAACGTCGCTTAGGCGTTCCGCTCATCGTCGCGTCCGAACCCAGACAGGTCCATTGGCGAGACGAGGTGGTTGACCCGTCGGAAACATTTGAGCCGCAGTTGAGACTGGCGGAGACCGGCTGGACTTGGCGCGCGCGGTTGACGGATGAGGTGGCGGTGGTGTGCGAAATGCGTCTAAATGGCGCTTTCGGACCCGTTAGCGGGGCCGGGCGATCCCGGGACGTGACTTGGCGGACGAGCCGACGTCTCGCGGGACCCGGGTGGTGGGCCGTCGGCGATGCTGCATCGATGCTCGATCCCCTGACCGGCAAAGGGGTCCTGACCGCCATGATGACCGGGATCGCGGCGGCGGCCTCCTTCGACGAGGTCATGACGGGGGCGATTTCCGCAGAAACCGCTGCAAACCTGTTCCATCACCAAATTGCGAACCGGTTCCGCGCCGACTGTCTCCGGATGGCGCAGTTCTACGCAGCTTGAGTTCGCGGTAGAGAATGCTCGCCCAGATCACCGGAAAGGTTACGGTGATCTGGGCGGCTCGCTATTTCAACCCGGCTGACACCGGAGACACCCAGACACTCGACCTGGAGCCCCCGTCGGGGCACGTCCGCGCACTCCGATCAGGTCTGTTCGACGGCGACGACCGGGGCGGGCGCATTCCTCATGGCCATCAAGAACCCGATCAGGGAGATAGCGCCCGTCACGACGCCGACGATGGCGAGGGACAGGCCGAGATGATCCTCGCCGCCGAGGGCCTGGCTGCCCAGGGTGACCAGCACCGGAGAAACGCCGAGGCCGATCAGGGCGCCGAGGATCATGAAGGCGCCGAGGCAGACGCCGCGCTCCTCGTTCGGCACCAGGACCGCGATGGCGGTGGCGGTGATCAGGCCCGTGATCGAACCCGCTGCGAGCAGCAGGAACAGGACGATGGCGAAGGTCGGGACAGAGGTGATGATCGGGAAGATGGCCGCGGGGACGCCGATGGCCGAGGCGATCACGGCGCCGATCAGGATGCCGCCGCGCAGCGAACTCTTGTGGCCCCGGTCGGCGACGAAGCCGCCGATCACCGGCCCCAGGACGCCCGCGATCAGCAGCATTCCGCCCAGCATGCCGCTGGCTTCGCCGACTGTCAGGCCGAGGTCGCGCTGCATGACCGGCACGGCCCAGACGCCGGCGGCCGCGTCCGCCATGATCACGCTGATCTGGCCGACGAACAGCGGCAGCAGGAATTTCCAACGCTTGCCCAACGCCTTGAGCATAACACCCAGGTCAGCGCTGGCGTTCTCCACCTCGTGGCGCGCCGGCTCGCGGATCAGGAACTGACCCAGGATCGCCACGGCGCTGACTACGCCGAACACCAGCGACGTCTCACGCCAGGGCGACAGGGTCAGGCCCGGCAGATCGAGCGTCCCCGAGAAGGCGGTGAACAGCGCCCCGCCGAGCACAAAAGCCAGCGCGGGCCCGAGCGTATTGCCCATGCCGAGGAACAGCATCGCTCGACCGCGCTGGGTCGGGGCGGACAGATCGGCCAGCACCGAGACGGCGACCGGGATCAGGCTCATCGTTCCGACGCCCGCCAGCATCCGGGCGACGAACAGGCTGACGAAGTCGGAGGCGAACGCGCTGCCGATCATGCCCACGGTCCAGCAGAGGCCGAGGATCAGCATCAGCCGCGACCGCTTCGAATGATCGGTCAGCCAGCCCAGCGGGATGGCGATGATGGCCATCGGCAGGGCGGCCGCGATGCCCTGGA
>Ga0247737_1000275_pt1 | contig 19231 bp, 23 predicted proteins | sample UWRJL028104C2_FD_180937 | JGI IMG/M metagenome (GOLD analysis project Ga0247737, IMG submission 180937) | Plant litter microbial communities from Arlington Agricultural Research Station in Wisconsin, United States - UWRJ-L028-104C-2 | ecosystem: Environmental > Terrestrial > Plant litter >...
ATATCACCCATCAATGAAGTCTGATTGAGAACTCACGCAACCTCCTCCAACTTGTGAAGCGCAGTCCTCTGAGCCTACCCATAGGTCAGCTGAACCAGAGTCCATCAAGATCAGGAAATCTCTTGGGGGTGTGCCAATTTGCACGGTCGCGAGGTAGCCGATATCCTGCGCCCTATCAAAAAAGTCAGACATGAAGCAAATCACCTGGTGTTGAACGTCCTTACTCAATATTCAAGCCCAAAGAATCTTCTGCACTAGGTGGTTCTGCTGCAGTCACGTCTGGTCGTGCAACGCCCACTTTGAGATTATTGCCCTCGGCCAAAACGGCTGGTGCTGGTGTTGCTGGGACACCGTAATGACTGAAACGCTTCTCGAGCATCCTCTTTGGAACGCCATAGTGGCTGAAGCGCTTTTCGAGGACTTCCGAATCCTCCAAAGCTGCCAGTCGCCTCTCGATGTTCTCCACAAGCTCCCTTCGAGATGGCTCAGGTTGACCAGTCATACGCGCTAATCGACGCAGACTGCGGTTGATATGAAGTTGAAGATCCTATTTTTAAATGTATCAGCCGATGCCGTACCACAATGAAAAATAAAAGACATACAAGCTGCGGGTGGGGGCTGCGCTTCTGCTCGAGGCGTCTTAGTGGCATTGTCACAAGACCGGATCCACGACGTTCAAGAGGCGCCGCTTCCACGACTTGCATGGAAAGGATGACGAGAACACCAGCCAGAAGCGAGGACAGTGGTAGTGAGAGCTGCATGTTGGACAATCTTCAAGCCAGAGCAAAGAACGAGTGAAAAGGAAAGTAAAGGAAGGAAAAAGAAAGAAAGCACGACTACGAAGCCCGACCTGGGGCGTGCTGTGGAAGGAGAAGAAGAGAGGGAGGGAGTGAGAAGGCCACCCTTGGTCGGTGCATTATATATGGCCGACGCCACCTGCCATTCAGGCATTACCTCGAATCAATACACGTTGCCCTGGAAGACCATATCGAGGTCGTCCCTGTGAAAGATCTTCGTATGGCATTGGCTCCAGGCTTTGTCTTCCTGGGGCCGAAATCAAATTGTCGTCGAGTAAACCGCCGTGTGTATCCATTGTCCTTCCACGTTAATTATAGATTATTTACCCGTTCGTTACCCAAAGAAGCCATTGTCCGTTGTAAGGCGCTAAAAATAGAGCAAACAAGAGCCCAATCCTGGGGCATGAGCGCTGAACTCGAGGCTCAAGTCGTGAAAAGGTACATGTCCTGATGCTGGAACAGTATCGCGCGACAGGCTTCAGTCTTGAAAGTTAAGTTGAGAATATTTTGAGGGTGACTCGAAACCATCACCCTTGACGATCCTCACAACATCAATGGATTCCTGCCTTACTGACCGAACCACAGGTTGTTAGTGCCTACAACATCAAAATAGACGCACTGCCCACAATCTCGGGAACTTCCTACAACTTTGTCCTTGCGGCGGCGTCGGCAATTGGTGGAGTAATTAACCTGATATCCTTGCTCATCGTCTTGAGCGCCGCGTGATAGATTCCCAGCTGGACCCGTGTTAGCATCTGTATCCGTGGTCTGAGTATTTCGAGATCACCTTGATGAGCCCCCATGCCCCCTGTGACGCGTTAATCGATACACTATCTGCAATTTCCTCTGCCTTGGCCACGACATCCGCAGTCTTGCCCTTCACGAGGTGATCCACAAGTCCCATTTCGAGCGCCTCCGCTGGTGTGAACCTGTGTCCTTCAAGCGCCAATTTACGGTGTACTTTGTGGTCCCCAAATTTTGCCCCCAAGAGTGCAGCGAACGACAGCGGCCAGGGAGCTCCGAAATGAACCTACGAAAGGATTCAAAAGCTTGTCCCGACAATACGGTTTCAACACGTACCTCGTTCATGCATAGCCAAGCATTGCGAGAGCTACCGTCGGTCATCACACGGTAGTCGCAAGCCAACGCCAGCCCGAAGCCCCCCGCATAACAGTGTCCGTTGATGGCGGCAATGGTTGGGACTGGAGGAGGTTAGTGACTTCTCAAAGTATAAATAGCAAAGACATACTGGGGAAGGCGAGCAAACGAGTGAGCATTGGGTTGAAGGTCACTAAAATAACATTTAATAATGCTAATGTGATGATAGGGCTCGCTTACGTTGGAAGAAATTGGGATCCGCATGAGAGTTAGGAAGGTCAAGTCCTGTCATTCCGTCACCTAATGAGAAACGAGAAGAAGTTGACAGCCATACTCACCATTGCTGAAAAACTTGTCCTGGTCTCTCCTGCCAACAATAATGAGTGCACCTCTGGCTCCTTCCTTGTCGTTGCTCGACTGAGCTGCTCTCATCTGCTCGCGCCATTCTCTTTCTACCATATCCAATGCAGGGAGAACGCCTTTGTAGACTAGTTCTTGTGTCAGCCGGCTGTCCTGACCATTGTGGAGTTCAATGATCCACAGAGACTTCTTGGCTGTAGATGTAGAATTCGGTGAGTATGCAGTTCGTCTCTGAAGTAAAGCAATGCTGACGATGGGTGAGGGTTATAAGAGGGTTGCCTGACGGTAATGAAACTGCCTGTGTCATAGTGATATTGTGATGGGTTGCAGACCTTTAGAGTCAAAAGAGGTTGATGCGTAATGGGCAGGCAGAATTCGAGATAAAGAGAGGCCCTCTTTCAACAGCGGTAGTCGGCAATTGAGTTTGGCCCGGACTTGATTAACCAGTCAATCACATGTTCCCGTCCATCTCGGCACGATTGGAATGAGGACGCGACCGATGCAGGAGAATAGTAGAGGAATTCCTCATTCATCGAGAAAGTAGTATGAGCGTCTGTAAGAAAGAAAATGGTGAAAATTACGCCCTTGAGAGTACTGAGGCCTCGGTTGTTTGAACAAACAGACGAAAACATCGCCTTTCCTCTACCATCATGGCCATTGACGAGGCGAAGGTCGCAGAAATCAAAGGTCCGTTTCCGGAGTGACCCCAACTCGACACGAAGCTCACTCTCTACCAGCCAAGTACCAGGAGCGAGAAAACTTTATTCGCGAGTCATGGGTCCGAGCAATGGAGGCACGCCTCGTTCGTGAAGAACTCGCCAAATGCCATAAGGCGGAGGGTGTGAACCACTATGAAAATTGCGCATGGCTGTCGGAGAAGTACTTGAACATGCTGAAGGACAGCAAGGTGCGTTGGTTATGTTCTGTTGAGTTACCAGGTTCCTGATGCATGTATGTAGGTGAAGGGTTTCAAGACTATCGACATTTGAGCTACTCCGAAGTCTCCCGTAACACGCTCCCGAGTACTTTCGAGCTATTCATCTGTCCTATTCATTAGAAATGGTAAAAACTGCATAGAACACCGCCTCTTGAAATTACTTGAGCCCGATTCCAACGCATAAACCTTTGGTCGGCTTCCCTCGAATATTATCGCTCCCTTCACACACACCTGGGTCCTCCTTCTCTGCAAGCCAAAACTTGGCTGGTACACCACTGTATGCGCCGCGAATTGCCGTCTTCGTTTCGAAAATCGTCATACAACCAATTACCAGTATTACAAACTAAATTACAACCGACCAAGAACGAAAGCAGTCCCACCAAGCCCAAAAGCCAAATATAGCAACCATCCCAGCGGTCTTGGATCCCTCATTGACGACCTGGATCCCTGTCAGCTTAGATTGTGATCCCACAGCCCAAGTGTAACTTACGACGTCGACGAGGGAGAGGGAGACCTATCACTAGTTTGCGAACCGGAAGTGGTTACTTGTGTGTTTCCGACCATCGCGCTTGAGTTGTACGCTCGAGTTGTGTTACTCTCCAAAACCCAGGAGATGCCGCCCAAGACGTGCGAGAGAAACAGGTCGTCCTAGGAAGTTTGAGAAGGTCAGCAGAGGGCTCGGGTAAGTGCTCGATAGACGATATTAATTCAAGTACTTACATGCCATGTCTCATTCAAGTGTCCCAAGCTTGTATAGAAGCTTCGTCCTGGAATGCCACCTTCCTGAACGCCTGCTATTTTCTCCTCGTACCAAGCTGTCGTCACAGAATACGGTAGATGGTCAGGCTCTTTCTATGTGCGAACTGGATGACATCCAAACGTACCAATAGGATGTGGTGAACCATCGTCAAACCTTTTGATAGTGTCGTCTGTAGTCCCGAATATTCATCAGTCTCGGGAATGCAACAACGGTGAGTCGCGCTGACCAACGTAGCTAGACTCATCTGCAGCCAGAACAACCTTCGCACCCAGACTTCGAGGATCAAACTCGAAGTTGTATCTGGAATGAGCCAAATTTATGCTCAGCCTGAAACTCAAATAAAATGATAGCATCGCTTACGCTTCATCCTTGAGATTCCATGCGGCTGGCAAATCCTTCACACTTGGATGGGGCGTCTCGAGTACATTGACTGTCTAGTAATGAATTTGCTCCCAGAATGAATAGGGAAGGGTCGAGTAAAAACGGACTAACGAAATTTTGGAGCTGTGCATGGGAATCGAAGCGCGAACCTGAACGTTAGCGTAACATTAAGCGCCCATTGATGCACACAATATCCTGGACTCACTCACCGAGGGTGTTGATATATGCCTTACTGTCCCGCATTGTGTCTGAAGCAGAATGAATACCAATAAAATTTCCTCCTTTATTAATATATGTTTGGAAGGAAACGTCGCTTTTCAGGACTGCTCAGAAGAACATATTTTCCAAGGTCAGTTAGCTTCGACACGGCGCCAAAGAGCCTCTGCGACTCACCTTCACCAGTGGTGCTCAAAAACAGCAATGCGTCGTACTTCTGTAAATTTTCATCCGTGAAGAACGACTGGTCCTCCGTGTTGTCGAACTCAACGCCAATGGTACTGCCTTTGTCCTTCATAACGCTGATGGCGACCGGAATGGAGTCGTGTCTGAACCGTGTTGTTGCAGAATAAATCAAAATCTTTGCCTTTGCAGCAGAGACTGGTTCTGGGGCCGTCCAGAGAGCCGCCAGTAATGCACATATAGGAAGGTAAATGAGATGTTTGGCTGCCATGATATGTCGAAGATGTGGTAGAATTGCTCGCCAACACAGTAGAAGGTGATATCTAGAGAAATTTCTCTCTGGCCGCCCGTGAATGGTGCGGGTGATTGTCTTGCATTGAGCTGGTCATGAGGTGAGGCAGTGAGGCTGACCGTATGTCTTGGCCTGATCGAAAACATGATGTCAATCTCACCAAAATGAGGTGATTGGTCAGATGCAGATGAATAGTATAACTGAATCATGATGTTCTCTGGTACAGTGAAACGAGTGAGTGGACAGTGAAGTAAGTACCAAGATGCCTAGCACTCAGCGGGCTGATTTAAACGGAGCGTCCAAGACCAGATAAAGAGGAAACTCCGCAACTAATATCAGGTAACTATAGCTGGTAGTTGTACTATCCTACGGCAGAAGCGAAGTATATACCTAAATTTATCCTGAATCTTATCTTTGAAACCGCTTGGTCTTTATAATTGGCGTTAAACACCTAGCGTCCATCTGCGAGTCTGGTGATAAGTTACGCGTAACACTGAGCATTATATTGTTGAATGAGGATGGTGCAGAGATAAAAATTAGACCGGTATAACTGTATTGTATATAGTGAGCGTGTGTATAAGTCTAGGCTGTCATATGAATGGGGTCAAAAGCAAAGCAGAATCGAAGACGAGAAAACATTGCGCAGGGTAAATCCCCTCAACTACTGAGGTCGGCACTCAGGTTCGCCGTCCATATCGTCTTCGTCTTCGTCCTCCCAATTCTCATCGTCCTCGTCTTCGTCACCGAACTGGGATGGAAAGCCTTGGTCAAAGAAGCTCTGGCTAGCCGGAAAAGACCGAGCACGCACATCGACAATGTCGCTCTCCTCATAGTCAGCTTCGTCAACAATTTCTGGTTGGGGATCCACATCCGCTCGCTTGGGAGGTAGGACGGCTGCCAGGGCCTATTTATCGATCAAGATGTGTTGGAGTGCACAAGACTGTAAACCACCTACCTGGAGATCAACGGTCTTCAACCAATCTTCGCTGGGCATCTCAACGTCGAATATCACAAAGAGGTCGCCCTTCTCGTCGGGTCGTTTGTGTACAGGCATACCCTCGCCTCTTAGGACGATTGAATCTGCAGGCTTGATGATCTTGCCAGGAGGTGTTGTCATTTTGACACCTCGGCCGTCTAGATGGGTTAGGATGATGCGCGAGAACCCTAGAAGAGCTTCCGACAGAGTAATTGTGACATGGGACAACAAGTCGTTACCCGAGCGCTCGAAGGATTCGTGAGGGCTCGCTTTTAGTATAAAGATGACATCACCCGCGGGGACCCCAGGCTGAATAGGCATCAGAAGAGTAAGATGTAGCTGCAAGTAAAGAAGCTAACCTCCTGGTCACCAGCACCGGCAAGCACAATTCGTTGACGATCCGTCATGCCCTTCTCGACGAAGATCTCTTGACGTGTTTTCTCTTTAAGAGTCTTCTCGCCTTTGCATTTTTTACACCTACAGTTCGAGGAGTCACATACATGCGGGATTCAAAAGAAAAAACGTCTAACCGTTCTTTTTCTTTCAGTTTTTCACCGGCGCCTTTGCAATCGGTGCACTGAGATCTGGAAGCACCATAGGCGCCATTAGGCAGCTACCTTTCATCAGTACTCGCATGTGAGGCAGTTGAGAATGCTACGAACTCGGGTTTTTATTGGAGTCCAGCCTTTCCCCTCGCACGTGGAACACGCCTTAGGTTTGGCATTTCCTCGTGCACCACTCCTGCATTGCGGCATGAGAAAGGGCAAGGCAGCGGTGAGACGTTACACACCCTTTACATTGCCCGCACACCACCTCCTTCTCCATGTTCATCTTGACAGATTTACCGTTATACAAATCTTCCAATGTCACCTCATAGGGTATGATGGAGTCTTCGCCCTTCCCTCGTCGCCGACCTGGACCCATATCAGCTCCGAAATCGAAGCCGAACATGGGACCACCGCCTCCAAAGAATTGCGCAAACAAGTCAGCAGGGTCCATCCCAGGTCCACCACCTCCACGACCTGTTAAACCCTCTACGCCCTGAGTGTCATATATCGTGCGCTTCTGAGGATCGCTGAGGATGTCATAGCTAGCAACATCGAAGGATAAGAATCGATCAAAGCTATATGATATGGGAAGACGAACGCGGCTGCCATCTCTTGAAACTTTTCATGGGCCTGAGGGTCGTTAATATTCTTGTCCTGAAGGCGTTGTGAGATAGTTATTGAATGAAAACGTGTAATAAACGTACTGGGTGGTGTTCTTTGGCCTTTCGACATTGTCAACAACTGAAAGAGGATTGTATTGGTTCCACCACACACCTTCTTGCGATAGGCCTTCTTTATTTCGTCTAGCCCAGTATTGACACATGCTCTTGTTGAGGTTTAGAAACATAAGGGTTCACCTTCGCTGGCGTCTGGCGAAACGCCGAGGACGTCGTAGAGCTCTGTTTCGATGGGCACTGTTGCAATGTTAACCATAATGCTCTCAAAGTTTTTTGAGATTCACTTTTTCCTCCAATTGCTTCGCTGAAAAGATTGTGAGAATAGTCAAAGAGCTGCAATGAGCTAGAGGAGGTAGACGCCGGAGACGCGTCCTGCCACTCCTGCCAATCAGGATCACTTCTCCAAGAAATTTCAAGCGGAGCTTCCCAGAGACAAGTGTCCCACACCTTTCTGCCCTGCATTTTCGTCTCAACCATAACAGTTGGAACATATCGGCCCTCGCTGCTAGACGTGAGTTATCTTCTCCCTTGTACCTCGATGTGATGTTTCAACATTTTATCTACATTGTCTGACTGGCTCAACCAGACTTGACGACTCAATAACTCTGAATTTTTTCTCTTTCGTCGTTCGAAAGTTTCAACTAGCTGACTTGATTCTCTCCAAAAGGTTTCTGGAAGCGAAAGCAGCAACCCTTCATATATTTCTTTGCCTCTGGTCCTGTTTGTCCCCCCAATCTTAGGACGCATTGTATCTAGACGATGGTACAATGAACTTCTACTTCGAAGCTGCTAAGACTCTGGACCGCGTCGATGCGAAACAAGGATCAATCAAAAGTATCATTGCAACTCTTCCTGAGAAGGACAGGAAGAGAACAGCCGCTCTTATCATCGAAACGTTGAAATGTGAGATTTCACCTCGTCAAGACGATCACAGTACAAACACCCTTGCTTAGACAAGTCCGTCCTCAGCGAACTCATCGAGAAAGCAAATCTCATGAGGGAGGAGCGCAAACTGACCTCAATAAATCTGGCTCTGGTCCTCGTACATGATCTTCTGCTGGCGCGAGGTATACAGGCCAGCGACGGACCTATTAAGCAGGCAATTCTGCGTCACAAGACACGGCTACACGGAGAGTTTCAGAAGATCAAGATCAAGCGGGGAGCTGTATCGAACGAACAGCTTGCCCACAACGGAGATGAAAGAGCAGGTGTGACTAGATCGATTGTCACTTATTATTCTCATCCAGACGGCCGCTGCAGCACTTATTCCTCGCTATGTTCGGGTTAACACGTCTCTCGGAAGTTTCGAAGATGTTGTTGAAACCGTTGTGTCTAGAGGTTTCTCTATTTCGGACCCATTTTCGTCTAAGTAAGCTCTAATTCGCGCATCTCGACCTCCAGCTCCAAGATTCATGACCAGTTCATCGGTAGACAGAGTTTCATGAAGGACGAACATGTTCCTGACCTATTACTGTTCCCTCCGAACACGTCGTTCCAGGATGACCCGCTCTATACTTCTGGAAAGATCATCTTACAGGACAAAGCATCGTGCTTTCCAGCACTGGTCCTGTCGCCGCCTTCGACTGAAGGCAGTGTTGTCATTGACGCCACCGCAGCTCCGGGGAACAAAACCTCCCATTTAAGCGCTCTAATGAAGAATAACGGAAAGGTACGCTTATCATACTTCAAAACGACATGTTCGGACCTAATTTTCCGACGCTTAGCTTTTCGCCTTTGAGCGAGATCGGAAACGTTTCTCAACTCTGAAAATGATGCTATCCAAAGCTGGCTGCACAAACGTTACCCCTATTAACGCCGATTTCTTGACTGTTGATCCTGCCGATGCCCAGTTTACACCAGTCACGCATATGTAGGTGGAGATTTACTCAGACTCCGAGCGGATGGACCGACCATTCTAGCCTTCTAGATCCGTCGTGTAGTGGTTCAGGGATTGTCAATCGTTTGGATCACCTGGTCGAGACTGGTGAGGTCAATACATCTCATCCAATGAAGAAAACCATTGAACATCCCTTACCATAACCATTTACGGCTGTAGAAAAAGAAGAAGACACTTCCATAGACGACCGACTCGACAAGCTGGCGGCCTTCCAGCTCATGATGATCAAACACACCATGAGGTGTAAGTACACTGTTCGACTTTTGAAGTCCGCGTCTATTGACTTTCTTCCTCTCTCTCATTTAAACTTATGGGGTTCTTCCCATTGCTATACAGTTCCCAATGTCAAGAAAATCGTGTATTCTACATGCAGCATACACGCGACGGAGAACGAGCGTGTTATCCGCAGTGCTCTTAACTCTGAGGAGTGCAAAGCTGGCAAATTCCGGCTGGCCCCACAGGCTATGGTTCTTCCTACGTGGCCGCGACGGGGATACGCTGAAGAAATGGAAAACCCAGGTATTTCAGCATTATCTTTTGTTTGAACAGGCTAAACCCATAAGTTAGATGATGCCTTGTCATTCGTGCGGTGCTTACCGGGTGAAGACGCAACCAATGGGTTTTTCGTTGCTTGCTTTATAAAAACCACCTATGACGATACAAGGAAGAGGAAAGACCCTACCCTGGATGGTCCGATGAGTGAAGTTCGTAAGAAGCGCAAGAAGCGCTCCAAAGTTTGTAGACAGACATAATTAAAATTAAACAATACATTAATGTAGCAGGGACTACTCTGCTTGATGTAACAAGATCTGATTTCAAGAGTTCATGAGACCCCTGTGACGCAAGATAAATAATCCCTTGGGGTACATTTTGCCGCTGTCAACGAATAAAAAGTAGTCAACTGTAGGAAAGAGTCGAAAGGTTGCACTGCTGGAGCTGATAAGCCTGCGCTAGTTAGAAGAGGAGGGATTTAGTGCTACGGAGTCGTTAGAAAGGTCAATTGGATGTCAGGGTGGTACGTCAGTGATTAACTTTGCTGCTGAGTGTATTGGCCTTGATAATAAGACGCATAGTTGGAATAGTCTTGAGATTGCTGATAACCACCAGCTCCATAACCTGACCACTGTCCAGCCGCAGCTCCACCGCCATACCCCTGCCCGCTATATCCACCTCCATATCCAGCTTGAGGTGGACGGTATCCCTGTTGCTGTTGTTGAGGAGGGGGTTGCGCCCAAGATTCAGGACGACGCCATGGAGGAATATTGGAACCACCTGCGGTTATGTCGTGTCCCATGTTCGGAGCGTCCCATGGGGTCTTGCCTGGATCACCAGTACCTCCACCTTCTCCTAGTTCTGCCATGAGGCTTGCGTATTCCGTGTCAAATCCAGTCCTAGTAAGAGCGTGAGATGGTGCACCACTCGGTGCTAGAACCTGAGCGTTAGGATCTTTGTTGACAGTACAATCGCGCGCCATGTGGCCAGCGCTGCCGCAAACACGACAAATGATGTTAGCTGTGAAGTTTCGCTGTTCGGGACAGTCATATTTGCGGTGTCCAACGCCACCACAGTTCTGACAAATCTGGTTTTCGTCGTCGCGGAGAGTACCGTTCAACGCAGCCAGTTCTCTCAGCTGGTTCCGCTTGTGATCGTTCTGACCTTCGGGAGTTGAAGCTGCCTGATAGATGATAAAGATAAGAGTCGAGTGATTTGAGAGATAACGACTTCGACTCACTGTTTCAATGACTTTGTTGATCAGCTTAACACAAAGCGCTACTTTCTCCTCGGTTTCAGCAAGGACAAGGCAGTGAAGATCTTCTTCAGCATCGTCAGCAAACTGATCAGGTCGGGCTTTTCCTTCCTTAACGCTTCCTTTTCCACGAATGCTAATCTTCGCCCCACTCTCTCGTTCCATCTTCTTCAAGCTATTTCCACGGGGCCCTACAAGCAAACCAAAGAAATTGATCTCTGGGAACTCTTTGACAGGAATGTAGACTTTGTCAGATGGTCGTTGTGAACGTTTTTGCTGATGATACTCCACGGGCGGGCGGAAGTTGGGGTCATTTTTCATAGCGCGGTCAACGAGTTTAATCCGTTCGTCCTCTAACTTCTTGCGATAGCGGACTTCGCGGGTGTTGGTCCTTCGTCCGTGGCCGTCATATGTGGGAGGTGGAGAAGCAGACCTAGAAAGTTGTGTATATGCGCATATACTGCAAAGCGAAAGGTGTTTAGACATACCTTTCACGCTCAGGAGGAATAAAATCATTCAGCCGGAGCTTGCGATTGATTTCCTCCAAGCGGAGATGGATGGCATAGTTGTCCAGTTGCGCCTGAGAAACACCAGCAGCAGATATAGCGGTGGGTAGTCCAGGAATTTCGGTTTTAACTTCTCCCCAACGACTACGCCTTTTACGAGGGGCGTTGGGATCAACTATGGGAAATGAGCAGACAAGGTTAGATAGGTTAGCAACGAGTTAGGGTGGTTAGTGAGAAAACGCGGGTCAGCGGAGTATTGACTTGCAATGTCTTTGATCAGTCGATGATAATGCTTATGCGTGATGTGGCAAAGCCATAGAAGTGAGCCCGGTAATGGTCTGCATTGCTCACCTTTGGGATCCCCATTGACTGGTGACTCATCTCTTCCACGTTTTCCTGGGCTATCGTCCTGGTCACGAGAACGTGGATACGCCGACGGTGATGGCTGGGCTAGCTGGGGTGCAGGTACATCCTCTGACGGCGCTGGGCCAAAGCGTCGACGGTTTCCGAGAGGAACTTGATTTCAGAAGAAAATTGTCAGCACACAAACAATGACCGATGCAACAAAGACTGACCGTCATTCGTCCCTGTGATTTGGCGAGTTGCTGGTTTCCACATCGCAGTTCGTTATTCAAGAAAAAGAGACGTAATTGTCTGGTAAATGGTGGTTGCAGTCGAAGCTGCTGGCTGAGCACAGTCAACAGTGAGTTGCCCACATCGGGCAGCTTTCAAACTCCGACCGCCGCTGACAAATCATTTCTGGCGCTTGTCAGCGAGGGTCTTAATATGGGTCTTATTAAGCGCTCGTGATTTCTATAGAACCACAGCAAGCCATTCGAAACTCGTATGGGGCGACAGGAGAGACGCCATTGTTTCTTTAAAATTTAGACATGATACGGACTGGCCAACGCCATCGGCCTCTCTATCACCCTAATAAACAGGATTGTGGGCTTCTGACAGGGGTTCATTGCGAACTGTCAGCGAGCGTAGGATTTTTCAAACTTTTAGCTGAACTTTTCACTGGAATAGGGAGAATTTTCTTCGTCTGTTTCTGCTACCCCCTAATTCCGGTGATACTACTCAACGTTTTGAGTATGAAAACGTCCGTGGTTCGGTACAGTTAGACAAATTAGATCATGTGCGGTATTTATATTTTTGAAGGAGTTTCTATTATAATTTCCCCAATAATTTGCGCAATATACCTACCCATTTTATTATTACCAGGATGAATTTTACGATTTTGTAGAAACCTACGAGTCACAACGTGAGCTGAGGACGACTGCTACCGTCACAATCCATTCTCGTGGGTCGGATGTAATATATTTTCACTGGAAACTGCTGCCCCGCAGACGAATAAAGTTTACGGAAAATCTATGGCCTTTTGGGCTGCCTCCGAGTCTGAAGACTCACGGCACTGGTGCCGCATGGACGTGTCGCTTTACCTCTTTGAAGACACCGATATGCAGCAGGCAAAACGTACACCCATGACCTGGCCCCACATGATGGAAATAATTGTGATCCTCTGCCTCGCCCAAGAGTCTCGCGCTCGTCTCTTGAGTCTGCTTGTCTATGCGTCTGACACCGAGGTCTCGGTGATGTCATGATTTACAGGGGGTTAACGCCTGGCCGATCGCATATAGGAATCTCTGAATCTATCCGACGCACAGGGGCACCGTATCGTAAATTTGGATAGCAACTATTAGAACTCTTTGCATTGCAATTGTGTTTTAAACGTCCTTCTCAGGATGCAAAACCTCATTTATGGTACGGTATTAACCACACAACCAAGTCCAAGAACTCAAAAATTCATCGAGGAACTTTAGCCATGTTCCGGATACAATTTTTGACATCGTCCGGATTTCTTCCAGATGTCTGCTCGCGTGCTGAAGCCTGGGGTCTGATCACTTCCGCCGTTGAGGGCTGAGAATCGGCACTTTTGTCTCAGTCGTCCTCACGAGACCGTTCATCGGACTCGGGGCTACCCGAAGCCCAGTCTGCGACCGTGACAAGACTAGCAAGATTGTCCTCGAGACTCAAGAGCTCACCGGTCTTGTGACAGGCACCCAAAGTTTTCCGTTAGAATCAACGCAAACGTCTCCCATAGCTTCACCAAGGTTCACGACAAAGTTACTTTCCTCTCAAACCCCAGGTATACGCCACTTAGGGGTTCATGTAGCATAATTTCACTGCAGAAGAGAGTCCAGGGAAAAAAGCATTTCCTATTCGGATCGATGGATCAAAGAGGTAACGTATTCGAAGACCTCAAGAGCGTGACCTCCTGTACACTTTGAAGGGAAAATACTAGTAAGTACACGTGCTGAACATGAATCGCTGTGTGCGTCCAAATGGCGAACAAGAAAGATCTGCCACCTATGTTACGTGAATTGCATGCAGGCGTACTGTCTGTGATCCATTAGGGCAAGGGATCTGAATTTATGACTTTAGGAGCCTCGAGCCCGTGTACGGGCAACCGTTTTCCTCCAAGCCAAGGCTTAGCTCCACATGAAGGAGTTATTTATCCCTTACACCTCGTGGAACTGGGTACAGCAGAACCAGAATTCGGGAATTCGAAACAGATCTAAGTAGCGTCTGTTTGCGCAAGGAGGTTAGCTGGTCATTGAATAGCTGACCGCAGGCAAGGGTACTTGTGATGACGCCGGTGAGATCTATAGTTGGGCCGAGGAGGTCTATTTCTGCTCGCGTTGTTCACGGAAACGGGGGTTAAGAATTGTGCAAAGCTTGTCCTGACGGCAGGCGGCATGTGCGGGCCACGACCACGCTGCATTGCTCAGGGTTACCTCTGTGACCAAGGGTTCGATCGTAGTTTCCATTTTTAGAATCGCTGCCCCATTTAATATTCGCCCGATGCGCATCGTCGGAGGTTCCTTATATGTTTGTTGGTGGGCAGCTGGTCACCACTTTCACCTCCGCATCTCTTGGTTTTACTGACCCTCTATGTCGTCAAAAAGAGGTCGCAAAAGAAATGACAATTTACCCCCAAACCGCGCCCGCGATGTACAAAGAGCCTTTCGAGCGCGGCGCGCTGCTCACCTGCAGGTATGAAATTCTACTCTTACCACAGATGAAATTCCGCTGACGCATTTGGTCATCTCACTTCAATTCTCATCATTGTTAGGCTTTGGAACTAAGAGTCTCCGAGCTCGAGGAAGAAAATGGATGCCTCCGACAGGCTCTGAATTTACCTCCTTCTAGTCGACCGTCTTTAGGAAAAGGCCCCACAGGCAAGGATAGACCTCTGGCTCAGGATTTGGGAGGACCCTTAACATTTGCATCGAGCCGTGGATCGTCGTCAGCCGAGTCGCCCCCATCACGCGCTGATTCTGAATCACCATCGGCCAGTACTGCAGCGCCGTCTGGGCGGGACATGACACTAATCGAACACACCTCCTGGAATGATTCCATGCCATTAAACGACCACCAACGACACCAACAACCCGAAGAGACAGACCAATTGGAAACACCTTACCATCTCACGCCAATGTCGGTTCCCCTCCCTCAGAAACCCCTACAATATCCAGCCTACGGCAATTCATTCTCTTCAGGCTCCAGCTCTCGTCCTGTACCAAACAGCCTGTATGCGGCGAGTAATTCACCCGCCTACTCCCCTACATCGGATCGAGCTATGGGCCACTATGGCTCTCAAGGGTTTACTATTCGAAGCGAGATTCGTGAGGAGGCTTCTCGCCAGGCATATCCTTATACCCCAACCTTCCAAGGTCAAGACATGAATATGCAGAGTGAAAGCCCCTCTCCCACTGTCCACCCTCACCCTTCACACCCCCACAGTCACCGTATTCCTCACCGCGAGTCGCCCGTCCCCTATGGTGCCCGGCGTTCATTGGCCGAGCCACAATTCTCCGCCCCCGTCAACCATGTATTCCCTCAGGTCCACAGTCCTGCGCAAGCTCATGACAACACGCGGCCTCCCGATTTCATTCGACAGCCTCACGATAATCCTCATCTCCCCGCCCAAGCAAGGCAAGGACATTACGGCCTTGATGGAAGTTTGCATCCTTTGTCATAAATTATCACACATCTAATCATTTTCTCGTTTCCAACTCCTACCCATAATTGCACTTTACCGTCTCATTCACGTCCCAGATCACAGATTGTATCGCTATATAATATTAAATGTCAATTGTCCTACCCTCGGATATATACATAGATATGTACACGATGATGTTATTCTACACCTTTACTATAACTTCGCCCTTTCCTCGCGTTGCAGCGGGTTGAGGAGTTTTGTATTTATTCGGTTCACTGTCGACTTTTGCCCGTACTTGGTCCGGTTCATCTTCTAGTCTTGTGGCGTCGAAAGACACCCGCAACTTTGGATCTATCATCCCACAGGGATTCTAGAGGATTCTACATCAGATCCTTTCGACTGTGCCTTAGAGCCACGTGTGGCGATGTTTTGATCGTCCGAACGGTGCAGCTGAGGCCGTGGCGCGGTTGTTGGCGATGAGAGGTTACTTCAATGGTGAATCTCCCGATAAATTTTACCATGGCTATCGCGTCGTGATCGAGGACGGAGTGATTTACATGAGTCTCATTAGCAGACCTACGAGACAAAAAAAAAGTCGCATCAGGGGAGTCCATTCAATTGAGTACGTTACAAACGGATTCGACCACCGTCACTCGTTTTCTCCGAGGCCCGTGAGAGCCATGCACGACGCACAAGCAGTTGACCGTTAATTAAGCCATATGAGATTATTCTACAGTACCCAGACTCAGCTTAGGGTACTCCTACGTCCCCTTAACTCGTTGCACCGAGGCCAGCCCAGTCCACCTTGCCTTCAGGGCCATAGTGTTTCGCCAACCATTCGTTCGCGGCTCTAAAGTGACCGTTACCTAGGAAGCCCTTGTGCGCAGAATACGGAGATGGGTGCTAAATTATTGCACGCGGTTAGAAAATCAGTTGTCAACTTTCTGAGCATCATTCACTCACGGCGCTCGTCAGGATGAGGTGTTTGTCCTGAAATGGGTGTCTCAGTGGTTACTTGGGTGGTTGGTTATTGGATGAGGGAGCTGACCTTTGGAAGTCTGAGAACTCGTTTTTCCGCGTACGCTCCCCACGCAAGGAAGACGACGCCTCGGCCGATGCCACTGCTTCCGCCTCCGCTATGACTCGGCAGATTCGCTCCGCCATATTTATCGATCATATCGAGAACAGTATCGGTAAATAACTCCCATCCCTTTCCCGAGTGAGAATTAGCTTCTCCTTCGCGTACCGTTAAACAGGAGTTCAACAAGAGAACGCCATTATTAGCCCAACCAGATAAGTTGCTAAAATACGGAGGAAGAATTAATGAACCTGAAGATAGATGAGAGGCGGGGTCAATCACCCATGGCTAGGAATCGTAAACTCGGGATATTCGGATTTGATCTCGGCGTAGATCTTGGGAAGATCAACATGGAATGTCAGAGGGCTTTGACAGTACTCACATTTTTGAGAGAAGGTGGAGCGGAGACGCCGACGGGAACTGAAAAGGAAAGACCTGGCATTTTCCGCATAATTATCAACTGTTCAATGACAACCACGAGGGCAGCTGTCTTTGTGACCCTTACCGTGAGCTTGACCGTTGCGGTGATAGGGATCTACAGTTGAGTAAGATTGTCAGCACTGCCATGTCCGGTTTCATAGTGAGGGTAAGGAGACCTTGTCCGAGTATCACGACTTTGACTTTGCCAAGAGGTGTGGTGTTCGACCAAGTATATATCTCTCTCACTGTATTATCGCAGTTCAGAGTAAGACCATGAAGTCGAAGTTTGAAACACCCGATACTCACCAGGTGGGTATATTTTAAGGGAGGGAGAGGTGTCGTCCAAGCCTCGGAGACCTTCTTTCCAAAGAAATTCTTTCAGAGCAAGAAAATACGGCTTTCTAATCTCATCTTTGAGGACTTTCAGCCTGTCGTCATTGTGGTGCGCAGTGGTTACAAACCATGAGTCTTCATTCGCCCATGATAATGAGTACTCACCAACTCTTTCCCATACCCCGATACTCAATTTGCAACAACCGTCTTTCGTTTTCATCCAGAGACTCCACATACGCAGTCATAGAAAATGGGATTGCGTTCAGCTTGGGTACTCCTGCTGTTGCTGGAGAGGCTCTTCCCCATGCACCCGCGTCTGGTTTCACAGAGCCTCTTGTAGATGAAGTCGATATAACCTTCCTCCCTTGTGACCCAGAGAAAAAAGTGACTTCTTCCAAGGTTCGCTGGCGCTTGACTGTGTTGGTTGCTGGCTTTCTCTCGCCTGAGGTCTCCTCGATTACGTCGGTTGTTCGGCGCCTCTTCTCTCCAACATCAACATCTTCAAGATACACGATGGGCTCTGAGGTTGTCATCGAGAGTAAAGTTTCTGGTGGCGCGCAAGAATATGGCAATGAAGTAGCCAGAAGTCCACATAATTAGTAAGTATGTAATACCCCGACGCGAACCTGGACCTAGCCTCTTTTGGCCTCGCGCTGGCGTACATCTTATGTGGTGGGCGACAGGCCCTGAATATATGAGCTCAGTTAGAACGTGAAGCTGAACTTTTCAATAAATAAGATGTGTTCGTGTTTTAAAACAGCTGTGGCTCACGACCGACTCCATGAACATATGAACATGAGGGACTTAAGGCAGAATAATACAGACCTTCGCCATGTCCTAACGTGCCCTCATCTCAGCCGATTTAGGGGCTGCGACAGGAATGGCCTTCATATTTAATTTGGGGGAAACAGGATTTTGGTTAAGCAAGACATAAAGCATACTTAATATTTCAACGCGCGACTACTTACCTCAATAGCCTAGCGATACGTTAAACTCCACTGAGTTTCCGTTGAAAGGGAATAACTGGTGGCCTTAAAGTTTCTCTGTGGCGGGGGCGGGTATACTTAGTAGTTACTACTGGCAGCTCGTAATTTTAAGCGCCCACGACACGCTCGCGTTGATCACGTTTTACGGACCGGAATTTGCCGATGAACATTCCCACTGTGCCTCAGCGGCAGACCAGCCCACTATTCCATACTTAACTTCCTCGCATCTTGTTCATTCGTCTTCGACTTTGGACGTCAAATCTTCCATTAGAATCTGCCAAACTGCCTCGCTCACATTCATCTCCTTCTCCTCCCTTGTCCAAGCAGCCGGCCGGACGGAGCGACTCAAGAAAAAATGGGCAGAGCGGCCACCGGTTTCGCAGACGACAGGGTTCCGCAGTAGCAGATGTTAGCTCGAGGCCCCATGTGGATTGGAGTACAAGTTATCATGCTGGTTCTTCTAGGTGCGTAGGAAATATCAGCATCAGGAATCTATTTGACTTCGTATTCGCGACAGCTCAGGATCAAGATACAGCTCAGATGATGAATCTGACGACGAATTCCCGGCTGGCCTTGACCTTCGTGGACGAGCGTACTCCGAGAAGAAATTAAACAACACCAGCGGCGGGTCTGAACATCTTCAGCCAGGTTTTGTACGCAAGAGGAATTCCCATGGAAATTCGTCTGGGGATTCCACAGCTACGACAACAGGAGTTCACAAGCGCACGGCCTTCACTCGGTCTCGTTCTCCTGTGGTACGACGCGCCCCGATTCATAGACATCTCTCACCAGCTGTAACTCGCAGTACGCGTCTGCCTACTAGAGAACCGCGTAATGTCCTGCCAGCTGACTATCGTTTCCGACTGCGATTCCCACTCAGCGATTATGTATGGACTTTCTCAATGGACGGTAGAAAGCTTGGCGAGTCCCTACTCCTGCTGGGGTCACTGATCTACGCGGCGCTTCACATATCATCTTATACCACACCACAAATCCCATTTATCGTCAGCCCGCACACTAACCCATGGCTGGC
>Ga0247737_1000276_pt1 | contig 19223 bp, 15 predicted proteins | sample UWRJL028104C2_FD_180937 | JGI IMG/M metagenome (GOLD analysis project Ga0247737, IMG submission 180937) | Plant litter microbial communities from Arlington Agricultural Research Station in Wisconsin, United States - UWRJ-L028-104C-2 | ecosystem: Environmental > Terrestrial > Plant litter >...
CGTGGGAATAATATGAGTGTGCAGCTAAATAAGAACTTCTTTTATGTAATATGAGATTAGTGGATCCGCCAAAATTACAAAAATACAAACCTGCAAAAATGGGACAAAAACTACATACAAATCCTTCCATCTAGAAATGGTTCTCCACACTTATTTTACTCCTCGCTGAAGATTCTTGTATGATATTCCAGTCACAAGTCAAAATGATATGACATATCTAATATCTAGGCATTCTGCAATATACTGATCGTCGCCGTTGAAATATTACAGGGTATTGATCTATTAAAAAATTAATTTGCAAGCTCCATGGTAGCTGGTAAAGTTAGGTAGTTATGGTTATGTATGAAATGCTTCCCTGGTGTGAAATATATGGTCCCTTATATAGAGTTGTCAGATGTTGCAGCAGGTGTAAAAACTCCTCAGAACGCCTAAAGCCTATGACGCGATACTTCTTATCGTCAAAGGGATCCCAGCTCTTTATATTGTGTGGAGCAATTCCCTTGAGAAGTTACAATGGAGAATTTAGAGCAAAGCTTCTATAATTGATCCAGATGTGCTACAGCCTAAGTAGTGTTGCGGAGCTCTGCAAGCTCTTCCAGGATAACTGCATGTTTTGTTGCCATTCGCCAAGTAGGAATTGCGCCTTCCGGTTGATTGTTCTCAGCTTCTGTTGACTGAGATTTCGTACCACTATTAAGAAGGATTTTAACCCCTTCTCTCAAGATCTTCACGGCGCTACCAATTTGGTTGATGTTGCCAATCCCTGCCATATAGCCTGTCATTTTCGTACCGTGGCGAACGAAAGTCTGGATAAGTTCATCGTCGCATGGTCGGTCCAAATTGATGTATGGAGAATCAATCATGGAATCTGCTATATCAGAGTCTGTCTCTTGATGAAGAAAATCATCTGAGTCAACGACTACAAGCTGACGACGACTTGGATTTCTTGTCGCACTTCTATTCAATTCGGATGCTAGAGATTTTGGTTGGTTCAAAGCCTGAAATGAAGTGGCATATGCCCAAATGACCAAAGTTGAGAGGAATACAGCAAAGGGTTGCAAGAAGCTGTCATGACTGTACCTCCGAACATGCCAGAAAATTGCACCTGCGTGAACTAGAGAGAGCCGGGATTTATATTGGTCCTGTAGAAACCAGCGTACAATTTCTTTCCTGTATTTTTGAAGCTGAGGTTTTAGAGATCCCAGCGCCAGGGTTTCTGTCGTTTTTGAATGCCGTATCAAATCAGTAGCGAATTCCTGAATTGTAGTTGCCGGAGTAAGGAGAATGAGTCTAGCTAGATGGAGGTGAAGAAGTAGTGGATTCTCTACCCCTACCATTTGAGCTACTTTGCTGTTTGCCTCCCAATGAAGGACGTCAAGACAATCACAAGCACTATTTCGCCATTTTGCAAAAGTTGCAATACCAGGGAGCCAGTCTTCGGGTTCTTCGCTATCAGATCGGCAATTGGATCCAGTTCCAGGAGCTGACGGAGTCCAACTTGAAAGAGTGTTCGCATGATAGCTTGCTACTTCCCATGTGCGTCGATAAAGACCGTGAATTAATACTGTTCGTCCAAAATCGCCCAGATTGCTATCCACGAATTTATTCTTGTAAAGAGCCTCGATTGCAGACAAGAGCGATGGACATTCTTTCACAATCAGTTTCCTCTTCTGGAATTTTAGATAATCTTACCACCAAATTTGGTTTGCATCTCTTGCAAATTATCATGATCCATGATAGCCCAGAAGTCCTCATGACACGGAAGTGATGCCTTAGCATCTGTAAGTAATAGTTGTGGCCGATAGTCGGATTGATAGGCGATGATAGTATCAAGCAGCTGCCTCTAACAATCAACTTTGTAATTAATGACACTCATCGTATTTACTTACCCAAATGAAATATCCGACACGACGCTTACTTTCTATCAATACCCAGTTCGCCCAAGATTTCTGAATCGGAAAATTAGTCGTTCTCGAGTCTTCGCTATCTTTTAGGAGTAATTCCATCTTGAGGCATCGATTGACAAGCTTAGCTCTCCAGTCAAACGCTCTTTGGACTAAACTCTCACTGCAGCTGTTGAACATGCCAAGTGTTGCTATAATCTGACCTTGCAGTATGTAACATTCCACGCCGGTCAGTTGTGAAGATGAACGATTAGAAAGAACCTCTATCCCAGGTAATATGGGCTGGTAGTCAACATGTTCGATAACTCTAGAAAGAAATTCTAGCCATGCCTCACTGCATTTGTTTGCGCTGCTCGTACCAAGATACTTAATCCCAATCGAAGAAATTGCAATGAAAACTACAAAAGCATTCTCGTCTTGGCAATTAAGAATTGATGACTTATGTAAGATAGGATAGACGTCTTGGAAGTACTCGAAATAAAGTCTTATGCCAAGATGAAACACACCGACGGTTGGAAAGTGTGAGGCGTTAAACGGGTGGCTATTGTGAATACAATGCTTTTTGAATTCAACGAAAATCTTTTCATATATGCAAGGCGAGATTCCGAATAGATGCTGCTGATCACATTGGGAAGCACTGATATCCATATCCAATGACGACGGGAAGGATAAATCACTATCAATGCTGTGATAAAATGAATCGATTATGCGCGCCTTGTATTGCTTTGCTGATGGATGTCTTTTCTTAAGCTTGCCATATCGAGCATCTCGAGCACCTGCACCGTCCACATAGCGAGCAGTTGACCGGGATCCGAATGTAACACTACTGAGGGATGCGGATCCTCTTGGAGAGACTGAGGTATGAGATATCTCAGAAACTTGGCTTCTGCTACGGTTTGAACGAATCAGGTGTTCGTTAGGTTCGCCGGAATTTTCATTAGCAATCCTAATGCTGCGCATAGAACTGTCGGTACTAGGCAGCGGGTTGGAGCATAGAAGCATCGGTTGAGTCGCGAACACCTCTAAACTCGTGTTGTCAAAAGTCAAGTCGTTACAGCTATAGTCTATTGGAGATAACCAATTTATCGAAGTAAAGGGAAAGTCTGAGAATTGAGCCTCTTGAAAATCTTGATTTGCCGACATAGAAAAGTCATACGGATCAATAGGGGTGTCCTGGAGCATTATCGGTTGGTTACTCAAATCTTGAGCTTGGCTTTGTACATTATAGGTTAAAGCTCCATTGCTGGCGATTGAATCTTGGTGGTTAGAAATAGAAATATGAGCCCCCTGATGAGAAGTGTTTGCCACGGCATCAGTTGTCGAATATCGCAATGTCTCAAATGTTGCTCTTTCGTTGTCTTCTTCACCGCGGACTTCGTTATTTGATGATGAGAGGTTACTTGTATGATTTGTAAGAAAGTCTAATTCATCATTTGCGGGAATCTGGCCGAGTTGTTGATATTCCCCGGCATCAGCGGTTTTCTGGAAACGCAGAGGATAATTGCACTCAATTCCTCTAGTCGAACATCTACCGCACGGGTCTGACCCTGAGCACTTCACACGCGCAGCTGCACAAGATAGACATGCCCGGAAACCAGCACCAATTGTACGCCGAACCGCGTGGGCAATGTCATCAGAGTGGTGAGCGGCTTGGTGACGAGAAAGGATGTCGCTAGTAGCGCTGTCAGCATGGTAACATGATTGCTCACGGGGAATTCCAATTAATCTCACGTTCTTGCAAAACGTTTGCGACATTTAGAACATCGGTATGGCCTTTCATTACTGTGACTCAAGAGGTGCCTGTTCAAATGCTCCTGGCGTGAGAAGGACTTCTCACACAGGTGGCACAATGCACGGACTGAGGCAGCGCGTGGACCCATCATGCACTACCAAAGGGCAAGGAGGTTGATTACGAGGACAGGAATTTTATAAATGCATCAGATCTGCATGAGGGTGATAGCGATTGTTGGCGAGTAGATCACTTGTTATGTTAGGAGGAACATGTCCCGACCTGTTGTTGCGTGAAGTGCGGGGCGGCTTCAAATCCCACTCCTCAAATTCCAGCCACTGACAATCTCACCTTCTTCTTTGGCCCTTCAACGTCTAGTGGCTATTTTTTTAACTATAAACTATAATATAAAATTACATATAAAGAGAGTTCAACGAGTCAATAAATGAATTATATACTATCACAAAAGCACATTCGAGTTGATGGTAGTCACGGGGTATCGGTTACCTATTGGTCTAAAAAGTCGCTGTGGACCAATAACGAAATTCTAGGTCTATCACTAAATAAGTAGCGCTACCTAATGGTCAAATTTTAGCTAGGAGTTTGCGGGTTTGATAATGAATCTGCTTATATATAATTTCGTCGGTTTCAAGTTCTTCTAGTGCCGCAAAGTATCACGGAAACAAAAGTTAAATCACATTAGATGGTAACTACAGGAAAACGAGCAGGGGGTATCCATAGAGAGATGCCTCTTATACTCGGCAATTTTAGCCATATATAGTAACTATTAAACTACTTTCTCAAAGACTGGCATCCTCTCAAGAGGACAGTCTACCTGAATTGCTTCACCTCCTTTATAGACACGACCCTCGTGCATGGCTTTCCATGATGCTCCAGCAGGCAAATAAACCTCCATGGATCGCTGTCCAGCGTTTAGTACTGGACAGACCAGATATTTCGGTCCATACATGTACTGAGTCTCAATATCCCAGCAGTGGGCATCGCCGGGGAAATCGTAGAAGCATGGCCTTATAACTGGCGTTCCTTTCAGATGCGCTTCTTCCATCACCTTTCTGGTATAATCCCTCATACTCTCACGGAGATTCATGTACGTTTTACAGATCTCATATACGCTATTCCCATAAGACCAAACCTCATTCGCTGCACCACTACAACAAGCGGCACCACCCCCTTCCCCAACCTGAGGCTGACGAGGTTCACGATCGCCATGCAAGCGCATAACAGGACAAAACGCACCCCATTGAAACCACCGCACAAATAGTTCTCGAAAATTCTCATCGTCAGGGTTACCTCCATGAAATCCCCCTATGTCTGTTGTCCACCAAGGCAAACCTGCTAAGCCCATATTCAACCCAGCAGACAACTGGTTTCGGAAACTTGACCACGAAGAAGCGATGTCTCCGCTCCAAACAAGAGCTCCATACTTCTGAGATCCAGCCCAAGCACAGCGAAGCAAATTAACAATGTTTTTTTGCCCTGATGCCTGCATCCCTTCGAAAAATGTTCGTGCGTAGTCGACTGGGTAGGTGTTACCCACAGCAAGATTTGTGCCACGCCAATAACGATAGTTGTCGAAGTCGTATGCTGTATACTCCGGCTCTGTACATGAAGTCTGTCAGCTACAAGCATACACTGATTTTTCATGAATCACAGAGTAGCGAAGGGATTAATAGCCACACATCGTTTCCGTTGCACATCTGTTTTCCTTGAAGTCTCTAACTTAGGCTTCAACAGAATACTTATCATCACCAAGGTGTAGATAAAGATTAAAGAACTCAGCAAAACTTACCCGCCTCGTCCAGCCAGAACACTTTAATCCCTTTAGAGTAGTAGTTAGACTTTGCCTTCTCCCACAGATAGCTCCTCGCCTTTGGATTTGTGGCATCATAGTGAATTGTGGGAGTTTGGAAATCAAGTCCGACCCTAGCTCCACGATCGACACGAATTAGATAGCCATTTTCGAGCATTTCTTCGAAGTTTTCTGAATTTGGTTCAACCGTTGGCCAAATTGAGACCATGAGCTCAATCCCCATTTCCGAAAGTTCTGCCACCATAGCATCTGTGAGGATTAGTTAGCCCTTTTTTATTTCACACAAGGTGTCCATCAGTAGCTCACCCGGATCTGGCCAAAAGTTGGTGTCGAATTTCCAATCTCCTTGCTTAGGCCAATGAAAAAAGTCGATGACGATCAGATCGATGGGTAACTGTCTTTGCTTGTATTCTCTGGCAACGCCCAAAAGTTCCTTTTGTGTCTGATATCGCAGCTTGCATTGCCAGAATCCCAGGCCATACTCTGGCATCATCGGCACTTTCCCGGTGACTTCCGCATACCTTTCAACAATCTCTGCAGGATTGTCGCCAGCAACTACCCAATAGTCTAGAATATTTGTTGAGTATGCCTCGAAACTGGTAATGTTCTTGCCGAAAACAGCGCGGCCAATGGCAGGATTATTCCACAGGAAACCATATCCACGAGAGGATACAGCAAATGGAACACTTGCTTGTGAATTTCGATGAGCCATTTCAAGATCTAGTCCTTTTAAATCGAGATAGGGTTGTTGATATTGCCCCATCCCATATATCTTCTCATTCTTGTCTAAACTCTCAAATCTCATTGTCAAATGATAGTCACCACCTAGGTTTGGTTTGAATTCCCGGGCTTCTACCTCAATAGCGCTACATTTTGGATCAAGAAGATCCTTTCGATTCCGCATATATTCTTCAAGCAATAACTTACCATCCGAATTCCATACCATAAGTTTTCCGTGATTGCTGATAGTCGCTTTGATTTTACCGTTCGTGATAATCCCTTTCGTCTTAGAAATCTCGATTTTTGGATGCTGAGAGTCGACGACTTGCAAAGCCCATAGCTCATTCGGATTTGGCATTGAGTTTACCTTCGTCGCGCGAATGCGAAGTGAATTCGTGCCCCAAGCTTCGATCCAGAGTTCTTCCGCATCATAGCGAAAGATAAGTCGGTTAGATTCGCTATACAGCATTGTGTTCCGAGATCGATGCACTAGACCTATCGTAATCTAGAATAACACAATAAAAAATGTAGTATATCAAGGCTTTATAGACGGTAGATAGTAGCATACAGGAAAGTATCTAGGAGCAACACAAATATTGTTCACTAGTCGTTGTATTATATCATTATGGATGCGAGCTTACCCCACCTAAGCACGTTTACCCGGACTCAAGCCAGCCCGAACAACAAGTCGTGTCAAGCGGAGATTCTGGTGGGGGTTGCCCGAGAAATACCCATATCTCGCTTTCTCACAATGACAGTAGTGTAGCCCCATAGCCCCCACCGGAGTGTGCGGGTCCCCGCTTGTATTCGTGTCTTCAAGATCACTATCGTCTGGCACCTGGTCAAGATAACCATGGTGATCAATCTTTCAGAGCTCTCCTCTCATCAGGGATCTTTGCTACTCTGCACTTAGCTCCAGGGTGGTATGAATCATGAATTGCCGAGCACAGCAAACGGTATTGTATGCGAAAAGTTGGGGAAATTGAGATTCAGGTCATTTTAAATGATATTGCTCTGAGGGTGTTTGTGATTTGCAGTTTCAATTGTTTTGAAAAGTTTCTACGACTAGCAATCCGAAAAGTACTTGATTTCCAACGAGCGCTACCAGCTAGGAGTGCAAAATATGGACACATCCTTTTCTGATTCCCCACTTCCTCTGTAATTTCATAGTCCAAACTTGGCTCGCTCCGGTAAGAAATAATTCACTTTATTCGACGCTTAACATGGACATTGGTCCTCTTTCATCTCAGTGGCACCTACTCCTTGAAACTCTCATGGACTGCCTCATGATTCCGTGCATATGGGTTCACATCTGTTTTCGCAAACTTTCTGGCATCAATTCTTTGAGCAAATAGAATATCTAACTCTTCAAATGTCCGTCCGCTGCTCTCGGGTAAGCGAAACCAACTCCAGAGAAAGAAAGCGAACGCACAGCTTCCCCAAACAAATCCAGTTTTGCCTTTCCAGTCACCCTCTGTGGGACTCAACATGTAGGGATTCACAACGTTGCAAATTATCTGCCCGATGTAGTAAGAGCTGCGGGCTAGAGAAATGGATTTATTGCGAAGCCGAGTGGATGGTATCTCGCCAATAATTGCGTAACAGATTGGTCCTACTGTCATGTAGTACACGAACAGCCAAAGAAGCATAAGTGCGGCCTGAGAATAGTATCCCGCTTGTGACTTTCCAGCGCCTACACTGATAAAACCCACGATCCAAAGGAGAATAGCCAGACTTCCAAGTCCAACGACATATAGAGTTCGACGTCCAAACATATGCAGAAGTCGCCAGGAGATCAATGTGCCAACGCTTGCAAGACCAAGGCCACCTACTGACATTTTAAATGAAATGGATGTTGGCAGCCCTGCTTGAAGGAAGAAATAAGTGGGTGTACCTCCCATAGCAGATCCGCAAAACGGCTGAGCCAAGAAGGCCATGCAAACAATTTCCGTTCTTCTTCTATCGATTCCACGAAAACAGTCCAAGTACCTTGTCCCTGCATCAATTCGTATCTCCAGCTCGTTTGTGTGGATCATCATTGCTACAGTTTGACTAGCGAGATGCTGATAGTTTGCACTTGTCAACCGTCTCACTGACTGTTCGGCTTTTTCAATTTCTCCTCTGCGGACATAGTAATACGGTGACTCGGGGGCAAAGAAGAGTATGATGAAGAGTGGAATGGGCCAAACCCACTGTATGGCGAAAGGAATGCGATAAGCCCATTGCGTTGTTACTCCTGAGAAGCCAGAAAGCACTCCTGCGGCGATGAGCTGTCCGAAAGCCCAACAGAGGTTGACGTAGACTGTGAGATATGCTCGAAGTGCCATTGGGCAGACCTCCGATGCGTATGCAGGCGCCATGGTTGCAAAGACTCCCCAAGGGATACCACAAAGAATCTGGCCCAATAGTAACACTGGGAGAGATGGTGCGAAAAATGGGATGAAGATGAATCCGACAATTAGACACAAGGAGAACAGCAAAGTCTTGCGATATCCAAACTTGAACACGAAATATCCATTCAGCATTGACCCAATAAATGTACCAATAGATGTCCCATTGCTGAGACCAGCCTGCCATGGAGCACTGATTTGGTATCCGGACGTGTTGTTCAGAAATGTTCCGTATTTCTTAGTAAAGGATGGTAAGCCGAAGAATGAGCCTATAAGGACGATGTCGTAGCCTTCCATAATAATCGCAGTGGACACGAGGACCGACCACAGTACTGCTTTGGGATATCGACGAAGAGCATCCCTGACACTTAGCTGATGTTCATCAGCAGCGGCTTGTTCTGCAAGGTCGTTGATTTTGTTGACTTGTGGTGTAGTGGACTTTTCCAATTCATGGATATCCGATGGTTTTGCGTCTGACATCTTCTCATCAAAGAGAGATTGAATCAAGGAGTGAGCATTAATGACGCCCTTGCCCCGGATTCTACGAAGTGTATGCATATATATAATAATGCGTAGACCCCAGTCAGCAGCCAATCTGGCGGATCAAGGAACCTGGGGTATTTAGCTCGGATTCTTCTTACTTAGCTCCAGGGTGGTGCGGGGGCATGTGGGGGTATTCAACAGAGCCAGGTGCCTTAATATATCATATAAGGTTCTAAATGTTGGGATATTGCTGGGAGCTGACCCCCACCGGAGTATTACTTATTGTGTCGAACATCCTGGTCAAATTGATGTACCTTCGATTTAACGCCTTCCCACCGGAAATATGGGGGGAGATTCTGGCGTTTACAGCACCAGGACATGGTAGTAACTCTACAACAGATGACAAAACCACCCGACACGTTCATTAGTGCTCAATCAACCTTGTTCAACATATACCTTGTTTCGTTAGGACTAGAGCAGCTTGCTCGACCGTTATTGTATCATACAATTGTTGTATGGAAGGCAGATTCTTTACTGCTTCTGTGGAGGACTTTGAGACATAATCCAAATCTTGGTTCTCTTGTACGTCAGATAGCATGCTGTATAACGTTGACGCGGGAGGTTGTTATACGTCAGACTATCCAGATGGCGAAAGAAAAGCTGGAACACAGCGCATTTCCAAAAGGTCAGACGCTCTACGAGGGTTTGTGGATGACTGCCGAGGAAGATGTGCCGCAAGTTATCATCTTCAACATGCTCTGTGAAACGCCAAATCTTAAGACGTTGAGTTTGCAAGTCCCAAAAGCGATGGAGTTGATAGAATACAAATGCTTGATGAGAATGATTGCGAAAAGTTCGCATCTAGATAACCTCAGGACATTGAACCATAATCACCCATTTGGATTAAGATGTTTCCCGACAACGTTACAAATATGTCGAGACCCTTGTGAATCAACAACACGATACGCTCAAGCAGACGAAGATGGAGACAATGGATTTCAACATCAGAATTATTGGCCAATGTATGGTATAACGGGTTTGGTGGGGTTATATTGCTTGGGGAATAATCGACCTCGCTTCTTTAGGAACTTTTCAGAAGAAGAAATCTTCCAGGGACTTGGATATCCACCAAAGGAGTACTTCAAAGAAATACGTGAAATTCGTCTGGACAAGTCATCTACCGGACCACAGTATTTATACTCTATATGTCAGTCTGCGCCTCAGCTAGAAATATTAAGAGTGAGCCACCGCCGGCATTCCCAGGAAGAAAGTCCTAGAGGTCAATACCACAAAACTTTGAACAGTGGTCTACTAATGCGCGCCGCAACACTCCGGCACCTTCATCTGGACTTTAATGACTCGCGGGAATACAAATATTATAACGGACCAGACCAGAGACTTACCTGCCTCCCAGAGCTCCATCGGCTTGAGACTCTACAAATACAGCTTCAGACTTTATTCAGTAGAAGAAGTGCAATCTCTCAACAAGATATTAGAACTATGTTTCCTAGTTCGCTTGTTGAGCTCACGTTAGATGACGAATGGGATCAGGATGTTGTTGAGATAGAAGAGCGCATCCAGATATATTCTAAAATTATGGACCCAGAACAATTCGTAGAAGGTTGGGAAATCACCACTGGTACAAAAGCTACGTTTTGGAATAGGTATCAAAGATCAATCGTGAATATATTGATGAGTTTATGGGGAATTTCAGGAGAACGGCTGCCTCAACTACGAAGAGTGCATTATGTGTCAAATTATTAGTCTCAGAGGTGGAAACAATATCAATCGTTAGATAATCCTTTCGATGAGATACAGGCAATATTCTCTGAAAGAGGTATATAGTTTTATGCTAGAGAGAAAATGCCTATGCATAAGTGAGCCTCTATGGCTTGCTAGCTCTTGGCCACTGGGAAAATAGTTCAATCTTAGAAATCTACCATCGCATTTTAGTCCTCCAACCATTTTTTGTTATCCTGCATCTTCTCGTCTGCATGTGTTTCCTCCGCACGATTAACTCAGAGTTGCCTTGCAGCTGGCGACCACGCCGGAAAGTCTATCTCTCAGCTTCCGGGTACCAGCCATCGCCCACATTATATGGACAATGTAGCAACCAATAACAGGTTCCATCATACTCAAAAGTCATATCATCATATTCATCATATCGCTTTCGTAGTTGTAGTTCGTTCAACACAAACATCTCGCCGTACACATCCCATGGAAGAAATACGCTATGTATTAATCAACATCACGATGTCGAGAAATCTGTGCGAGTTTGGAGCATATTCGCAATTGACCAAAAGGCCACTACTGTTATTGCTTGGCTTGGTCCTGAAGAAGCAAACATAGAGAGCGTCGTGGCTACATCTGCCTTTCCGTGCAAACAATGACTGTTGAATCTACCCTCGACTTTGAGAGAATTCACAAAGGAATTGATTCCATTTTCCAGCGGCCTTGGTTCAGACGTATATGGGTTCAACAGGAGATATATGCTGCCCGTGATCTAATATTTCGGTGCGGACGCATTCAGTTCAAATGGTCTAGCTTGCTACTGAATCCAGAACTATTGTATCAGCTTCCCCATTTGAAGTCCTTTGTTCAGTCTCTGCAGTCAAAAGGCAAATTCAGGAAACAACTAGAAATGAATCCGCCAACCCAGTTGAACATCAAGTTTGATCAACAATTAGCTTCTATCTCTGAGCTAGAAAATGCTCGTAAGCACTATCTCCAATGTTTTGAGCAATTCTATAATCACAATGATCGAGCTCCGGACTTCATTGAAACACTATTGAACACAGGTAGTCTCAAGGCAAGCAATCCAAAGGATTATTATATCTATGGAATAATAGGGATAACAAAAACTTCCTACAAAAGCGATGTCTCTCAAAGACTGGGAAACAGCTAGAAGGAACGAAGTTTTTATTCCAATAGATTATTCCGCAGATTTGAACTCAATCCTGGCTACCGTTCCGTGGGCCCTTCTAATGAAAGGTGGGCTTGGTATACTTGCTAAATTCAAAGTCTTTATTGTTGGAGAGGACGACGTCTCCGAGGAGAACTCGCTAACTTCATGGGTTATAAACTGGCGCTCAATTTCTAGTTTGTTCGTTATTGAAAGATATCTTGACAGTAAGCGCAGACCTGTACAAAAGCTTGATGAGATATGGCATACATCTTACCCCATTCACAGCTTCAGAGGCCAGCGATATCCACCTCTCAAACTATTTCCAAGCCCGCCACCTCACGTGCATACAGAATTCTGCGAAGATAACATGAATAATTTGATCGGGATTAATAAACTCATCCTTCGAGGCATAGTGCAAAACTCGTTGTACATTAAGGGAGATGTTATATGGGGCAAAAGGAAACTCCTACCGGATAAGGCTATACAACGGGTCAATAACATTCTTCCCACAGATTTGATTGTAGCTATGCTTCGCTTGGTTACAGGTCATTGGAGGACCCCGACGTTATGGATATTAAGGCCCTTGGAAATCGAAGAATTCAGACTTGAAATCTGTCTTTCGGACATACTACGATGTCAAATATACAGGCATTGGGTAATGGCGCTGGGAGATTTTCCAAATATCCCTAGAAGTTATTCAGATCGAGGATGTCGATCATTAACCTTCGGAGGCGTCAGTATTGCTTAAACTATCTACCCTTATGTGAAAACGGATTCCACAACAGAGATTCGCTCTTTCGTCATCATCTGAAGTTCAACAACACAATTCATTACTGAATGGACCATTATGTTCCAAGACTTGTAATAGGGCAATTTGTGGCCTGATATGTGGTATAGGACGAGGTGCTCAGATTTGAATTTAACAACGCCTTTATCTTGGCTAGGCTATAATATTAACGAAGGTTCCGTATGGCAACAGTTCATACTTTTCTATATTTCGAATGCGAGCTGGCAACTTCCAAAGTGCTTTCTTGTTTCCTTTCTAACAGTGTATTTACCAAAATAGCGTCCAATGCAAACTGTTTTCCTTGTTAAATGCTTCGCTTGACGTTTAAAAAAGCACCTCAGAACGGAAAGCGTACCTTCGTGCTACGATCAAAACAAATCAAGATCGGGTGGCCCTTAACGGGTGGAGTTTTAGTACCTTGCTGGGTGTCTAGGCAGGCGCACTCTCCAGTTGAAACTGAAGCTCTTGATGAACCTGCTTAAGTGTTTGTAGCATGGCAGAAGATAAATCCAGCGCCAGGAAGTCCGAAAGCTTAAATAGGCTGAAACTTGGCTATGCTTTAGCTTTTTTTCATGTATTGCGCGTGTTCGCGGAAAATTACTTATTTGCTAGTTGACTGAAAGGCTCCTTGATTTAGGGGTTCACATTAGTGAATTCACTATGCTACTTTCTTAATGTCCAGCCATTTAAAAAACATCTAATGCGGTGACTTTTGGTAGCCACTATTCTTTTACATTATATCAATTATACTTTTTATTATGAGAAGTTGGTAATTTTCATCAGAAGATCAGACACATTCACGGAAAACAGTTGTTCGAAATGCACATATGCCACCACCTCTTTAGAGTGTATTATCCTGTATTGATAAAAAAGGCTGAGAATTGAATGATTTATAGAGCCGTACTAATATTTACGCCTCGGGCATAAGAATTCACAATATTACAAACGCAACCTTGATTCCACGAACCTGTCAACTAGTCGAACATCGCCTTGCTTGTATTTCTCAGTTCTCGACTACATGCATGAATCAACTGTTGAAATACCTGACTTGAAACCTTGTGTCATAGAGTTTCCAGGAGGCTATATTCCTGGCTTATCCACATTTAGCTTCTTCCCATCCCAGCGCAAACCGCCAGGGTATTCATAGTTCGCGTCCAGTTTCTGTTCTCTATACATAGCCAGCGAAGTGACCATACCTGATAATCCACGTCAGCCTAATTCATAAGCAAATTAGGGAGGAAAGAGTGGCAGTAGTACCAGGAGAATCAGGTTGAAAAGCCTCGGGTATCTTGATTCCGGGAGGCAAAGATCCCGTTGCGTTACTCTTGATAAGAAGCTGCGCACAGCTTGGATACATCTGCGTGGTATTCGGGTAATCTGAGCCTGGGAACTCAGCCGTGCCATTGATCGACGCCCATATCAAATCCAAGCGCAAGAGGTACTGTCCTGGGGGTGTTTGTGCTGGAATCTTGAAGCGAAACTTCCATAAATTTAGTAAAGTCAGATTGATCAGAATTAAATACTACCTACGCGTTCTGGAAGCTGTCCTCCGGCGCTCATAGAGTTACCGTTGTACGGCCAATGAATGCCAGGACTTATGTTTGAGAGGTCGAGACCGAGAGTATATATTTTAGTCCAGGAGCCAGACCCATCGTAGGTCGTGACATCTTGTCCTTCGGGTACTTTGGAAAGAAAAGCCAGAAAGGGGCCAGGGTGGTTAATGTCCATATGGTACTGAGGAATTAGCATGGTTTGTAAGCATGAACCTGGGTAGCGTGTTGGAGGGAGACATACCGGAGGATCACAGCTGCCTCGTCCATCAAAACAATTATACCACTGCTCATCTTTCCACTCATTTGGCGACCGCCTATTATGTGCGATCTCGAGGGTATCTCCTGCGGTAACAGTGAGAGTTTCGGTGTTGGCTGCCCAAGCCATGTTGTCACGACCGCATCGTATTGATTCTGCCAAGTCACTCAAGTAAGTGGGTTCATTGAATATCCGGGTGATGACATTTGTGTTGGGTGCCGTATTCTCTCCCTCAAACGGCGTGGTCTTATTACTATCTCCCAGTCAGATTACTTGCAAATAATCTCCGAAGGATGGGATAAAGAACAAGGAGTTGTACCGAAAGAAGCGGACTGGTGTTTGCCATTCATCATTTACAGCTATGCGATTAAAAGTGACTGATACGATATGTCAGTGATGTCTTCAAGTATTTCTAGAAACTGGACATACAATGACTACGAGCTAGTGGAATAACCACTGTAGCTACGGCTAGACAGTATGGTGAGATCATGCTAGTAGCATATATGATTCAAAGTGTTAAAAATACCAGTCGCAACTATCAACGAAGATGGCGGATCTCTTCGCGCAAGAAGAAGAATGCACTTATATTCTTCCATGCAGAGGCCGGCTATAATCAGTAAAGTATATCTGACAAGCCCATAGGCTTGCTCGTATGCATGGCGCATGGGAAAGGGTAATCATAGAGCATTCGGCTAAGTATAATAGTACGCGATCACTTGACTCTCGAGGTAGCACAGAGAAACCACCAGCATCTCAGGCTAAAGACCCTGACAGAGACTACAACCACATTACCACGGGATGGCATATTTCTAGATTTTATTGAGATATCTGTTTATGAATAGCGATAGTGTAGTGTCGCGAACTCTATGTATCATTTGCTTTATATATATGGAGAAGTCTTTATAATCTATCATGTCTGAGAATGTGACTCGAATATCTGTGTTATTGTTCGACTGGCCGGTGTACTTTATCAACCTTCCACCAGCATTATACTGTAATGTGCACTATAGCCCACCAAGTTGCATATGGTGAAAATAGCACAGAGGGTCTATCAATCATATCAGAAGATGGCTAAGTAACTCTCCACAAAAAGAAACCATAAAACACAGCAAGCTTTATCCCACCCCCTCGGCTCCTCGTACTTATACCAATATACGTGCCGTTGTCCAAGGCAAACCTGAAGTCCTCAAACAACTCATTTCCAAGAATTCGCCGACCCTTTCCTCCAGATATGAACACTTGTCAATATACATCTTCCACAGAACCTTTCCCTGGAAAGTCCTCTCGACAGGTAATGTGACGCCAGTCATCGAACCTTAAAGAATTTTGTCACGTAAAAGGCCCTTCAATCACAAAGAGCGCTCAGCTTTTCGTGGCTTCTCGGTGGGTGGCTTTGTCATTTCCACCGAAGAACAGACTGCTTGTGAGCCCTGGCCAAGTCCAGATAGAAGAATCCATGGCTACGACAAGCGTCAAGCAACTTCTTGCTCTCCGCAGCATCTCCAGACCGAAGCAGGTCCAGATGAAGCGTGGGAAGAGTGTTGGAAGCTATGGGCATAGATTTGATACCCATTTTTTCGACGACCGGAGGATGTGGAGGCGTTTTGACGAAGAAATACCTTTGGAGTTTTTGGTCACAATTTCAGAGCAGCTTATATCAAAGGGAACAGAGGGATTCAGCTGGCGATATGTAATAGCCGATGGATATACTCCTTTCTCTAAGCCTGGTCTAGGACTCCGCGCATATCAAAGTTGAACCTCGGCCTCTAAACCTCGTAAGATGATAAGATTTAACTCTCAGCTCAGAGGATTATCGAATTGCTTATCAGCAGCATGGGTATTTGCGAACATTCGGTTCCTGATCCATTGCAGACCATCTCATCAAGTGCCTGATGCCTATTCGTACCGTCATAGAACCCCTTGTCAGTTTTGCAATACCGCGGTTCACGTAAAGTCAGCCAATAATTCCGCAGCGTGTGGAACAGTACGGTTGAGCCCCGGTCATGCATTGTCAGCCATCAAACGAGACCCCATGTATCAAGGAACTATTTACACAAACCCGATAAATATTGTGACGATACTCGTTCATCAAGCCAACATGACAGCTTACAAGCTATATTTTGGGTACGAGGGCGAAGTGCATTGCATACAGCGGCAAAGAGGAGGAGAAGAAATATGTGCCGCAAATCTGACATCTTCAGCTTCTATATGCAGTAAACTCATATTGGAAGGAGATTAGTAAGCTGATGGTGTGATGCCTAAAATTACAATTGCTTAGTGCTTAATCAAAATACCAATTCTCTAGTAGTAGTTTGGAATAACGCTCCAGAGCCCGAACTAAAGGGGGTAGCTGCCCCTTACGAGCGGCTTACTGCCAGCTACAGACTGCCCCCCAAAGTAGATAGGCGAAAGAGTGCGGAGTTTAAATAGCGAGGTTATTGCATGTACTTTGAGTACGGTGCCTGCGTGTCTAAGAGTCTTTCAAATTTAGTTACGTATCTGCCTGCCGATTGTTAGATTAGGTATTCCACTGTCTGATTAGCACTCTAGTAGGCAAAAAACATATTTTGATTCTAAATATATTGCCGAACTTAGATAATTCATAATCTAAATTCTAATATTTTTTTATTACTATAATATATATTTAATATATTTATCCTAAATATACATTTTAGCTAAAAAAAAATATAGTTACTTATTATATAATCTTTTGAACTTTTTGAAATTAAAAGTAATAATATATAATTAAATATTAATTATATTATTAATTATAAAAAGTATTAATTTTCTAATATTCCTTTTTGCTTTTTTATATTATTTAAAGTAGATAATAAGCTAATTTTGAATTTTATTATAAATTTTATTAAGAATTGCAATATGTTTTTTGCCTATTAAACTTCTCTTTTGCTGCCATTCGTTTACCCTCCTTGATTCAATTAATACTTATTATACTTATCATACTTCAAACTAACTTCAATATTCTTTCCGAAGCTCGGTTTGGATTATGCCCGGGCCTCGACACGAAAGCAGTTTATATCCCCATCAAAGATAGATAGTTCTAGCCTATATATAAAGATTTTGACAGCACGAGCAACTTTAGTACAGAAAAGTCAATTTGATCAGAGGAAAAATGGCGATGCAGAAAATGAAATCGATACTAGTTTAAAGAGAGAATACAACTACCAGGGAACATCATAAAAAAAAGCAAAACCGGCTTGGCCATTATTAGCTGGCTGAAAAACATATATAAACCCGGCCCTTCTTATATGTTTTCTCTTGTCCCTTTCCTCCCCACATTTAGATTCTTGACATAACAAGCTTTCCAATCCCTAAACCTTGCAGCTGTCACAAATCCAAACTCTAAATTCCCTAAGACACTTAGTCGTAGTAGTCATGCAAATCGTCGTTTGAGTAATAATTTTGATATACGTGCCCTTTAGCCCTGGCCACTGCGTCTCTCTTCTTATTATCTTCCTCAAGTAGCCTTGAATTCTCCATTATCTCAGCCCATCTTTCTTGTTCTGCCTTGTCCTCCTGACTCTCGTTGCCCCTCCCAGTTTCGGCGCTAGTTTTGCTGGCACCTTTCGAATCACTGCTCGAATCTTCGCCGTAGGTTTTAGAGACTGAAGAAGGTTCTCTATTTTCTTTGCTTGGACTAGCTGTTACAGCCGGAGCGTTAATATCGATTCCGCTGGCGTTTTCTCTACTGTCGCCATTGTTGAGGGGTCGTTTGTCATATGTGCGAGCAAGGGCTACAAATGTCTCACGTAGACACATCGTGAAAACGCTGAAAACGAGGGACAGCTGGCACGGGGAGAATATATAAGAAGTAGAACTTAGAGTAATTAGTTGTTGAAAGCTTAAGGCGTGGTATTTTGAGAAATCGAATGCGGGGAAGAGAGCAGACGTAAGGTTAAGCGCCAACATTTATCCAACATTTATCCCAAAATCCTTAGGCTCCCAGAAAGTGGCTGAGCCGGCTGGATCAATTTGAATGACGCCCTGCCAGGGAAAAAGCACCGCCGGCACGCTGCTGTTGGGGGGCGTATGAGGAAGGAACTTCGGGTGTGTATAGGGTATTTTCCACTCGGGATCAAGGGGAAAGAAATACTTTATTATTACTATCTCGAGCAATACATCTTTATCATTAGTCCCCATTCTCCTGCCTGTGTCTATTATTATTAGCGTTGCTTGAGCTGGATGCACTATCAAAGCACAGCTTTTTTGTATACAGCCGCAACTGGATTGAAACAGCCTCGATCCTTAAAATGTGATGGCCTATAGAGGCGACTATGCCGCGGATGGCTTCATCCGCAGGCGCACATTCCTTCAAGGCCTAATCGACCTGGGTTTCACCCGAATACCTTCCTTCCAAGGTGCTTTGGCTCATCCAAACACCTTTCCTTCAAAGCTGGTTGTCCTAGAATATAAAAATCGCATGCTACCTCCTTACTGTGGACTTCAAACCCATCGTCACGACCGACTTAGTTCTAACCTGCTTCTTTCTCTCGCTCATATTTAGTCATTCTCATACCGCGAAGGCTTTGGACCCCCAATATCACCAAAAGAAATATCAATTCAGATCCCCATTCAGTCATGCATTCCTCTTTTCCCCCTACGATTCTTCTCTCGCTCTGCTTTAGCATTGGTCTTATTGTTCCTACT